>Ga0209613_1000100_pt1 | contig 114158 bp, 100 predicted proteins | sample BioC13SIPDNA_2_FD_185747 | JGI IMG/M metagenome (GOLD analysis project Ga0209613, IMG submission 185747) | Anaerobic biogas reactor microbial communites from Washington, USA - Biogas_R2_A C13 SIP DNA (SPAdes) (version 2) | ecosystem: Engineered > Bioreactor > Anaerobic > Unclassified | place...
ACCGTCGATTACCTTGTCGGTATAGGTCTCGATTACAGTTCCGAAGGTTTGGTTTGCAAAGCTATCGGTTTTGCTGTTATCGATTTCTTCATCATAGTAGTACTCAACCGTGTAGCTTAGATCGCTTCTGGGTACAAAGTTAGCATAGTAGGTGGCGGCTACATATACGTCACCGGTCTTGCTCGGTACGAACTTGACTTCGGTTCCTACTATGTCGCCTTCTTCATCGGTCCAGTTTACAAAGCTGTATCCGGCTGCCGCTGTTGCGGTGGAGCCTGCGGGGCTTCCCGTTGCCGGGGCTACATCCTCGCTGCCCAAGCTTACGCTGCCGCCGTTGGTGGCTTCGTAGTTAATAATCACGTTTGCATCTTCTGCGAAGTTTGCAGTATAGGTGGCACTTTCCGTTACAGTTGCTGGAAATTCCAGATCCCATCCGTTAAAGATGTACCCTGGGTTTGGTACCGGGGTCGGCACAATTACTGCATTTGCCCACGGGGTTCCGTCCAGGATATTGCTGAACACAGTCTGGTCTCCAGTTTCCAAGGTTCCGTTGGCTCCAGCTAAGAAGGTCACGGTATGGTTGACAACAACATCCGGATGACCAATCTCTTCTTTATCTTTTGTCTGTGACTGTGCTGGTTCTTGAGTGTCGTTATATGTCAAGTTGACATCGGTATTGGTTTTATAGCTGTTTCCGGTATTGACATACGCATCTTTTAGCTTGACGTATAGTACAATTTCCTGCAACTCTTTCGTGATGGCCCCAATATTCCACTTGACTTTGACTTTACCGTCACTGGTATCAATGGTAACACCCTCTGGCAAATCATATCCTGGCGTGCCGGATAAAAGATCAAAGTGTTCGATGTTGATCTCATCAGTCATCAAAGCAGCTGTTCCTGCATTCTGTATGGCTCCACCTATCTTAGTAAGTACTGCGCTCAAATCATCGACATTCTGCACATTCTTATATAAGGGATTTTCGTTTTCAACAGTTGCTAAGGCTGTCAATGCTGCAGCATTGTCTTGCGATAAAGCAATACCGACTGAATAAATGGTGACATCTGCTTCTTTGAGGGCATTGGCCTGGTTAATACCATTCCAAGCAGGATCATTGGGTGAATTTCCGTTTGACCCCGGAGCCCCGTCGGATACAAATACAACATAGGCCGGCCGGGTTTTATCTGTTCTTGCATTAAGATAATCCTGCGCTTTTGTCAAAGCCGCTGTGTAATTGGTTCCTCCGCTAGCAGACATGGCATTGATACTGGCTGTAAGGCCAGCTACAGTATTCTGAAAATCCACACCATTTAAATGGGTCCCATAACCGCTGCTGGAAAAGGTCACTAATGCAACCTGGTTGCCGGCGGGATTCCCTTCGCCCAATACTGCACCAACAAAACTGGCAGCAGCCTGTTTGGCGATATCAATGCGATAAATGCTGTGTGTGGTGTTGGGCGTACTCCAAGGACTCCAAGGACCCCAATCCCAGTCCCCTTTGCTCCAATTCCATTCACCACGCTGACGCGTGCTTTCTCTTGTGTACTCAACAGTCTTCCCGCATTCTGTGCATACTCCACTATAGGTCTCTGTTTTCCATTCTATGCGGCCCCAGTCGCGCGTCCCAGAATTTTCCCTTATTAGCGTGGGAGAGCTTATTGCACCGGTACAGTCTCTTACCTTGCCAGTAGACCCCGCCATACTGCCGGAATTGTCAACCACCAGGACCACGTCCGCGCCGGTAAGAACCGGCTCGCCTATCACATTTAATGTAATCTTGGCGATGCGGTTTTCATAATTGTCCCATCCGGCAGTTTTGGTAGCTTTGACTTCTCCCGGTGCCAGCGGGACGGTGTTCAAGGCGTTTCTCATCAGGGAGCGATTATTTTTGGTTAGACCAGCAGCCAGCGGTGAAAAATCGAGCCGTATATCTGAAAAATACGGTTCCATTTCTTCTTCGTTAAGCTGCTCGAAAGATACTTGTTTCTCTTCAGGAAGTTCATCCTCGGGCCACGGCAATTCCTGATAATTAAGAGTGATTTCGTTGTTCCCTGCCTGAATAGTCAAAAACTCCGGTATACTGCCCGTAAAGTTTATATCCTCAGGCAAGTCTTGCAGCGAATAGTCAATGCCGGAGACAACACTTCCCAATTGCACGTCAATCTCTTCCACTTTTTCAATGGTCTGACCGTCATGGGTTTGCAAAACATGTTTTACCGTCAGAACATACGCAAGTGGAATCTCTGTCGCGACTTGCTCCAGGTTCCCTTCAGAAGTTCCTTCCAATGTCCCTCCCGGGTCATTTCCTGGTTCTTGCGGAGGATTGTCTCCTGGGTTTCCTTCCGGTTGATCTCCCGGAGTTCCATCTGGATTTTCTCCAGAATTATCCTGGGGATTTTCGCCGGGAGTTCCTTCTGGATTCTCTTGTCCTGGTTGATCTTCTGGTGTATTTAATGTCTGGGTTATTGATTGAGATGGATCAAGGGGTTCTTCTGCTAATGCGTAACCTGGAAAAAAGCTGAACAAAAACATCAACGTAATAATAATTGCAATTTGCTTTCTGCCTTTTCTCCTCATTCTATCACTCCTTCCTTCGAACAAATTTGGCATCTAGTCATTTTTATCGCCCTCCTACCCTTAAATTTTATGAAAAACTGTAATTGATTTTACAGCTTGCCAAAAGGCTAAAATATTAGCGGCCGGTTGCGTCACTCGCTTACCATGGATTAAGACGCCCAAATTAAATCCATGGGTCATTGCTTCCGGAATTTAATTCATATATATGGCGTAAATGTTTCTATAAATTTTGGTATGTGCGATATTTATTTTTCCAAATAAACTATGCTTCACTTTGTATTTACATTATCTTCATATATATAAGTAAAATCTATCGTTCTCAAGGAGGAAAAACAGATGATTATAGGTGGTAGGATTAATCCTTTGCGGATGAATTGGTTTATCATGTGCTGTTTCACAACCAGATTTGGACGATGATAAAGCTAATTCTTTGGCTTAACAAAGTAACTCAGGAATTCTTTAAAGACTATTAACATATATAAAAGCAGTACAGGCAAGCGCTTGTACTGCTTTTAAATTATCTTATTAAACTAATTCCTATTTTCCTGTATATTGCGGGCGGCGTTTTTCCAAAAATGCTTTCATGCCTTCTGACTGATCTTCTCCGCCAAACAAAAATGCCCAGGCTTTTTGTTCATAAGCAAGTCCTGTTGCCAAATCAGTCGTATCACTTAACAGCATACACTTTTTGGCGGCCGCCATAGCGACTTTACTTTTCCGCCCGAGAGATTTGGCATATTTATTGGCTGTTGCCAATAATTCATCCGGCGGAACCACTTTCGTTACCAACCCAATCTTAAATGCGGTCTGAGCATCGATCATTTCGCCGGTAAGAATAAGGTGTCTGGCCCATCCGGAACCCACCACTCTGCCCAAACGCTGTGTACCGCCGCCACCAGGAATGATTGCCAGATTGATCTCAGGCTGTCCGAACACAGCATTGTCAGCAGCAAGCCGGATATCACAAGCCAGTGCCATTTCGCAGCCTCCTCCCAGAGCCAAGCCTCCGATGGCTGCTATGTAAGGTTTGGGTGAATTGGCCATGCTGTCCATCATACGATGACATTTTCCAATAAAAGCTTCTGCTTCCAACGGTCCCACTTCAGACATATACTTAATGTCTCCGCCGGCAGCAAATATGTTGGGTCCGCCAGTCATAATTACAGCGGTTACCGCATCATCATTATTGGCATCGTTGACTGCTATGGTCAGCTCATCGATTACCTGCTGGTTCGTAGAATTCATTTCTTTCGGACGATTAAATGTAACCGTTGCAACCCCATCGTCGCCTTTTTCGTAAATTATCGTCTTAAAGTCCATTTCGTTTCCCCCTATTATTAAAATTAGTATCATTATAAGATGTATGCTTATAATATACAAGTTATGCAATTCGATGATGTTGCCATAAATCCCGCACTGATATATATTAAGTACAAGAATTGAAAGTTTACTTTATCACATTCTGATTTCCAGTATAATAAGGACTACTTTAATAAGGAGGAATTCACTTTGCTCGACCAGGAGAAAAAACAACTGCTTGATCATGCTAAAACCATTGCTGTCGTAGGTTTATCTGATGATCCCAACCGTCCCAGTAACAGAATCGCCAGATATTTGCAAAATGCAGGTTTTAAAGTCATTCCTGTAAACCCCTCACTGGAAAAAGTGCTGGGGGAAAAGTCCTATCCCGATTTAAAATCCGTTCCCGTTCCAATTGATATTGTTGATATCTTCCGCCGCAGTGAAGAAGTTCATAAAATCGTAAATGAAGCCCGTGAGTTAAATATTCCTGCGGTATGGATCCAGGTGGGAATTGAATGCAGTGACGATACCATTGAAATGGCCAAAACCAATAATATGAAACTGGTTAGAGACTGCTGCATAATGGTAGAACATCGCCGGTTGGCAAATTAGTTCAAAAAATTCTCTGTGATATGGGAGGGTTTAGTTTTATGAGTTCATACAAATGCGAATCCTGTGCCTGGAGAAAAAAAGCCGAAGCCGATCCCCGCAAATTTTCCAGCCGGCTCTGGTATTGGCATACAAAATTTTGCCCGGGCTGGAAAGCCTATCAGAAGAGCCTGAATCATAATGATCGTGGTCCGGAATTCGCAGGTAGATAAAGTAAGTTTACTGCAATAGAAAGCAGCCCCTTTAAAGAGGCTGCTCTTATTGTAGTTTGAGATTGGTGAAGTGAAAAAATGATTTTGAGGTTTTAATAGAAGCCAGCGGTTGAATTGGTTTTCCATCAATTATGCTTGAAGGATTATCAAAAAGCAGTGTCTGGCTCAATTTTTCCCCGCCTATCTTTTTGATTTCTCCGGCAGCACTGAGTAGTTGAGGCGTTCTTTTATGATTTGAATGTGCATCAGAAGCAATTAAATGCCCCCAGCCCTGACGGAGGAAATGCAGCGCCGTCTTTTTCACCCTCTGCCCAAAAATCCCCACAACACTGCCGGTAGTTATTTGACATATATTCCCCCGGTTAGTAAGTTCACTTAAAAGCTTTGGGTTACTGATAAACCCATTATTTCTCTCAGGGTGCGCAATGATAGGTTTTAACCCTTGTATCTGCAGTTCGTATAAAATCTGCTCTGTATATGGCGGCACCTGGGCAGCAGGTAATTCCACCAACAGGTACTGGCTGTTATTTAAAGTCTGCAATTCTCCTGCTGCAGCCCTGGCTGTCAAATCAGGTTCAAGATAATATTCAGCACCGGGATATATCTTTAAAGGTATATTCTCCTGCGCCAGGAGCATATTTAATTGTGCAGCCGCTGTTTTTATTTCATCGCATGTATGCTCTGAAACTTTGTGAATTATATGCGGGGTGGCAATGATATGGTGAATTCCATTGGTAACTGCCATTTCAGCCATTTTTATCGCCATTTGGGTATCAGCAGCTCCATCATCAAAACCGGGCAATATATGTACATGGATATCAATCATTGATTATCCTCCACTCAACAGGTAAACAGATTATTAACATAAAACTTTTACGGTGTGAAGCCGTATTTTTTGGCCAGGCTGCGCAGGGTCTCCATTTCTTCTTCATTCAGATTGGAAGCCAGAATTTTATGGACGCGGGTTATGTCTTCGTCAGTATACTTCCCAAGCGTGATCAGGTCATAAAAATAAGTGATATCATCTACACTTAAGCGTTTGATAAGGATCAGGGCGACTTTTATCTTATCTTTGCGTTCAATCGGTTTATTCAGTTTGCTCTGAACAATGGCTTCAATACTGTCATCAAAAACCAGGTCTGATGCAGAAGGCTCAATATTGCCAGGCGGTATTGATGTTTTTCCTCCTGTTTGGCTTTCCTGGTTATTTGATGGATCAGCAATGTGATTTGGTTTTGACGTTTCATCCGCAGCGTTCTGTTCAGTTAGAAAAACTCCCAATCCCCGTGAATTTTCCATTAATTTGTCTACTTTATTGTTTATATATACGCCACCGCAGATAAAGAGTATAAGCACCATTCCAATTGTTATAAATATTTTTTCTGTCGTTTTCATAAATCGTGCCTTTCCAAAGATTTAATTAATTTTACCATATAAGTAAAATGTTTAAGAGATGTTTACGTAGTGAACTTTAACTGGTCTTGCAACTGATAAAATCAAGAAAGTCCGCCTTTTGAGCGAACTTAGTAAATAAAAGTTTAGACGATTTAAATAAAGCTTATTGCATGGTATGAACCCGCATATAACTATGGACTTCAGCGATTACAGGCACATTTATATAATTTGATTGCGTGTTAAGCTTCATATAATTCGATACCAATTCTGAAACGCCTTCAAAATCTTCATAGAAAATAACGATCAAATCTCCAGGCAAAGCTGCATTAATCGCAGTCTCCAATGCATCAACCTCAGATAATATGATTTCAATATTATCTTTTTGAGCTCCTGCGCTTAAGGCTCCGTGGTATAAAATACCGGCAGTCACCCCCTGACTGCGTCCCCTTAAATCTCTGTCTTCTTTTATATAGATCCTGGAAAATGCCTGTCCGCAAGTTTTACCTACCTCAAATATTGATTCATTAATCCTGTCACCAGGCATTCCAATCACGCCAACCAATCTTTCATGCTCCATTGTTTTCGCAAATCGGATAACGGCATCATATCCGCTGAGATTGTGACCGTAATCCATTAATACCTTAAACCCGCCCATATTAAATAAGTTCAGCCGGCCGGCATTGAAATACATATCCGGCATAAAAGACCGCAAGCCGATCCTGATAACATTATCATCAATATTTAAAGCCAGCAATCCTGCAATCACAGCCAACGAATTTTCAATATTAAAGACTGCTTTTCCGTTAAAAGTAATGGGGATCTGATCAACCTCCACTAAAAATTTCCGGGCATTGTTTTCATAGATATAAATTCCCTGGTTTTCACAGACGACAGCTATTCTGCCATTATTAATATGGCTTGCCAGCAGAGGATTGAGCCTGTCCTGGGAAAATAAGATTAGTTTACACTTTACTCTTCCCATTATCATCTCTGTCAGCTGGTCGTCAGCATTCAGAACCGCATAGCCATTCGGTTTCAACGCCTCAATGACTAATGATTTTACAAAAGCCAAATCCTCCAGCGTATCAATCCCATCCAAACCTAAATGATCATCACTGATATTGGTAATAATACCGACATCCGCCAGATCATACCCTAAACCTTTACGGATCATGCCCCCTCTGGCAGTTTCCAGTACAGCTATTTCAACATCCGGATTGTACAGGATTGATTTTGCACTTAATGGTCCGGTATTATCTCCGCGGTCAATGCAATCCTTACCGATAAAAGTACCGCCGGAACATGTCATTGCAACTTTTTTCCCGGTCAGGGATAATATATGCTGCATCATTCTGGTCACTGTTGTTTTACCATTGGTACCGGTAATAGAAATGATGGGAATGGATGCCGGAGTACCAGGCGGGTAAAGATGATCAAGAATATCTGCCGCTACATTTCTCCCCTGTCCTTCGGTAGGATACAGATGCATCCGCAAGCCAGGAGCCGCATTGACTTCTATTACGGCAGCACATTGCTGGGAAAATGGCCTGGATATATCATCTGCCACGATATCGATACCTGCAACATCCAGATTGATAATTCTGGCTGCTTTTATGGCAATTTCTTTATTGGAATCGTGGATTTCCAAAGTACAATCCCGCGCACTGCCTCCAGTGCTCAAATTACCATTCTCCCGCAAATAAATGACCTCGTCTTTTTCCGGTATATCATAAATGGTCAAATCCATTCTATGCAGAAATTCCTCTGTTACTGAATCCAGGTAGATCTTTGTCAATGGTTTTTCATGGCCATTGCCCCTGTAAAGGTTTTTGTTCTCCTGCTCAACCAATTCAAGAATTGAATGTATCCCATCCCCTATTATAAAAGGCGGTCTCCGCTCCGCCACTGCAGCCACATGATCTCCTACTACCAGAATCCGATAATCCTTCCCCTGGAAATATTTCTCAATGATTACTTGCTTGGAATAAGACCTGGCCAATCGGTAAGCGGTAATAAAAGTTGTTTCATCACAAATATTGACCGTTACCCCCCGGCCATGATTTCCATCCAAAGGTTTAGTCACCACAGGATAACCCAGCGTTCTAGCCAGATCAACTGCCTCGGTTTCCGAATCAGCCACTCCGCCGCCGGGTACAGGAATTCGCTGTTCGCTTAAAAGATCTTTAAGTAACTGTTTGTTCCTGGCCAAATCCACGGTAATACTGCTGGTATTACCAGGCAAGGAAGCCTGTATAAACTGCATATACTTTCCGTATCCGAGTTGGAACAAACTGTCCTCTCCTAATTGCCTGAATGGAATATGCCGCTTTTTTGCTTCCGCTAAAATCGCTTTGGTGCTGGGTCCCAAATCGGTTTTCAGGGTATCACTATATAACTGCTGCAAAATATCGTCAACTCTGGGTATATCGTTATTGATCAATGCAAGAACGATATCGACCGCATCGCAGCCAAAATCCATAGCGCAATGTTGGTTAATATATTCATATATGATACAAAAGGTAGAAGGTTCTTTAACTACCCTGGTTTTGCCAAAAGAAACATCATAGCCTGTAATACACTGCAACTCCAAAGCGACGTGCTCAATAACATGCGAGATCAAAGTTCCCTCAATCAATCGCTGTACAAAGCCTCCTTCGTAGCCGGTCGAACAGCAGTGGCTTTTTAATCCGGGAAAATATTTTAACAATCTGTGATTGAATCCTGCTAAATTCCTCGTGGGTATTTCAGTAAACTCACCTAAGTCAACTGTCATTTTGATTACTGGTTTATGACTATAAATATTCCTGCCGCTGTAATTGCATATATCGACTACTTTCATTACCATATATCCTCCTGTTAAGACCTAATGCAGCCTTAAAACTTCTCTTTTCTTAAAATCGAACCCATATCCCCGGGATAAAACATGGAGACTGGCATCAGCAATGGTTAAAATTTCATCCGGTTTTTGTTCAGAAACATTACTGCTTTTGATCGACTTCCCATCAATAACGGTGACCGCATTATTTCCCAGAACGGAAAAGTACTGATCCGGGTAAACTCTTATGGCCGTATCTTCATCAATACCGATGCCTAATATTCCCGGATTCTCTGCCACGCCGCATAATAGCCTGCCTAATCTTCCCCGTTGATCAAAATGCTGATCAATGATCACTCCATCTAAAAAATTCAAACCGGGAGCCATTTTCAGTGTACATTTTCTGGCGGCGTCGTTGCTGTTGCCTTCCACGATCATGGTACTGCACATAACAGAAGCTCCGGCACTGGTGCCAATGACCGAGATCCCATGGCGGAAACAATCATGGATCGCTTCATAGGCTTTGGTACCTCCCAAAATGCTGGTGATCCTGAGTTGATCACCCCCGGTAAAGAAAAAACCGGTTACATCCATTATTCGGCGTACATTTTCCTCCAGGTTGGCTTCATCACGGGTATTGATATCAATGATATAAGCCTCTTTTACGCCCAGACGCAAAAAAATATCCCGGTATTCTTCCCCAACCTCTTCAGGAAGATTGGTGGCAGTTGTCAATATGCCTATTCTGGCATCTTCCCCGCCAACGATATCAACTACTTCTTCAAGAATGCTGCTTTCCCCATACTTATCCTCAGCTCCGCCTATAATGACCAAATCACCGTTTCTATAATGCCCCATCATTTACTCCCTTTCGATTTATTTATATCTCGGTTTTTCATATTTACCTTTTATGACGGCTTTTCTTTCTGCTACTGCTACCTCCCCCCTGGCCAGTAACCGATGAATGCTCAAATCTTTTTGTTTTAATACTAAAATATCAGCATCACTGCCAGGCAATAAGCAGCCCTTTTTGGGATGTAATTTGAGAACTTTGGCAGGATTTAAAGTCACCGTCTTGATCACCTCGGCAAAGTCCAGGTGCTTTTCCAAAACACATGCCCTTATGTCCTTTATCAGCTGATCCATGTAGCTGACACCGTCATCAGGAGCACTGCCGTTTCCATCGGAAGAAACGGTAACCTTATCCAGGCTCAAATCGTTTTGCAGCAATTTAGACAGCGCCTCTGCCACACTGTACCCTGCAGATTCACCTGCAGTCAGATCAATGTTGCCTCCTCTTTTCAAAAGTTCCATCCCCTGCTCAAATAATTTGGGGTTTCGGTTGATATGAGTTGGAACAAACATTTCGATGGGAAAATCGGACTCATTGATCAATCGGAAAAGGGAATCCAGGCCTTCTTCCCCATCACCGATATGCAAGTGCAGGATCCCGGCCTTTCCGCCCAGCATACCGCCGGCATTGGCTTCTGAAGCCAGGGTTCGCAGATCTTCCAGGGAAGGATGATTGGAACGATAATCAGCGATGGCTACTTCGCCCACTCCGATGACTTTATCGAGTAAGACAAGGTCAGTAAGTACCCGGCCGGTCAAGGTTTCAGTCGGGCTCCCATAACTGCCGGTATAAATATAGGTAGTGATCCCCTCGGCCTCCAATGCCCGGGCTTTGGCTAAAAGCCCGGCAATACTCCGCGTAATGCTGTCAAATCCCAAAACCCCTACCAACGTCGTAACACCGGCTTCAATGATCTCACTGAGCATGATCTCCGGAATCCGGCTGATGGGGCCCTGTTCCCCTCCTCCTCCAGTGATATGCACATGCTGATCAATAATTCCCGGACAGACCAGACATTGACGGCAATCGATTACTTCAACGTTCCCATACTTTCCCGGCAGGATCTCATCTTCAATCGCCCCTATTTTGTCATAAACGATCAGGATATCTTTTTTGCCCAGATTATCCGGAGCAAAACAGTGTCCATCCTTTAACAGCTTAAACAATGTTCCTCCAATAAAACTTTTCTTACTATAAATGATAACCGGGCTGTAAAAATTTGATTCTTCCATTTCGATGATAATTTGTACCATTTTTTATTATTGTGTTTTATAAGCAAAAAAATAGTGACCACTTTATGTAAAGAAGTCACTATCGTTATCTTAGAAAAAGTTATTAACCCTTTTGCTCCATAAAATAGTACCGGTCTCTGGAATAATGATCATAAAGATGCTCCAGGGCTTCTCCAAACCGTTGATAATGGACGATTTCCCTTTCTCTGAGCCATCTGAGTGTTTCCGTCACCCCCGGATCTTCAGATAATTGGATCAGATACTCATAGGTAGATCGTGCCTTTTGTTCGGCAGCCATATCCTCATGCAGATCAGTGACCGGATCCCCTTTGGATTGAATGTAAGAAGCAGTCCACGGTACACCGTCACCATTTACAAAATAAAGCGCTTTATCATGATCTGCATAATAACCATCCAGACCGGCTGCTTTGATTTGTTGAATAGAAGCATCTTTTACCAAATTGTAAACAAGGGTGGCGACGATTTCCATATGGGCCAATTCTTCGGTGCCGATATCAGTCAAAAGTGCCTTGGTCTGCGGTGTCGGCATGGAATAACGCTGGGTCAGATATCTTAAGGAAGCTGCCAGTTCCCCATCGGGACCTCCATACTGCGTGATAACGACCTTGGCCAGTTTTGGATTGGTTGTGCATATTTTAGCCGGAAACTCCAGTTTCTTTTCATAAATCCACATTTATTTCACTCCTTTCCGGTTACATGTACAGAAATTAATTTCCCAGGGCCATGGTTCATCGATCCATTGCCAGGGATATCTGCCGGAACTGGTCCCGAAGTTGCTTAATGAGCCGAATTCCTCTTCATATTCCTCTTTTAAACAATGTAATCTATGCACGGTTTCATTATACATATGCAGTGCCTGCTTATCATGGGGATGAGTATCCAGATAGAGATTCAATTCAACCGCTGTGAATTCTTCCGCCATTATTCTTTTCAGCTGCTCCTTTTGTCTATTCCTGTTGCCCGTCATACTGTCGTTCCCCCCTTCTGTGGTTTTCATATTTATGCTCCCTGTATTTATAGGGACAATAAAGTTCGGGGAAAAGGGTCCCCTTCTCCAGTGCCTCCATCGGGGAGAAAGTCTCATCCAATTTCTGAATTACAATATGAGCTCTGGCAAGTTCAGGGTCACAGTACCTTTTATTATCCAAGTTAATTTCCTCCTTCCATAGGCCAACCAGACCTTTATCCTATTGAATCAATAAGTAAAATGATTTATTTTATCTTAAAAAAACATATAATTCCTCCTTTACTAACACTTACTGCATAATATTCCAGCGGAATAATACTCGTTACATAAAATGGTATGAGTATGAACCGTTGGGAGAGTGAAAAAAAGGATGGGAAGATATGACGGGCAACAAAATTGAAGGCTTTGGAAAAATGTTTAAGTACAGCGTTAAAAAGAGCAAAGGCTTGCCTTTGCTCTTCTCAGTCTGCTTGATGAAATGAATAGTTTTAATCAGAGGATAAACCTTAAGCGCTGCGGTTTTATAGCTGGTTATGCATTCTCAGGATCATGGCTGCAGCTTCAGCACGGGTTGCCGTTACCAGAGGAGCAAACTGCGTGGTGGTCCGCCCCATAACGATTTTATTTTCCAGTGCAAAAGCTACACCGTTTCTGGCCCAGACAGAGATATTACGTTGGTCGGCGAATCCTGATAGTCGCGCTTCTATATTATCGCTCGTCACACTTGTGCCTTTCCCTTTAAGCTGCATAGCCCGGCTGATAATGGCGGCGATCTGTTCACGGGTGATTGAATCCTGCGGGCCAAAACGGGTAATGGAATAACCTGATATGATCCCCATTTCCGCCGCCTTGTTGACTACATTAAAATACCAGGCATCGGCCGGGACATCATAAAATCTCCCTGTCATGTAAGAGCCCGGACTTTCTCCTAAAGATCTGAGCATAATAGCAGCAAATTCCGCTCTGGTTATAGGTCGTTCAGGTTCAAACTGAAATGTTGTAACACCGCTGATCAAGCCTTTTTGATATAAGGTGTTGATATCCTGCTCAGCCCAGTGCCCTTTAATATCGATGAAGTTGCTGATAAGTTCAGGATCCGTCGTAGCAACTGTTACAGCATCAGTAAACAATGCATAATTACCCGGCTGGTTGGTACTGATTCGAATATATCTGGCACTTAATGCATGCTCACCGGTAAGCTTTTCCCAACTCTGATTCTTTTCGTTAAAATAATATAAGGCCAGCGACTTTTGTACCTCAGTATTTTCTTCATAACTATAGGTTAAAGTTATATCAATTGGTTTATTAAATAGTATGCCTTGCGGATTTTCCAATGTGGCTGCCTTGATATCATAGATCTCTCCAACCAATTTTAAGGACGCTCCTGCTTTTTGTGCGGCTTCCGCCTTTTTGGCCTGACTAAGTTTATTAATACTGATCGTTAGTCGGTCGCTGCCTGGGATCGCCACCGCCCCCGGCTGTAAAGACAGATTTACACCGCTCCATTGTAAAGAAATCGTCTTGCCCTTCTGGCTCACTTGATTCAGCAGACTGCCTGGTAAAATCAATTCATTATACGAGGATGCATCTACATAAATAGTTTTTTCTGCACTGCTCAATGCAGCGGAGATCGCCAGATTTATCTCGTTGTTGGGTACAGCGGGTACCCCTCCGCCCCCTCCTCCGCCACCGGAAGCCGGTTCCTCATCTTTTCCCAGCAGCGCTTCCATGACAGCATTGCGGATCGGAACAAGATCCGGATGAAGTTCTTCGTTATCAAGGGTATACTCGATCTCGTCTCCGTAGCTTTCCAGTAAAGCACGAAATACATTACGATGGACTCGCCACTGAATAACTTCTTCAAATGACTGATACATCAATGAGTTAAAATTCTCTTTGGTAAGTTCGCCCCGCGCACTCACATCCATTTCCAGATCCATCAGGAAGGCTTCTATTTCAGCTTCTGTCGCGCCGCCAGTTACGATGCGGTCAACTACAAAGCCATAATCTTGCTTCAGCACCTGATAAGCTGACAAAAAGTCAGCAGAAACTGGAGATGCCAATGGTCCTGCCAGAGTGCTCAGTATGAAGAATGTGAGAATAATCAGGGTGGCTCTTTTCAATTTATTCATCATGATTCCCTTTCATTGATAAAGATAGAGAAAAGACTCTCTGGAGCCAATCGCTCCAGAGAGTCTTTTGGCTGTTAATCAACTTATTTCATTAGTACATTATAGATCACCGTAGCTGCTTCAGCTCTGGTGGCATTGCCCAGCGGCTTGAAGGAATTGTCCAGATAACCTTTCATGAGTTCATTCTGCACTGCCGTTACTACATAACTGGTTGCCCAGTCAGAGATATCTTCTGCATCACTGAAGTTCAATTCTCCAGTCAATAAACTCATTTTGGCTGCCTTAACGATCATGACCGCCATCTGTTCACGGGTAATCAAATCATCCGGTCCGAATTCCGTTTCACTGTAACCTGTGACGATTCCATTTGCTGCTGCTGTTGCGATATAGTCTTTAGCCCAATGGCTTGCAGTATCATCGAATACTTTTCCGGTTGCAGCTTCTAAATCAAAAGCTTTCACCAGGACTACGGCAAATTCAGCCCGGGTAATTGGGTTATCGGGTTTGAAGGTGTTATCAGGATAGCCTGAAATTGCACCCATTTGAACCAAATACTCAATGTTGGCCTTTGCCCAGTGTCCGCTGATATCAGTCAGTACCGGAAGTTCAGGTTCTACAGGAGGTTCAACCGGCGGAACTGCTTTCTTGGCAGCGATCAGTGCAAAGTACCCGGTTTTTTTGGTTTCACCGCTTACGGTCAGATCATCTTCATCAATTTCTACATCATCCAGTTCTACCCATTCGTCAGCATCTTCATCATACCAGTAGATCGATAGATCATATTTTTCAAAGTCTACTGCTGATTGTTTATATGGCAAGGTAACGGTGATAGGTTTCAGGAAGTCCCCTTCTGCTATCTTTGTAAAATCGTATATGTAGCCTGGTATAAAGCTGTTTGCTGGTGCATTGATCGTATTTTTATCAAGTCGATCAATATCTCCTCTGGTATCATATTTTACCGCATCCTTGGGGATTTCTACCACCATTCCGGATTCTTGAACTGTGGAACCTTGCACGCGAATTGGATAACCCGGCAAGGCTCCTCCTCCGCCACCACCGCCGGGACTGCCACTTCCTGGCTTCTTAGAAACAGTTACATCGAACTTGAGCAGCCAGTCTTTAGCCGGGTCGGCGCCACTATAGTCACGATAAACGATCAACTGGGTTGTCCCCGGTGCAATGGCTTCGATGACGAAATTACCGGTTTCGCTGTCATTACTCACTTTCATAAATGCCGGGGCAGCACTGGCCCAGGCCACTAAGCTGGTTGCATTACGCTCCATGATATGAATCGTATACTCAGGTAAATCACCTACTTGCAAGGTTGTATCACCTGCCGCCAATTTCGTTTCCGAGCGGATGACAGCTAAGGCCAAGGACAATCTTGCCTTTCCTTCCTCATCAATAAATCCTGCCAGAACTTCCTGCTGGGCAATCAGTTTTTCAGTGGACCAGCCAATTGCTGACAGCCTGCCGCTGAAGGTTGGATTACTTTCCAGCGCAGCATCCATGGCTCTGTCAAGGTAAATGGGCATTGATGCTATTAAATCTTCGTTTGGATCGTTGGCCAGCTGTCCAGCTTCGGTTGTATCTATAACCCCTGGCAATGCTGTACGAGCATCAAGGAATAATGAATAAAACTTATCCATGGTGATGTCATCACCGAACAGCAATTGAAACTCATCTATATACTCTGCTTTATACGTTTCCAGTGTTGTCCTTAATTCGGCCGCATCAGTGGAGTAATAAATTTCTCCCAGGCCGGATAATATATCCTTAGCCGCTGCCCGGGCAGTTGCTTCATCTCCAAACTTTGCAATAACCTGCTCTGTCAAGAGGTTATTCTCGGGATCATTCACCCCCAGAACATCATCCCAATCCTCCTCAACATCTGCATCCGTAAAATTCTGCAATGCTTCTCGGGCATTGCTGATATTATCCTTGTCATTTTCATCCATAAACCCGTAAATTTCCTGCATCTGAGCTACAATATCATCAATAGGTTCTGCAGCTGCATAATTCACCGGCGCAAAAACAAACCCTATAAAAAAGGCTATTAAAACCCATGCGGTTCGCTTCTTATTGAATCTTTTTTTCATTATTTTTCATCACTCCTCTCAAAAGCTTTTATGTGTTAATGAAACCTCCCTTCAATCATCCGATGATGCTTCCGCTCATTACAATTTCAAATACTATGTTTAAACTATTTTTGCTGATTCGTTTGTAGCCAATAAGACTCCTAAACTAGTAATATTCTCCATATGAGTTTAAAACCCTACAAAAAATTTTAATTTTTTTTAAATTAGGACCATAGGGAATAATGAAAGGCCGCTTTTTTTACTTTTTACCGCAAAATATTTTCTTATTGTTAATTGATGGCAGTCGTGTTATTATACCCATAGAGGGTATTTGAAAGAATGAATTCTTGCTGCCCCGCAAATATTATAGATGAGGTGATAATATGACGATGCTGCAAATAACTCCTGAAACAGTTGCTGATTTAAAACAAATCATGAAAGAGCAGAATATCAATACGACTAACCTGCGGATCACTGCCAGAATTGGCTGAGGGGGTATGTCATTTGATCTGGTTCTGGATGAACCGGGGAAACTTGATACTGTGGAAGAACATGAAGGACTCAGCTTTATTGCCGAAAGCAAAATAGTTGACAGATATGGACCGTTTAGAATGACTTCATTTAAAAGCGGAAACCGGACTTATTTGGACATAAAGAGTGTTCAGGATACCGGCGGAGGCGGTTGCGATTCCTGCACTTCCTGCGGATAAAAAAGCATAAGGGCTTCCTTAAATTTTATTTAAGGTATGCCCTCTTTTTTTACCTGTTTTTTTGCTATTTACGCTGATTATATTATGCTAAGATATGGTTGTAAAAACATATAGGAGCAGATGTGATGAAGAATAGAAAAAGACTGTTTGCAGTGATTGGCCTGGGCAGATTTGGCGGAAGTCTAATCAAAGAACTTATAGCTATGGGCCATGAAGTTCTGGCTATTGATACCGATGAGGAAAAAATCGAAGATTTTGTTGATATAGCTACCCATGCGGTGCAGGCTGATTCTACCGATGAAGCGGTACTGCGGAAATTGGGCATTACGAATTTTGACGTGGTAGTGGTGTCGATCGGGCAAAACCTTCAGGCAAATATCTTAACCGCTATTACCCTTAAAGAAATGGGAGTTAAAAAAGTCATCGCCAAGGCCCAAACTGCTCTGCATGGAAAAGTTTTAGAAAAAATCGGTACTGATGTAGTAATTTATCCTGAGCGTGATATGGCTATCAAGCTGGCGCACTCGTTTGTGCATAATGTTATGAATCAAATTGATTTGTCTTCAGAATACAGTATTGTGGAGATTTTAGCCCCCAGTGAATTTGTCAATAAAAGCTTGCGGCAGATGGATTTGAGAACCAAAACCAACATCGCGGTCATCGCTATTAAACATGATGATGTGATCTCTGTCCCCCCTGATCCGGATCAAATTATCCAGGCCCGTGATATCTTAGTCATCGCCGGGGAAAACAAAAATATTAACAACATTGCTGATTTACGTGAATAGGAGCTTGTTATGCTAGCGAAGCTGAACCCGGCCCAAACATTAGTGGCCGGTTTTTCTGTAATCATATTAATAGGCAGTATTCTTTTGTCCCTTCCTATTGCCGTAAGCAATGGCGAGGTCAATTTCTTAACTTCCTTTTTTACTGCTACGTCTGCTCTTTGTGTGACGGGATTAGTGCTAGTGGATACGGGGACTCACTGGACTGCTTTCGGCCAGGTAGTGATCCTGCTGCTTTTTCAGGTCGGCGGCCTGGGCATTATGTCTTTTGCCGCTTTTCTGGCTTTTATCATGGGGCGGAAAATCAATTTGAAAGAACGTCTCACTATGCAGTATTCCTTAAATAAGTCGTCACTGGGCGGCATTGTAAATGTCTTTAAATATCTGCTGATCTTTTCATTCATTATAGAGTTCATTGGTGCGATGGCGCTTTTTATCTATTGGTTCCCATCTATGGGTATAAAAAAGGCATTGTGGTATGGGATTTTTCATTCGATTTCAGCTTTTAATAATGCAGGATTTGATTTGTTCGGTAATTTTGCCAGTCTGACCGGTTATGCCGGTGACACGATGCTGGTCATCACCTTTTCTGCTTTACTGTTGATTGGCGGGTTGGGCTTTATTGTGGTTTATGAATTGATCAATTATCCGAAAGAGCACAGCCTTTCGCTTCATTCACGCATCGTCCTTATTACCACAGCCATCCTGGTGATTGGCGGAACTTTTCTCTTCTGGGCTTTGGAAAACAACCTACTGCTTCATGGATTAACCATAGGAGAAAAGCTTTCTACTTCATTTTTACAGTCTGCAACCCGCACCTGCGGTTTCACCATGGTAAATATGGCGGATTCATCGCTGCCCACACAGATCCTCATGATGTTCATGATGTTTATCGGAGGAGCACCGGGTTCTACTGCCGGAGGTATAAAAGTTACTACGCTGGCAATCCTGTTTTTCGCCGTGATCAGCAATATGCGCGGGAAAAATGATATCGAGGTTTTCGAAAGAAGGATCGCATTTGGTGATTATCAGAAGGCCATTACTGTTTTCAGCCTGGCCTTCGTATTCATAAGCCTTTTGATTTTTCTTATTTCCATTGGTCATGACTATCCTCTGAATGTGATCGCATTTGAAGTGATTTCTGCCGTCGGTACGGTAGGCCTCAGTCTGGGACTTACTCCTCATTTGGATACCATCGGACAGTTACTGATCATTGTTGCAATGTTTTTAGGACGGGTAGGTCCATTAACCATCGCCTATTCGATGGTTTATGGCAAAAAGCCGGTAGACATCAGGTATGCTGAAGGCAGGATTATGGTTGGATAGCTGGAAAGCAGAAAGTGGAAAGTTAAAAGAGGAACGGCCGTGATTTATGCTTAAAAGCCTTAAGGGCGGATATCATCCGCCCGCACCTTTTTCCGGGCGATCAACCGCCCATTAAATAATTCTTTGGTTCAAACCGAGGGAAGATACTGTCTTCCCCAATTTCATGTGGTGGGCAGACAGGGTCGTCTGCCCCTACAGTTACGACGTATGAACACAGGAACCCACTTTCAACTTTCTATTCTACCCCAGCTTCAGACCTTTCTTGCGGGCTATTTCATTGTCCTGCCGCTCATACAGTTTTTCACATAAACCGTTGACTACCATTTCCGGCAATCTGGTTATTGTCCGGCCGGTGGTTAAAGCATAATAGTAGGTACGGGCAGCCTTTTCCAGCAATTCAACATTACGAAATGCATTTTCCATTGAAATTCCCATACTTATTGCTCCATGATTCTGGACAATATAGCTGTTGCAGCGGTTACTCAATTGATGTATCACATTTTGCGATAGCAGATGGCTTCCTGATAACCCGTAAGGTATGACATCTATGGTATGCCCGATATTAAAAGTGACTTCGTCAAATATGGCCGGGATGGGTTCATTGATCAGGGCGTAAATACTGGCATAAATCTGATGGGTATGCATGATGGCGTTAACATCCAGGCGATGTTTGTATATTTCTATATGCATTTCGGTTTCAATGGAAGGTTTGAACTTGCCTTCCAGGACATTCCCATTAAAATCAACAATACAAATATCCTCGACGTGAATTCCAAAATAGTCCATGCTGGTGGGAGTAACAGCGATCAGGTTTTCCCCATCGATCAGCATGGAAGTATTGCCTCCGGTTCCGATGGTATAGCCTTTTTGTGATAACAGCCGACTGTATTCCAAAACTGTTTCTTTATAGGATTGGTACTTACTCATAATCCAGCACCCCTTTTAACTATATTTCTATGTAGCCTAATATATCACAACTAAAAATACTTTTAAAACCAATATAGCAAAAAGAATTTCTATAAAGTCGGCGGATACCAGAGCGAGCAAAAAAGGTTAAGAGCAAGGCGACCAGTAAGCCCGTGATTGAGGCGTACATGAGGTACGTCGATTGAACGGGCTTACTAGGTCAACGCGGCTATTAGCCTTTTTTGACGGTCTGGAAGAGCTGCCCGCGGCAGCTCTTGAAAAATGTACTATTAAAAGGGGATTCGATTTGTTTTGGACCAGATTTTCATTTCTTTGGCGGCCTTGAGCAGATCATCTCTAAAATCGGGATGGGCTATGTTTATCAGCGCTTCTGCCCTGCCCCACACCGATTGGGCTTTCATGCTTGCAATCCCGTATTCAGTCACCAGATATTGAACAACTGTCCGGGGAACGGTAACAACAGAACCCGGAGAAAGTGTTGGTTTAATGCGGGAGTGCAACTGGCCTTCCTTGTCTTTAAAAGTGGATGTAAAGGCTAAAAAGGCCTTGCCTCCTTTGGAATGGAAAGCTCCCATAACAAAATCCAATTGGCCTCCGGTTCCAGATATCTGTCTTAATCCTGAGGTTTCCGAACATACCTGCGAAAGCAAGTCAACTTCCATGATATTGTTGATGGCGATCATATTGTCATTTAAAGCTACATTTGCAGGATTATTGGTATAATCTACGGTATATGACGCGCAGCGGGGATTTCCGTTTATGAAATCATAGGTTTCCTGGGTCCCCAGGCAGAAGGAATAGGCGCTCTTGTTTATATCCCGGGCTTTTTTAGCATTGGTTATTTTCCCGGCTTTATACAGTTTCGTATAAGCGTCACAAAACATTTCGCTTTGTACTCCCAGGTCTTTTAGATCTGAATCCGCAATCAATGTGCCGATGGTATTGGGAAGACTGCCGATTCCTAACTGCAGGCAGGCACCATTGGGTATTTCACTCACGATCAGTTCAGCAATCTTTTTTTCTTCAGGTGTGGCTTCAGGAACCGGGGGAAGTGCAAAGACAGGTGAATTACTTCCTTCAATAATATAATCGATCTCATCAATATGTAGATACTCATCACTGCCACCCAGGCATAGGGGCAAATTTTCATTTACTTCTACGATAACTATTTTTGCGTCTAAAGCGATCCCTCGCAAATGGGAGTTTCCCAGACCGAAATTAAAACACCCGCTGTTATCCATAGGTGTTGTCTGGCAAACCCATACATCCGGCCAGATTTTTTTATAATCAGAACTATAAGCCATCATAGTGGCTTCATGATAGTTGAATGGCAGGTGAGTGACCAGACCGAAATCCCCGGCTTTGCGGTCCAGGGCAGTAAAATACCAGCTGAAACACTGAAAAGTCTTTTGCTCAGGGTCTTTAAGCAAAACCTGCGGTACCGGCAGAACGGTCCCGATAAATCGAACCGATACATTCTCAAAACCTTCTTCACCGGCCCGGTCACCAAGTGCTACATCAAAATCAATTGGTTTGCAGGCAAAGGCACCATAGTCAACGATCGTGTTGGACTCCACCAGCCTTGCTGCCTGTTCCGGTGTAATGAGCTTTCTTTTATACTCCTCCATATAAGTACTCATCCAATACCCCCCTTATTATTGCTTTTGTGGCAATTTAAAAAATTTAAAATATTTCTTCTATTATAACACTATAAAATTATTTTGAATAAAAATCACGATATTTTGTAGAAATTCGCATATCATAAAATATTGCATAATGCTTAATATAAATGGCATGATGATTTCAATAGGAGGTTTTAATATGGAACAAAAGGAAGAAACAAAGCTGGCAACCTTTGCCGGAGGATGTTTTTGGTGTATGACAGCCCCTTTCGAAGAACTGCCCGGCGTAACTAAAGTGGTATCCGGGTATACCGGCGGAACTAAACCATTTCCTACTTATCAGGAAGTATGCGGCGGGAATACCGGACACCTGGAAGCAGTACAGATCACTTATTACCCCAGGATCATTTATTACCGGGATCTTCTGGAAGTATTCTGGCGGCAGATAGATCCCACTGATGAAGGCGGGCAATTTCATGACCGCGGTACTTCCTATCAGACGGCAATATTCTATCATGATGAAGAACAGCGCCTTGAAGCTGAAAGTTCCCGCGAGCAGCTGCAAAAAAGCGGCCGTTTTAAAAAGCCCATCGCAACCAGGATTCTACCGGCATCGGTTTTTTATCCGGCAGAAGAATACCACCAGGATTACCATCATAAAGAACCGTATCATTATCAGCGTTACCGCGAAGCATCAGGGCGGGATTATTTCATCAAGCGTCACTGGGGCGATGACAAAAAGAATCTGCGCAATCAATTAACAAAAATACAGTATGAAGTGACCCAGAACAATGCCACTGAAGCGCCTTTTGACAATGAATACTGGAACTATAACGGTGAAGGGATCTATGTTGATATTGTTTCCGGTGAGCCTTTGTTTAGTTCTTTGGATAAGTTTGAATCGGGATGCGGTTGGCCAAGCTTTACCCGGCCTTTGGAGGATGCCAATATAAAAGAAAAAAAAGACACCAGCCATTTTATGATCAGAACGGAAGTAAGAAGCCGTAAGGGGGATTCACACCTGGGGCATGTATTTGACGATGGTCCTGCACCCACCGGTCTTCGCTATTGCATCAATTCGGCATCACTGCGTTTTATCCCCAAAGAAAAGCTTGATCAGGAAGGTTACGGCAAATATTTGTCCCTGTTTGAATAAGATCTGGATAAAGTATTACTGTTCCAATTGATTTGCTTTCTTATTTCTAACCAAAATAAAAAGGGATCAGTTTTGTACTGATCCCTGTCATTCACATCAATTATCTGTAGTTGCTTCTCCTTGCCTGGAAACAATCTCTGCAATAGATCGGTCTTTCGCCAGTGGGTTCGAAAGGAACCGTAGTTTCAACGCCACAGGAAGCACATACTGCACTGTGCATTACGCGTTCTTCTCTGCGGTTTCCGCCGCCGTATCCGGCGCGCTGTTGTTTGCGGGCTCTTCTGCAGTCCGGGCAACGTCCAGGTTCATTTTCGAAACCCTTCTCTGCATAGAAGTCTTGTTCTGAAGCTGAAAATAAGAATTCGGCTCCGCAGTCTTTACATGTAAGGTATTTGTCTTCGGCCACTAATAAACATCCCCTTTGTAGGAGTAAACTCTTGGACTTATTTTTCCCCGCAAAGGAGGCATACTAAGAACAAGGCAAATTTATTGTAATTCATCCTGGGTTGGTTGTCAAATTATTTACATGTTATGCTGTTATAATTGTTTCTCAATGTTTACGGTCAGTTCCCCGCCTGAAGCACTTAAAGTGACTGTGTCATCCGGCTCGATCTCTCCCTTGATGATATATCTCGACAACATGGTCTCGATTTCATGCTGTACCAGCCGTTTTAAAGGCCTGGCACCGTAAGCCGGATCGTAGCCTTTCTCCGCCATATACTGCAAAGCATCATGATCCCAGCGCAGGTGGGCACCAATATTTTTACGGAAGCGCAGGGCCAGATTTTTCAGGAGCACTTCAGCTATGGCCTGGATCTGCTGCTGATCAAGTGCATGGAATACAATGATTTCATCGACACGATTTAAGAATTCAGGACGGAAATAGCTTTTCAGCATACCTGTCACCCTGACCTTCATTTCCTCATAGTCCCCGCCGGTCTCCTGGTAATTCAGGATCTCATGGCTGCCAATATTCGAAGTCATAATAATGATGGTATTGCGGAAATCCACCGTCCGGCCTTTGCCGTCGGTCAGCCGGCCATCATCTAAAATCTGCAGCAACAGGTTGAATACATCATTATGGGCTTTTTCTATTTCATCAAATAGGATCACACTATAGGGCTTGCGCCTTACCGCTTCAGTGAGCTGTCCGCCCTCATCATAACCGACATAACCGGGAGGGGCACCTATCAAACGGGCGATACTGTGCTTTTCCATATACTCGGTCATATCGATTCTGATCATGCTTCTTTCATCATCAAAAAGTGCTTCGGCCAGCGCCTTGCCCAACTCGGTTTTCCCCACCCCGGTGGGACCGAGAAAAATGAAACTGCCTACCGGGCGATTGGGATCTTTCAATCCTGAACGCGATCTTATTACAGCATCCACCACTGCCTGGACTGCTTCGCCTTGTCCAACCACCCGTTGATGCAGGATATCGCTCAAATGCATTAATTTTTCCCTTTCGCCTGCCATTAACCGGCTTACCTGGATACCGGTCCAGCGGCTGACAACTTTCGCAATATCTTCATCATCAACTTCTTCTTTTAACAAGCGGCTGGCTTGATGCTTGCCGGCCAAGTGTTCTTCTTCTGCCTTAAGCTTACGTTCCAGATCATTTAAACGGCCATATTTCAACTCGGCGATGCGGTTTAAATCATATTCCCTCTCAGCCCGTTCTATTTCCATACGGCATTCTTCAATTTCCCGTTTGATCTTCTGCACTCTTCCAATAGATTGTTTTTCCGCCTGCCATCCTGCTTGCATGGCGTCCGATTCACTGCGCAGATCCTGCAGTTCTTTCAGCAGCTGGTTAAGCCGCTCTCTGGAAGCATTGTCCTTTTCCTTTTCCAGGGCCGCTGCTTCGATCTCCAATTGCATGATCCGTCGGGTTATTTCATCCAGCTCCGCCGGCATGCTGTCAATTTCAGTCCTTAATTTGGCGGCTGCCTCATCTACCAAATCAATAGCTTTATCGGGCAGAAACCGGTCAGATATATAGCGGTCTGATAAAACCGCCGCCGCCACCAGAGCTGCATCCTGGATCCTTACTCCATGATGGACTTCGTAACGTTCTTTCAAGCCGCGCAGGATCGATATCGTATCTTCCACGGAAGGCTGATTGACCATGACCGGCTGGAATCTTCTTTCCAGGGCTGCATCTTTTTCAATATGTTTGCGGTATTCATCCAGAGTGGTTGCTCCAATGGCGCGCAGTTCTCCCCTTGCCAGCATCGGCTTTAACAGGTTACTGGCATCCATTGCTCCTTCAGCCGCCCCCGCTCCTACCACTGTATGCAATTCATCAATAAAAAGTATGATCCGTCCATTGGACTTTTCAACTTCCTTTAATACAGCTTTCAACCGCTCTTCAAACTCACCGCGGTACTTGGCACCGGCTACAAGGGAGCCCATATCCAGTGCGATACATTGCTTTCCTTTTAAACCTTCAGGCACATCACCGGCGGTAATGCGGCGGGCCAGGCCTTCTACAATGGCAGTTTTCCCTACACCAGGCTCCCCGATTAACACCGGATTGTTTTTGGTGCGCCGGGATAGTATCTCCATCACCCGTCGGATTTCCTCATCCCGGCCTATCACCGGATCCAGTTTGCCTTCAGCGGCCATTTTAGTCAGGTCACGCCCGTATTTCTCCAGTGCTTCATAACTGTCTTCCGGATTATCACTGGTTACCCGCTGGGAACCCCGCACATTGCGCATGGCACCCAGCAGGTTTTCCCGGGTCAGGCCCATACGCGCCAAAAACTCTTTCAGATCGTTTTCTCCTTCACTGATAATACCTAATATCAGGTGTTCTGCACTTACGTATTCGTCTTTTAAGCTTTGGGCTTCTTTTTCTGCCCGGGCTATAATGCGGGAGACAGAACCGCTCATATATACGGTACCTTCATAACCATATACTGAAGGTATTTTTTCAAGCAGGCGCTGCAGTCCGTCTTTAAATGAAGATACCGCAATTCCCGCTTGTTCCAGAAGACGTAACGTTACTCCGCCTTCCTGTTCCAGCAAGGCCATCATCAAGTGTTTTCCGCCAACTTCCTGGTGATGATGTTCTGCCGCCAGCTTCTGGGCATCCAGCAAAGCCTGGCGGGATTTTTGCGTGAATCTCTCCATATCCATATTCTCTTACCTCTTTTCCTTTAACTGGCGAACTTCATTTTCCAGTTCCGAAATTCTTTCCAATAAGTCACAAATCAAAATCGCCCCGCTGAGATTGATACCCAGCGAATCCCGCAGCCTGGTTATTTTATTTATCCTGTGAAGATCCCGGCTTTCTACTTTATCATTTACAACTTCAACCACACCCAACTCCTCCAGGATCTCAAGAAGTCCGGGGTGGATAGAAAGCGTTGACACCGGCAGCCAATCTTCTTCAGCAGGGAATACTACGCGAACCATTTTCATATTTAAACACCCCTACTTTTCGTAAATAGACCTGATTTTTTTGTACAGTTCTTTTTCTTCTTCAGTACTATTGGGTTTTATATCAATATTGATCCTCACGAATTGATCACCTTTTTGTCCGCCCCGGCCCGGCAGTCCGAGCTCCTTCAACCTCAGCCTTTTACCGCTGGAAGTCCCAGGCGGTATGGTTACGATCACATTTTTATCCAGGGTAGGAACGGATACTTTGTCGCCCAGGACAGCCTGATCGGGCCTGATAGTTAAAACATTTTCAACATCCTTACCCTTAACAGTAAACACCGGATGCGGAAGCAGCTTTACTTTCAGGTACAGATCACCGCGTTCTCCGCCGCCGGAACCTTCGCCGCCCTGTCCTTTAAGCCTGATCGTACTTCCTTCCGTTGCTCCGGCTGGTATTTTTACTTCAATATTTTTTTGCCCGGGAATCGAGCCGGTGCCTCCACAGCGCGTGCATACCGTTCGCCTGCTGATCCCGCGTCCATGGCATTCACTGCATATGCTGCCGGCAGTAAGGCGCAATGATTTGGTAACGCCGTGATAGGCTTCTTCCAGGGTCAGTTCGATTTCACTTTCAACGTCCTGTCCCTTAAGGGGCCCTTCATAAAAATTGCCGGTTCTGCGGCCGCCGGGCTTGCTGCCGAAAATACTGGCAAAAAAATCACTGAATCCCTGAAAATCAGCTGGATTAAAATCCCCGCTGTAATAATAGGTACTGCCCATGTCGCCTGGATCAAATTGGTCGCCATTTTTCCAGTTGCTGCCGAGGCGGTCATATTTTGACCGCTTCTCGGCATCACTTAATACTTCGTATGCTTCATTTATTTCCTTGAATTTTTCTTCCGCCTGCTCCTTGTCCTTACCCGAATGAAGGTCAGGGTGCCATTTACGAGCCAGCTTCCGGTATGCAGCCTTAATCTTTTTGGCATCCGCATCACGAGGGACACCTAGTATTTCATAATAATCCCGAAAGGTTACTGCCATAATGTAAGCCTCCTAACCTGTCACTGCATTAATTCTCATCAAATTCGGCATCGATCACTTCAGCTTCGGCAGACTCGCCGTGACCTCCGCCAGTACCGGCATTGCCCAGGCTCTGCATGATGGCTTCCAATTCTCTTACCTTTTCTTCAATTTGCGGGATCGGTGCTTTTTCATCCAATAACCTGCGCAGCTCGTTCACTGCTGCACGGGCGTTTTCCTTATCAGCAGATTCTCCCATTCCATCCAATTGATGAGCGGCATTGTAACATACCGAATCAGCATTGTTGCGGGCCTCGGCTTCCTGTCTTCTCTGGCGGTCTTCCGCGCTGTATCTTTTAGCTTCATCTATCATGCGGTCAATTTCTGCCTTATCCAGATTGGATGAATTGCTGATGGTTACAGTTTGTTCCTTGCCGGTGGATTTATCCCGGGCGCTCACTTTCAAAATCCCGTTGGCATCAATATCAAAGGTCACTTCAATTTGCGGGATCCCCCTCATTGCTGCAGGAATTCCATCCAGCTTAAACTGGCCTAATGAACGGTTATCACGAGCTAATTCTCTTTCCCCTTGCAGCACATTGATATCAACTGCCGGTTGATTGTCCTCGGCCGTGGAGAATACTTCACTCCTGCGTACCGGGATGGTGGTATTTCTTTCAATGATTTTGGTCATGATTCCGCCCATGGTTTCAACGCCCAGGGAAAGAGGCGTTACATCCAGTAGCACCACATCTTTTACTTCCCCGGATAATACGCCGGCCTGGATAGCTGCTCCCACTGCCACAACTTCGTCAGGGTTAACACCCAGGTTGGGCTCTTTTCCGGTCAGATCCCTGACCAACTTCTGCACTACCGGCACCCTGGTGGAACCACCCACTAAAATCACTTCATCAATATCCTGTTTGGTTAAACGGGCATCCTTTAAGGCATTTTCAACCGGGGCTCTTAATCCCTCCACCAGATCATGGATCAGGTTTTCAAACTTGGCCCTTGAAACTTTCATTTCCAAATGTTTGGGACCTTCAGCATCAGCGGTAATAAAGGGCAGACTGATCTGTGTTTCCATCACACTCGACAGTTCCACCTTGGCTTTTTCAGCCGCTTCAGTTAAACGCTGCAAAGCTTGTTTGTCTTTTCTCAGATCGATGCCATAATCCTTTTTGAATTCTTCCGCCAGCCAATCCACGAGCCGTTTGTCAAAATTATCCCCGCCTAAATGGGTATTGCCATTGGTCGATTTCACTTCAAAAACGCCATCTCCCACTTCCAGAATGGATACGTCAAAGGTACCGCCTCCCAGGTCAAAGACCAGGATGGTCTGATTGCCTTTGTTGTCCAGCCCGTAGGCTAACGCAGCTGCTGTAGGCTCATTTATAATACGCATTACATTTAATCCCGCAATTCTGCCGGCATCCTTGGTAGACTGCCGTTGGGCATCGTTAAAATAGGCAGGCACAGTGATTACTACATCAGTAATTTTTTCTCCGATATAACGGGATGCGTCCTCAACCAGTTTCTTCAGAACCATAGCTGATATTTCTTCCGGAGCATACTGTTTGTCCTGGACTACAAATTTGACTGCATCATCTTTCCCGGCTGCGACTTTATACGGAACCAAAGTTCTTTCGTCGGCAACTTCTGAATATCTCCGGCCGATAAATCTTTTTACTGAATAAAAGGTATTTTCCGGGTTTAACGCGCCCTGACGTTTGGCGATCTGCCCTACCAGTCTTTCTTCTCCTTTAAATGCCACCACGGAAGGAGTGGTTCTGCCTCCCTCAGCATTGGTTATAACTTCAGGGCTGCCAGCTTCCATAATCGCCACAACTGAATTTGTGGTTCCTAAGTCGATACCTAAAGCTTTTGCCATTTTGATTACCTCCTTGTTGATCTAACTTGATCCAGCTAATACAGCTGATTTCTTTGTTCTCAAAATTATGAATCACACATTAATTGCTTCCTGTTATTAATTATAGTGCCCTATATTTTATTAGTCAATATTAGTCAAAGAATAAATTTCTGTGCCGTAATGGATGATCGCGATTGAACTCAAGTATATAATAGCCGCTGCTATAAATATTATTGATTTTATTTTATAGAAATTGTTAGCAGGATATCGGACTCCAATGAACGAATCATTCTTTATATTTGTAAGTTGCGAAGACTTTTTAGTCAAATTTTAGTCAGCTTTAGTCAGATTCATTCCTTTTTCAGCCTGTCATATTCTGCATAATTCATTAAAACTTTCATTATATATAGCAATAAAGCTGAGGATAAACGGAGGAGATTTTTATGTTCAAACAACTATTCAGCCCCATTACCATTAACAAAACCATAATAAAAAACCGAATCGTTTTCCCGGCCATGGGATTGTTTTATTCCTATGATGAAAAATTAAATGACCGCTATGTGAATTTTTACCTGGAAAGAGCCCGTGGCGGAGCGGGTATCGTAACGGTGGGTCCGGTGGGTATCGGTCAACTGGGAATGGGCCCCCTGGGGCCTTCGCTGGAAAACGACCAGGCCATCCCTGCTTTTGCAGCGCTTGCCGGCAGTATCCAGGCAGCCGGAGCCAAAGCATGGGTACAGTTATATCATGGCGGCGCTTATGTGCGTTCGCTGCAGATAGGCGGTAAAAAGGCCATTGCTCCTTCTGCTGTTTATTCCAATTTCACCGGGGAGGTCCCCCGGGCAATGAGCCTTGAAGATATACAAAATGTGCAGAATGCGTTTATAAGCTGTGCAGAAAGAGCGAAGCAGGCAGGTTTTGACGGCGTAGAAATTATTGCTTCCGCCGGTTATTTGATTTGCCAGTTCCTCTCCCCTCTGACCAACCAGCGTACCGACCAATATGGAGGCAGTTTCGAAAACCGGACACGGTTTGCCCGGGAGATCATTGAAAAGATGCGCGTGAGGCTAGGTCCGGATTTCCCGATAACCATTCGTATGGCCGGTAATGATTTTGTGCCCGGAAGCTGCACAGATGCTGATACTCCAGAGTTTGCCAGAGTCTACGAAAAGGCCGGAGTGAATGCCATCAGTGTTACCGGCGGCTGGCATGAATCCCATATTCCGCAGCTTCCCGGTGATCTCCCCCGGGGTGGTTTTGCCTATCTGGCCCGCTCTATAAAAGAAGCAGTCTCCATTCCTGTGATGGCTTCCAACCGTATATCTGATCCCTGGCTGGCGGAAAAGATCTTACAGAATCGATCTGCTGACATGATCAACCTGGCTCGGGTGTTGATGGCCGATCCTGATTGGCCGGTCAAAGCTTTGGAAGAAAGGCCGCAGGAAATTCGACCCTGCATTGCCTGCCTGCAGGGATGCATGGATGAACTCTTTAACCTGAGACCAGCCATTTGCTCAGTAAATCCGCGCACTGGTTTTGAAGGACAACGGCAAATAAGAGTTTCCCCGCTGCCCAGGCGGGTCATGGTTATCGGCGGGGGACCTGCCGGAATGGAATCTGCCATCCGTGCTGCGCAAGCCGGCCATCAGGTGGAACTTTATGAAAAAGGCGAAAAGATCGGCGGGCAGCTGTGGCTGGCAGGGACTCCTCCTCACAAGCAGGAGTTCTGGGAGCTTATACATTATTACGAAAAAGTGCTGGCCGCTTCCGGTGTCAAAGTGTTTCTGAACTGCGAAGCAGATCTGGACCTTATCATTAAAAGAAATCCCGATTATATTATTGCGGCAGAAGGCGCAGAAAGTTCCTTCCCCGCCATCGACGGACTCGATAGCTCCCAGGTGTTTTCCGCCTGGGAGGTTCTATCCGGCAAGGCGGATGTGGGCAAAAGAGCTGCCATTATCGGCGGTGGAGCGACCGGGCTTGAAACAGCACTTTTCCTGGCGGCTAAAGGCACCATCTCAGCAGAGACCCTCCACTTTTTATTCAGATATGAAGCAGAAAGCCCGGACAGACTAAGGGAACTCGTCTATAAGGGTGTGCACGAAATTACGGTATTCGAGACGCAATCCACAGTTGGAAAAGGATTAGGAAAAAGCACTAAATGGGTAGTAATGGATAATATTGCCCGGTACGGAATCAAAATCATTACCGATGCCAGGATCCTGAAAATCGACCACGGGGAAATCCGGTATGAAAAAGATGGTCAACAAAGTTTACCTTTCGATTCGGTGATCATCGCGACTGGTTCAAAGCCGGTGCGAAGAGTGGCTGATTTATTAAAGCAAACTGGCATCCCCTTTTCGGTGATCGGTGACAGTGTAAACCCGGCAGGCATCAGGGAAGCGATCCACCAGGCCTATCTGACGATTATGGAAAATTTATAAGACAAATACTTGCATCGTATTCAATCGTTTGCCTCAAGGTATTTGAACATTTCTTCTTCCGCTCTGATGATATCAAACAGCATTTGGTTGATGGGGGTGGAAACTCCATATTTTTTTCCCAATTCCACCACTGTACCGGCAAAAATATTGACTTCGGTCTGGCGATGAGCTTCAATATCCTGCAGCATGGAAGTTTTGCCCGTAGGAGAAAGGCGGCTGATCACTCCCAACAACTCCTCAATATCCTTCTCTCCCAGATGAATGCCAGCCTTTGCCGAAATGCTGATCACTTCCTGCATGGCGGCGATCATAATGTTTCTGGCTGCTTCAACATGCTGAAATACTCCATATGGCGCCCGTAACACTGCTGATACCTGATTGATACCAACATTGAGAAGAAATTTCCACCATAAGGTGCGCAACATATCTTCCGGCACAGAATAATCTATCTGCACCCTGGTGAAAAAGTCCTGCAGCCTTTTGACCTTATCTGAATAATGCCCTGGCGGGTTTTCCTTTTCCCCAAATGCAATGGAACCCATATTTTTAAAATGGACAGAATTGCCTGTTCTCACAGAATCGATCCCAAAGCAGACCGAGTAGAGAAGCTTTTCCATGCCATAGGTTTCTCCAATCATCTCTTCGCTGGTTATACCATTTAGAACGGAAATAATGATGGTATCATCTCCGATATGGTTGCGGGCCTGCTTGATCGCATCTTCCAGCTGGTTAAATTTCACCGCAAAGATCAATAGATCTGCTGCCTGGCATTTTTCAGCCGGATCGAGCACATCAAATTGATAGATACTGCCATTGATTTCAATACCTTCGGTCTTATATTTTTCGCCCCTTGTCCCACCGGCAATCACTCTGATATTTTCCCGCGGCAAAAATTTTGCCATTTGAGAAGCATAAGCACTGCCCATGGCGCCCAAGCCAATGATCGATACTTTTTCAATCTTTTCCATGATGCCCTCACTTTTGAAATTACATTTATATTATTCTAAGCCAATGGCCGATTTATATAAAGATAATCATGACATATATTTTTGCTGGCAGCATTTCTTTTGGGGTATTGTCAGAGGAAGAAAATATATGGCATAATATCGAAGTGCCGCTCAAATTTTAATTCGGGGTGAGTTAATGAATTTTCGTGAAATGTACCAAAGAAAAGTAGTTACTGTAGATGAAGCACTAAATCAAATCAAAAGCGGACAGGAAATCGGGTGCTCCCTGATCGGTTGTGAACCGGTAACAATGCTCAGTCAACTGCACACCATCAAAGACCGGGTACAAGATGTATCCGTGTTTACTGCCCTGCTTTCCAATGAATATGAATTCTTCATGAACCCGGAAATGCGAGGACATTTTACCCTGAATAGCTGGTTTTATACCACTGGCGCCCGTAAAGCTCATGCAAATGGGACTGTTTCCTTTATCCCCCTGGAACTGCATCGCGCCATTTCCTGCCGGACTGCTTTCCGTAAACCTGACATATTTCTGGGTTGTGCCAGCCCTATGGATCAGCACGGTTATCTTTCTCTTTCAATCGATTCTGTCTGTGAAAAAGAATTGGCAGAACTGGCGGATACAGTAATCATCGAAGTAAATCCAAACTTCCCCCGTTCCTTTGGCGACACCCATATCCACATTTCTGAAATCGATTATATTATTGAAACAGATCGCGAACTCCCGGTGATTCCGGAAGCAACTTTCAGTGAGAAGGAAAAGGTGATCGGAGAATATGTTGCAGATCTGATCGAGGATGAATCTACGCTGCAAATCGGCTTTGGCAACATTCCGCTGGCGGTCACCTCATGCCTGAAGAATAAGAAGGACCTGGGAGTCCATTCAGAGCTGTTCAGTGAAGGACTGTTGGATCTATATGAAGCCGGAGCGATAACCAATCGGAAAAAGACCATCTGGAAGGATAAATTCGTGGCTGATTGTGCTATTGGAAGCAAACGTCTTTATGACTTTCTTGATAATAATATGGCCGTTGAATTTCAGCGCGGCAGTATCGTCAATGACCCAATGATCATCGGGCGAAACCACAAAATGGTGGCTATAAACTCGGCATTGGAAATTGACCTGACCGGACAATGCTGTGCTGAATCCATTGGTTTCAGACATTATAGCGGAACCGGCGGGCAGAAGGAGTTCGTTCAGGGAGTCCAATACTCACCGGGCGGCAAATCAATTATCGCTTTTCTTTCCACCGCCCGTAATGATACGATTTCCCATATCGTCCCTATATTGACACACGGCGCAGCGGTCACGACTTCGCGTGTCGACGTTGATTATGTAGTAACTGAATATGGTGTAGCCAGTCTGAGAGGACGATCCATTAAAGAACGGATCAAAGAATTGGTAAATATAGCACACCCCAACTTCAGAGACTTTCTGCGCAGTGAAGCGGAGCGTAATCAAATCTGGTAAGTCTTCAAATCATAATTCGATCACATGCGCCTGGTTATCCGTTGTAACTTTTTGTGCTTCGGTCTCACTAAGCTTCTTTATGATCTGCATTTCGCCTTTCAGGTGTTTTAGCCGGCGGCGAATTGCAGATTCGGTACCATGGAAAAAACGGGTTTGCGGTAACCCGTCCTTAATGTAATCAACCTGCCAGTATTCTTTTGCCAGTTTGCTGCCATCCCCAGTGGTGAATCTTCGGAGAGTTTCCCCCGACTTTCTGGCAATATGAAGTCCAGCCGCAAAGGCGATCGTAACTGCTGCACCTACTCCCAGTGCTACCTTATCAGCTTTGCTCGCTCTGTTAACGGGATCCTTTTCACTCATCTTATAACACCTCCCGCAATACCTGCCAACGATAATAATACCTTCAATGCTTCAGTTACTATTATATCAGGAATGAAAAAGCTAAATCGTAATTTTCGCCCGTTCCCGCATGAAAGCGATCTCGCGATCAATATCACCTTGAATTTCCGCAATGCGCTGCTCTGCGTCAGGACCTTTAAGCAATCGGCTGAAGCGGCCTTGCTGCTTTAAATATTCATCGATTGGCTGAGCTGCCTTTTTACCGCTTATGATCTGTGAACTGGGGCTGTTAAAGGTGATCTTGCCGTTTTCCGCTTCCCATAACAACCAGGCACCACTATGAACAGCCATGCGGCTCATCTTAACGGTTTCCGCCATATCGAACTGCCAGCCCAAATAGCAGGGAGACAGGATCTCAATATATTTCATGCCGGGGATGCTCTTGGCCTTTACCACTTTGTCGTACAAATCTGCAGGATATGCCACCGTGGCAGTAGCTACATAAGGAATATTGTGCTCCAGCATCAGCAGCGGCATGTTTTTCTTGGGCTGTCGCTTGCCGGTGGGAGTGGTAGTGGTAAAGGTTCCGCGGGGCGTGGCACCGCTGCGCTGCACACCGGTATTGCTGTAAGCTTCATTGTTATAGCAAAAATGAATGATATTTTCATTACGCTCGGCCGCGGCTGAAAGAGCCTGAAAGCCGATATCATAAGTGCCGCCATCACCGACCCAATTGAACACAGTTGGTACTTCACCCTGCAGGCGTCCTTTTTCTTTCAAAATTTCAAGGGCATGGGTGATACCGGAGGCTGATGAGCCGGCAGTAGCAAAGCAAATATTGATACAGGGCCAGTCGTAACCCAGCTTGGGAGTCATGCCCATGCTGGCAACCGCACAGGCCGGGGTCAAAAGCATGATGGCATTAGGCCCCAAAGCCTTGCCTACCATCCGCAGTGCCATGGTGGAAGGACAGCCTCCGCATGCCCCGTTTCCGCTTAATACCTGCTCATTATCAGGTAATTTTTTAATGCTGGTAGTCATATCTAATCCATTCCTTTCATGGTCTAAACTTATTATTCCTCTATCATGGCCCGTATCTCGTCTGCCATGAAACGGCGGGTAAGATCGATGCCGCCGATCCCCATGACCCGGTTTTTGATGGTCAGGTCATTACGTCTCCCAAAGCACACGCTTTTTAGTTCCTGTGCCAGAATACCGCCGGGGTGTCCGAAGTTATAATTCCGGTCAAGTACCATCACCTGCGCATTTTTCGGCAAGGCATTTATTATATCCTCAGTAGGGAAAGGAAGGTATAAGCGCGGTCTTAGCAGCCCGGCTTTGATGCCCAGTTCACGAAGGATATCAATGGAAAGCCTCAATTCTGCTGCCATACTGTTAACGGCAAAAGCCACCACTTCCGCATCTTCCAGCCGGTAAGTATCGATGGTGTCTCCATCCCACATACCGGTGGCCTCTTTATATTCCTGTGCTGCCTGCTTTACCAGCGGGATAGCCGACATGATATCTTCGGAAAGCATCTGCCGGAAAGGTGCATATTCAGGCGCATTGGTGACATTGCTGAAGGAAGACGGATTGGCCGGGTCCAGCCGCCATTCCGGTTCATGGGTTGGCAGAAAACGGTCAATATCCTCCTGGCTCGGAAGCGTAAGGGGCATAAGACAATGGGAAATTGCAAAGCCGTCAAAGTTGACCATCACAGGAATATTGATCTGTTCAGCCACCCGGAAGGCTTGCAGAAGAGTGTTGAATACTTCCTGATTGGAAGAGCAGTGATATTGGATCCAGCCAGTGTCGCGCTGGGAAAATGAATCCTGATGATCTGCCCACAGGGTCCAGGGGGCAAAAATTCCGCGATTCACATTGCACATTACCACCGGCAGACGTCCGCCGGAAGCCATATGTAAGACCTCGTGCATATAAAGCAAGCCGTTGGCTGAGGTGGCAGTGAAAACCCGGGCGCCGGCAGCAGATGCAGCTACAGCAGCGGCCATGGCACTATGTTCGCCTTCCACCGGAATGAAGCGGGCGTGCAGTTCTCCATTTTCGACCATACTGGCCACCGCTTCCATAATACTGGTCTGGGGAGTAATAGGATAACCGGGGACTACGTCGACCCGGGCATATTTTACAGCCAGTGCCGCGGCATGGGCACCGGTATCCATTATAACCTGTGTTGTTTTCATGCTACTCCTCCATTTCCATGCTGATGGCGCCAGTAGGGCATTCCAGAGCACACACCCCGCAGCCTTTACAGTAGCGGTAATCAATGATCGTTTCATGACGGTCAATAACCGCTTCCGGGCAATATACCCAGCAGATCTGACATTTATTGCATATATTTTTGTCAACGACCGGACGGTGAGTTCTCCAGGAACCGGTTTCACCGCCGGCTCCCTTCATTGGCCAGGAAATAGGCCGGTACGCTTTGGTTACTGATTTCATTTATTTCCATTCCTTTCCCTTATCCAAATAAAATTTGCCCTAGGAACCGATCTTAGTCACCGTGTTGTAAGCCTTGCCAGCGGCGCCCAAATTGCGTTGTCCGGATACTCCCGGCCATTTATTCATGATGGTTTGTTCCATAATCTGCTGTGGGATATTAAGCACCCGGCATACCGCTCCAAATAGAGGAATATTGATAAAAGGCCCGTCCGCGGAAAACAATCCGGCTTCACGAGCAATGGTATCGGCATCTACGTGCCATGTAGGGTGCTTCTTTACCCCTGCAGCAAATGGCGCATTGATGATCACGGTCCCGCGCTCATTGATGCCTTCCATAATTGCCGCCTCGGTCAACTTTTCACTCATCACGACCACATAATCCGGCAGTTCACATTGACTATGCGCATGAATTGTAGTGGGAGACATACGCACTGCTGCCCTTACCGGTGCTCCGCGCCGTTCCACCCCAAAGAAAGGCAGAGCCTGCCCTTGCTCACCGTTTTCCAGCGCAGCCTGCGCCAGCAAATGAGCCAGTGTAACTGAACCCTGTCCGCCAAATCCGTTGATTCTCAGTTCTAACATGTTACTCCTCCATTCTTCCTGGTGCTGACAGAATACATATTATTGGAATTTTGCCTGAAACCAGATTATTTCCTCTGCTTCTGTCACCCGACGAATTTCTAATATATATTCATAAGGAGCATCTTCTATCAATGCTGCCCCCGTGAAAAAAATAAAACTCTTCATCTCAAAATTCTGAGACGAAGAGTTTAACTCCGCGGTACCACTCAAATTAACAGCTGCTGCCGTTCACTCGATCAGGATGCCAGGTCACAATACCTGATATCCGCTTCCTTCTAACGGTGGAAGTTCCGTCCGAGCCTACTTTCAAAGTGATTTCGGTCGGCATCTCGAGGGTGAGTTCTGCTGTCCTCTTCGGCCGCCTTGCACCAAACAGCGGCTCTCTATCTCCCAAGAATCAGCTTACTATTCCCTGTCATCGTAATTTCAGTATATTGAAACTATTATACTTAACCTGCTATTTTTCTGTCAATATTTTTTTATCTCTGCTTATGGCAAATTTGCCAGTATCAATCCGGTACGCCTCACCAGATACATAGTCACAATGAGCGAATGAACTCCTTTATTTCATTGTTAACATCAATATAATTATCGGCATTAGAAAAATGTGCAGCACGTTTAATGATATGCAGAGGATAACCTTCTTTTTTCGACCATGCTTTGCAGTATTGACTCACTTTACCTGTTCTGTCATATTGACCAAGCAGGATCAGCACAGGAAAAGTGAATCTGACATTTTTATTTTCTTTGAGAAAGCCTGCATATGCAATTTCCATTTGTTCAATAATGTCTGCTTTACTTGAGGATTCAAGCATCTTCAGCATCAAATCGTAAGCATATTGAGTTTTAGAAACCGATTTTGCTATACTCTTTTTCAAGATTATTTCCGGAAACCATTTTGCTATTGTTCCAACTCGCTTAAGCCACCATCGGTCACAAGGTGAATAGTAATCCAGACCGAATGGAGTGGTATCCACGGCGATGAATGCCATTACTCTATCCGGGTATTGCACGGCAAACTCCTGGCTCGGGTATCCGCCCATCGACATCCCAACCAAAATAACCTGGCTGATATTCTCCGTGTCAAGTATCTCTTTTAAATCTGCGGCACAGTTTTTATATGAAAAGTCTTTATATGGACGAGATTCTCCATGTAAAGGAACGTCCCAGGTTATAACTGTGTAATCGTCTGAAAAGTAATTTACCTGTTTTTCAAACATAATATGGTTAGCGGTTAAACCATGAGTAAAAACAATACATCTTGCACTTTTGTTCTGATTTCTATTTATCCAATAATGTACCGTTCCTGATTCTGATTTTATAAATCTGTGTTCCATAATTTATCACCCATAACCTCGGCAAAAGCCAATAACATTCTGAGGTCAATGCTCATTATTAACTTCCTTCCCTGCAGAACAATCTAAGGACATTATTATTCGGTTTCCAAATATTATAATTACATCATAACCAACTACGGCCGCCTGTTCAAAGGAATACACAAATCAACTCTTGGTGAGGAGGGGTATCAATCATATTTCTATATGTTATGTTTTTATATCATCTATTGTTAGCTTATCCAATATCACAACTACATCTAAATCGGCGTCACAATCATTAAAGCAGTGGTTCAATTTTATTTTGAATAAACAGGACGCGGTCAAAGATCCGGGGTTTGAAGGTACCTGCGATTCCGATGCAAATGCCTTTTGCCTCGTTGACATAGATGACATTTCCTCCATCACCTATGGCTGCATAGATTCGTTTGCCTGCGTCTATGATCCACCACAGAAAGCCGTATGACATTTTCCCGAACCTTTCATCCAAATCGATATACGGAGTTGAAAACGCATCAACCCATTCTTCTGTTACGATCCTTTTTCCATGATATATCCCTTTCTGAAGGCACATAAGACCTATTGCAGCAAGATCGTTAGCCGACAGAGCAAGTCCCCAGCCAGCAGTATTCACATCCTGCGGATCCGCATACCATACATTACCCTTCGGTTCCTTGCTCATTAAAAAGTTAAACTGATCCTCTTTCGATCTGTCTTCCTTATTGGTATGACGTGGAATCCCAATCGGTTCAAAGAGACAGGCGTTGGCAAACTCAATCACATTCATACCGCTTGCTTTTGCTATCACACCTGACAGTATCTGAATCCCAAGCGTTGAATACTTGAACTCGCCAGTAATGCCTTTTCTTCCTCCAAGAATGTCAAGAGCCGCTTTTGTCCAGTCATCACTGGTACAGACTTTTGTCCAGGGTTCGGACTTATATTTGTACGTATCAAAGATTGAGTTTTAAAATGGCTAATGACTCAACTAAGGATACATCAGATACGCCTCACCAGATACGCTTTTATGCGATACGCAACCTAGATACGTCCTCACAAAAAAAGGACTGCGTATTCTAAAAAACAACAGAAGTCGCAATCCTCAGTAAAAGGCTTTTTCATGGTGCGGCGGGGGGGACTTGAACCCCCACCCTCGCGGATACGCCCCTCAAACGTACGTGTCTGCCTGTTCCACCACCGCCGCATTGTATATCAGATGGATCGTCCATTCCGACAATTGGAATTATACAATAGTTCTCGCGGTGGTGTCAATTGTATTAGAGCCCCGGCATTTTTTGGCTACTGGCCGATGTTTTCGGCAGATAAGTCAGGTTTGATCAACTGCGCTGCATACCAGTCAACCATTCCCATTCGGTCGATCTTTAACTCCCGGGTCTGATTTCCGGTTATGGCAGCTGTTTTCTTTTGGAACAGCCATACCATGGGAGCATCATCAATGACGATCTCTTCGGCTTTTTTAAGCAGCTTTAGCCTCTCTCTGTTACTTTTGGTTGCAGCCCGAGCCTCATCCAGGATTTTATCAACCTGGGGATTGTGATACCCGGTATAATTACCGTGACCTGCCATGGAACTGTGGAATAATCCATATAATAAACTGTCCGCATCGGGATAATCCGCTGCCCACCCTATTCTGAAGCATGTCAGTGCTCCCTGTTCCATTTGCTTTTTGTAATAATCCCAATTCATTGGCTGCAGTTGTATGTTTATCCCCAGAGGCGACAGTTGCTGCATGATGTTTTCTGCTACCATCTGATGCCCTTCATCGCTGTTATAGCTTAAGGTTATGGTTGGCAAACCCTTTCCGGCAGGATACCCTGCTTCCTCCAGTAGCTTGGCAGCTTTGGCCGGGTCAAAGATGTAACCGGTCATTTCACTGTTATACCCTTTGACTTCAGGAGGTATGATGGCTTTATTGGTACGATGCCCGTCACCGAAAACACTCTCCACGATCTGATTACGATCCATGGCGTAGTTTATCGCACGGCGCAGCATGTAATTATCATTAAAAGGTTCTTTATTCATGTTTAACCCCAGTGCGTAGATTTCCAGCAGGGGTGTCTCAATAAACAGGCTGTATAGCTTCTGGTCAGCCTTAATGTTTTTGATTTCTGCCAGTGGTACGGTATCCAAATAATCAAGTTCCCCTTTTATATAGCTGTCCCATGCGGTCTTACCATCTTCAAAAATGGAAAACTCTATTGCGGATAGATTGGGAGTCCCGCGATGATAATTGGTATTGCGTGTCAATAAAATCTTCTTGTTGTCCTCGTTGTTGATCAGGGTAAATGGTCCGGTTCCGGAGTACGGTGCTTCTGTTTCCTGCTTCACATCATAGACCCAGAAGATCGGGTTGGTAAGCATATATGGAAACGCAGAATTTGGTTTGGCAAAAGATATTTTCAGTGTTGAATCGTCAATTGCTTCAATGCCGATGGGTCCCTGGCTGCCATTTAATCTCTCCGTGACCCCTTTGATCGACAGGAATAAATTGATGGCACTCCAATCCTTGGCCGAGGAAAAACTTCTTTCCCAGGCTTCTTTGATCTTTTGTGCGGTTACTGGCTGGCCATTATGAAACTTTACACCTTTTTTGAGTTTGATGGTCAGTGTTTTGCCATCCTTTGAGTACTTCCAGCTTTTAGCCAGCAATGGTTTAATATCGCCGCTTTTCTCATCGAAATAAACCAGTCCTTCGTACAATGCAGATCCGATGAGTTTTTCTTCCTGCTGGGTGACGAGGGCAGGATCAAGTACATCGATGGAACCGACCAAACCGGCTCTAAAACACCGGGAATCAATATTGGCTGTGTAGACAGCTGTATTATACGAATATATAAGAATGGCAATCAGAACCAGCAGTCCTGCGATAGAACCTGTTAATGCGATCTTGCGAAATGTGAGATACATTCAAACACCCCCCGTTTATAACTTTCCCTTTAAGTTATATTAGACAGGCATTGAATATATTCCTGAATTTGGGTGAAAGGCTGTTGGAGGAACAAAAAAATACAGGCTTTCGCCCGCATCTTTACGGTCCTATTGATATATGGCCAGATAAGCCTGGTAATTTTTCATGACATTTTTCGTATATATCTTTGTTTCTTCAAAGGGTATATGATCAAGCTGTTCCAGGCTTCCGTCCCAGGTGCCATCGACGATCCATTGCCTGACCTGCCCTCTGCCGGCATTATATGCGGCAATCATAACCGGGAGACGTCCTTCAAATTCCTTGTTGAGACTGTTTAAATACCAGCATCCGTATTGAATATTAATATCCGGCTGGTGCAGCATTTCAGGGGTGAAGCCTTCTATCCCCTGCTGCTCGGCAATCCAGGCAGCGGTTTCAGGCATGATCTGCATAAGCCCTTTGGCCCCCAATGGCGACTCAGCTGTAGTCTGGTATTTGCTTTCTGCCCTGATGATGGCAAAGACAAGGTAAGGATCGACTTCATTATCATAAGCGGCCTGAATGATCAGATCGCGGTGTGGCTGCGGATAAAATACGGCTATCCATTTTGGGAAGGTAACAACGATCATTAAAAAGACCAGTATAAATAACCAGGCTATTTTTATCAGCTTTTTTCTAGTTATTAATACCAAGTCAAAAACCCCCACAGCAATAAGGTATTTAATATATATGTGGGCTATGTTTGCATTCTTTCGATGTAATTTCTGGTTGCTGCTTCAATTGTTGTTTCAATACTGTGGCGATTGTCGATGACTACGTCAGCCATACTGGCTTTTTCGTCCAGATCCATTTGCGCTTCGATTCTTTTAATGGCATCTTCCTGACTGATGTTGTCACGTTTCATAAGTCTTTCGATCTGGGTTTCACGGTCTACCCATACCACCCATACCTCATCGCAGATCCTTTCGGCATGCGTTTCGTAAAGCAACGGGATTTCCATTACCACAATTGCATTCGGATTCTCTTTTTTTATGACTCGCAGGTCTTCTTTATATCTTTCTGCGATCCGCCAGTGGGTAATTTGGTTAAGCTCCTTCAGCTTTTTCGCATCATTGAAAACGATTTGCCCTAAAAGATCACGGTTTATCGTCTCATCACTGTTTAGAATCTCAGTCCCAAAAAGTTTGACGATATCATTCCAGGCTGGTTTATAAGGCTGCATAATACTATGAGCCAGCTCATCGGAATCAATAATGATCGCCCCCAGTTTTTCCAGGGTCTTGGTCACGGTACTTTTACCGCTTGCAATTCCGCCCGTTAAGCCAATAATTTTCATTGGTATCACCGACCTATATAAATTCTAAAATACCGATCATGATAAATATAAAGCCGGGAATAAATGATGCGATACCTCGTACGATCTCATTTTTCATGTGTTTTCCTAATTCAATGCCGCTGCTTACTAATATAAATTTTAACACACCTACTGTAAGGGCTGTAAACAAAATATTATATCCAGCCATGGCTATGCCGATTCCGGCACCCATAGCATCGACTGCCAAAGCCAAACCTAAAAAGAAAGCCTCTTTGCGGCTGATTTCACCTGATGCATCCATATCTGCCGCCACCGGCTCTTTTAATATATTAATAACAATCCCCAGCGATTTTAATTTCAGGGTCACCAGCGGCTGATCCTCATCAGCCGGTAAACTATGAAGCAGATCCCGCAAAGCTTTACACAGAAAAACAAAACCCATTATCACCAATAATAATGAACCAGCCTTGCCTGCACTCCCGGCCGGTAACACAGCAGCAATCCCGCGTCCCAGCAGCATCGAGCAGCTCACCGCCATTGCGGATGCTGCTGCAATGACCAAAAGCGGTATAAAAGAGATCCGGATTCTATTTATACCATAAGCCAGACCGGCGATAAAGCCGTCTGTACTCACTGCCAGCGCAAAGAAAAGTACCGGTAATACCTGCAAAATATTGTCCTATCCTTTGTTCGTAGTTATATACCTACTATATGGATAGAACTTATCAAGTGTGACCGCTTGTATTATTTCACCGCTAACCTACTTCTGGCATTTTTCGCAGAAGTGGGTGCCTCTGCCGCCGATGGTTTGTTTGCATATAACTTCCCCGCAGTTTGGGCATTGCTCTTTGTCCTTGCCGTATACCTGCAGGTTGCTTTGATTGCCGCCCTCCTGATTTAATCCATTGCGGTAATCACGAAATGTAGTCCCCTGTGAGTCGATACTTTGCTGCAGCACCTTTTTGATCGCCTGGCACAGCCTTTCAGCCTCGCCGGCGGTTAAGGACCCAGCCGGGCGATCGGGCCTTATCCCCGCCAAATGTAAAGATTCATCTGCATAAATATTACCGATCCCGCAAACCTGGTTTTGGCTTAAAAGAAAGCTCTTTATAGCAATTTTCCGGTTGCGGGTAATTTTATGCAAATACGCAGGTGTAAACTCTTTCGTAAGCGGTTCAACCCCCATCCGGTTAAAAAACTGTTTTCTGTTTTTGATCAGATAAAGGCCGCCAAAACGCCTCGGATCTTCATAGACCAGTTTTTTCCCGTTATCCAGCCAGATCACAGCATGCACGTGTTTGGCTGTAATGTCACTGTCTTCGTTAAGTTGATAAAACCTGCCGCTCATACCCAGGTGGATGATCAGATTGTATCCGGGCCCCAGGTTCAAGATCAGGTACTTACCCCGCCGGCTGAATTCCCTGATATTTTTGTCCTGTAATCGATCGATGGCAAAGTCGTGCCGGCGTACGATATCTTCGCGGTTTAATTCGATTGCTTTTATTTTTGCCCCCTGGTTGGCTATGAGTGATCTTCTGACTGATTCGACCTCTGGCAATTCAGGCAAATAAGTTTCTTCCTCTCCTAAAACAATTCGGTCTGTTTCACCCATGGCATCATGTCATACCAGTCGCGGCCGTATTTTATCGATACTTCCAAAGGCACCGTCAACTGGTAGCAATTTTCCATGCAATCTTTAAGTAATTCGATAACCTGTTCCAATTCTGCTGTCGGTACTTCCAGCACCAATTCGTCATGGACCTGCAATAGCATCTCTGCCCTCAGACCCTGTTGCTCTAACTTTTCATAAACTTTGAGCATTGCCAATTTTATAATATCAGCAGATGTTCCCTGGATCGGTGTATTTAATGCCATTCGCACTGCAAAAGACTGAACCATTTTGTTTTTGGCATTCAAATCCGGCAGATAACGTCGCCGCTTTAATATGGTTTCCACGTAACCGGCTGCTTTGCCGAACTCGACAATGTCATGCATATACTGCCGTACACCCGGATAACTGTCCAGATAGTTATCTATATACTGACGCGCCTCTTTGCGTGATACCCCTGTATCCCTGGCCAGGCCAAAATCACTGATCCCGTAAATGATGCCAAAATTAACTGCTTTTGCCCGGCTCCGCAGTTTACTGTCTACTTTATCCAGAGGCACTTTAAAAATCTCCGCTGCTGTGCGGGTATGAATATCGACTCCCTTTAGGAAGGTTTCGATCAGTGTTTTATCTTTACTGATATGAGCCAGGCTTCTTAAATCGATCTGGGAATAGTCGGCGGAAACCAAACAATATTTCGGGCTGCGGGCCGTAAAAGCTTTGCGGATACGTCGCCCTTCCTCGACCTTGATCGGTATGTTTTGCAAGTTTGGTTCCACACTGGAAAGCCTTCCCGTTGAAGTCTGGGCTTGTTTAAATATGGTATGCACTCGGCCGGTATCGGGATGGATCAGCTCCTGCAAAGCATCCACATAAGTTGATTTCAGTTTGGTCAATTGACGATAATCCATAATAAGCGGAATAATCTCATGCTCATCATATAATTCTTCCAATACCTCAATTCCGGTGGCATATCCGGTTTTGGTTTTTTTTACGATGCGCAGGTCTAAATCTTCAAACAACACTTTTCCTAATTGTTTGGGAGAATTGATATTGAAAGTTTGGCCGGCTAAATGATAGATTTGATCTTCATCTTTAGCGATGCGTTGTGTCAATTCAGTTGATATCACTGCCAATACTGGTTTTTCCACCTGGATACCGCTGAATTCCATATGGGCTAAAACATTGGAAAGAGGCATTTCGACTTCCTGATACAACTCCTTTAATTCCTCCGGAGTCTGCTGCCATAGATGCGTATAGAGCTGGCTGAGATTAGCTGTGAGTAAAGCATGATCATTTTGTTGAATACTCATGTTTAAGTATTTAAACATAAGTTTATTTAATGCTTCTCCTTCAAAAGCGGGGTCATTAACATAGGTAAGCAGCAAGGTATCACCTGCTATACCCCGCAGTTCAATGCCGTATCGAAGCAGGACCACCTGAGCAAACTTGGCATTGTGAAGATATTTTTTGTAATCAGCCCCTTCCAGAAATGGCCTGAGCCATTCCAGTTTGAAACTGGCAGTCTCACTGATGGGCAAATGGTATACTTTGTTCCGGGCTTCCAGGTAGATGCCTCTTAATTTGGCCCACATGGGATGGTGGTAATCTGCATCCAAATAAAGTGCTGTAGGCAAATCGGGCTCCAACCCGTTAATAAAAGCTGCTGTTTCTTCTTCCCTGCTCAATTGGATTATCTCGATATCTGCTTCCGGAGTTTCCGGTGCGCTGTCCCCTTGAGCCTGCAAGGCCTTAAAAAAGTTATTGAATTCCAGACGATGATATAAATCAAGCAGTTGTTCACGATGCGGATCTTTCCTGATATAATCATTGAACTGACAGGGTATATCCATTTGACGGTCGATGGTTGCCAGTTCCCGGCTTAAAAAAGCCTGTTCCCGGTACTCAATTAGTTTTTCCCTGAGTTTTTGATTTTCCACTGCCTCAAGATTAGCGTACAAGGTATTGATATCATTAAATTGTTTTACCAGCTTCATAGCGGTTTTAGGGCCGATTCCCGGAACCCCGGGAATATTATCAGAAGAATCTCCCATCAATGCTTTGATTTCCACCATCTGCTGTGGGCACACTTCCCATTTTTCTTTCACTTTTTCCGGATCATAGATTTCTATCTCCGAAATCCCTTTTTTGGTCATCAATACCCTGGTGTTCTCAGACACCAACTGCAGCGCATCACCATCACCGGTCAAAATGATTACGGGTATTCCTTCTTCTTCCGCCAGTTTGCTCATGGTGCCGATTATATCATCGGCTTCATAGCCCGGTATTTCCAAATAATCTATATTTTGTGCCCGCAGCAGCTCCCGGACCAGAGCAAATTGCCCGATCAATTCGTCAGGGGGTGCAGAACGGTTGGCTTTATATTCAGTATAGAGGTCAGTACGGAAAGTCTTTTTATCCATATCGAAGGCCACGATCAAATGAGTTGGCTTCTCATTTTCCAGAGCCCGGTTCAACATGGTCTGAAATCCATAAACTCCGTTCGTATAAATGCCTTCCCTGGTATGAAGCAATGGCAGCGCATAAAAAGCCCTGAATAACAAGCTGTTGCCATCCACCAGCATTAGCTTCTGCTCTACATCAAACATGATCCAACCACCCAATTTTTTTAATATTATTTTTTAATAATACCATGAACCTATCTTGACAGTTAGCTTTTCCAACAAAAAAGCAGGATAGGCTCCTGCTGATTATTTTATACCTTATGTCATTTTTTTATTGGTCTTATGGTTTTATTTCCTCAATCAGATAAACCCTGATGGTTGCCTGCCCAACTTCCTGATCGATGACCTTCTTGCGGGAAGTCCAGGAAAATAGATCCTTATTTAACTGTTTCAGCTGTTCTTCATCATTATTGGCCTTGGCCGCTTCTATTTTCTCATTTAAATCCTGTATCTGCTTGAGTGCTTCTGCATATTCGTCTGTCAAAACAGTTTCCTCATGCATAGGTGCGGCTATCATACCCATAGATTCCAGCTCTTTAATGATCCCGTCTACCTTATCAGCAGATGCTTTCATTTCTATCATCTGCGAACTGCCGGCGGAAAAGGCTTGCACCATGCTGCTGGTGGCATTTACATCATACCCGGCCTGGTTGGCCTCAGCAATCTGAATGACTTTCTCGACTGCTTGCTCCGTACTATCTACTTTGATCTGTGTAGAATAGATGTCAGCAATTTTTACAGCCGGACTTGTTTCCGTTGTATCAGCTGGTATTTCTTCCACTGGCTTTCCATCAGAAGCAGACGTTGCGGGTTCCTTCCCCGGAGCTTTGGTTTGATTGTCATTATTTGCAACATCAACGTTTACATCGTCTTTGTCCTGATTGTCATTGTCCCAGATCTTGATTTTATTAAGGATATCATTTACTGACATGGAAGGCTTTTTATCTGTTGCTTCTGTCTGTTTTTCATGATAGGCAATAATATTATCTGCTGGTAAATAACTGCTGGTGAAAATGCCTGCTCCCAATGCGACTAAGGCAACAGCAGCGGCGATCCAGCCAGCTTTACTGGGTGTTTTTAAATCTTTGGGCTTAAGAATGGATATCTTTTCATCATTGAGTCGCTGTCTGAGGTCCTGAGCAAAAGTTTCTGGGAGCTGCGGGGTATAGAGCCCGTTCATCATTTCTGCCATTGCTTTAAGCTGCTTTAGTTCCTCACGGCAATTTGGGCATGATGCTAAGTGAGCTTCAATCGCATTGTTCTCTTTTGGATCTGTCATTTGATCCATATATGGCGATAATAATTCTTTTATTTGCTCACATTTCATAGCACACCATACCTCCTTGTTTGCTTAGACGCGCGGCTTAAGGAAAATGTTCCCTGCCATTTAGTTTTTTTCGCAATATATTTCGCGCTCTGCTGAGGCGGGATTTTACCGTACCGACCGAGGTATCAAGCACATTTGCGATTTCCTCGTAGGATAACTGCATCATATCTCTTAGAATAATTACGTTTTTATGTTCAGGTTTCATTTGGCTTACCAGATTCTGTATGTATTGAGCAAATTCTTCTTGTTCGATAATTATGTCCTGGGTGGGATTCATATCAGCTATTTCTTTCTCTACTGAATCGCCGTCCCTGGTGGCCAGCGGTTCATCCAGAGATAAAGGTATGATCCTTCGCTTTCGCCTCCTTAATTCATCCAGGCAGACATTGGTCGCCACACGATAAATCCAGGTCCCAAAACTGGAATCTCCTTTAAATGTTCGCAAAGACCGGAAAGCTTTTAAAAAGGCTTCCTGGGTCATATCATAAGCATCTTCTTCATTGCCCATATAACGATAAGCCAGTGCATATATTTTGTTTTGATAAGGCAAAATCAATTCTTCGAAAGCCAAAGTGTCTCCCTGCAGACTTTGCTTTACCAGTATTTCTTCGGCAAGCATAAAAAATTCTCTCCCCTGCTTTTAAGTGAGAATCTCCCTTCATTATAATTGTTCAGCATTTATCCTAAAAATAATTCGCTATTGTTCCTTAAAAATCCTTTTGATTGCATGCCGCCTTATAATAACACTACTGCAATTTATTAGCACGGTTTCCATTATTGTCGCCTCCTGGCCTCCTCAGAGGCGGTCTTGACAATTACCCCGCCGCTATTTATAATTATGTTTGCTAACTTGAGGCAGTTTTATGCCAGAGTGTCGGAATTGGCAGACGAGCGCGACTCAAAATCGTGTGCCTTTGGCGTGTGGGTTCGAGTCCCACCTCTGGCACCAACAAAAAAATAGGGGCTTTACGCCCCTTTCGTTGTTTTCTGAATCCATTATAACCTAAATGCAGCCCATTTCAAAGGGAATACTGCCTGCCTAAAATGGTTTTGGTTGAAAATAGCTGGATGCCTTTTCCGGCAAATGGGTTGGTTGTTGAATGGGTTCTGGTTGTTTTCTCTTTAACAGTCCGATTTTTTCATTAAACAGCACTTCACTGCCAAGATACGTTAGGGCAGTAGCAACAGCAAATGTATAATATGCTGCTTTACTGGCGTTCACCATAAAAGCCCATGCATCACCCCGTGTAATGTAATCGAAATCCGGCGGCATTTTACTTTTCACTCCTTCGAGGTATTGGGGAACCTTTTCATATTTATCGAATTGGTTTGAGCCCGGAAACATGTTTTTCAGACAAAACGGATAGTCCTTGTGAACCAATTGATAATTATATTTTTTTACATATTCATTATGAACAGCGATCAGTTCCTGTGAAGGCTTAAACGAATTATCCAGGATTTTTGTGACATATTTATTTTTGAAGTAATTATTAACTACTTTCGGGTTACATGATGTTGAGACTAAAACAAACCTTTTTATTTTTTCGTCAAAACAGGACGTCTTCATGAACCACCATAAACCTATGACAACAACATTACGTGCGATGTTATTACCCTGAAAAGCTCTCAGCACCATTGCTTCTTCTATGGTGTAAATACAGAATTCATCCTTATACATAATGGAAATCAAATTAAAACCGACGATCTGGCCATTTTTCTCAGCATATACCACGAAGTCACACTTACCTATGTACTCCCAGAAGTCCTCCTGCGGGATCCATGTGTCTTTTTCAACTGCTTCAAGCCCTGCGACCAAATCATAAGTTCGCTGGGGATTCACCTTCCTGAAATCGACAGCGTAATAATTAAAACCCTTATTGGATAGAATCAGGTTTTCTTTTGCATTGACGGGTATTTGCCGTGTTTGATTCCTTACTTGACTCAATGTACACACTCCTCCTTATTTCTTTTTATTCAACTTCGGGAATTACTCCAGGTGCTTCCCGAAAATGGGATTTCGATCGTGAAAAGATCCTGAGTTGCCGGAATAGGCAGTCTGATCTGGGATAAAGCCCAAGCTCATGGGGATTGTGCCAGGTCCGGAAGGAATGGTATCGGACAAAATAATCCAGATCTGAAACCAATTTGGTATTGTAAGGTGAAATGAAGGAAGAATTCTTTTCCATCTGGCCTGGTAAATGCCTGGTATCATTCCAATCTGCAATCATTTTCCTTTTCTTTTCATAAAGTCTCTCCAATTGCAGCAAAGCTAAACGGCTTCCCATGGAACTGGCATAGAATTTGGAAGGATCGATCCGAATTCCATATGAGCCTTTATAGTAGGTTTTGTTGATCCAATCGTTTAGCAGCATGAAGCATAATGCTGACCGGGAAAAGCTTGATTCCCAACAGGAACCAATTAAACGGACATAACTGTCGATCAGCCAGTTGAAGGAAAACCTGCTCTCTTGCTGGTACTGTTCCCGAAGCTTCATCATCTTCCGGTAGATGGCGGTATGATTGGTGGCAATAGCGCCCCCTTCAAAATCCACGATCTGCTTGGTAAAGCTTAAAATAGCATAATCGCCGAAAGTGCCCAGTTGTTTTCCCTGATAAGTGGTAAAAAGAGAATGGGCCAGATCTTCGATAACAATCAAATCGTATTCTCTTGCAATACTGCATATCCTTTGGATCTGTGCGGGCGTGCCATAGGTATGAACAACATAAATAGCACGCGTATTCTTCGTTATTGCCTTTACGATCAGATCCGGATCTATATTCAGACCGGCTGCCTCTGCGTCAACCGGTACCGGAATCGCATTTGCCGCTTCAACAGTATGTTTTATAACGGGGCAGGTATAAGCCGGGATAATAATTTCGGCCGGTTTTTCCCATCCGTATGCTTTGATGAGGAGAAAAAATGCATTTCTTGAAAACCCAGTTATCAGAAAATGCTTGATTGGGATGAGATCACCCAGCTTTCTCTCAAGTTTTTTCACAATCGGCTTTTCTTTCAGTCCTCTAACCTCCCTCTTTTAATCCTTTATTCAAAGTGATCCTGCCCGCCATGATCCAATAATAATAAGCACCTATAAGAGCACGCAGCAGAAGTACGGATACTGAATATGCCAAACTGAAAGCAAGGATTTGCGGTTGTGAGCCGTAATCCTTAAAAAGAAACAGCATGGCTGCCTGTGAGGTTCCCAACCCAAAAGGAGAAACCGGAATACTGATGATCAGTAGAATGAGTGGCACATAGGCAATTAATGTAATAAACGGAATATCCATACCGAAAGCTTTCACTGCGGCATAAAAAAACAAAACATATGTAAAATAGTAGCCGGTTCGGTAGATGGTATTAAGCAGATAAACCTGCAGGGAAGAGTCTACAAATGATTGCATAAGAGCGGCTTTTTTTAACCGGTTTATAAAACTAATATTGGAATGCTTGACCACCCCTATGGCCAGAATGGTAAGACAAAGCAACAAGATACATAGAATCAGGCCTTTGCTTAACCAGGGCAGGGACATTCCCAGTAAGATGTAACCTGCCGCGGCTAAAAGCAGCAATGCGATCTGATTGATGTAATTGTAATAGATCATAATGGCAGTACCCTGCAACAAGGGGATCTTTCTGGTTTCTTTCAGGAAATAGATCACACTCCCCATACCCAGGGTGTAATCAACCACCAAAATCAGGTAAGAAGCTCCTCTGATGACCATGCTTTCAGCAAAGGAAAACATATGACCAAAATGTTTCATCAGGGCTTGAAGATTTTGCGTATCTATCAGAAAAGAGAAATAAACAAAAATCAATAAAGCAGGTATATAGACCAGCAACTGGGCATTTGACAGAGCTTTGATCAATGACTGGGGTTCTATTCGCCATATCAGGTAAACTAAAACAGAACTGCCGATTATCCAGGGGATCGATTTTGAAAATATGTTTTTTTTCTTCCCGGTGTTTACTTCCCGGGCGATCATTTCATGACCCGTAATAATCTTATCCAACTTGCTTTTTACCTACCCGTGATTCGATTGCTTTGCGTTTGATACTGTTGGTTTTGATCTCATCCACAAAATCGACCCTGATGGTAACTGGTTCGCCAAAAACTTTTTTCAAAGCATCCACCAGTTCTGTCAGATGCTTTTCCTGGTACTCCTTGCCTTTTACGAACTTGATCACGATCAATCCCGGTTCCTCTTGAATGACTTTAAACTCCTCCATTAAATGCAGATGCTTTTTAATATTTTTGGTAAAGGTATTCAAGATCTTTAATGATGATAAATATTTTCCGCTGGGGAGAATGAAACTATCATCGGCTCTTCCGTTGAATTCTTCTATAATGGGATAAGGCAAACCGCAGGAGCAAGTCTGCGTGCTTTCTCTTCCCAAGTCTCCGATACGATAGCGGATAAAGGGCATAGCCGGACTTCTGGTGGTAGTTAAATATATTTCTCCTTCTTCCCCTGGTTTTACGGGATTGCCGCTTTTATCCAGGTATTCAACCCAGACATTATCAATAAATACATGATACTTGCCTTTTTTGCACTGGGACGCCACCATCCAGGTTTCTTCCGTTGAGTATTCATCATAGACCGGGCAGTTAAAGATTTGAGAAATTAATTCACGCTGGTCCTTATTGGATAGTTCAGAATTTAATCCGATAAATTTTGGCCGGATCGATTTTAGATCTTCCGGGGTCATTCGCATGGCTATTTCATAAATCAAAGATGCATATCCAATCAGCAAATCAGGTTTCATTTTTCGCAGCATTGCGATCTGCTCGTCTACCGGAATGGTAGAAGGAATATGCTCCGTACGGAAAAAGGGACCGAACCGTGGATATTCCAAAGGCGTATATTTGATATACACCAGCTTGTGCCAGGGCCGGTAACCTATCATGGTGTATAGACGGACACCGGTGGCAATATAAAAAGCAAAGGTGGCTTTACTGAAAATAAATGGCAGCGATCTTCCGGTAGAGCCAGTTGTTGCAGAATAATGGCATTGGTTAATATCATATTGTTTCGAAATGATTCCTTCAGGAAACTGTTCCCGTATTTCATCTTTTGTTATCACAGGCAGCTTTTGCAGATCAGCTAAAGTTTTGATACTCTTCATATCGACCCCATACTGATCGTACTTATGCCGATAGTAAGGCACATTGGCATAGGCCATTTGTACCTCTTTAATTACTCTCCTTTCCGCATTTCTTAATATGGTCCGGTGAGAAAGCAAATTATTGATATGAACTTGTATGACCGAGATTGCCAAATTAAAAATAAAATTACTCATATCCAATATTTTACATTTTAATCTATCGAACCCCTAATCGGAAAATAAACGCCCACGAACGATTTGATTTGTTTTGAATAAATTATCTCATGTTATTTCCATTTATTGTTATTTCTTGTTGCCATCTCCTATTTTAATCCAGTCAAATAAATATAGTAGAATGATGAACAATTTATGATGACTTATTTGCGATTGTTTTTGACACTTGTGATCCTCAATCGGTGAAGCCGGATCAATTGAATCCCTTTAAATCACCTGACAGAAAGGAATTCCATGTTGGTTAATTATCATAAGCAAAGCACCGCATCCATGCCCGAAACAGAATCCAAACCTTCCAGCCGTCCTCTCTCTATTGCATCCCGTATATGGATTGCATGGGATTTGGTCAACCCTCCGGTTTGGACTACGATTGCAGTTGAAGGTCATGGTCTTATAGATACTCAAAGATTAAGAAATGCAATTAAAATAGCATCCCAGGCCAATCCAGGCAGCCGACTGGTGCTAAGGGGAAATCTTGCCTGGTCTCGCTGGGTCGATTCAGGTACCTCTCCTTTATTAACCGAAATCGAAAACAGTGACTGGGATGGCATGAGTTCGGATGGTCTTAAGTCACTGTTAAAAACACATGATGTTTATCGCGGGCCCACTGCTGAGGTGTTGATTTTTTACGGCGAACCGCTGCGCATGATATTTCGCGCTCATCATGCAGTTATGGATGGGCGCGGCCTCATAACATGGATCGAAGATATTTTCCGGGCTTTAAACGGGCAAGAACCTTTAGGCTCAGATTATACCATGGTGGAAAATGATCTGCTGCATTTGCCGGACAAAACCATTTATCAGCCTGCATACTGTAATTTTATATCTCCGGTGGGCAGGCCAATTGGGAATGATAATGAACGCATCTGGAAAAGGTTTAGAGTGAAAGGTCCTCATTCAAAATTATTGGCTAAAATCATGTTTTTAACTGCCAAAGCAGCACGTCAGCAGGAAGAAGGTCCTGTCAGGTTCGGCATTCCGGTGGATCTTCGCTCCCGAAGACCGGGTATGCGATCCACCGGAAATCTGACCAATGCTGTGTATATACAGGTGGACCGGGAATCTACCATTGAACAGATCGCTGATGAGATCCAGCGCCGTTTGCGGGAAAAAGATGACGGTAAGCTGAACCTGGAGGACCTCCTGATTCCATATGTACCTATAAGTATTATGCGCAGGATCCTTGCTGCGGATGAGCAGCGAAATTTTAGCCGCAATCGCTATCGCTGCACCGGATTTATATCCAACCTTGGAAAGGTGGACTTAAGCCGCTTTTCCACCAGGAGTTTCCAGGCAGCATCTTTTTTCTTATTCCCCGTTTCAATTGTGTCCCTTCCGTTTTTCCTGACCATGAGCGGTTATCATGACATGATCGATTATGTTTTGAGTATGCCGAAAGGTTTTGCAGCTGGAGGCAAAATCGAAGAAATCATTGATTATATCGTCAGCGGGCTGAACGGTGTGATTCCTTATCAGGTTTGATTTATTAATAGTTTGAAGGATGGAAAAGCAATGCAAAGTGTTTATCAACGTAAGCTTTCGATTAACGAAAGGATGTTTTTGGCTTCGGCTTCTTTGTCCCCCGTTGCAAACCAGATCGTAGTTGAAGGTAACGGAACTGATAATTTGTCTGCCTGGCAGTCCGCTGTTGACGCAGCTTCCATGGCTAACCCCGGAAGCCGCGTAGTGCTAAAAGGTTCTTTAGGATTGTGCCGTTGGCAGGATTCCGGGATCAGTCCTCCGGTCCGGCAAGTAGACGGTTCGAAGTGGGATGGCAAGGGACCTGAAGGAGCCCCCTTCCTTGATAATGCCCTAAATGCTGAACAAGGGCCGACCTGTGAAATTTTATTGGTAAAAGGGCATCCTGCCACTGGCAGCAATACAGTACGAGTGATCTTTCGAACCCACCATGCGGTTATGGACGGACGTGGCACCTTATTCTGGATGGAGGATATTTTACGGGCTCTGGCTGATCTGGAACCAATCGGTTCCCATTCTGCTATTACCGATTCTCAACTGGCCCGGAGCATACAGAAAAAATTTCGCCGGCCGATCAACAAGAAATTTATCGCACCTACTGGAAAAGCCATTGGGCATGAGCCAGGAGTGCAATGGTGCAGATTTGAAATTCCCGGACCTGTTCCCCAGATTTTAGCCCGATCGGCAGTCATCTTAGCCGAGGAAGCCTGGAGCTATAAATCCGGACCTGTGCTTTTCGGCATCCCTGTCGATCTGCGCCGTCACCGGACGGATCTTACTTCCACTGCCAACCTTTCATATAGTATCTATATTGAAGTCAGTCCGGGGGCCAGCCCCGGGCAGATCGCTGACGATATTCAGCGGCAGCTGCAGGAGAAACGGGAAGGGATGCTTTCATGGGAAGATGATCTCTATCATTTTATTCCCCTTAAATTGATCATCCGTCAGGCTCTTAAAATAATCAATGCCAGACACGCCAGCGAGTCCTACAGCATATCGGGATTTTTGTCAAATCTGGGGAAAATACCGGTGGAAAGATTTCCCGATAAAGAGTTTGAAGTACATAAAGTCTGGGCGATCCCCCCCAGCATTGAGTATGCCCCCTTTTCCATGGTCTTAACCGGTTATTATGACGAAATATCAGTAATGCTTGCAGCCCCAAGAAGGCTGGCAACGGGCGGCAGATTAAATAAAGCTGCCAGTCATTTGGCTCAAAAGCTTGGAAAATTCTAAGGAGGTTTTAGTATGACATATTCCCGCCAACTTACTTCAACTGAGAAGATATATGTAGCCAGTGATCATATCTCCCCGCCTTGTGTCAATACCATAATTCTGGAGGGAACCGGCCGGTTTAAACAAAAGGAATGGGTAGATGCGGTCAGCAGAGCGGCAGAAGTCAATCCTGGTTCCCGTTTGATCATGAAAGGGCCGCTCTTTTTGGGGCATTGGGTCGATTCGGGCAAGCCTCCGGCAGTGACAGTCGCAGATGGATCGTCCTGGTCGGGCTATTCGCCGGAAAACGCTCTATTTCTGCAAAAACCCCTGAGTGTGGAGGAAGGACCGACCTGTGAAGTGGTACTCATAAAAGGCCGCCCTTTAAGGGTCGCTTTCAGGTCTCATCATGCTGTTATGGATGGAATGGGAACGATTTTGTGGATGCAGGAAATATTCAACGCTTTGCGGGGTGAGCCTTTGGTTGGATATCCTTCCCGATTGACAGAATTCCGTCTGGCCAGAAGCTTCCAAAAAAAAGGACGTATTCCTGCCCCGCATCATTTTCCTGCGCTAACCGGAAAGGTCATCGATGATGAGCCTGGTTTCCGATGGCTCAGGATCACGATAGAAGGTCATATCCGAAAAATTCTGCCCAAAGTTGCCTGGATCCTGGCTAACGAAATATGGCGATCCAATTACCCGGGCTGCCCGGTCAGGTTTGCCGTGCCGGTAAATATGCGTCCCCGTGGCCAAAACATCCTTTCCACCGGTAACTTGAGCAATCTTGTTTACCTGGATATTACCCCTGATTCATCCCCCGAAAAAATCAGTGAAGATCTAAAAGCACAGCTGACCGATAAACGTGATGGTATGCTTTACTGGGGGGACCGGTTTATAAGGTATTTCCCCCTCTTCTTGATTGAAAGTTCCATAAAAAAAGAAATCCAAGCCAAATATCAAACCGGACTTTACAGGAATTCTGGCATTATTTCCAATGTAGGCGTTATTCAGATAGATAAGTATGAAGGCGGCGGGTTTCGTACAACCAATATTTTCGGGTTACCGATAGGCATGGAGAATATCCCCTTCTTTTTAGGGATAATCGGCACTACTAACCGGACTGAGCTTATTATGGGCATGGCTAACAAGTTAGCCAATGGCGGGCGCCTGGAAAGTGTTTTACGCAGAACAGCAGACCAGCTTAGCACTATGTAGTCATCTTCTAATCACTGGTTGATCCTGACTCTTTGTCCCTCGGTTATGTTCTGGGAAGCATCACGAATAATGATTTCTCCTGCCTTTAAACCTTTCACTGCTTCCACCTGGTATTTATCCCTGATACCGGTTTCAATTTTGCGGAATTGAACGCGCCCGTCTTGTACCACAGCAACTTGCTGATCCCCATTTTCCAAAGTTCGAACTGCTTCTACAGGTACCAGCAATACTTTATTCTGCCGCATGGTTTCTATGGCTGCCCTGACTTCATAGCCAGGTTTTAGATTGCCTGTGTTTTCCAGACTGATGATGACAGGAACACGCCTCTGCACGACTCCCAGTGCTGAAGCAGTCTCCTCTGCCTGTGGGTATATCTCCTTGACCCGTCCCTTAAGAAAATCCTGCTCCAATACCGGAGAGGTAATGGCTACATTCTGACCGATCTTTATATCGCGCATATCATCTTCTATTATTTCAGCCCTGATCTCCATAAATTCAGGATCGCCCACTGAACAAAGACGGGTCCCAAAAGCTACGACCTGATTGGGTTTGACCTGAAGGTCAAGCACAATGCCGGAAACCGGACTGACCTGACTCAATTGTTCATCTTTCCTTGTCAACTGGTTGATCAAACTGCCAGCACTGGAGATTTGCGCATTGTAGCTTTCCAGACTGGCATTCTGCTGATTGAGCAGTTTCTGTGCTGCATTGAGCCGCGCCTTGATGTTGTCAACTTCTGAAGCTGATGCTGCCCCGGCATCATATAAAGCAGTGATTCGTTTTAAATCGTTTTGTGCTTGTTCGATCTCGTATCTGGTGTTGACCATTACTTCACGTACCCCGTCGGCTGCTGCGGCGGCCTGGGCCATTTGTGAACGGACATTCTCCATTTCGATCTGCAGATCTATGCTTTCCATGGTTATCAGGATCTGCCCCTGTTCAACCAACTGCCCTACTGTTACCGGTACTGATGCAATGCGGCCTGACAAAAGTGCGTATACATCCGAGCTGTTACAAGCCCTCACTTCTCCTGTCTCCTCAACAACAGATATCAGGTTTCCTTCCTTTACCTGATAAACTTCCAGCAAAGGCCGGTTCATCAAGCCCAGACACATGAATCCTCCCAATAACAGTGCAGCAACGATTGCTCCGCGCCACAGGTTTTTTTTGTTCCATTTCAAAACTTCCACCCCCATTAATCACGATTTTTCAGGATTTCCAGATGATTCAATCTGCTTATGCCACGGATAGCAATAAGATATCCGGCCAGAACAAAAAATATTGTAAGTATGATGCTGGTCATGAAGGTTTCGGGATAAACAATGGCTCTGAATTCGTAAACTTCACTGCTGACCATACCAGCTACCCCTCCGGCCAACAACCTGCCCAGAGGCAGTCCCATGCACAATCCCAATCCCCCTTGTAAAATGGTTTCTTTCCCAAGTATTCCGGCGATCTCAGAGTTTTTCATACCGATCACCCTCAATGTGGCAAATTCTCTTAATCTTTCTCCAAAACTAATGACCGATGCGTTATAGGAAATAGCACACCCCAGCAGAATCGCAAACAAAGTTAAGACTTGCATGGCAACCTCAAGGCTGTCCATATTCCGGTTGAAATTGTTAATTTCTTTTTCCCGGCTGACAATATCAGCCACACCAGGCATTTCGATCAATTCGACTTCCGCCGCCTGAGAAAAAACGGGATCAATTTTCATCATCACCCCGCTTATCAGATTATGCTCGCTTAATAATTGGTTGGCGGTTTCCATTGATGCAAAGGAATTTTTCCCGGCGACCTGACGGGCAATCCCCACTACCGGAATTACGGATTCCTGATTGGGCCCGATCCCCAGTTCCGTTTCGATTCTCACCGGATCCCCAACACGAATCCCCAACTTTTCAGCTGTTTTGAGACCAACTATGATTCCCTGAGATGGTATAGGTAAAATTTGGCCATGTATGCCTTCCACCGTCTTCATCCGACTGTCTGAGGGAATCCCCTGCAAAATAACATTGGAAGACTTCTGATCATGGCCGATCTTTATCGGGATCTCAACAATTGGTTCAGCCATAATGACCCCCTGGATACTGGTGAACAAATCCAGGCTATTCCTGTCCTGGGGCGTATCAAAGCTGGCCAGCATGTCAAATTTTTGATCGGTATAATATGCCTTTTGCTCGATGTACCCGATCGAATCGTGGAAAAACATTGACACGACCAGCAATGCGGCAGCAAAAGCTACACCCATTACCGTCACCCAGAAGCGGGTAGGATGGCGGCCAATTCCGCGCAGGGACATTTTCCAGGAAGAATTTATCCTGCTCCAAAAGGCAGACCAATCTTCAAAGAAAACTTTTCTTCCCTGGATCGGCGGTTCCGGCCGCATGGATTCTGAGGGATTTATGAATACGATACGTCTGGCTGCAAGCCAACCCGATAATAATCCGACTCCGACTCCCAGCAGCAAAGCAATGAAAATAACCTCGCTGCTGATCTTATTTGCATAATGCGGCAGATTATAAAAAGATAAGTAAAGATCGGTGAGAAATTGGGAGAGAAACAGCCCTGCCAAAATACCGATCAACGTCCCGGTTAATCCTATAACAAGAGCATAGCTGGTGTAATGCCAAATGATCTGACTGCTTTTGTAGCCCAGCGCTTTCATGATACCGATCTGCAGCCGCTGGGTTTTGATCATCCTCCCCAGCATAACAAACTGAATTGCGATGGCTGCCAGCAAAAATATGGTTGGTATCACCCGGGTCTCTGCTCGCAATTGCCGCAGCTGGTCCTTGAGAAAAGAATTGCTGTTTTGGTCTTTTTTCGGATAATCCCCCTGATAGCCGTAAGGTTTTAAGATGGTTTTGATTTCTTCCTTGATATACCTCTCATTGCTGCCCGGAGATATTCTGATAATGATGCTATTGATCTGCCCCCCCATATTCAATAACTTTTGGGCTTGATATTGAGGCATTATTGCTATGCCAAAGCTGACAGGATCATTTAACATGGTGGTAATGTTTTTTACCGGGTAAGAGAACTCCGGGGTAGTGGCAGATCCCCGGACAGTAAGCGGCACCTCTTTACCGTTGACTGCCACCACTAATTTATCTCCCGCAGTCAGATGATTTGCTTCCAGGAATTGAGGATCGAGAATCGTCTCCATCCCATTCATTTGAGAATCATCTTCAAACATCCGACCTTCATATATATACATTCGGTTAATGATCGTACCTGATGTTAACGGGTAGCCCACGATTCGAACTGTGGCTTGCTCTTGTTTGCCCTTGATCACTTTGACATCCTTGATCAATCTGCCATTCACTGCTGCAACACCCGGAACCGCTGCGATCTGATCAATAATTTGCTCCGGGGCGCTCGCAACCTGGAAATAGTGGTCGGCAAAATTACATTCGCGGTAAAACCTGGCCATGTTATTCTCCAGGTTAAAATAAGTAGCAGACATACAGATAAAAGTCATAATACCTAAAGATACTACTAACACCAGCGAAATAAATTGTCCGCGGGTATTCCATATAGTGCGCATCAATTTATGAAACAGTGCCTGGTTCACCATTCGATCAACTCGGGATTTAGCGGTACCGGATTCTTAATAATATCGATAATATTGCCGCTGCGCATTTTAATCACCCGGTCTGCCATATCAGCCAAAGGTGTATTATGGGTCACTATGACTACAGTCGTATCCCATTCCTGATTCACCATTTTCAGAAGTGACAAAACATTTTTTCCGGTTTCAAAGTCCAACGCTCCGGTCGGTTCATCACAAAGCAACAATTTGGGATTCTTTACCAACGCCCGGGCAATGGATACCCGCTGCTGTTCACCACCGCTCATCTGTGACGGAAAATGATCGATTCTGTCGCCCAGACCGAATTGTTCCAAAACTCGTTCTGCCGGCAAAGGACTTTCAACCAAATTTGCTGCCAATTCCACATTTTCCCTGGCAGTCAAATCTGGAATCAGATTGTAAAACTGAAATACAAACCCTACTTCCCGACGTCTATATTCAGTCAGTATATGATCATTGGCTTGGGCCAGGTCTAATCCTCTAAATATGGCACAACCAGTGTCAGGTGTGTCCATCCCCCCCAAAATATTTAACATTGTGCTTTTACCGGAACCACTGGGTCCCAGGATCACCAGAAGTTCTCCCTGATAAATTTCCAAATTGACCGGAAACAGCGCCTGTACTTTCACTTCCCCCATTAAGTAAGTCCGGGAAACATTGTTTAATTCCATCAGCACAGCAGCAATGATTTATCCCCCCTCATCAAACTGTTAACAGGATGCAGATAATGATAATATAGTAACATATATCCCCTAATATTTGGAAATATTTTTGGAATTATTTTCTAAAACTCAAAAAGGAATGCAGCAGATTTATCAGAAAGGCAGAGAAAGCGCCGGATTATTAAGGTATTAACAAAAGGCAAAATGAAAAGACCAACTTTAAGAAGTTAAAGAAGAAGTTAAATATTAAAAAGGAAAAATCATTCCGATATGCAAAGAAAAAAAGGAGTAAGACCAATACTTACTCCTGATTTATTGAATAAATTGTTGTTTAAAACATTTTTTTAACACTGTCCAAAATGCCGCCTGCTTTATCACCGGTCAATGCTGCTTTTACACCTTTAACAACCATATTGACCACATCATCTGGAAGATCTTTCTTGGTAATGGCTTCGATGGTTTTGGCCGGATTATTCTCAAAGTCTTTCAGCAAATTCTTATCTTTTGAAAGCATCGGTACAATTTTTTCGATTATGTCTTTCACATCCATTATATGATCCCCCTTTTCTAAAGTGATTTCATTATAAAGTTAATAGATAGGATCGGCAACTTTGGCTGTCGGATTTATATATCTTCACCCGGACTCCTCTTCGGGTCTTTGTTCACAGATTGCTGGCCTTTTCTCCCCAGTCTTCCGCTGCGCAAGGCCGCATCGCGCAGCAGATACTCAATATGCCCGTTGACGCTGCGAAGTTCATCCGCGGCCCACTTTTCCATTACTTCATATAACTCAGGATTCATGCGCAGCAAAAAGGATTTTTTCCCTGCCATCACGTCATCCCCTAATAAATTGTTCCTGCATTTATTACCGGTTGTGCTGATCTGTCAGATACGATACTTACCAACAGATTATTGATCATGGCCACTTTGCGTTCATCGTCAAGATCGACTGTATTATCTTGCTGCAGTTTGGCAATCGCCATCTGCGCCATCCCCACTGCACCTTCAACAATGATCTGCCTGGCAGCCAAAATGGCTGATGCCTGCTGCCGCTGCAACATTGCGCTGGCAATTTCAGTGGCGTATGCCAGGTGAGTCAGACGGGCTTCAATCACTTCAACTCCGGCTACTGCAAGACGTTCCTGAAGTTCACGGGCCAATTCAGCGGCAACTTCTTCTGCATTGCCCCGCAATGAATACCCTTCTTTTTCAAAAATGTCATAAGGATATTTGGTAGCAACATGCCGTAAAGCTGTTTCACTTTGGATTTCGACAAAAGTTTCATAATCATCAACGTCAAAAACTGCTTTGGCTGAACTGATAACTTTGAAAACGATAACTGCAGCTATTTCCACCGGATTACCGTCCACATCATTAACTTTCAGCATTTTGCTGTTAAAATTTCTGACCTTCAAGGATACCCGCCTTCTGACTGTAATAGGCACTGAAAGCCATAACCCGTCTTCCAGGATCGTTCCTACATAACGTCCAAAAAAGGTCAAGACTTTAGCTTCATTTGGCTGCACGATAGTAAGACCGCTGGCCATAATGCAGATTGCAAGAGAAATGATCACCGCAATTATGGATGATAAAGCAACAGATAAAACAGAGAAAGCATAAATCATTAGGACAACCAAAAGTATCATTATGAATATGCCACCAAAACCATTGATTTTCCAGGCTGATTTTTCCGACATGAAGATCCCTCCTCTTAATAAATGGTAATTGAGTTGTTATTATTATGATATCACTTTTATATCATTTATCAATGGAAAATTAGAGTAACTCATTCGTTTTTTTACCTTCCGATCATTATTTAATATAGAATGATGATATGAATTTTTCCGCCAGAAGCTTTAAAGGGGTTCGATCATGGTTGAGGTTATTGCCTTGAATCTTACAGGTATTTCAAAACTGGATCACCTGATCCATTTGGTGACACCAGCCAAACAAAAGAAACTGAGCCGCATAAAAGACCCGGCTTCAGCCCGGCAGATTCTTGCCAGTGATCTTTTGGCCCGCGCCGTTATCTGTGATAGATTAGGATGGAAAAACCATCAAATAGAATATTGTTACAACGAGTTTGGCAAACCCGCGCTGATCAGCAGGGAAGATTTCCATTTTAATCTCTCCCATGCAGGTGACTGGGTGGTTATGGCATTATCCTGCTCGGAAACCGGTATTGACATTGAGCAGGTCGTTCCCCTTGATATGGAAATCGCCCGGCATTTCTTCTCCGCTTCAGAATACCAGCAGCTGAAAAAAGTCCCGGACCATTCAAAGCTGGATCATTTTTTTCAGATTTGGACATTGAAAGAAAGTTTCACTAAAATGACCGGTCTGGGTCTATCTGAGGATTTGAATTCTTTCAGCATAGAATTATGTGATAATTTTCCCCGTCTGTCTTCCGGGTCTTTTTCGCCGGTTTTTTTCCGGCAGTTCGATATTCAAAGCAATTATAAATTAGCCGTTTGTGCCAGGGAGGACTCATTTTCTCCCTCTATTACGCTGGTAAATGAGGAATATATTTATCAGCGGCTTGCCTTTTCATAAATTAAATGATTTGAAAACTAATTAGAAATGAAAAATATAAAGGATTTAAGCATCTATTGTCGAAATTTTAGCGAGATATCATAATTTTCCAAATATCAGGAGTAGATAATGACAAACAAGGTATTTTATCCTCTCACACATCCACAAAAAGGAATATGGTATACGGAAAAGTTTTATCCCGGCACGGGTATTGCTAATATAGTTGGTTTTATACGACTCGCACAAGAACTAAATTTTGATATTCTGAATAAAGCAGTTAACTATCATATAGCCAATAATGATGCTTTGCGTATCAGAATTTGCGAAACACCAACGGGACCTGTGCAATATGTTTCGAATCATTTCGACCGCGAAATCAAAACGGTGGATTTTAGTGATGCTGAAGATTGTATGGCCAGCTTTTTGCGTTGGTTAGATAAAAAAAGGCGTATTCCTTTTCAGGTTAACGATTCCGATTTGTTTGAATTTGTTATCTTTAAGCTGGGAGAAGGTGACGGAGGCCTTTTTATTAAAGCGCACCACACAATAGCAGATGGCTGGGGAATGATACTATCAGTCAATCAAATAAATGATTATTACTTCAGATTATTGAAAGGTACCGGACCTATCGTATCAAATTATTCATCTTATATTGATTATATTGAAAGTGAACAAAAGTTTTGTGTTTCAGAAGATTTTGAAATAAACCGCAGATTCTGGAATAATTTATTTAAGACGATTCCTGAGTTAACTACTTTGCGCCCTAATAAACAAGCATTTGGTTCCTGCGAGGCAAATCGAAAAACGTTTACTATTTCACGGGAATTTACTATCCGGCTTACCCAGTTTTCAGAGGATTTGAGCGTCTCACTATTTGTTTTGTTCCTTTCGGCATTAACGATCTGCCTTAATAAAATATTGGATTGCGATGATATCATAATTGGCACTCCCCTCTTAAACCGTCCAACTATCAAAGAAAAGACTACTATAGGTATGTTTATTGAAACTATACCTGTTCGTCTGAAAGTTGATAATAGTTTAACTTTCGAAGCATTTATTCTTCAGGTTGCAAAGGATTGGCGAGAAATGAGAAACCACAGATATCCTTATAATCTGTTGCTTGAAGATATTAGAAAAGAACATAAATTGATTTCCAATCTTTATGATATTATGCTGAGCTTCCAAAATGCACACTTTGATTTAAATCTTGGTTTTGAAACCTTTTATTCTGCCAGTGGCAGTGAAGCTAATTCTATTTGTTTCCACATCAGTGACAGAGATAATGTCGGCGAATTATATGTTGATATTGACTACCAAATTGACTTATTTGAAGAAGCGGAAATCGAAACTCTGTATAACTGTGTCTACAATTTATTAGTAACTGCTCTCGACAACCCTACCGTACAGATTGGTGATATTTCTCTTGTCAGTAATGAAGAAATAAATTATTTGCTCGATCATTTCAATAAGACTGAAATAAGTTTTCGCGGTGACGTTTTAGTTCATTCATTATTTGAAGAGCAAGTATTAAAAACTCCTAACAAAATCGCAGTTGAGTTTAACCAACAAAAATTATCTTTTCAGGAGTTAAATAAGAAGGCAAACCGTTTGGCTCGCTTTCTCCAGTCACAAGGGGTGAAACCCGGCAGCATTGTGAGCTTACTACTCGAGCGTTCCTGCGATTTGGCAATAAGCATATGGGCAATTTTAAAGGCAGGGGGGGCTTATCTGCCGCTTGATCCTGATTATCCCCCTGACAGGATCAAATATATTTTAGATGACAGTAAATCTCTGCTGGTCGTAACCGACGAATTCCTGCAAGAAAAAGTTAAAGGTTATCCATCCCTTCTGGTCGATAAAATGATTATTGACACTCTGGATGACACTAATCTATCTGTACCGCAAACTTCCTCTGATCTGGCCTATGTGCTTTATACTTCCGGTTCTACCGGAAAACCCAAGGGAGTCATGATCGAACATAAATCAGTGTGCAATTTTTTTACCGCCATGGCCCAGCAGGTAGACTTAGGCAATAAAAGGGTTTTATCAGTAACCACTGTTTGTTTTGATATTTTTGTCTTTGAATTTTTCTATCCTCTGGTAAATGGCAATACGGTAATTATTGCCGACAAGAACCAGCAATTGGTTCCTATGGAACTTAACAAATTAATTGCTGAAAAGAATATTAATATTATTCAGACTACCCCTTCCCGTATGCAGATCTTACTAATGGATGACAGCGCACAGATCTCATTTGCTAATATTACCGATATTATATTGGGTGGTGAAGCTTTTCCGCTGAGTCTTTTAAAACAGCTGAAAAAAATCACCAATGCACGTATTATTAATGGTTATGGTCCTACCGAGGCTACAGTCTATTCCACTTTCAAAGATTTAACCAGCGAAAACAAAATAACGATTGGCAAGCCACTTGCCAATATTCAGGCTTATATATTGGATAAAAAGCACAATCTGTTACCTGTCAATATAACAGGAGAATTATATATCGGCGGCGCCGGATTGGCTCGAGGTTACCTTAATCAGGAAGAATTAACCCGGGAAATGTTTATCCCTTCTCCTTTTGATCCGGGTCAGAGGCTATATCGTACTGGCGATCTGGCTAAATTAAACAACAGTTGGGAAATCGAATTCATAGGGCGCGCTGATTACCAGGTAAAAATTCGCGGTTATCGCATTGAACTGGGAGAAATTGAAAGCGTCCTTATGCAGCATAACCAGATAGAAGAAGCGGTAGTAATCGTTAAGGAAGATGAGAATCATGACCAGTCTCTGTTCGCTTATCTTAAGATCAATGGCGATTTGGATATCAGTGATATTCGTTTTTTTGCCGGTAAAGTACTGCCCGATTACATGATTCCCACTGCTTATGTTTTTCTAGATGAGATGCCGCTTAATTTCAATGGTAAAATTGACCGTCGTCATTTGGCAACACTTCAGGAAAATATCATAGCAGCAAAAACCACCTACGTTGCGCCTCGCAATGAAAAAGAATCCATTCTGGCCGATGAATGGGGCAAAATCCTTAACCGGGATATGATAGGCATAGATGATAACTTTTTTGATTTGGGCGGGGACTCTCTGAAAATAGTAAAAATACTGGTGGCTATGTTACCCTATAAATGGAATTTGACTGCCCGTGATTTCTATAAATACCAGACAATCAGAAAACTATCGGAAAAGATAACTGGCGAGTCCGTTAACGGAGACGATGATGTCAATCCTATTCAAGATATTGCTTCAGTTCCAAAGCTCTCAAATAATCCTGATAATTATTATCCCGGAACGGTCAATATGCAGAACATTCTTTTAACCGGTGCAACAGGTTTTCTTGGTGCTCATTTATTGAAAGAATTACTGCAAAGCACGAATGCTAGTATTTATTGCATCATCAGGGGCAGTTCTGCAGCTAGGGCCAGAACACGTCTGAAAAAGGTTCTCGATTTTCACTTTCCCGGCCAAATGGCTGATGAAATCGGTAAACGTATAAAAATCGTCAATGGTGATATCACTCTTGAAATGTGGGGTTTATCGGTTAAAAAATATAATCATCTGCAAAAAATAATTGACAGCGTTTTTCATACAGCGGCCAAAGTATCACATTATGGTAGTTACAGCGAATTCGAAAAAGTCAATGTTTGGGCTACACAAAACATAGTGGATTTTTGTCTGAATAATAATAAAATGCTGCATTATATTTCTTCAACCAGTATTTCCGGTAAATATTTAGTTACACAAGACAGACCAAACGCTGAATTCAGTGAAAACGACTTATATATTGGGCAGCATTATTATGAAAACGTATATGTACGCAGCAAGTTTGAAGCGGAAAACTTCATCCTGAAAGCTATGCAGTTGGGATTAAGGGTTAATATATACAGGCTTGGCGTATTGGCTGGCCGTTATTCTGATGGTCATTTTCAGATAAATATTAAGGATAATGCAATGTATAATAGAATCAGATCGATAATTCTCACCGGGATCATACCACATGATTTTATAGACATGGAAATCGAACTGACCCCGATTGACTATTGCAGTAAAGCCATTGTTCTGTTATCGGGTGCAAACTTTGAGCAGGGGCAAATATTCCATCTTTTTAATCACAACACTTTTCAACTGCCGCAGTTGATTAAAGCCGCCGCAATATGCGGATATCAGGTAGACGTAAAAAAAGGCAACTCATATGATGAGCATATGCAAAAACTCTTTCTTGATCCTGTAAAAAGGACTTTTTTAACTGGGATAATAAATGATGTAAATATGAATAAAACCATGGGTATATCTGACTTTCCTGTAATAACTTCAGCTAAAACACAAAAATATTTGCATAAATTGGGGTTTAAATGGCCAAAGCAGGATATTCCTTATCTGGTAAGAATATTAAAGTATATGGAATTTGTTGGTTTTATCGACAATGAAAAGAGTCGAGATTGCAGTAAAGAATAATTGTACTTATTTTTATTTTTATTCGGGAGAAATGAATAATGGACCTACTTAGTTTTTGGGCTTCAGAAAAAAACGAATTATATAAAATAAATAAGGAAGATTTTAAACAGGAACAGTATGCCGCCAGTTTAATAATTTTACAGGTCTTTGCCGGTCTTTTATTCACTGCTGGTCTAATTCTTGTCATTTTATGGAATTTTTCTTCTTCAAATGAGCAATTACATCTCGGTTATCTATATCGAAATTATTTATATTACGTTCTATTACCGATACAATTTACCTTTTTAATTTACTGCCGCTGGCAGAAAAAAAATATGGCGAAAAAGTTTACTTTTACGCATAAAGCAGTATTAATGTGTGAATTAGTTTTTTTGCTCTCTTGGTCAGCAGCTATTTCAGGAGTAGACCAAATAATACATGGAGATATAATTGTTTATATTATAGGTTGTTTTGCGGTGGCAACTTCATTTCGTTTTTCTCCGGTACAACATTTAGTGGCATATACTATTTCGTTGGTGGTCTTTTTAACAGGGATTAATTATTTCCAAAGTGATTCTGAGAGAATGGTATCCCAGTTTATAAATGGCACCATTTCAGTTCTACTGGCTTATGCTGTTACAGTAGTCTTTTACCGTTTGCGGGTTCGTGATTTCGTATCAAGAAAAACAGTTGAAGAGCAAAAGGCTGAGATGGAAAGAAGAGTAATTGAAAGAACTGCTGCCCTTGCTGCGGCCAACGAGGAATTAAAGGCTGAGGTCATAGAAAGAAAAACCGCCGAAGAAAAAATGGCATATTTCAGTTTACATGACGCATTGACCGGTTTATATAATCGTACATTTTTCGAACAAGAGATGCGCCGTTTATCTGATAACCGTATGGGCAAAGTGGGATTGATCATGTGTGATGTGGATGGTTTAAAACTCATCAATGATTCGATGGGACATGATAATGGCGATTCTTTATTAGTCGCTACTGCCAATCTAATCAAGAAATGCTTCCGATCCTCTGATATTGTAGCGCGAGTCGGCGGAGACGAATTCGCTGTGCTCCTGCCGAATTGTTCAGCAGAACTTTTGGAAAATGCTTATAACCGCCTTCAGAAGTCAGCCAATCAATCCGAGCTATCCTGGCAGGGACTCCCCTTAAGTTTATCAATCGGTACCGCTTTACGGACTGATCCTTCCGTTCCGTTGACCGAAATCTATAAAGAAGCTGATAATAATATGTACCGCCAGAAGCTATACCGCAGTCAGAGTGCCCGCAGCGCGATTGTCCAGACTTTGATGAAAGCTCTGGAGGCGCGGGATTTCATTACCGAAGGTCATGCGGAAAGGCTGCAGGTCATGGTCGCTGATTTAGGCAATAAACTGGGACTGACCGAAAGGAATATAGTAGACCTGAGACTTTTTGCTCAATTTCATGATATCGGTAAAGTAGGTTTACCCGACAGAATCCTGTTTAAACCGAAACCGTTAACGCAAGAGGAGCGCAAGGAAATGCAGCGCCATTCAGAAATTGGTCACAGGATCGCCTTATCCGCTCCTGATTTAGTCCATATCGCTGACTGGATCTTAAAGCACCATGAGTGGTGGAACGGTTCCGGTTATCCTTTGGGTTTGGTGCGATATGATATTCCGCTGGAATGCCGTATATTATCAGTGGCAGATGCTTATGACGCCATGACCAGCAACCGCCCTTATCGTCATGCGATTTCCAAGGAGGAAGCGATAGCCGAATTAAAACGCTGTTCTGGCATACAATTTGATCCTTTTGTACTTGAGCAGTTCATTGAAATGCTGGAAGAACACCAAAAGGATGAATCATCTGCTTCTTGAACCCCTCTTTAATTGATTTTATATGAACCTTCAGCGGTTGCTGAAGGTTTTTTCGTAATAATTTAATCAATTTTGTTAAAACCTATATCATGAAAGGAGGCAAGCTATGAGAATTAGCGATCCCAATAAATTGGTGGGAAAAGTTATGGAAATCAAAACCGGCTCAGAACTAACGGAAGTAATTATCGATATTGGTGACCGTCCGGTTACTGCTACGATTACTGCAGGAGCTGCCGAAGCTCTGGATCTGCATAAAGGGGATGAAGTTTTTACGCTTTTTAAATCCACTGATGTAACCATCATTAAGGACACTAAACATTAAATTTATGCAGTTCTCATCCTGTTTGATATTTTAAATTTAAAATATTGAACAGGATATTTTTTTTAGAAAGAGGATTTTGGTGATCAAAAGTTAAATATCTAATGTATGGTAATAGTCTAAGATATTCTACACATCAAACTCACGTCATCTAAAGTTAGCGGTGAAGGTCACATAGGCAAAGTTACGGGAGGTGATACGGAAACAATTCAATATCATAATCGCAGCATTTTATAAGATTTTAACTAAGACAGGAGGTATATAAAACATGGAGATCAATAAGATTGCAGTTCTGGGAGCCGGCACAATGGGCATGGGGATAGCCTGGGCAGTAGCCGGAGCAGGTAAAGAAGTAGTTCTTTATGATATCAAACAAGAGATCGTTGATAAAACAATAGCCAGAATCGGCAAAGGGCTCGCCAAAGCCGAAGAAAAGGGGCAAGCCCCGGCCGGCGCAAAGGATTTCGTCCTGGGTAAAATAACCGGAACTGAAAAAATGGAAGACCTGGCTGATGTAGATTTTGTAATTGAGTCTGTTGTAGAAAATATGGACATCAAAAAACAAGTCTATGCGAATCTCTCCAAGGTATTAAAACCTGAAGTTATAGTAGCTTCCAACACCTCTTCACTTTCCGTTACTGAAATTGCTGCTGTTTACCCTGATCCGACCAAGGTTGTGGGAATGCATTTCTTCAATCCGGCTATGGTTATGGCATTGATTGAAGTTATCCCGGCAATCCAAACTTCAGAAGAAACTGTTGAAACCGTAATGGAACTTTCCAAGGCGCTTGGCAAAAAACCCATTAAAGTAAAAGAAGGTCCCGGCTTTGTTGTCAACCGGATCCTGATCCCGGGCATGAATGAAGCAGCCTTCATACTAATGGAAGGCCTGGCAACAGTGGAAGATATCGACAAAGCGATGAAACTGGGTGCAGGCTGGCCGATGGGTCCCTTCACACTGTGTGACATGGTAGGTATTGATATCGGCCTGGAAGTCTGTAACGTTCTGTTCAGAGAAACTGGAGATCCCAAATATCGTCCGGCTGGAATTCTGAAACAATACTATCGTGCTGGCTGGCTGGGAAGAAAAACCGGCCGTGGATTTTATGATTACAGCAAAAAATAATTGTGTATAAGGGGGAGAACGGGTATGTCATATAGAGACCAGGAGTACAAAACCATTATTGTTACTTTTGAAGAACCCAACATTGGTATCATCCAAATCAACCGTCCAAAAGCATTCAATGCGGTCAATGAAACACTTTTGGATGAGACTTATGGCGTGCTTGAAGGCATGCATCTTGACCCGGAAGTCAGAGCTATCATTATTACCGGTAATGAAAATGCTTTTGCTGCCGGTGCTGACATCATGGCAGTGAAAGACTTTAACGCTTTCCAGGCACATGCATATATTGATAAAGTTCATAAAGTCTTATTCATGATGGAAGACAACAGCAAACCAATCATTGCTGCTATAAACGGTCTGGCACTGGGCGGCGGCCTGGAGCTGGTTATGGCTTGCGATATCAGGATTGCTGGGGAAGCGGCAACCTTCGGCATGCCGGAAATCAATCTCGGCATATTCCCAGGTGCAGGCGGAACCCAAAGGTTCCCGCGCAATGCTTCCATTTGCCAGGCAAAACTGCATATCTTCACTGGTGAATTCTTTGGGGCCGCCGTTGCTGAAAAGATAGGCCTTATCAATATGATCGTACCTCCGGCGGAAGTAATGGATCAGGCACGCAAAATGGCTAAGAAATTAGCCCGCAAATCACCAGTAGCTATGCGTTTTGCAAAACAAAACATCAATAATTCAATGAATGTAGATATTAAAGCCGGCTGCCAGGCAGAGCAAAAATCCTGGTCAATGCTGTTCTCAGGTACTGACCAGAAGGAAGGCATGTATGCTTTTATTGAGAAGAGAAAAGCTACCTTTACCCAATTTTAATTAAACCGTTTGATCAGACTTAAATACATAAGTATGGCTTGGGATAACCACTCACTTATCCTACACTTAGCAATTTCATACCAAATGTTTTAAGTCTTGAGAAAATAATGATTAACAAAAAAGGGGGAGTCAAAACTCCCCCTTATCATGTTAAAATCCTGACATACGGTTACATATCGCATAATGTTAACGCAGTTCTTTTCAGAGCGAGCAAAAATGGCTAAGAACAAGGCAACCGGAAGTTCCATGATTGAGGCGTACATAAGGTACGGCGATTGAATGGGACTTCCGGTTAACGCAGTTATTAGCCATTTTTGCCGCTCTGATCAGCGAACCATAGCCTTCCCTTCATATACGATCCCCCGCTGTACATCCAAGGTGATCTCCATATCATCAACCATCAGACTGGTCGCTTCTTTTGCCCCGACGATAACCGGAATTTTAGCATTTAACCCCATAATGGCTGCATCAGAAGTAAGACCGCCTTCTTCAGCTATAATCGCTGTAATGTTCTGCAGATATGGCGCCAAACTGCTGTCAGCTCCATGGGTAACAATGATGTCTGCGGGCTTGATCTTGTGCAAGTCATCAGCCGTTTTTATGACTTTGACCCTTCCGGAAACCGGCGCCACGCCAATTCCCATTCCCCTGGTCAAAATTTTCCCTACCACATGCACTTTTAATAAATTGGTGGCGCCGGAAAATCCTGTGGGGACCCCGGCGGTAAGTACGACCAGATCGCCGTATTTAATAAACCCCGCTTCAACGGCGTTTTTTACCGATATGTCGAACAACGCATCTGTGCCCGAGGTATCTGGAATCAGTATGGGATAAACCCCCCAGACCAATGCCAGTTTATTATAGATCCCGGGATCGGGAGTAGCCGCAATGATAGTAGAATAAGGCCGGTATTTGGCCACCATCTTGGCTGTGTATCCGGAACGGGTGGCTGAAATAATAGCTGCTGCTTCCAGGCTCATGGCGGTAGCGCAGGTAGCATAACTGATGGCGTCGGTTACCGATATGTCACCCCAGGTTTTTTTCTTGCGTAAAATCTCTTCATAAGGAAGCGCTTCTTCTGCCCGTTTCGCTATACGAGCCATAGTCTGCACAACTTCTACCGGATATTTCCCGGCAGCTGTTTCACCGGATAACATGATCGCATCTGCCCCGTCAAAAATAGCATTGGCCACGTCAGAAACTTCTGCCCGGGTTGGGCGGGGATTTACGATCATGGAATCCAACATCTGGGTAGCTATGATCACCATTTTACCAACCGGATGGCATTTTCCCATAATGGTCTTCTGCACCAGCGGCACATCTTCAGCGGGAATTTCCACTCCCAAATCGCCTCTGGCTACCATTATCCCATCCGCGATCTGGATAATGTCATCCAGGTTATCAACGCCTGACTGGCTTTCGATCTTGGCAATTATTTCAACATCAGCCTGGCGCTTTTCCAGCAGCCGCCTTATATCCAGAATATCCTCGGCTTTGGTTGTAAAAGAAGCCGCAATGAAATCAACTTTATGGTCAATCCCAAAATTAATATCATCTATATCCTTTTGGCTTAAGAATGGCATATTGATCCTGACTCCCGGAACATTGATCCCCTTTTTCTCCCCCAGTTCACCGCCATTTATTACCGTACATATAATGTCAGTGTCTGTGGTCTCTTCAACCATTAAGCTGATTAAACCGTCTGCCAGCAAGATGGTTGTACCTTTTTTTACCTCCCGCGGTAAATTGGGATAGTTCACGAAGACTTCCCGGTTATCCCCCGCAGCTTCCCGGATGGTCAACACAAAACGCTGCCCGGACTTAAGCAGAACTTTTCCTTCTTTTAGGAGGCCTGTCCTGATTTCCGGCCCTTTTGTATCCAGCATGATGGCCAGCGGGCGCCCGCTTCTTGCTGCAGCCTGGCGGAGATTATCAATCCGCCTCTGGTGTTCTTCATACGTGCCGTGGGAAAAGTTCAGCCGGGCTACATTCATACCGGCTTCAATCATTTTATCCAGAACTTCCGGCTGCTCACTGGCCGGGCCTATTGTACAAATGATTTTTGTTTTTCTCAATCCATTCACCTCGATTACTTATCTTGCCAGTATTCGGGCTATTTCGAAAAGATCCAGTTCCAAAGTCTTGCTGCCACGTATAATTTCCTGCAGCGGGACCGGTCGTATCCTGATATCATAACCTGCCATCATCGCATTACTCCTGCCTTCGGCTATATAATCAACGGCTGCTTTCCCCATGCAGGAGGCTAATATCCGGTCAACTGCCGTAGGCATACCACCCCTTTGCATATGCCCCAGAATACTGACCCGGGTTTCATGCCCGGTATTCTTCTGGATAAAATCTTTTAGTTCCATAACCGGGTAGACTCCTTCTGCTACAATAATAATACTATGAAGTTTGCCCCGATCAATTCCCATTTCAATTTTTTCTATCACTTGTTTCAAATCAGGCTCGATCTCAGGGATGAGAATGGATTCCGCCCCCCCGGCTACACCTGCTGTCAGAGCTATTTCCCCGCAATCCCTTCCCATTACTTCAATAATAAAAATACGCCCGTGACTGGTTGCTGTATCACGAATTCGATTGATTGCTTCCAGAGCAGTGTTTACTGCCGTATCAAAACCAATGGATTTTGTATAGACAATATCATTATCGATGGTAGCCGGAATAGCAATTGAATTGATTCCTAATTTGGAAAATTCATAGGCTCCCTTGATGCTGCCATTGCCGCCGATCACTACCAGATTTCCAATGCCTTTGTTATGCAAATTCTCAAATGCAGCCCGGCGCCCCTCGTCAGTCATAAATGCCTGGGAGCGTGACGTTTTTAAAACAGTTCCCCCACGATGAATAATATCTGCTACAGAACCAAGCGACATTTTGGTCAGCTGTCCGGCGATCAGCCCCTCAAATCCATGGCTTACACCAAAAACCTGCATGTCTCTGTAAATGCCGGTTCTGACTACCGCCCTGATGGCTGCATTCATGCCGGGCGCATCTCCGCCGCTGGTCAACACTGCTACTTTCTTCACCTTTACCTCCTGCTGATTACATGTCCTGTCACGAAGGGATCATTTATTTTATAGTCTTCTCCCAAACAACTTGCAATCATGCAGTTATAAGCCTTATTAATTTAATGGAACCATATATTGTGTTTGTGCAGTATGGCCGACAGCTCCTTTTTTATAGCAGTTCCTGCTTCCACTTTATATTCATCATTTAAAACAATGGTCCTTCTGTCCGGTAAATGTAAAACCACGTCCACCTCTCCCGGATACTTCTTTAATACTTGCAGTAATTTTGCCCGTTCCGGATCGCTCTTTTGACCGGTCAGACGGATATGCAGCTCTTCAATATTTTTATTTAGGGGGAATACCTTGCGTACGATGATTTTCGGCTGATCCTCCCGGTTGTCAAAATACCCTTCCACGATCACCGCTCTTTGAGCTTGCAGCGTATCAATATTGCTGTTGAAGGCAGAGGGAAACAGCATCATTTCCATTCTGCCTCCATGATCCTCCAGGGAAAAGCGGGCATAAAGCTCTCCTTTACGGCTGCGTTTCTTTTCCAGATTGATCACGGTTCCTGCTACCCTTACGTATTCTTCATCGGCTGCCGGTGTAAGATCGCATAAATTCCAGGTGGTGACCAGGGGCAGCACTTTCTCGAACTCATCCAGGGGGTTGGCTGAAACGTAAAATCCCAGGACTTCTTTTTCCAGCCGCAATAAATCAGCAATATCCATTTCGCCTTGAACGCCGGGAACCGGCTCTTCGATCCTGATTTCATCATCACCAAACAAGGATAATTGATTACTGTTGGCATTTATTTTTATCTGTGCCGCCAGGTTTATACATTCATCCATAACTGACAGACATTCTTTGCGGGTCATATCAAGCGAATCAAAACACCCGGCAAGGATCAGATTCTCCACCACCCGTTTATTGATCTGCGTCAGATCGACCCGGCAGCAAAAATCAAACAGTGACGTAAACGGGGCTGATTTTCTCTCCTGAACGATGGTTTTGACTGCAGCCAGACCCACATTTTTTATTGCTCCCAGGCCGAAACGGATGCCTTGACTGGCAACCGTAAAGTTTTCATAGCTTTCATTGATATCAGGAGGAAGGAATTCGATCCCCAGGCGCAGACATTCCCGCAGGTAAAAAACAACCTTATCCTGATTATCGATCACACTGGTCAAAAAGGCACACATAAATTCCGCCGGATAATGAGCCTTCAGCCAGGCGGTCTGATAAGATATCATTGCATAAGCTGCTGAATGGCTCTTATTGAATCCGTATCCGGCAAAGCTTTCCATTAAATCGAATAACCTAGCACTGATATTGGCATCCACCTGATTTTTTTCCGCTCCGCTGATAAATTTTTCCCGCTGAGCTATCAATTCCTGCAGCTTTTTCTTGCCCATCGCCCGGCGCAGGACATCTGCTTCTCCCATGGTAAAAGATGCGATCACACTGGCAATGCTCATGACCTGTTCCTGATATAGGATAACCCCGTAAGTTTCTTTCAGGATCGGTTCCAAAGAAGAATGCATATATTCTATTTTCTGTTTATTATGTTTGCGGCTGATAAAATCCTCCACCATACCGCTGCCTAGTGGTCCGGGCCGATATAAAGCAATAACCGCAATAATATCTTCAAAACAGTTTGGTTTCATTTCACTTAGGATGCGGCGCAGCCCGTCACTTTCCAGCTGGAAGACACCGATGGTCTCTCCTGCTGACAGGAGATCATATACCGCTTTGTCATCCAGGGACAGGTTATCGATATCCACAGTTATTCCGCGGCTTTTGGCAATAATTTCAACGGCACGGTCGATGACGGTCAATGTACGCAGACCTAATATATCCATTTTTAAGAGTCCGATATCTTCCACAGTTTCTTTCGTAAACTGGGTGATCACATGCCCGTCAACGGTCTTGGCCAATGGAAGCAGGTTGGTCAGTGTTTCCTGCCCTATCACTACGCCGGCGGCATGAATGGATGAATGACGGGGCATACCTTCGATAGCCCTGGCTATATCGATTATTTTGCGGGCATTATAATCGCTGCGGTAAAATTCACTGAGCTCTGCAGATATCTTCAGGGAGTTATCGATGGTGACCCCGATTTGTTCAGGGATCATCTTGGCGATCTTGTCCACTTCTCCGTAAGGAATATCCAGTGCCCGGCCCACATCGCGAATGGCAGCCCGGGCTGCTAAAGTCCCGAAAGTAATGATCTGTGCCACTTTGTCATTGCCGTATGTTTCAATAATATATTCGATCACCCGATCTCTTTTTTCGAAACAAAAATCTATATCTATATCGGGCATGCTTACTCTTTCCGGATTTAAAAAACGTTCAAACAGCAAATTATAGCGCAAAGGATCAATGGTGGTGATCCCCAGCAAATACGAAACCAAACTGCCGGCTGCCGAACCCCGGCCCGGACCTACCGGAACTTTATTCTCCTTAGCCCAGCGGACCAGATCCCATACAATTAAAAAATAGGCAGCAAAGCCCATATCAATGATAGTCTGCAATTCATACTCGACTCGAACTTTAACTTCGGGTGCCGGATCGGGATATTTTTCTGCAAATTTATCCTCTACAAGCCGGCGCAGGTAAATTTCCTCCGTATCCCCGGGCGGCAGATTAAAATAAGGCAGGTAGAATTTACTAAAGTCAAACTCAACATTACATTGTTCAGCAATGCGCAGGCTGTTGGTTATCGCATCAGGGCGCCAGGCAAAGAGCTGCGACATTTCCTCGGTGCTTTTCAGATAAAACTCATTACCCGGAAACCGCATTCTCTGCTCATCGGAAACTACTGTTCCAGTCTGAATACACAACAAGACGTCATGGACCGCCGCGTCGCTTTGATTGATATAATGCGCATCATTGGCTGCCACCACCGGTATCCCTGTTTCATCGCTGATTTTACTTAAGAGCTTACACACCGTTTTTTCTTCAGGGATTCCGTGATCCTGCAATTCCAAATAAAAATTGCCCCGTCCAAACAATTCATCATAATAGCGGGCCATTTCTACTGCTGCTGAATAATTTCCCGCCAGGAGCAATTGGGGTATTTCTCCTGCCAGGCAGCTGGACATTGCGATCAGGCCTTGATGGTATTTTTCCAGCAATTCCTTGTCCACCCGGGGTTTATAATAGAATCCATCGATAAAAGCAAGACTCACGATCTTAACCAGATTCTGATACCCTTGCTCATCTTTAGCCAGTAATATAAAATGGGCCAGATTGTCATCAATTTTAGGTTGTTTATCAAAGCGGCTGCGGGGTGCTATATATATTTCACAGCCTATGACAGGCTTAATCCCTCTTTTTTTAGCCGAGCGATAAAAATCTATGACCCCATATAAAACCCCATGATCAGTAATTGCCACTGCCGGCATCCCCTGATCAGCACAATGAGCAATCATTTCATCGACCCGGCAGGCACCGTCTAACAAGCTGTATTCCGAGTGGTTATGTAAATGTACAAATCCCTGCCCCATATTTCTCTCCCCTGCAATAAAATTCTACCAGACTTAAGCAATGAGTGATACCTGACAAGGCTGTCCTCCTGTTATCCGGCAAAGTTCCTCAAAACTTATGGGCAGCGCCGTATTACTGGTGCCGGCAGCTGCATAGACCACATCATAGCGTCTCAGGCTTTCATCTAAAAACACCGGCACTTCCTGCTTCAAGGCAAAGGGACAGACCCCGCCGATTGAAAAACCGGTGACCTGCTCCACCTCTTCAGCATTCGCCATTCGTACCCGCGAGCCAACCAACTCCTTCACCGCCTTGTTGTCAATTTTGACGTCGCCGGCGGAAACGATCAGTAAATAATCGTCATTTTTAGTTTTAAATAAAATCGATTTGGCGATTTGCCCCACTTCGGTTCCCAATGCCTGGGCAGCCAGATATGAAGTGCTGGTATCTTCCTCCAGAACGATGATTTTTAGTTCCGGATTGCGGCTATTTAAAAATGTTCTCACTTTTTCGATCTTGTCCACCTAAACCCACCTCATTTTGCTCATAAATTATCTCTTCCATTATAACTTTCTTCTGTTGTTTTATCTGTTGAATAAATAAAATCGGTCCTAAAAAAAGACCGATTTGAGAAAATTATTTACGGGCTCAATGTTTTTCGTTGTTCTTTCAGCCTTTTATGCACTAATCCACCGATCCGGCCGCAGACTTCATTGGTCAAAGCTCCCCATCCTTCCGCTTGTACCTGTTCCCATATACCCAGTTCTTTGGCAATTTCAATTTTCAGCAGATCCTTCTCCGAAAGCAACTTGGGGGTTTTCCGCTGTTTCCTTTTCACAGGCGTCATAGTAAGATACCTCCTCATTATTTACCTTACTATGCCCGCAGAAGCGTCATACTATTATTTAAAACTTTCAATAAAGCGGTAGAACGCATTTAGATCTCCACGCCAATCAGGTGTATAATCTGCCCCGTTATCGATCAGCAAATTTTCCACTAAAAACGTCTTCATCCCGATGGTTCCGGCTGGCAAATCTTCTCCGATATCATTCCCCACCATCAGACATTCCTCAGCTTTCACATTGAGATAATCCAGGATTTCCTCATAATATTCAGGGTGAGGTTTGCAAAAATGCATGATCTCATAAGAAGTTATCAATTCAAATTCAAAATGCTCCAACCCAGCCCAGGCCAATCGTTGTTTCAATGCTGTCAATGGGAATACAGCATTGGTGGCAATCACCACTCTGATATCCCGGGCTTGCAGTCTTTCCATCATTTGAGGGATCCCCGCAAAGGGCTTGCTATACTTTTGCAGGACTGGAAAACCTTCCGCATAAAACTTGTTGAAGAATTCCTTGATGGGATCCTCTTCCCAACCGGTTGCAGCAAAAAAATCTCTCATAAAAGCTTGCTCATTGGTTGTTTCCGGGTCTTTATCAGCAATCATTATCTCGGTAGATTTATATACCTGTTCCACTAACCGGTGACCGTCAGCAACTCCTTCACTGTTTGCCATAAGCACCATTTGGCGAAAATAATGGGGCAGAAACTGCTGCATGTCAATGTCGAGCAAAGTCCCGTCCAGATCAAATAATACTGCCTTAAACATTCTTTCTCCTTGTCCTTTGTCCAATTATTTGGTGAGAACATTAAATAAAATTTTAACCCGCTTTACCTAGAAAAGAAAGTAAATTTAATTCGGCGTTATAAAAGCAGGATTATTTGGAAATATATAGAATTTATACTGACAATATTTTTTAGGGAGGATGATTATTCACATGTTTAATACTTTTTTGAATAAAACAGAGTGGCACTTTCTCGATTTGAGTGCATTATTATCCTTTAATCCGGAGCAAATTCTATTCTATTATTATAATTCCTATCTTAAAATACCTCTCACCGTATACGTTGAATTGACCCAGCTGGCTAAAAAAGAGAGGGATCTGCAAGCACCTCTTTTTTCCTGGTTGGAGCTTTTTGAGGATCACCTGCAGGTGACTGCGGATATTCTTGGTTTATCAGAATCAAAGTTTTTACATACCATCGGCCCTTATTACTACCCCTGTACAAACAGCCGTTTCTATTTCACCAAAGCCCCATCACCTTCGGAAGTGATCACCGCAGCTGATATGAACAGGCTGCTCGAATTGGACACTTCCCTGCCTATCAGCCGGGAAATTTTAAGTTACTCGAAAAGCCGGAAAGATAATAAAAAGCCCAAAAACATAGAAGAACTAGTCAAAGATATCTCCATGAGCCTTGCTGCTTTAACCGAAATAGACAAACTGGAAAAGCATATCGATTACCTGGGAAAATGTCTGGAGCAGCGTTATCAAATCGTGGAGCAGGAAGATTTTTATCCCCAGGAACCGGATAATCAGCCAGAGAAACCGGAAAAAATGAATCTCTCCTCTCATGAAAATAATAATTTAGTCAGCTTCATACTACCCAATGCCTGGAGAAAAAAATACGATGACGCTTTTGGCCACTTCAGCCATGACACAAAAGTTTATTTGATCCGTTACCGGGAATTTGAAAAATCCCTGGAACGTTTCAAAAAAGTGCTGGCGGAATGGAACAATCATAAATGGAACTTAACCGACAAGTGTTTCGAGGATATAGCAGTACTGGAATCCAAGCTCAAAACAGCCAAGGCAGGTTTAGTGATTTATAAAAATATATTAAACAAGTCTTGCGTTCACGCTGATTATCAAAAACACGAGTCATTGGTGCTGTTTAAATATTACCTGGAAACCGGACGTGCCTCTGAAATTCAGGAATGTATGAATCTTTACGAAGAAGAACGTCATTGGGCAGAAATAAAAGAAAGCCAGGCAAGGATCGAAAATACCATCCATTTATTGCGAAAAGATGGAGTGGATACGGATACGTTAAGTGAAGAGGTAAATACCTTCCTTAAAACTGATTTTCGTAAGCGTAAAGCTGTAAAAAGTTAATCAGTATACTGTGAGTTTGCCTGCCGGGGCTGCAGAAAAAATCGATACAGCAAGGCACCGGCAGCAAACCCTCCCACATGAGCCCAAAAAGCGATCTGTTCTGAAGAATCGGAGATAAACAGATCTACTGCCCCGCCCCAAAACTGGGTGATGACCCAGAAGCCCAGATAGATCCAGGCAGAAAGATTCAACAGGAAAAAAGGTGGAATGAATGTCAGCACCTGGGCATTTCGAAACATGATGAAGTACGCTCCCATGATCCCGGCCACTGCACCTGAAGCCCCTACTACCGGCACGTTGGAATAAGGATAAATGAAAAAATGCACCATGGCAGCAATAATGCCACAGAGAAGGTAAAACAGCAGAAACTTCACTTTGCCCATTCTATCTTCAACATTATCCCCAAAAAGCCATAAAATCCACATATTGCTGATGACATGTATCCAGCTCCCATGTAAAAACATAGAAGAAAGAAAGGGCAGGTAATCCAGAGGAAGGGGGTCATATTCCAGATAATATCCGGGAACCAGACCGAACAGATAAAACAGATGCTGCATTCCTTGTTCATTAAGCTGTGAAGTATAGTAGAATATCAACAGATTGATCAGAATTATGGTTACGGTCACGATGGGAAAAGACTCTCCCGGGGTGCTGTCCCGCAGTGGAATCATAGCTTTGCTCTCCTTTGATGGAATAATAAACCAACGAAGTTCAGTCTAAACAAGGTACGTTACAGCCAGGTAGAAAAACAGCAGGGTAAATAAAGCCTTAAAGACCAACGGTTTGATCCGGTTGGAAATCATTACTCCCAGCTGGGCTCCCATAATCGTTCCCACTCCTAAAAGTATTCCCGCTCGCAGCACCACAAATCCCTGGCTTAATTTGATCAACCCGCCTACGCCGCTGATAGCTATCATGGCAAATAATGAAGTACCCACTGCCTGTATGGGTGTGATACCAAAGAACAGCATTAAACCGGGCACCATGATAAAGCCTCCGCCAATGCCCAAAATACCAGAAAACATACCGGTGATGGTCCCTAAAAAAATGGGTTTGACATAACTATACCGCTGCGCGGCGACTTTCTCATGCTGGTTGGCTTTTCCCTGCCATTCCTTAATAAGGTTTACCGTCATACGCAGGGCAAAGAACAAAAATAAAAAACCCAGTAAACTTTCCAGCAGTTCAATATTGGTGCTGAGATACTGTTTAAATAACCAGGAAGCAGGCACCATTCCAATAATACCGCCTGCACCTACCAATAAACCTTCTTTGATTTTTACATGACCGCTTTTGAAATGGCCATATGCACCGGAGACTGCAGTAAAAAATACGGCAAAAAGAGTAGTTGACACTGCGGTGGCCGCGTCAAAACCCAGCAGTAAACCAGACAGGGGCAACATGATCACCCCGCCGCCAATTCCTAAAACAGCACCTAAAATACCTGCCAATATTCCAATCAATACACTCAATAAATCTATCATACTTATTCCTTAATAAAATGAACTTCCGGCAGTTTAACTGCTGCCGGAAGTTAATAAATTATCTATTCGACAGGGTCAAACATATCTTTGGCGGCTCCGCATACCGGACATTCATCCGGCGGCTCCGGCCCTTCATGAACATAGCCGCAAACCCGGCACTCCCACTTACTATACTGCTTATTACCCGACTGGTCACGTCCCATTTGTCCCATAGTATTGCCCGCATCAGCCTTTTTGGCGATGATCACTTCTCCGACCAGAACACCATTCTTATGGAAGCTCTTCTTAAAATAACCCTCGCCCGGATCGTTAATTTCTGTGACCCGGCATTCATCAGGATTTACATTAACATCACCCATGGAGAAAATCTCCTGATCAAAGGCTGCCAGCATCGTGGTAATGGCCGGAGGAGAATACTCGATCCAGTCACCGGCAGCAGCAGCTCCGGCGATCCTTCCCATTTCGGTGGATACCGGCCACAATCCTATCATCCTTTCTCCGAATTGTGCACTATCACCGGCTGCATAAATGTTTGAAATGCTGGTCCGCATCTGACTATCGACGGCAATGCCTTGTTTGATTTCCAGTCCGGCTTCCGCAGCCAATTCAACATTTGGCTTTACTCCTGTAGAGAGCAGGATCAAATCGCCTTCAACAATTTTGCCGCTTTTTAGTTTCACAGCATTTGCCTGTTCGGCGCCTATGATTTCTTCCGTTGCTTCGCCTAACAGCAGTTCCACTCCTTTAGAACGGATGATTTCCTGCAGGCGCTGTGATGAGGAAGCATCAAGCTGCCTGGGCATGAGACGGTCGCTGAACTCTACCACTGTGACCTGTAAACCGGAGCAGACCATTTCCCAAACCGCCTCCAGGCCCAACACTCCGCCGCCTATTACAATTGCTTTCTTAGCATTTTTCATGGCTGCTTTAAGGGTAATTGCATCCTTTAAATTTCTCAGCGCATAAACACCTGCTTTATCGGCTCCCGGAATGGGGGGAATATTGCTGCGCGCACCATTGGCAATGATCAGCTTATCATATTTATATGCTTCATCACCGGCTTTGACCAGTTTTTCCCCGGGGACTATTGCCGTTACTTTGCATCCGGTCCTGATTGTGATCTTTTGTTCCTCATACCACGGAGCCGGGTGGACATAAAGACGGTCATCGCTTAGATCCTCACCCAGGAAATCGGACAAGGCCGGACGGAAGTAGGGCAGATACTCTTCTTCAGTCAGCATCACGATCTCACCGCTGCGATTCCGTTTGCGGATCGCTTCTGCTGCTGAAAGGGCTGCGATCCCGCTGCCAATGATGATGAACTTCTCATTGGTATCATTGATAAATTCGTCTTCCGCTATGACTGGTACGAAATTTTCCTTGCCCACTCCGCAGGCCGGACAGATATCCGGAGCTTCTTCCCCGGTATGTTCATAGCCGCAAATCAAGCATTTCCATTTCTTTTTGGCTTTATCCTGCCTCTTATCAAGTATAGCCCGGGCAAAATCGTTGCCGGCAGTAAATGCATCGTCCAGACTGCGCTGGGAAGGTTTGAATCTCACTTTCAAACCAGGCAAAACCTGCATACGCAAAGAACGCAGACGGTTTTCGATCGCCGGCACTGCTTCCCCGCTCCAGCCATAAGCGCCAAAAGCCATGGCGGTTTTACCGGCATGAATGATAGGTGACAGAGAAGTGATCAACTGCCATATAGGCGGCAGGGCATCACCATTAAGAGTCGGTGACCCGACCAATAACCCGTCTGCATATAATATTTCCGGCAGTACTTCTTCAACCGGTGTATAAACCAGGTCATACTGTTTCAGCTCGAAATCCCCCATCGCAGTGATCCCTTCTGCAATGGCATCGGCCAAAGTGGCGGTATATCCATAGGCACTCACGTAAGCCATGATGATTACGGGTTTATCGTGCTGCTTTACCGGGGGTGCAGACCATTCCTTATACAGGTTCATGTAATAATCCAGCTTTTCACGCAAAACCGGACCATGACCGGGACAGATAATTTCAATCGGCAGATCTTTGATTTTTTCAAGAGCTTCCTGCACATATGGCTTGAACGGGCCCATGATCATGTCAAAGTAATACTTGTAGGAATCATAAAAATCCCCGCCGATGATATCATTGAAAACCCTTTCATCAGCATAATGGCTGCCAAAAGAATCACAGGTAAATAAAACCTTGTCTTCTACTGCATAAGTATACATGGAATCCGGCCAATGCAGGAATGGGGCACTGATAAAACGCAGTGTCCTGCCGCCCAGATCCAGTTCTTCACCATGTTCCACCGCCCGGGATTTAAATGTACGGTTGGCGATTTCCTTAAGAAAGTCCAAAGCAGTTGCGCTGCCCAGCACCGTCAGTCCCGGGATCTTGTCCAGCAGCATTTCAACGGAACCTGCATGGTCAGGTTCGGTATGATTCATAATCAAATAGTCGATCTCACTTAATTTAACCACTTCCTGGATCTTCTGCAGGTATTCGTCGAAGAATTTCTCCTTGACTGTTTCAATCAATACAGTCTTGTCCTGCCCTTTGACCAGATAAGCGTTATAACTGGTTCCATATTCGGTGACCATAACAATATCAAATATTCTCAGATCCGGGTTTTGAACTCCCACGAAAAAAATATCCTCTTTGATTTTCAATGCCGGCATGATTTCCCTCCTTTATTCCTTTTTATACCCTGTACGGGTATTATACAAAATATATTTGGCTAATGCTAGTCCCCTTGGTTGATATTGTATAATACCTCCGGCAGCATACGCAAACCTGGCATCTGCTTTTAACTTCCCCTCCTCCTTCTTGAAACCCGCAATCTGGTCGACTCATTTATGATCTTTTTCCTTGTTTACTTTGGATTTAACTGCAAACTTTTCATAGGATCCGGCTTGATTATTTTTATATCAGGAAACAAATCAGCCATAATGCGCTGGAACCGGGTGGTATCCACCTCGCTTGAAACCGGCGGAAATGAATCATCGAAATGCTGAAGAAAAACGGCGTGCGGTTTAATACGCCTGATAAAATGAAGGGCATACTCTTCCATATCCGACCGGCCCTGAAAAGGCAGCGTCATCAGGTCCACCGCTTCCGGATACATTTCAGTAAAACACATTCCCAAACTACCCAAATGAAGGATTTGCTTTCCTTCAGCTTTGATATTGTAGATGAGTACCTGTTTTTTGGGATAATGCAAGAATCCGTTGATGATCTTCCCCAGGTTTTTCATCCACTTAAAAACACGCCGGTTAAACAAGGTCTGTATGATCAGTCGCCGGTCAAAAGAAATATGTTCGCCGGGAAAAACCATGATCTCGAAATTCTCCAGTTCAATGATATCTCCGGGCTTTATACAGACGATGCGCTCAGCAGCCACGTTCTGCTTTTTTAATTTTGCAGCCACGATCTCATGACAGTAAACTTTTGCCTGACCTGCTTTCAGCAGTTCCGGAACATGCAAGGTATGATCAAAATGGCCGTGGGTGATAAAAATATGCCTGGTATCTAAAATTTCCTGCATTGAGATGTATTTTTCCGGGTTGTTGAGTGAAAAAAACGGGTCAAAGAGAATCCTTTCATCCGCAGAAGTCATAGAAACAGCAGCAGTTCCATACCACTTTATTTCCATTGCTCTCCTCCCATTATTCATGCTTTCAAAAACAACACCTTTGAGAGTATTCAGAACTTTCTTGATTTGATTATATACCTTCCCGGTATTAATTTATATGTTGACAAATCCTCAATAAAACATCTGTGTGATGAGCCAATGGAAAACTCCAGTCAATTTGCAAGAAAAATATTGAATTATTGTATAATTGGTTAACAAGCAAAATCAGCAAAGATTCTATGTAATAATTGATAAATCATTGACAAGGGGGATGATGTCATAATGTTTAAAAGCATGTTTACCCGCAGCAGGAAAGTATCCTTAATTACTGCGGTATTGCTTCTGATTCTGGCGTTGCAGATCGCGACAGGCTGCGGCAGCAGCAACAAGAGCACTGCGGATTATGTAAGTCAGAAGAGCACCAGTCAGTCAGAAGTGGCCCGGGACCAGGACGGTGGGATGGGAACTACTCCAGCCATCCCCAATGATGTGGAAAGGAAAATCATCCAGAATGTCGATCTTAGAATGCAGGTCGATGATGTACAGTCGGTGATGGATAAAATTATTGCACTGACCGGCCAAAAAGGCGGCTACATAGTGAACAGCAGCATTTACAAGGAAGAAGAAAACCATTTCCGGGCATCACTGACGGTCAAAATACCCCGGGAAAAATTAAATGAAGCGGTCCACTCCATTAATGAACTCGGTGAAGTGGTCAACCATGATACCTATACCGAAGATGTGACGGAAGAGTACTATGATTCCCAGGCAAGACTTACAGTACTGGAAGCAAAAGAAACCCGGCTCATCGCTTTGCTGGATAAAGCTGCCAGTATCACAGATATCGTAGCCATCGAAAATGAACTGGCCAAAGTACGCAGCGATATTGAAGTTCTCAAAGGGCGGCTGCAATACTTGACCAATGCTACCTCATTCAGCACCATTAATATAAACCTGACACAAGCGGTCCCCGGCCAGATCAAAGCCCCTCAAGGCACCACCGGCAAAGCCTGGCAAGGACTGATCAACAGTATTAACAGCCTGATCGATTTTGGCAGTAACCTGATCGTCTTTCTGGTTACCCTCCTGCCCTGGCTGGCGGTACTGGCAGTTATATATTTTATCGTCCGCGCAATAAGAAATAAACGTAAAAGCAAAATTGATCCTCAATAATACCCGAGCATAAAAAAAGCGGGATATTGGTGAACCAAAAACCAGTTCATCAATGATCCCGCTTATAATATCGGATTTAATCAATGGCTACCATAACATTGGAAGCTTTTATTACGGCATAGGCCTCCTTGCCGGATGCAAGGCCCATCTTTTCAGCAGATTCCTTGGTAATAACGGATACGATCGTCTCTCCTCCGGCCAGTTCGATATGAATTTCGCAATTCACTGCTCCTTGTACTACTTTTACGACTTTCCCTTTTAAAGCGTTGCGGGCACTAAGTTGCATAGAAATCATCCTTTCTATTATGTTCATTACACCATCTACATATAAAGTATAGCATATCCCATTTCATATAGATCTTACCTATTATCAGTAAAAATAATTTTCATCTCTGCGAATGAATTTCCATTTCTAAGATTGACCAATTCCCTTTTTTTCTCCGGGCGGCATGATTAAAACCACTCCATCATCAGCATACCGATTTGCAGTTCTGCATAAAAGCTCTCAAATCAATTATGCCGGGTCTCTATAGGTACTTTCGACCCAAATAAGTTGTTGATACTATCAATGGTTTTTTACTTCAAAATCAGCTCATTAAAAAAAGAAAAGCCCGAATTGGGCTTTTTTTATTCGAAATGGTCGGGATGACAGGATTTGAACCTGCGGCCTCCTGGTCCCGAACCAGGCGCTCTACCAAGCTGAGCCACATCCCGACGCGCATGTAATATAATAGCAAAAAATCAACTGAGAATCAATAAAGAAAATTTTAGTTATACCGATGGAACAATTGTCCCACCAGATTGAAAAAAAACCACAGATGCATAAAACAGCAGCAAAACTCCGATAAATGATACCACCGGCAGAAAGGACATGATCAGAATACTGAATGAACCAACTACTACCATGGTCACATAGGCAGGCAAATAATACTGCATCACTGCCATGGTCTGTTCAAATATAAGTTTGATCTTTAAAACATCTTCGAAATTGCGTCTGAAACTGTAGCTTGCCAATGCGGCAGGCAGCATTAATCCGGCCAGCAACAATAGTATCGAGGCAATAATGGTTCCAATGATAGGTATAAAGCTTAATACGGGAAAAAGGATGATAGGAACGGCCAGATAAAAAACAATGATCAGCAGGGCAAAAAAACCATCCTTAAAGAGTTCTCCCCAGTCCTCCCATTCCGGTAATTGGGTCCGGCCCTGCATCCCCAGTTGCAGACAATTTAAAAAATACCCTAGAGTAAGCAGATTCAATACCGGCACCAGTGATACCACACAGCCAATGATTATTTTCTTAACCCAATCCTTGTCTGACAGGGGAAATTTTATAAAATCAGCCAAATCCATAACTTAAATCCCTCCTCAAAACAATTATATACGGAAGAAAGTGAGTTATGTCTTTCGAAAAAGATAAGACAGGATATTGTCCGCATTCGTACAATGCCGATTTGCAGCCGGATAAAAATTGGAGATTAGAAAGTCCCGCCATTCACCGTACTCAATGACCTGGCGGGGCTGGTAGTATAACAATGATTTTGGTTTTTAAATACTGGGGGAGATCATTCTCCCCCGAATTTATCCAGATGTGGTTGGCGTTCTTTATACATTTCCTGGATAGAGGAAACTCTTTCAGCCCAGTATTGCATTTTTTTCACTGCATCATCTTCCGCAGCTGAATCAACTTTTAGCACTTCGGTGTCATTGATTTGAATACCAATGGTATAGTAACCATTTTCATCGGAGCGGATCATCAACCCATGGATCTGGTCTTTTTCCAGCAGTCCGATATTGAATTCATCCATACTCATGATAGGAGTTTCGTAGCTGACTCTATCGCCCATGTTTTGTTTCCTCCTATCAATCACATAAAACTTTTTCCATCATTCTGGTGCTGCTTTTGCATATCCTGGATCTGGGAAGTTAACTGGTGATAACGGTCATGCACCTGGCTGTCTTTGACCTGGTCAACAATCAATACTGTATTTTCACTTAGTTGTAAGGCGATATTATAGATTCCATTTTCCGTATCCGATGCCGCTATCAACCCTTCATATTCTTCCCTGCTGAATTCACCTTGTTTGATGATGGCTCCTTTATCGACGATCTGTCCTTTTTTTACCTGCAATTAAACCACCTCCTATATACCGCTTAATTTATTGTCTCCTGCATATAGTCGGTTTATGTAAAAGTTTAATCGCAACTTTTAATCAGATCGAGTTTTTGTTCTCTGGTCATTTTTTTAATTTCCATTTCTCTTTTCAAAGCTGCACTGACGCTTTCTTTTTCTTCCTGGTAAACACATCTAACCGGCAGCCTGGCCCGGGTATATTTGCTGGCCAGCCCCTGATTATGCTGCTTAAGCCTCTTTTCTATATCCAATGCATAACCGGTATATAAAGTTTTGTCACTGCATTCTAAAATATAAACAAAAGGCATAGCGCTTCTCCTTCCAATAAAAAACGGGGACATGCCCCGTTTTATATGGTTATAGGTTTCTTGAAAGCTTATTTCAAGCACATTAAAATCTGTGATGGGTCACCCGCAGCGGCAGATTAAACTTATGGGTTATGGTGTTGCCGACTTCTTCAATATTTTCCACGGTAACATCGATGACCAGGCATTTCAGCCGGGCAAAAATCCGGTAAGCGTTATCAATTTCTTCCGCCACCAGATCATCGATGGTTTCAAAATCTTCCGGCAGATCGAAGCTGCGCATTCTTTCCCGCCTCAGATTGAGCAAGGTCTCCATATCAATGGTCAGACCTACCATAGGGACTTTCCCTTGCAGCGCCATGATCTCTTCCGGAATTTCAGTATTCAGCATAATCGGATAATTGGCCACTTTGATCCCAAGGTTGGCCAGATGCATTGATAATGGCGTCTTGGAAGTCCGGGGCAGTCCGAATATGATCAGATCCGCTTCATGTATGGTATCCAGGTTCTGTCCATTATCATGATCCAGGGTGAATTCGATTGCTGTCATCCGGTTAAAATACTGTTCATCCATTTTGTGTGTGAGACCGGTTATCCCCTGGGGATTTAATCCGGTTTTTTTCTGGATCGCATTGAACAAAGGAGCCAGAACATTTACTGCAACAATTCCATTATCGCCGGCTTTTTCGTCCAGAAACCTGCTTAATTCAGGTTTTACTATGGTATATATTATGATTGCATTTTCCTTAACCGCTTGTTCAACAATTCTAACGATTTGCTCTTCTTTCGTCACCCTCGAAAAACGAGTAATACTTCTTTCTATGGGAAATTGCAGTACAGATGCAACTGCTATTTTTTCAGCAGTTTCCCCAACTGAATCTGATACAGCAAATATATGCAATTTATCCGCCATCTAAAACCATCCCCTCTACTGAAACTATTATACATCCAACGTATCTATAACTATTATTCTACAAATCCAAATACATTTCCTTTTTTTTTCGCAGAGAGGCTAAGGAAATGATTAACTCCAGATCAGAATTTTTCCCTGCTGATGCTGGCCGGCTGGGACATACAAAGCATCTGTTGCCAATATCTCGCTTATCTCGCAGACTGAACCACAAGGGATGTCATTATTAACAAATGGGGCGCTGGTCAAAATTTTCTCATGGGTATTGACCTGATATGTCTTCTGATTTAAGAAAAGCTGTATCGATTTGCCGCCATCGATGTTGAAACTGAATAAACCATAGCCTGATAAATTGTCGAAGCCTTCTATTTCCAGATCGATCGCCTGGTAATGCAAAAGGTTTTTGATTTGTTCCGGTGTCGGATACATACCAAATCTTTTGAAAAACCGCGAATAAATCAGGGCCAGAGCACCGCTTATGTGGGGGGCTGCCATGGATGTGCCGGACAGTTCCACATACCTGTTATCAGGATAAGTGGAGTAAGTGGCTACTCCCGGAGCTACAATATCGATATGCTCGTTGGAGTTGCTGAAGTTGGCAAGCCCCATCTGCAGATCAACCGCTCCCACGGCAAGGCTTTCCTCATAATAAGCCGGGAAGGACAACTCCGGCGTATTCGGATCACCGTCACCCGAATTGCCTGCAGCACATACTACCGATATGCCATCCTGAACCGCCTGCACAATTTCTTTATGCATACTGTTATCCGGTACCGGCCCCCCCAAACTCATATTGATCACATTTACCTTTTCCCCTTTTGGGCCCTGCCATTTGCGAGCCCAGGCTATGCCCTGGCTGATGCTGGCATAACTGCCGGCGCCGTCTTTATCCAGCACTTTGACTGCCAGCAATTTGGCATGGGGAGCGACACCCAGCAATTTTCCATTGGCAGCGATCGTCCCTGCCACATGAGTGCCATGCCCATTTTCATCAAGATAATCTTTTTCTCCCGCAATCATGCTTTTACCATCAATTACATTCCCGGCCAAATCCGGATGGGTATAATCGATACCGGTATCCAACACTGCCACAACCACCTGTTCTCCCTTTGTAACAGGCCACATTTTGCGTGCAGCGATCAGTGACACACCTGGCGGTGCCCATGGTTTTTCCGACAGGGTTTGATTATAAACTGCACCAGTACCATGACCAAATCGTCTCATAATATCACCTCTCCCTGCTCTATATTAAGCAGGCAGAAGTGATTTGTTGACAATCTGAGAAAATAACTGCTGCCGGCAACCTGAGAGACGCTAAAAAAATTGACCAATTGACTGGATTTAGCTATTATTAGTATAGGGGGATAATGAGGTGAATGGTTTATGCAGGAAAGTGATGTTCTGGCATTAGTTTTGTTAATATGTCTTGGGGTAGGTTTAATAGCTGCTGTTATTGGTGTATTTTTATTTAATAGCAACAACTGGTGGGACAAGATGTGATCATGACTTCTATCGGTTTATAGTCCTCGCATTTTCTCATTTCTTAAGACGTGCGGATCTTGTGTTCTCAAAGCATAATCGATCAAATCCAGCATTTTCTGTTGATCTTTTGGTATTTCACCGGTCACCGGCAAGTAGTTGGAGGCATGAGTACCAACGAATTTCAGTTTGTCTACTTTTATGTTCTCAATTAATACCTTCATCTCCATTAATGTTTCCATGGGAGTAAGTAATTTAAAAACGCCGTTTTGCACCTGCTGGTACAGTTTGGTTCCCGGCACTGGTGTTACAGTGAGGGCTGCCAGATATTGCGGTCTCATCTCACTGCACAATTTAGCCGTAGCCAGTGCATGTTCTGTTGATCTGGGTCCCGGTCCTGCCAATCCCAGTAAAACCATAGCAGATAAATTCATTCCGGCCATGATCAGATTTTGCCCGGCCTCCAACATTTGGCTGTAACTGACCCCTTTTTTGATATCCTGCAGCAACTGTTCATCTCCGGTTTCTACTCCCAGATAAGCTTTGGTGAGTCCTGCCGCTCTAAGCGCAGTCAGTTCTGAAATACTTTTATTCAGGGTACTGATCGGTCCGGCATAGGTACCGACATGCCTTAATGAAGGGAAAGTGCGGAATAACTCATCCAGGATCTCCAGCAGTATTTCTGTTTCGATAGCGATGGCATCTCCATCGCACAGGAACACTTTTTCCACGTCATGATAGTAATCCCCGGCCATTTTGATATCTTCTTTGATTTCAGCCAGACTGCGTAAACGATATTTTTTGTCCTTATACATACCGCAAAAAGTACATTTATTATGGGAACAGCCAATGGTGCATTGCAGCAGATAACTGTTGGCTTCACTGAATGGCCTGAATATATTGCCTTCATAGCGCATTAGATATTTCCTCACTTTTTTAAACTTCCATTTATTATACCAAATGCCGATGATAAAAATATGCTTTAGAAGCCAACTGCTTCCGGTGTGAACAGTCCTTCTGCAAATTGATCAGTATTGGACTCTGTTTCCTCCGCAGGCGGTTCTTCTTCCGCCTGGTCAGACTCACCCGGAATTCCAGGTTCAGTGCTGCCGGGTGGCTGTGCCGGGTTTTCTTCGGTTTCCTCTGGCGTCTCCTGATTTTCTTCCGGGATCTCTTCTGTCGCTTCCTCTTCTTCAACCTCCGGTTCTGCCACTTCCTGCGGCACTGGTTTTTGTTGCAGCCGGTTGTTGTAAAAAAGTTTATTCATATAATCACGCCAGATCGGTGCGGCAACTGCGCCTCCATAGCTGCGGTAACCCGTAACCGGTGTATTATCACTGTTGCCTACCCAAACAGCCGTGGCCAGTTCATCTATATAACCAACATACCACAAATCCCGGCTGTCAGTGGTTGTACCTGTCTTACCGGCACTGGTGATGGCTATGGCAGCACTGGTACCGGTGCCGTAACGTACTGCCTGCTGCAAAATATCAGTCATAAGTCCGGCTACTGTTCTGGTAATGACGCGATGGTTTTCCTGCTCAGACTTATAGATTATTCGGTCATTGACATCCGTTATGGTCTGGACCAGATAAGGTTCCTGATATACCCCCTGGTTGGGAAACACCGCAAAGGCCGCCGCCATTTGCAGTGGTGATATGCCCTTGCTCATTCCTCCCAGAGCAAGTGTCAGGTTTTTATCTGCATCCGTAATGGTGGTCACACCAAAATTTTCAATATAATCAACCCCTTCATCCACCCCCAGCAGGTTTAGAATTTCCACCGATGCCACATTGTAAGAATTGATCAAGGCAGAACGCATGTCGGTTGCTGCCGGCGACGAAGCAGAATCGTTCTCCGGCTGGTAATCACCAAACCGGCGGGGTTTATTATTTATTTTGGTATCAGGATAAATGATGCCTTCATTTAAAGCTCCTGCATAATATAATGGTTTAATGGCAGATCCCGGCTGGCGCGGCTGATTGGCCATATTGATCTGATTCCGTTCAAAATCGACGCCGCCCACATAGGCTCTGATGGCACCTGTGGCAGGCTCAACTGAGACCAGCGCGGCATCTCTGGCGGCAATGCCACGGTAACCCAGAGATTTTACATGGGATGCCACCGTATTTTCAGCTGCATTCTGCATATGACGGTCAACAGTGGTATGAATACTTAGTCCCCCCATATAGAGGTATTTTGCTCCCAATTGTTTCTCCAGCAGATAGGTTAAATAGGTGATCAAATAGGGGTGTTTTCCGTACTCCGGTTTATAAGGGCGGAAATAAACCGTCCGGTTTTGGATCTCTTCTGCCCGGGCCTGATCAATGATACCTTGTTCCACCAGGGAATCAAGAACTGTCTCCTGTCTCTGTTTCAGGCCGGTATAATTGGTATCCGGTGAGTAAAACTCCGGCGACTGGATCATCCCTGCCAATAAAGACATTTCAGCCTCATTGAGCTCCATTACATTCTTATTGAAATAGAGCCGCGCTGCCGTGGCGATCCCTGATGAACCTCGTCCCATAAACACTTCATTCAGATACATATTTAAAATTGCGTCTTTACTATATTTTTCTTCTATGGCTGTGGCCACCAGCACCTCTTTGATCTTGCGGGTATAGGTTTTCTCATTGCCTAGAAACAGTGTTCTGGCCAGCTGCTGGGTTATCGTACTGCCGCCTTCCGCTTTGGATCCAGCTTTGAGATTGACCCATATAGCGCGGCCGATCCCTTTCGCATCAAAACCGGCATGTTGGTAGAAACGCCGGTCTTCAACGGCAACTACAGCTTCTTTTATAAATTGCGGGAAATCTTCGCTGTAAATACGCTGATAACCAAGCCGGGTCATCTCCTGCCCATCGCTGTAATATACTACTGTCTGCCCGCGTGGCTGGTATTCCCAATCATTGATACCGGTTGCATAAAGAAGGATTTTCGGTGTGACATTAGTAATGGTTGCTCCAACGGCAAAAAAAACGAAAAACAAAATTATGCCGCCGATAACCAATCCGATTGTATTGAATAACCCCTTCATAATCATGCCCTCTTATTGATTTTTCTTTTTATACATTATAAAGAGTATTACTCTTTCACTTTATTTTACAAGTATCCGTTCGGGGAAATTGCCTTTATAGACCACGGTTACTGCCAAAATATTGATGTATTTCTATAAAGGCGTCGCTCAAATGATGAAATCAAATATTCTGTGTCGAAGTATGTAAAAATATTTTTTATAAAAATTAATATTTTTAATATTCAGACTATTGTCAAAACGTATTTTCCATGGCATAATAATATTAACCTTCACCCCCAAACATATAGTTAATATTCCATCACATTCCCTCTCCACATGAGCCCGCCCCGGGCTCATGTACAGTTTCTGGGATTTTTTCTTTGTCAATTCTTTTTTTACCTTAATTAGGAGTTTATAAACATTATTATTTGCTTTACAATATAAAAATAGATGTCTAATTATGTCCTGTAATTATGTCTAAATTGGGGAGGATCGTGAAAAATGGATAAAAAGCTGCCGGAAAGCAAGGTAATCGTGGTAACGTCTGGTAAAGGCGGAGTGGGCAAAACCACTACTGTCGCCAATGTCAGTTCTGCTTTAGCCAGGGTTGGTTATAAAGTAGCGGTACTGGATCTGGATATCGGACTGAAAAAACTGGATCTCCTGCTGGGCCTGGAAAACCGGGTTATCTATGATATTGTCCAGGTGATTGAAGGAGAAATCGAACTAAAAAAAGCGATGGTCAAAGACAAACGATTTCCCTGTTTACATATGCTGCCTGCCGCCCAGACCAGAAACAAAGCTGACATTACCCCGGAACAGGTAAAAGATGTGTGTGAGCAGCTTAGACCTGATTATGATTTTATATTTATTGACTGTCCTGCCGGCATTGAACAAGGCTTTCAAAACGCCATTGCCGCTGCTGATCAGGCAATTGTGGTCACCAATCCTGAAATTTCAGCCGTGAGGGATGCTGACCGTATTATCGGCATGCTGCTTTCTGCCCAGTTTGATGATGATGATATCGGCCTGGTGGTAAATCGTCTGCGGCCGGAAATGGTAAAAGACGGCAACATGCTCTCCATCGATGACCTGGTTGAGCACTTATCCATCGACCTCTTAGGAGTGATCCCCGAGGATAAAAACGTGGTGATATCCACTAACAAAGGGGAACCCATCATATTAAACGAGAAATCTGCGGCAGCCGCCGCCTTGAATAATATCGCCATGCGCATAAGCGGCAAAGAAGTTGAAATACCTACCTTTCAGGAAGAATCTGTGTTGCAGAAGCTGAAAACGTTTGGACGCAAATTTTTTTCCACGATGTAAGGAGGAGGCAGTAAAATGTTTGAATTAATTAAAAGACTCTTTCAATCCGAACCTACCAGCCGTAATCAGGCCAATGAACGTTTGCGCGTGGTTTTAACCCATGACCGGATGAATGTTTCCTCCGAGGTCATCAATCAACTGAAAACAGAAATCATCCAGGTCATTGCCCGCCATTTCGATATCGATGGCACTCCTGAAGTGAATGTGGTCAGTGAAGGGCGCAATGCTGCCCTTGACATAAATATACCGATCAAAGGAAGGTAATTTGCTGCATGATTAAAATTAAAGGAATCAACGGCAACCTGGTTTTCGTTTTCGGACCGGGAACCTGCACCGAATACCTGACTTATCTTTCCAGCCATTTAGCGCAGAACAATGCTCTTTTTGCCGGCTCTACCGTTTACTTCAGAGGAGAAGGTTTAAAGGATCTTTCCCATCAGGAAATCGCTGCTCTGCAAAAATTATGTCTGGAAAACGGCCTGATTTTAAATAATAACGAACCGGAAAAGACTGTCTCCAAAACCGAAACCGCCAAGAGCAGGCACCTTCCTGAACCGCCGGCCGGACAGGATGTTTTTATTCATCGTCATATCCGCAGCGGACAAAAAGTACACGCTGACGGTTGTCTGGTGGTCTGGGGAGATGTGAATGAAAGCGCTGAAATAACTGCCGGGGGTGACATAATCGTATTGGGTAAACTGGCAGGGATCGCTCATGCCGGGTGCTTTGGCCGGAAGGACAGTGTGGTATTTGCACTGAATCTGGCTCCCAGTCAGATCCGCATAGCCGATAAAATATCCCGCTCCTCCGGTGATAATGTGAAAAATCCCGTTCCGGAAATAGCCTATTTGGATGAAGACGCCATCTGCATCAGCAAATACTCTGTGCGAAAAAGCATTAAAAATAAATAAAACCACAGCAGGCCGTTAAAAAACAGCCTGCATTAAGCGGAATCAAAACCAAATGACCGGCAGCCTGGGCTGCCGGTCATTATACATACAGCTATTTTTTATCCGGGGATTGTTGTTCTTTTTTAGCCATTGCCGCTTTAAAGACATCGCCCAGATTGGTTCCGATCTCTTCCTTATCACTATATCTGGCGATCAATTGCTGATCATAACGGTTGCTGCCACGCCCCTTGCTAAACAGATCTGTATCTTTGGCCTTTTCCGGTTGGCGGTGCCCGCAGCTTCGATCCGGACAAACCAGCATTTTCCCTTTTTTTCCATTGACCAGCAGCATATTTTTCCCGCAGGAGGGACATTTGCTGCGGCTGACATTGGTCGCCTTATAGCTGGCTTCATCAGCAATCACCTTTTGCACCATTTCCAGAGCACTGCTGCGGATATCGGCAATGAATTCCCTGCGGCTGCCTTTGCCGCTGGCGATATGGTTTAAACGCTGTTCCCAATCAGCAGTCATTTCCGGTGACCGTAGGGAATCCGGTGCCAGCGTGATCAATTGAATGCCCTTGTCAGTGGGCACCAGGGATTTTCCCTGGCGTTCGATATAAAAGGAATTGATCAGTTTCTCGATGATTTCCGCCCGGGTAGCGGGCGTCCCCAAGCCCCTCCCCTTGATGGACTCGCGCAATTCTTCATCCTCGATATATTTCCCCGGGGATTCCATGGCAGTCAGCAAACTAGCCTCAGTATATCGAGGCGGCGGATTGGTTTTCGCTTTATTGACTCTGACTGATTTCAGTTCCTTATGGTCGCCTTTCTTTTGATCGGTCAAGTTTTGTTCAGGGATTTCTTCCTCTTCTTTATCAGTTTTTTCAGCCATCACCCTGGCAACCGCTTTCCAGCCCGGATCTTTGGTGCGCCTGCCCCGGGAATGGAATTCTTCCTGATCCACTACAGTAACCAGAGTCACCTGTTCATAAAGATGAGGCGGATATAAAACCGCCAGAAACCGCCTGGCGATCAAATCATAAAGTTTTTTCTCTTCCACTGATAATGCGGCCAGGTTTAAAGGTTGTTCGGTAGGAATAATCGCATGATGATCAGTCACTTTGCTGTTATCCACCAGGCGTTTGCCGGGATTTAATGGTTTCTGCAGCAGCACTCTGGCAAATTCCGCATAAGGTCCGACTCCCATCGCTTTTAAACGAGCCGGCAAAGTGGGAACGATGTCAGTACTGATATATCTTGAATCCGTTCGGGGATAGCTGACGATTTTATGTTTTTCATAGAGATCCTGCAGGACAGACAAGGTCATTTGTGCTGAAAAATTCAGGCTCCGGTTCGCATCCCTCTGCAGTTCGGTCAAATCATAAGCCAAAGGCGGCGCTTCGCTTTTACTGCTGATGTTCATCACGGTGATGATTCCGCTCTTTCCCTGTAAACGGGCGGCTATATCCCTGGCCTGGGTCTCATTAAAAATGCGGCCTTGCCCTTTTTTATCCCTCCAGTCGCCGAAATAATCGCCAAAATCGGCTCGCAGTGTCCAGTAGTCAACGGGCTTAAAGGACTGTATCTCTTTTTCCCGATTAACAATCAAAGCCAGGGTAGGTGTCTGCACCCGACCGGCAGTCAACTGAGCATTATATTTGCACGCCAGGGCCCGGGTCACATTCAAGCCGATCAGCCAATCCGCTTCCGCCCGGCAAACAGCTGCCGCATACAAATTGTTATACTCCGCACCCGGTTTAAGCCTGGCGAACCCTTCCCTGATGGCACCGTCGGTCTGAGAGGAAATCCACAGACGTTTTAATGGTTTGCGGAAGTTGGCTTTTTCAATAATCCAGCGTGCCACCAGTTCCCCTTCCCGGCCTGCATCAGTGGCAATGATGAGTTCACTTACATCTTTGCGGCCCATCAGGCCTTTGACGATCCGATATTGATGGCTGGTTTGCTTAATGGTCTTTAGTTTCATCTTCTCAGGCAGCATCGGCAAATCTTCCAGGCGCCACTGTTTGTACTTCTCATCATATTCATGGGGTTCGCATAACGTAACTAAATGGCCCAATGCCCAGGTAACGATATAGTCAGGACCTTCAATATAACCCTGACCTTTTGACTGGCATTTCAGTACCCGTGCAATTTCACGGCCTACGCTGGGTTTTTCGGCTAAAACCAATGCTTTCATCATCTTCACCTTATTTCCTTATTTGTCCCATCTCCCATGTGATCAGTCAAACCTGATCCGTTCACTCTGGCAATAAAGATTAAACCGCTGCCCGCGGGCAAATCCGACCACGGTCAATCCCAATTTTTCAGCTGTTTCCACCGCCATCATGGTAGGTGCCGAGCGGGACAAAATGAGCGGTATTCCGTTGCGGGCAGTTTTCATCAAAATCTCTGCTGCGATCCGCCCGCTTAAGAGCAGGCATTTATCACTGAGGTCGATCTGCTGCAAAAAAGCCTGACCGATCACTTTGTCAACCGCATTATGACGGCCGATGTCTTCATAACGAAAGAGCAGCTGCCGGTTGTCTGCCAGCCCCGCACTATGAACTCCTCCAGTCTGCTGAAAAGTATAGGAAGTCGCATCAAGTTCATTGATGACCTTAAGTAAATGGGCCGGAGAATAACAAACCGGTTCGGCCTCCGCCGGCAAAGGCTGCAAAGAGGCATTGGTCCGCCCCCTCCCCAGGCAGGTATTGATTCTGATGGAATCGCCGGATAGATCAATTTCTGATCCGGTTTCAACCTGTATGCAGCAAGGATCGTCATTATTGATGGACCTTATATCTGCGGGTGATTCCAGGTACCCTTCACTGAGCAGATAACCTATCGCCAGTTGGATGGTATCTTTCGGGGAACAAGCTATATTTACCAGTTCGATCCCGTTTAAGATAATCTTAAGGGTGGCTTCTATCACCAGCTGATCTTTGCGAATCGACCATTTACCCTGTTCAAAAACTCTTAATTCCTTTTCTTTGGTGATGTCCATGTTATTCCCTCTTTCTAAAGGTGCAGTCTGCTTTCCATCATTTAACCATATATTTTATCTTCAAACCATAACTATTATCAGTTGGCTAGTTGGTTAGTTGGTTAGTGGAAAGTTGGAAGCAGGCGATCGTTAAACGATAGTTAAGCAATGGTTGAACAATTGTCAAGCGATGGTAGGGGGCGGCGACTCTGTAGCCCAGGCTGGTTAGCAATGCATCAAGCTCATGCAGGGTAGGGGCAGACGACCCTGTCTGCCCGTGTGCATCCAGCAGAGGACCGGTCGCGCATGTGATGTGGAGGAAGCCAGTATCCTTACATCATTGGTGAACCAGGTTTAAAGCTTGACTTTGCTGCATAAAATAGCCAAAAGTCAGGAAAACCGGTATGATAAAATTGATGGCAATATAAGCAGAGGAGTATGGCTATGGATGATGAGCAATTAAGTTTTTACTATAAGCTGCGTGAGAAAATCGTGCAGTGGGCAGGGTCACCTGAAGGGCAGAAGAACAAATGGGCAGAGTATATTTTAATCGTTCCGGATCTTTTTTACCTTTTGTATAAGCTGATTCGGGATCCGGAAATGCCACTGAAAAACAAGGCGAAATTAGGAGTAGCCCTGGCATATTTCATAAGCCCGGTAGATCTGATCCCGGAAATGTTCCTTGGCCCGCTGGGCTTTACAGATGATATCGTGATAACCGCACTGGTCATTGACATCCTGTTCAACAAAACGGATCCGGACTTGATCAGGCGGCACTGGGCAGGGGAAGAGGATATTTTGCTGTTAGTGCAGCGCATCCTCAGGGCTGCCCCACAGATGGTAGGCAAAGGGATCCTGGGTAAAATAAGGGCGCTGCTTGAAATCACCGGCAGGTAATCACTGCTAATTTCTCAGTGAACTGATCAAAAACACAATCAATCCGATAATTCCCGCTGAAAATCCGATGATGCCAAGAAAAGCGAATTCTTCAACCCTTTGGGAATGGTTGGTCTGTAATACCAGAGCAGAACCGATCAACGCACCGGTGGTAATTACCGCAAAACCCAGGCGGCTCACCAGCTGCGTGATCTTGCGATTAGCCCTGGGGGTCAGCTCCATTTCCAGTTTTACTGTCAGCCGGCCATCACCAGTCTTTTTCAGCAGTTGGTTGAAATTCATGGGCAGTTCTTTCAAGGGCTTGATATCCTGGTAATAATGGTTCTGGATATAGCGGACGATGCTCTGAGGCTTCATGCGTTCAACATATACTTTCTTGGCCAGCGGCCCGGCTACTTCGCTGAAATTAAAATCAGGATCCAGCTTTTTTCCCAGTCCTTCCACCGTGATCAGAGCCTTCATTAAAGAAGTAAGATAAGAGGGCATCTTGAGATGGTATTTGTAGGCCAAAGTCATGACATCGGTGCGCAGTGTTTTTATGTCTATATCTCCAATCGTACCTGTCATTAAGCCATCCAATAATTCACCCAGATCCTCTGAAAAGGCTTCGATGTTCTCGATTCTCTCCAGAACGCCCATATCTCTTAAAACCGATGTTGCGCGGTAAGGGTCCTTTTTACTGATAGCCATCAGCAGTTCACCGATAAACATCAGCCGTCTTTCCCCCAGATATCCTATTTCGCCGAAATCCAAAAAAGCGATGGTATCTTCATTGACCGCCAGAATATTGCCCGGGTGAGGGTCAGCCTGGAAAAAGCCATGCAGCAAAATCTGAGAAAGAAAAGCTTCTGTCCCAAGCTGCGAGAGTTTACGCCGGCTCCAGCCCTGCCGGTCTATATTTTCAATGTCACTTAATTTGTATCCTTTGATATAATCTTCGACGAGAACCCGCGGGGTGCTGTATTGCCTGTAGACATGGGGGATGATTACCCGCTTGTCTCCGGCAAAATTATTGAAGACCTTCTCCGTATTACGGGCTTCCCGCTCATAGTCCAGTTCCCGCAGCAGCGTTTTGGCAAAATCTTCGACTATGTCATTCACGCCGATTTGTGCCGCTTCGGCTGAACGGCGTTCAGAAATCCGCGCCAGGCCTTTGATGATCTCCAGATCATTTCTGACAATCTCCTCAATGGCCGGGCGCTGGATCTTGACGATCACATCTTCGCCGCTTTTAAGTGTGGCGCGATGGACCTGTCCGATAGAAGCTGCCGCCAGGGGTTCAGGGTCAAAAAAAGCAAAGGTATCTTCCAGGGGGCCTAATTCATCGGTTACAACTTGTTTGATATCTTCATAACTGATAGGAGTCACTTTGTCCTGGAGTTTCTCCAGTTCTTCAAGGAAGATGGGCGGCAAAATATCAGAACGGGTGCTTAAAAGCTGGCCCAGTTTGACAAAAGTCGGCCCCAGTTCCATGAGCGCTTCCCGCAGGTTTACCGCTAAAAGATAGCTGTCGGTTTTATTATCCCGCCGCAGGGTGCTGCCCAGGGCAGTAATAGCCGGATCACCCAATCCCGCTCGCTGCAGAAAATAGCCCAGCCCGTGACGGGCAAAGGTTCCCACGATCTCACGACGCCGGCGGATATATTTCAACTGCCACCAATAATTCATAATGATCCCCCGTTTCCTGTCGTTCCGGTTTGCCAAAAATATTCGCTCACCAATAAGCCAAATCCTTTATTTCACCTGCTGCCTGTACCCAAAGCATAAATCCTGTTGCTGCAATACCGATATCCTTGACAGGGCTGCATTGATTGCATATATTAGGGAAAACTTAATCAAAACAGGCAGAAAGGAGTATGACCATGAGCAATGAAGAAATTGTAATGAAAACTTTTAAAGAAGCTGGAATCGCTTTAAGCGCCGGGGATGTTGCAGAAATTTCAGGCCTGGATAAAAAAGAAGTGGACAAAATCATAAAGAAACTGAAAAAGGAAGAGAAACTGGACTCCCCTAAACGGTGTTATTACGTACCTAAATAACCACCCGGGTATTACACAGGAAAAAATATGCCAGCGGCAGCCTAAACTGCCGCTTGGTTTTTGAGGTTCAGAAGCAATTATCCTTTTTTAATCGCTCTTCTATTTAAAAATGCGGAGTTCTACATGATTTTCTCCCGCACCAGGTTCCTGCAAATGATTAAATGCCGGCCCTTCGATGATATCTCCATCCGGACTGAACCGGGACCCGTGGCAGGGGCAATCCCAGCTTATTTCCGCATCATTCCACTTCAGTTCACAGCCCAGGTGAGTACAGGTTATATCTACCATATGCAGTTCCCCCTGGTCATCCCGGTAAGCTCCGACCCGTTGACCGTCAATCAAAACTTCTTTGGCTTCTCCTTTGGCAAGCTCAATATCTTCCGGATCTTTAGTGAATTTTCCGCTTATATATTCTTTGGTAAAATCCACGCCTTCAATGAAAACTTTTTTGAACGCGGACAAATTGAACCGGGAAGGATTATAGACCGGCGCCCAGGGGCTGTCTCCGGTAGTGATCAAATCGCTGATGATCATCGCAGAAGCTGTCGAGTTGGTCATGCCCCATTTACCAAATCCGGTAGCAACATAGATATTCGGGCAGTTCCCTGTCAGGACCCCGGTGTACGGCAATCCGTCTGCAGTCATGCAATCCTGGGTGGACCACCGGTACAGCACTTCCTGTACCTCGTAATTCTGATGGGCAAAATCGATCAGATTTTGATAATGCTGGTTCAGATTGGTTCCGTCGCCGGTTTTGTGGTGTTCTCCGCCGATCAGTATCATTTCCCCGTCTTTATATCTTTGGGATCGCAGTGACCGGGTAGGAGTTTCAGCGTTTATATACATTCCTTCCGGGAATTTTTCTTCCGCTTTAATTCCTATGATATAGGATTTATCAGCATAGACACGGGAAAAATACAGCCCCCCTCCGTCAAAGAAAGGGTAGTGGCTGGCGATCACAATCTTATCGGCGGTAACGGTATGACCATGGCGGGTGATCACCTGTCCCTTTTCTTTATCAATATTTACTGCCGGTGTGTTTTCATAAATAGCGCTGCCGTCACCCGATATTTTTTCCGCCAGCACCTGCAGATATTTAACCGGGTGGAACTGGGCCTGGCGGTCAAATTTTAAAGCCCGTTTTATGGTGAAAGGCGTATCAATTCTATCATTCAGGGAAGCTTTGATACCAAATCCCGATGCCGCCTGATATTCATCTTCCAGATCCTTGATGTATTTGGGATCATTGGTGTACATATAAGCAGGCTGCCAGGAAAAATCGCAGTCAATTTTGTGTTCCTGGACCAGGCTGGCAACCAAATCAATGGCACTTTCATTGGCATCAGCATACTGATGGGTCAGTTCCTCCCCCATTTGATTTTTGATTCGGGCATAGATCAGAGAATGCTGAGAAGTTACTTTTGCAGTAGTATGCCCGGTGGTTCCGTACAGAATGCGATCTGCTTCCAACACCGCTGCCTTTAAACCCTTTTCTTTTAAAAGAAAAGCGGTGGTAATCCCTGCCATACCGCCGCCCACTATTACTACGTCAGTCTTGATATCTTCCTGAAGACTCGGATATTCCGTTTCTTTGACTGAATCCAGCCAGTATGAGCTGGTATGGCCCTTAAACTCATTATGATTTGAATGCATGCTTTTCCTCCTTGCGCAGCAAATTTATATCCATAGCTTGCACCAATGTTTGATAAGTATTCAGTCAAAATTTTGCCGCAGTCGCGAAAGGATAGGGCCATCCAGGCTTTCGGTTATGATTGCGCCGGGTGCGTTTTTGCTCCGGCGGGTTTTTCTCCAGCATTCTTCCACAACCTGGCGGTAGCAGCTACTGTGATTAAGAAAAAGAAAACGATCACTATGATTGCTTTTCATAGCATGTCAACATATAATGATGTTACCAGGAAATAGCAAAGCTGTTCCACTGGTTACCCCACCCTTACGGTTAACTGCCAGGCAGGCCAAAAGCTGACGCTAGAGTTTGCGGCAAATCGAATCAGGACACGGGGTAATAAAAAAAGGAGGTACTGCTTAGTGATCAGTACCACACCTGAGTGAAGGGCCAACCTATTTATATAGTTGTTGGCCCTTTACTATTTTATGGGAGAAAATGCTTTATTGCCGGATCATTTCCAGCGGAGGGCCTTCCCGCTCCAGGACATGGCGGGCAAAGATTTCGTCCTTAAGCCACATTTCCTGCTCATCCCCGTCCAGGATCACCGGCATCCGGTCATGAACCGGCTGCACCCACCGGTTGGCATCAGTAGTCAGGATCACAAAGGCCGGTATAGTGACACCTTCCTTTTTATACACCGAATATAACCCGGCCATATAGAGCATGGGGCTTTCAGCCCGGCGGAAGATATATTTGTCTTTGTACTTCTTGTTTCCCTCATGGCGCCATTCATAAAAACCACTGGCCGGTATGATACAGCGCCGCTCCTGCAAAGCCTGGCGGAACATCCCCTTTTCTGCCGCTGTTTCACGGCGGGCATTGATTATGACTCCGCTTCCCTGCCAGCGGGGGAAACCCCAGGTAAATATATAGGGCCGGGGCGCTTCTGCTTCCAGGGCAATCACCGGCACCATATCGGTGGGGAAAATTTCACCGGTTTTCATTTGGCTCAGTTCAGGTCTGCCGGCATATCGGCGATTGATCTCGCGGATGATTTCCCGCATCTCAATGATTTCTTCTTCCATGGAAATCAAATAACGGCCGCACATGTTAACCACCCTTCCTTTCCATAAACCAGCGGTCTTCTTCCAGGAAAAGATACACCTCTTTGCCTGCTACTTTACAGGTATAGCGGATCCCTGTGCCCCCTGCCTTGAGGCTGGCAGCCCGGCGGATATCCGTGACCCGGTCTATTTCATACTCCCGCCCGTCTTCCCATACCAACGAGATGGGCTTAAACCCGCCGTCGGGATAAAAAACAGCCTTGACGCTGACATATATTTTATTAGGATTATTATAGCTTTTTTCTTTCATCAGGATAATTTCCCTCCCTTAAAAAATGCTACCGGATGGATCACATGATCTTCCTTGGGATTGATGAGGCCTAAATCAACATCCCTTAACAGCACCGCCCGCTGCACGGAAAAATGGCCGAAACGGCGGCGCAATACGTCCACCGTTTCTTCCAATTTTTCTTGTTTCATCCGTCTTTCTTCATCTTCGAACAGTGAAAGCTGCTCTTCCCCGTGGGCGGGTATCAAGTCGCACCCGCGTACCCCCGCACTGCGGATTGGTCTTTCCCAGTCATATTTGGCGGAGAAAATCTGCATGGCCTTTTCCGCCAGCGCTGAAGAAACATTGGTGGGCTGAGAAAGCTTCCCCTGGGCTTCAAAGCTGAACAAGGTATTGTCCCGGATATGGATCTGGACCGTGCGGCACTTGAATCCGTGTTCCCGCATACGTGCTGCCACGCTTTCACTTAAAACATAAAAGATCATCTGCACATCGTTATTATTTCTTAAATCCCGGGGAGTGGTAATGCTGTTGCCCACGCTTTTGATCACCCCTTCCTCCCCCAGGCGGGTCACCGGCGAAGCGTCCTGCCCATTGGCAAAGGACCACAGAACTTCTCCCCACTTGCCCAGCATGGAGCGCAGCAACCGGGGGCTGGCATTGGCAATGTCGCCAATAGTTTTGATCCCATAGCGGAAAAGCTTGCGCTGGGTAGCCCGGCCCACATAGAGCAGATCCTCAGCCGGCAGGGGCCAGACAGTATCTTTATAATTATCCCTGGTAATGACCGTGGTAGCATCGGGCTTTTTCATATCACTGCCCAGTTTGGCAAATATTTTATTATAACTGACCCCCACCGATGCAGTAACGCCCATTTCCGTCTTAATCCTCTCCCTGATTTCATCGGCGATTTGAATACCGTTTCCGCATATACCACTGTGGGCCACATCCAGCCAGGCTTCATCCAGGCCAAAAGGTTCGATCTGATTGGTATAATCCGCATAGATCCCCCGGGCCAGGCGGGAAAAACGCAAATACAGCGGAAAATTAGGCGTGATCACAATTAGCCCGGGGCATTTTTGCCGTGCCTGCCAGATGGCTTCCCCGGTCTTGATGCCGGTGGCTTTGGCCGGATAATTTTTGGCCAACACGATCCCGTGACGCGCCTCCGGGTCACCGCATACCGCCACCGGTTTATTGCGTATCTCCGGATTATACAGGCACTCTACTGAAGCATAGAAGTTATTGAGATCTGCGTGCAAAATAACCCGCTCCATGGTTTAAGGGCTCCTCTTTGACGAACATTTGTTCTATTATAATAATGGCTTTTGCAATTTAAGTCAATGGGAAGCAAAAGGTCGCCTGGCAAATGCGGAATTAGTAGTTGGTTGGTTAGTTGGTTAGTTGGTTAGGGGACAGTTGGCTTCTGCTATAATTAATATATATTTGCTTTTCCGGAGGGCGATCAATGGCAGAACTTACGAATATCCTGCACGCTGATCTGGATGCCTTTTTTGCTTCAGTTGAACAATTGGATAACCCCTCCCTGCGGGGTAAACCCGTTGTAGTAGGTGGAAGCCGGCATTCCCGCGGCGTAGTATCCACTTGCTCCTACGAAGCCAGAAAGTTTGGCATAAGATCGGCTATGCCTGCTGCTCAAGCATACCGGCTTTGCCCTCAGGCCGTGTTCCTCCCGGTCAATATGCCCCGCTATCAGGAAATGTCGAGACAGGTCTTTGCCATTCTCAGCCGGTTTTCTCCTATCATGGAGGTTCTTTCTATTGATGAAGCTTTTCTGGACATCAGCGGCTGTTCCCGTCTATACGGCAGTGCGGAAGAAATCGGCCGTCTGATCAAGGAGCAGGTTTATTCCGAACTGGGGCTCGTTATTTCAATTGGTATTTCCTATAACAAATTCCTGGCCAAATTGGCTTCCGATATGGATAAACCGGATAGCTTGCGTATTATTACTGAAAGTCAGGCAATGGAAGTATTAAAACCATTGCCGGTATCGCGGATCTGGGGAGTAGGACAGAAGACTGAAGAGAGCTTGAACAAACTGGGGATAAAAACCATCGGCGATATTCAAGCCTTGCCAGCCGGATGGCTGGAAGCCAGAATCGGTTCAGCGGGTCGCTTGTTCTGGGAACTGGCCCATGGAATCGATCAAAGGGCTTTGGAGCCGGAACAGGAACGAAAGTCTCTGGGACGGGAAGAAACCTTCCCCGAGGATATCAATGATACTGCTTATCTGGAAAAACTCATCGCCCAATTTGCTGCTGAGTTGTGCAGGAAATTACGCCAGGCCGGGCTCCAGACTGCCAGCGTCACCATTAAGCTGCGCTATAGTGATTTTAAAACCATCACCCGCAGTAAAACTATATATCCCTGCAATTCCGATATGATCGTAACCCAGGTAGCCGGCGAATTATTGCATCATGCCTATAATGGCAAACGCCCCCTGCGCCTTTTCGGCTTATCGCTGGGGCATTTGTCACCGGCTGCTGACCTGGAGCAGGGAAATCTTTTCGAACCTCAGTCTAACGCTGATCATAAAGAAATTGACCTGCTCATGGATGAAATAAGGAACCGCTTTGGAGCCAACGCCATTAGCCGGGCCAACTTGCTGCCCGATAAGGATACCGAGTAAGATCAACCCCTGCGTGGCTGGAAAACTATGATTGGCCGTTTTTATGGCTTAAGATTATTGCAGGGGCTGCTGGAAGTTCATATTAATCTGCTGCTGGATCTTCTGCATCCCCTGATCAAAGAACTGCTGATCAGTGGGATTTAGCATAAACAACAGTTGCTGCAGTTCCCCCACATGACGCCTTTCTTCATCAGCAATATGGTAAAGGATCTTCTTTACTCTTTCATCCTGGGCAGCCTGGGCATGAGCTTCGTAGCCTATAATGGCTTCTACTTCTCCGACGATATCTACCCTGAGCGCCTGGATCAATTCACTGGTATTCATCTGTTTTGGTACATTGGCGATAAACGGGGTTCCAAGCAAGGCCATAATGAATCCTCCTTCTTTTACTTGCTGTTGGCTGGTCAAAGGCTATGCCATGCCTTTATTATTTGACTTTCCAACTGCAAACATACGTAACTGGAAGCAAATTTGACCCTGCAACATATAACTGCTTTATTCGACTGAACTCAAAGTTTGTTGTATACTGTTATGAAGAATTTTTGTGTGAGGAAAGACCATTGGAAATAACCTGGCCCTTGATTTGGGATATCATATTGCATTTAAATGACTACCTGATTTTATTGATCCAGAATTATGGGAATATCGCTTATCTGATCATCTTTCTGATCATTTTTTGCGAGACAGGCCTGGTGGTGTTCCCGTTTCTCCCTGGTGATTCCATGATCTTTATCATCGGTGCATTAGGTGCCAACGGTGAAATCAATCTTTTGGCGATCGCAGCCCTGATGATGGCTGCTGCTGTATTAGGCAATGAAGTCAATTTCCGTATCGGCAGATATATCGGCCCCATTGTGTTTGAGAAGGATATCCGTTTCCTGAAAAAAGAATATCTGTACCGTACGCGGGATTTTTTCTCTCGTCACGGTAATAAAACCATTTTTATCGCCCGTTTTTTTCCCATCATCCGAACCTTTGCCCCTTTTGTAGCCGGTGTCGGAGAGATGGACAAACGCACCTTCTCCATCTTTAATGGTGCAGGCAGTATATGCTGGGTCCTGGTATTCCTGCTGGGCGGTTATACTTTCGGCAATATCCCCCAGGTGGAAAAAAACTTTACCTTATGTATCTTCGGCATTCTTTTTGCCAGTATGCTGCCGGCCATATTTGCTGCCTGGAAAGCCAGCCGCAGTAATAAAAAACCTTCCCGGGACTGATTTTTTATCCCTTCCACAAGGCTTAGTCAGTTTATCATTTCATTAAAATATCCTTTATTTAAAAACAAGGAATAAAATATTTTAATCCGAATATTGGTAAGAGGACGATATATTTTTGCCAACCATTACAGCTTGTTGTTGTAAGGGGATGTTAAAATAATCGACATCCCCTAATGTCCTAAATTATATAATAAGGAGGTATCATCGATGAGTCAGGTCATGGAATACCAGATGTTTATCAATGGTCAGTGGACATCCGGGCATGCAGGGGAAAAGATGGAAGTAATCAACCCCTGTACCCAGGAAGTCGTAGCTACCGTTCCCCGGGCTACCAAGCAAGACGTGGACGATGCTTTGGGGTATGCCAGGGAAACCTTTGAATCCGGGGTATGGTCGAACAAGCCTATTGAAGAACGGGCAGCGGTACTGATGAATGCTGCCATGTTGGCTGTAGCCAACAAAGATAAGCTGGCTTACCTGGAGTCGATCACCTCGGGGGCCACCATCCGCCGAACTTCTACAGTCGATGCTGCAGAAGTAGGAGCAACCCTGTTGCTGAGTGCCATGATCGCCAAGGAACTGCCTTTGGTGGAACATTCCTTCTTCTCTCCTCCCTGGGTCGCCCCGATGCATACTTTCTGGCGGCGTGAACCCATAGGTGTGTGCGCCGGTATTACTCCCTGGAACTTTCCTTTGATCTTAGCCATATTTAAAATCGCCCCAGCCCTGGTAATGGGCAACAGCCTGGTAATGAAACCTGCCAGTATAACCCCGGTGACTACACTGGAACTGGGCAAACTGCTTTATGATGCCGGCGTTCCTGCTGGTGTTTTCAATGTCATCACCGGCCCCGGTTCGGCGGTGGGCAATTATATGGCCGGGCATCCGGAGGTCGATAAGATTGCCTTTACCGGTTCAACCGCCGTTGGCAAATCCATCGCTCACCTGGCTGCCGACTCCATCAAGCGGACCACCCTGGAACTGGGGGGCAAGTCTCCCATACTGATCCTGGATGACGCCGATATGGAAGTAGCCACTAACATGTGTCTGCTGGCCTTTTTATTCCATTCAGGCCAGGTATGCGAATCCGGCACCCGTTTACTGGTTCCCCGTCATCTGCAGGATGAACTGGTGGAGCGCATGATCGAAAAAATCAAGAAAATGATCATTGGTGACCAAATGGATATCGCTACCGATTTAGGCCCCATTGCCAGTAACGAACAGTTAAACACCATTATGGATTACGTCAGGATAGGCAAAGAGGAAGGAGCCCAGCTGGCTTACGGCGGCAGCCGCCTGACCCAGGGCATCTATGAAAAAGGCTTTTTCTTCGAACCTACCATTTTCATCAACTGCAATAACCGGATGACCCATGCACGGGAAGAAATCTTCGGTCCGGTACAATGTGTGATCCCTTATGATGACGAAGAAGAAGCTATCGCCATTGCCAATGACAGTCTTTACGGCCTGGGCGGCGGGATCTGCAGCAAAAATGTTGCCCGGGCACAGCGTATCGCCGGACGTCTGCGTACTGGCACCGTGTGGATCAATACCTGGCATGTACTGCGTCCTGATGCTCCTTTTGGCGGCTACAAGCAAAGCGGTTACGGACGGGAATGCTGCTATCATTCCCTGCTGGCCTATAGTGAAGTCAAACACATTTGTCAGGACCTGACCCCGGACGGCAATGACAAACTGATGAACGTGCTGATCGGTTCCAATAAATAGAGGGAGAGAAAGGAGGCTATACTATGACTACACCGAAATATTTCCTGTGGGATTACAGGAGCATTGTAGAAGCAGGGGCAGGGTGCCGCACCTTTATTCCCCAAAGATTTGTAGATATGGGATGTAAACGGATCGGCCTCATTACTGATAAGGGGATAGTGGCTGCCGGTCTGATTGATGATATGAAAACCATCTTTGAACTGCAGGCTCATCCTAAAATCGTAGGGGTATACGATGAAATCGAACCCGATGCGGTGAATACCAGGATCAATGATTGTGCCCGCTGGTGCCGGGAACTGGCCGTGGACGGACTGCTGGCCGTAGGCGGCGGCAGCGTCCTGGATTCGGTAAAAGGCGTAAAAGCCATGCTGGGTATGGGGATCACTGATATCACCGAGATCATGCCCGGCAATATCGGGCCTTATATGCGCCCCATGGGAAAACCGCTGAACATACCTCACATTGCTGTCCCCACCACTGCCGGGACCGGTTCAGAGTCTTCCCCCATCGCGGTTATTTATAATGCCGAAGCAAAAATAAAAGGTGATCTGCTGCATCCTTATCTGCCGGCAGATTATGCCTTTTTGGATCCGGATTATACCGTGGGACTGCCGCCTAAAATGACCGCATTTACCGGATTTGACGCCTTGTCCCATGCGGTTGAGGCCATCAGTTCCCCTGGCGCCAACTGCATGATTGACGCTATTGCTGTCCAATCCGTAAAACTCATTTTAAAATACCTGCCTATCGCAGTAGCTGACGGCAAAAACCTGGAAGCCCGGACCAAAATGCTGGTAGCCAGCAATATGGCCATTATGGCCTTTTCCATGTCAGGCCTCTTTTATCCCATCCATAACGTAGCCCACGCAGTAGGCGGACAGCTGCGAATTGCCCATGGAGAAGCCAATGCCGTTTTGATCCCGATCCTGATGGATCAATATCCCAAACATTATCTGAACTGTGTGGAAGTCCTGGCCGATGCTTT
>Ga0209613_1000108_pt1 | contig 111317 bp, 105 predicted proteins | sample BioC13SIPDNA_2_FD_185747 | JGI IMG/M metagenome (GOLD analysis project Ga0209613, IMG submission 185747) | Anaerobic biogas reactor microbial communites from Washington, USA - Biogas_R2_A C13 SIP DNA (SPAdes) (version 2) | ecosystem: Engineered > Bioreactor > Anaerobic > Unclassified | place...
GATTCATGGGAAAAAGAGCGAAACTCAGCAAAAGCAACGGTGAGATGGCGATTCGATAAAAGCGATGCCAGGAAAAAACTTCAAAGGCATTATTTTAATTTGCAAAATTAATGTTCCATAGCACTAGGCCCAGAATCGTCCTCAGGGATATGAACCGAACAAGACGAAGATTCGTTGGATCATTCGTCAGAAACGCAATAGTATGGCTATAAAAGATATCGCCAGCAACATGAAGGTATCCACGAGACTTCTGCAGCAGATTCTCAAGGAATATCGCGAGACGAAGGTGGTCGGTTGCATCGGATTGGCCCAAAAAGAGCCACCATATTGGATCGGGTTGCTTGTTAGGGTTTTTATCTGCAACAACTCGTTTATAGGCAGACCACCAATTTCGTCCCCATCAGAAACCTTCATCACCCCCCTCCCCCCACAAAACAACCGTGAACTGCGACGTTCTGGTGGTGGGGGCCTCCCCCTCGGGGATCGCCGCTGCCACCTCGGCCGCCAAAAGCGGCGCCGAGGTGATACTCCTTGATAAAGACATGGGCGGGAGCTTCGACCACCCGGCGAACACCTTCTTCGACGGGATGTTCTCCCGGGCGGGTTTAGCCGTCGAGCGGGAGTACGTCCTCCACGACCTCGAAGGGATGCGGATCATCTCCCCCGCAGGCCACGCCGTCGAGATCCCGGCGCCGGGGAGGTTCATCGACCGATCAAGGTTCGATGCGCTTTACCTCGAACGGGCCGAGAGGGCCGGGGCCCGGCTCCTCCGGGGCGAGGCACGGAGCGCCCCCCCGGCGGGCGCCGGGCGGCGGGTCGAGACCGACGCCGGGGAGATAGGGGCGCGGGTCGTCATAGACGCCTCCGGGGTCGATGGCTTGATTGCGAGAAGAGAGGGGCTTTCGCCGCTCCAGCATCCTGAAGACGTCGCCTGGGCCGCCGAGGCGGTCGTCGAATTAGCGGGCCTGGGGGAGGAGCGGCGGTTCGAGTACTTCGTCGGCTCGATCTCTCCGGGTTGGAAGGCGACCTTCTCCCCCGGCGGCGGCGATCTGGCCACCTTGGGAGTCTTCGTCCGGGGGCGCGGCCGAGACGTCCGCCCCTTTTTGGACCGGTTCGTGGAGCTCTTCAAGCACCGCAACTCCGCCAAGTACGACGTCCGGGAGATGAAGGTCGTCTCCATCAACCGGGGAGGGGACGCCATCGCTGCGCTGCCGGGGGAGATCGTCGCCGACTCCCTGATGGCGACGGGCGCCGCCGCCGGCATGAGCGGGATCGCCTACGCCATCCGGGCGGGGACGATCGCCGGGGATGTGGCGGCCCGGGCCGTCGCGTCTGGGGACGTCTCGGGGCGGGGGCTCTCGCCCTACGTCCGCCTCTGGCGCCGGGAGTTCGGCCTGGAGTACCGGATGGGGCGGGCTTCGTTGTTGACCCTCGGGGGTATGGACGACGAGGATATAGACCGGCTGGCGGCGGGCCTCGCGGAGGGAGACCTCGACCTTTCGGGATCCCTATTCAGAAAAGGGCTATCGTCGGGGGTCGCCCTCGCCCGATCCCGCCCCAGGATGATCCCAGCCCTCGTCTGGAGCCTCCTCCAGGGCTGATCAGGGCCTGGAGGGGGCGGTGGGGGAGGTTTCGGTCCTGGCGGGTCGGAGGCTCAGGGGCGGTCCGGCCGGGGTCAGGCCACCTCGACGTTGCTGCTCTCCTCCCGAGCGCCGCCGTCCTCGGGGAGCTTTATCTCGCCGAAGGTCGCCTCATACCTCTTCAGGTTCGCGGATAGGGCCCGCAGCAGCCTCTTCGCGTGCTGCGGCGTAATAGTAACGATCGCCCTGCCTTGGGCCAAATTCGTCTCGGGGATCTTGTGGAGGAAGGTCAGGGTGACCTCGTCGTCGGCGTGGCTGATCTTGATCAGGTTCGCGTACACCGGCTCCAGCCTATCGGGGATCCTGACCCCCAGCTGCTCCATCCTTTTTTTATCCGTCAATTAACTTCACCGGAGGTCTGTTCTCATGAGGTCGGCCTTATCCCTTTGCCCCCCAAGAGAGGAAAATCCTTTAACCGACCAGGGGGTCTCCTCCACCATGATAGAGCTGAGGAGTGACCCTTACGTCCTGAAGTCCAGGACCGTCCAGGATACGGAGCTGGACTTCAGGATAAACCTCAACCTCTCATGGTGTCGCGGCGTCCTATTCAACGTCGTGGCGATGAAGAACTCCGTCGCGATCGTGGAGTACGACGCCATCCTCTGGACCGATGAAGCTCTCATGTTCGTGGAGTACAAGGACTCGGTCGCAGCCTACAAGAACCTCTCGACCCGGAGGATCCAGCAGATCGGAAGCCTGGCCAAGAACATCGCCGCAGGCCTAGGCTACCGGGCCTACACCTTCGTCGTGGTGGTGAATGGGCTGACGGAGGAGACCGTTCGGGGAGGGGCGGTCGTCATACCCCTCTTTATGCTCGGAAGCCATGATCCCTCCTTCAGCTCCGCGGTATCGGAGCTGGAGCTGATCGATAAGCTGATCGACAAGTACCACCGGTCTGGGAGCCCCGAGGTGGCCGAGGACTTTGAGAAGCTGAAGGCGATCATCGAGGCGGGGTTGCCGTGAGGCGGAGGGGAACGGCGACGGCCTTCGGCGCCGCCACGGTCCTCAACGCCGTAGCCAACTGGAAGGGGTCGGCCTTCGGGGTCGACCTGAAGACCTCTGCCGAGGTGATCCTGGACGGTCCCCCGCCGGTCAAAGGCGACGTACCCGGCATAGACGACCGTCTGATCGTCAGGTCCGTCGAAAGGGTCCTGGAGAGGTTCGGCGTCGTCGCTGGAGGAGTCGTCAGGACGTGGAGCGATATCCCTCTGGCCCGGGGGCTGAAGAGCAGCAGCGCCGCCGCCAACGCCGTCGTCCTCGCCACCCTCGACGCCCTCGGCGAGGACCTCGACCCCCTGGAGGCGACGAGGACCGGGGTCGCGGCGGCCATGGACGCCGGCGTCACCATCACCGGCGCCTTCGACGACGCCGCCGCCTCGATGCTGGGGGGGGTCGTCGTCACCGACAACCGAAGGCTCGAGCTCCTCAAGAGGGAGGAGATGGAGTCGGAGGTCCTCCTCCTCGTCCCGGCAGAGAAGATCTTCTCGAGGGAGACGGACGTCAGGAGGTCGAGGCTTCTCGCCCCGGTGGCGGACACGATCTTTGACCTCGCCCTGGCGGGAGACTATCCTAGGGCGATGACCCTCAACGGCCTCGTCTACTGCAGCGCCCTCCGCCTATCATCCGACCCCATATTCGCGGCCCTCGGCGGCGGAGCCAAAGGCGCCAGCCTCTCGGGGACGGGTCCCGCCTACGCCGCCCTGGTCGAGGACGAAAATATCGGCGATGTCGAGGCGGCCTGGCTCCCACTGGGCGGAAGGGTGATAAGGACGAAGGTTAACAACAGGGGCTCAATCAAAGGACCGGGGTGGCGACGATGAGCCTGGAAGATCTTCGCGCAGAAGTCCAAAAAGTCGACCGGGATATAATACGGCTGATTTACGAACGGGTGAGGCTGGCGGAGGATATCTTCGAGGCCAAACGGGCACTGGGCGTCGGAATCGAGGACAAAAAACAGGAGAAGCTCGTGATGAAGCGGGCCCTCGATTCGGCGACGGAGCTCGGCATTGACGCTGGGGCGGTGAAGGAGGTCTTCGCGATCCTGATAAGGATGAGCCTGGAGAAGCAGCACGAGCTTCAAGGTGAGAATAACCTCCCCTAGTCTGCGGTTCGAGGCCTTCGGGTTCAGAAAACGGAGAGGTTTTGTGTCATGACCGATATCGCCGTCATATCCGGGTCCAAATCGGATAGCTCTGTGGTGGAGAAGGTCCTGCGGGTCCTGGTGGAGAAGGGGGTCGACTACGACGAGCGTATCCTCTCGGCCCACAGAGATCCCGTCGCTCTGGACCGTTACATAAAGGAGACGGATGCAAAGATCTTCATAGCCGTGGCGGGGCTATCCGCCGCTCTCCCCGGCTTCATCGCCTCTCGGACGGATCGGCCGGTGATCGGGGTCCCGGTGAGCGCAAAGCTGGGGGGCCTCGACGCCCTCCTCGCCATCTCCCAGATGCCGCCAGGGGTCCCCGTCGCCTGCGTGGGGATCGACGCGGGGGAGAACGCCGCCCTCCTGGCGGTGAGGATATTGAGGGCGAAAGATCGGCCTTAGGGTGGAAAGATCCAGGAGGAGTAATAAGATGTACGAGAAGATCCTGATAGCCACCGACGGCTCTGCTACCTCCATGAACTCCAGCAGGTCCGGCATCAAGCTCGCGAAGTTCCTCGGGTCCGAGGTGGTGGTCCTCTACGTAATAAATGAGATGGCGATATCGAGGGTAATCGCCGCCATGATCGGCAGGGGGTTCGCCCAGGAGGATCTGAGGCGGGCCCTCAAAGCCTCCGCCGAGGAGGTTGTCTCTGAGGTATGCAAGATGGGGGAGGCTGCGGGGGTTCGGGTGGAGCCTCTCATAAAGGAGGGGGACCCAGCCTCCAGGATCGTCGATACGGCGGAGATCGAGGGGGCCGACCTGATCCTGATGGGAAGCCACGGCGAGGGAGGCTTGTCTTCGAAGCTGATCGGGAGCGTCGCCCAGAAGGTCCTGAACTGGTCTTCTGTGCCGGTGATGATAGTGAGATGACGGGGCTCTTCCAGCGGCGCATATATGCCCTTTATAAGGCTTCTTGATGCCGGTATCGGAAAGATACCTATTTATATCAAAGGCGTAATGGATGAACTCAAAGGGTTCTGAAGGTTGTAGGGAGATTTGAGAGGTGTGATAAGATGTACGATCGGATTTTAGTTGCTACAGACGGCTCCGCCAAGTCCAAGGTCGCAGTGCAGCACGGCGTGGACTTGGCCAAGGCCACGGGCGCGAAGCTGCTCGGAGTTTACATTGTGAATGAGGTCGTGGTGGCCAGCGCCGTCAGGCAGCTGGGCGCAGACAAGAAGGAGATCGAGGCGAAGCTCCAGGCCAGCGGAGAGAAGGCCGTGGCTGATATCAAGAAGATGGCCGACGAGGCCGGCGTGGCCGTCGAGACGATGGTCAGGTCCGGGGCTCCCGCCAACGCCATCGTCGACCTCGCCAGGACCGAGGGGGTCGATCTGATCGTCATGGGAAGCCATGGTGAGAGCGGCGTCACCAAGCTCCTCATCGGAAGCGTCGTCCAGAAAGTTCTGTATTGGGCCTCCTGCCCCGTCCTCGTAGTGAGATGATCATAATGGCAGTAGAGATGATATCCTCCGGGATCGCCTTTCCAGCTTTCGCGGTAGTATTGGTAGTGGGAACTCTCCTGGCCTATACGGTCATAAGCCTCATAGGCGGCAGCTAGTTCTCCAGACGGGCGCCCTCCTCGCGGAGGGCGTTATCATCCCTTTTTTACCGGTCCGTCCCCCAGGACATGAAATCATTCGGAAAAGTGATCTAGGGAAAAATGGGTCGACGTCGGCCTTCTGCCGAGATCGGTGGCCATATCAATCGGGCTTGAAGTGCCTCTCTGCCGTCTCCAGGGCCCGGGCGATCAGCTCGGCGCAGGCGTCGACGTCCTTCAAGCTCAAAACCTCGACGGGAGAGTGGATGTATCGGGTGGCGACGCTGATCACCCCCGTGTGGATCCCCTCTCGGGTCAGCTGGATCGAGGTGGCGTCGGTCGTTCCGCCGCCGGAGACCTCCATCTGGACGGCGATATCGAACTCCTTCGCCGTCTCAGCGAGCCAGGTGACGACCTTCTCCGTGGCGATGATCCCTCGCCCCGAGGCGTCGGCGATGATGATGACCGGCCCTTTCCCGATCTCCAGGGACGAATCCTTCTTATCGATCCCTGGATGGTCTCCGGGGATGGTGACGTCGGTGGCGAGGGCGACGTCGGGACGGAGGCCGAAAGCGGAGGTCTTCGCGCCCTTCAGCCCCACCTCCTCCTGGACCGTCCCCACGGCGTATATCGTGGACTTCGTCTTCGTCCTCTTGAGGGCCTCGATCATTATGACGACCCCCGCCCGGTTGTCGAAGGCCTTCCCCGTCGCCATCTCACCGGCAAGCCTGGCGAAGGTCCGATCGATGCTCATGGGGGTCCCGGGCTTGATCCCCAGCCTCTCCGCCTCGTCCTGGCTTGGGCAGCCGGCGTCGACGAACATGTCCTTCACCTCGATCGGCTTCTTCCGATCTTCGGGGGTCATCACGTGGGGGGGCTTCGAGCCGATGACGCCGTATATCGGCCCCGCGTCGGCGTGGATGATCACCCTCTGGTTGAGGAGGGTCTGGTCGAACCAGCCTCCGATGGTGACAAACCGGATGAACCCCTTCTCGTCGACGTACTTGGTCATGAGGCCTATCTCGTCGATGTGGGCTGCGATCATCACCGACGGTCGCTCACCCTTTCTCGTGGCGACGAGGTTTCCGAGGTTGTCGACCCTGACCTCGTCGACGACAGGTCCTATCTCCTCGCGGACGATCTCCTGGATCGAACCCTCCCTCCCCGATATCCCGTGGGCGTTGCTCAGCCGTTCAAGAAGCCTTTCAATCTCGCTCATCTCTTTTCATCCTTCCATAAGCATCGTTCTAATCAAAGCCCTCAGTTCAGCAGATCCTCGTCTCCGCCCCCAAGTTTCGGGACCTGGTGACGACAACCTCGCCGCCTACATCCTCCATCGCCGCCATCGCCGCCGCCTCGATCTCCCTCGTGCTGGAGTCGGCTACGGCGTAGACCGTAGGCCCGAAGGAGCTGAGCCCCGCCCCGACGGCGCCCGCCTCCCTCATCACCTCCATCAGCCTTCGCACCAGCGGGTGCTGGAGCTCCACCTCCACCCTCTTGAACCCCAGCTCCTGGATCCTGTTGATCGCCTTCCCGAAGCCCTCGATCTCCCCCGTCAGGACCGACGGCACCATCCTGACTAGGATCTCGCGGCAGAGCTCGGAGACCTCCTCCCTCGGCACCGGACAGAAGGTCTCGAAGACGTCTGCTTCGTGGGTGCCGTGGGCACCCTTGGGTATATTCGGCACCGCCAGGAGGAACCACCAGTCCCGAGGTACCTCCGCCCTCATGATCACCGGCGGTGGCGCGACCCCCGTCGAGGCTGAGGAGGGGCGATAGTCCTCCTTCTCCTTCCCGGGTCCGAAGGAGTGGCCGCCGTCGACGATGAACCCGCCCCCCTCGAAGGCGGCGACCCCTATCCCGCTCGTCCCGCCCCTCCCGACGGCCTTCGCGATCTCGCGAGCCGGAGGAGAGAGGCCGTAGAGCTCGCATAGGGCCTTTCCGACGGCCATGGCGAGCTGGGTCCCACCGCCGAGGCCGACGTGCTGCTGGTAGCAGGAACGAATCCTGATATCGGCTCCGCCGAGATCGAACCTATCCATCGCCGCGAGGGCCGCCGCCCTCGCCCGGTCGACGTTATCGCCCCGGACGGTGAGATCCTCGCCCCTCTCCGCCTCGACCAAGATGGAGGGCTCCTCCAGGGCTATCCCGACCCCCCCGTCGACGCGCCCCAGGTCCCCGGCGAGGTCGGTGAGGGTGATGTGGATCCGGGATGGGGTCTGGACCACCACCCGATCCCTGTCCTGGAACTTGTGGTAGGGAAATGTCTCGGTGATCGCCATCAGAGGCCTCCCATGCCGTATGATCTTGTAGTCCCTCGACAGGAGCGGCTCTTTGGAGAGGACGTCGAAGATCCCTCCCATCTCGGCCGCATCCTTCAAGGCCCGAATCCTCAGGAGGTCGCGCCTCGACTCGATCCGGTGCTTCTTGAGGATCGTGCCGATCGGCGTATCCGCCCGCATCAGGTCGGTTTTGAATCGGTCCTCGAGCCGCTTGATGGGGGCCAAGGAGGTGGCGTGGATCAGAGTCTCCCCCGAGGCGGAGCTCTTCAGCTTCACCACCCGATAGTTCACCTCGTCGCCGGGTTCGATCTCCAGCTCCCGGGCGGTCCTCTCGTCTGCCGCCACCACCCTCTGGGCGAGGGTCTCGATCTCGACGGGGCTACCCGTGACCACCTCCAGGAGGCAGGTGACAGAGCCGTCGGTCCCCAGGAGCATCTTCTGGACGGGGCTGAGTCTACCCACCGCCTCCTCGAGCCTCGCGATCTCCTCGTCCACCTTCAGGGTCGGTGATCCATCCACATAAAAAAGAAGTGCTGGCTGGCATAAAGTTTTTCCCCTCCGGGGACGAGGTTTCTCCTCTCTGGGCTTCGTGGAGGATTTTCATTGAAGACGTCGAGAATTTCGGGGTTTTATAAGCTTTCAGCGCCGGATCGGCTGAAGATGGTGGCAGAGAACGCTGGCCTCTCCGAGGCGGAGGTGGAGGCGATCGGGAGGGTGGGCCTCTCCCTCGACCAGGCTGACAAGATGGTCGAGAACGTGGTGGGGCTCTTCCAGGTTCCCCTGGGGATCGCCACCAACTTTCTCATCGACGGCCGGGAGTTGCTCGTCCCCATGGCGACGGAAGAGCCCTCGGTGATCGCGGCCGCGAGCAACGGGGCTAAGATGGCCCTCGCCGGGGGTGGCTTCGTCACCAGCAGCACGAAGCCGGTGATGAGGGCCCTCATCCAGGTGACGGGGGTCGATGACCCCTGGGGCGCGCGGCTCGCCATCCTATCCAGGTCCGAAGAGATCACGTCGAGGGCTAACGAGAAGGACCCGATGCTCGTCAGCTACGGGGGCGGGGTCGTCGGGGTCGAGGCGGAGGTCGTCGAGACGAGGAAGGGGCCGATGGTGGTTGTTCACCTCCTCGTCGACTGCCGGGACGCCATGGGCGCCAACGCCGTCAACACCATGGCAGAGGCCCTCGCTCCCTTCATCGAGGAGATCACCGGCGGGAGGGTCTACCTCAGGATCATATCTAACCTCGCGGACCTGAGGCTGGCCCGCGCCCGGGCCGTCTTCAGGGCCGGGGAGATCGGCGGGCCGGAGGTCGTCGACGGGATCGTCCTCGCCTCCGCCCTGGCGGAGAGCGACCCCTATCGGGCCGCCACCCACAACAAGGGGATCATGAACGGGGTCACGGCGGTGACGATGGCCACCGGAAACGACACCAGGGCGATCGAGGCCGGGGCCCACTCCTACGCTGCCCGGGGCGGGAGGTACAGGTCCCTCTCCGTCTACGAGAAGAACCGGGACGGAGACCTCGTCGGCTCGATAGAGCTCCCCGTCGCCGTCGGGACCGTCGGCGGCGCGACGAGGGTCCACCCCGTCGCCAGGGCAGCCGTCCGGGTCCTGGGGCTCAGATCCGCCGACGACCTCGGCCGCATCCTGGCGTCGGTGGGCCTCGCCCAAAACTTCGCAGCCCTCCGGGCCCTCGCCACCGAGGGGATCCAGCGGGGGCACATGTCGCTCCACGCCCGGAACGTCGCCGTCCAGGCCGGGGCGAAGGGCGACGAGATCGAGGCGGTGGCGGCGAAGATGGCGGCGGAGAAGAGGATCAACGTCGATCGTGCAAGGGAGCTGCTCAGTGAGATGAGATGAGCCAGTTGATCGGGGTCTTGGGGCCGGAGGGGACCTTCTCGGAGAAGGCGGCAAAGCGGTTCAGCCCCGGAGCCGAGATCCGCTACTTCCGGGACTTCGAGGAGGTGATCGCCGCCGTCGAGGAGGGGGCGGTGGAGGCGGGGGTCGTCCCCCTGGAGAACAGCCTGGAGGGGTCGGTGGGCCAGACCTTAGACGCCCTCCTCCGGCGGAAAGTCGAGATCTCAGGAGAGATAAACCTCCAGGTGAGGCACTGCCTCCTCGGCCGTGGTGAGGCGGGGGGGGTGAAGGTGATCCTCTCCCATCCCCAGGCCCTCGCCCAGTGCAGGGGCTATCTAAAACGTCGGTTTCCAGAGGCCGAGCTGAGGACGACCGGATCCACCAGCCACGCCGCCAAGCTCGCCGGGGAGTTCTCGGAGATGGCGGCCATCGCCGACGCCGAAACAGCAGAGCGGTACGGCCTTTCGGTGATCGAGAGAGACGTCCAGGACTCAGACCAGAACGTCACCCGGTTTGTGGTGGTGGGGCGGGAGGCGCCGGCGCCTACGGGCAGGGACAAGACATCTCTCGCCTTGTACCTGGAGAGGGCCGAGCCCGGAGCCCTTTGGGAGGTTCTGGGAGAGTTTGCGAAGAGGAGGATAAACCTCACCAGGATCGAGTCGCGGCCCAGCAAGCGGGCTCTCGGAGACTACTACTTCTTCATAGACTTGGAGGGTCACGCCACCGACCCCCCGGTGGCCGAGGCTCTGGCGAGGATCCGGGAGAGGGCGGCGGTGACCAAGGTCCTGGGGTCCTATCCGCGGACCGACTAGGTGCGGGTTCGGGGTCTGAGGGGACCTTGAAGGGGTCCGGAGCTGAGGGCCCCGGAGATCTTATGAGCCCTCGACTCCTTCCAGCGCCGTTGACCCGGAGAATGCCATCCCTCCTCCTTCCCGGCCCCCCCGGATCGGGGGCATTTTCTCCACCGTCTCCATCGAGGATCGGGGATCACCAAGAGTACGAAAATTGACTTCTGTCGACCTCGTGGACCCCAAATTACGACCTCAGGATGGCCTATAGATTTATCTAATAGAAATGTAGCATACTCGATAGCACGTCGAGCTTTACTACTTCAGGTCAATTTGGGAGGCGACGAGATTGGGAAAGATAAAATTAGCAATTGCTGGTCTCGGCAATTGCGCCAGCTCTCTCATCCAAGGGATTGAATATTATAAAAATTCCGACGAAGATAACTGGATAGGGCTGATGCATCGGTCCATCGGCGGCTACAGGCCGGGGGACATTGAGGTGGTGGCCGCCTTTGAGATCGATGAGAGGAAGGTGGGAAAGGACGTCAGCGAGGCGATCTTCTCCCCGCCCAACTGCACCAAGACCTTCTACTCCAACGTCCCCTTCATGGGGGTGGAGGTGAAGAAGGGTCCTGTCCTGGACGGCGTCGCCCCTCACATGGCCTCCTACGATGAGAGCAAGACCTTTGTCGTCTCGGACCGGGAGCCCTGCGACGTCGCCAGGGAGCTGGAGGAGAGCGGGGCCGAGGTCCTGATAAACTACATGCCCGTCGGCTCCGAGGAGGCGAGCAGCTTCTACGCCCAGGCCGCCCTCGAATCCGGGGTGGGATACGTCAACTGCATGCCGGTCTTCATCGCCTCCGACCCGGCTTGGGCGAGGAAGTTCAAGGACGCGGGGATCCCGATCGTCGGGGATGACGTAAAGAGCCAGATTGGAGCCACCATCGTTCACAGGACCCTCGCCAAGCTCTTCAACGACCGAGGTTGCAAGCTCGACCGGACCTACCAGCTGAACACCGGAGGAAATACAGACTTTCTTAACATGCTCAGTCGGGACCGTCTCAAATCCAAGAGGATCTCCAAGACCGAGGCGGTCCAGTCAGTCCTGGACGTACCCCTGATGGCTGACGACATTCACATAGGCCCCTCCGACTACATCCCCTGGCAGAAGGACAACAAGATCTGTTTTCTCCGGATGGAGGGTAGGATCTTTGGGGACGTCCCGATAAACCTGGAGCTGAGGCTCTCGGTGGAGGACTCCCCCAACAGCGGCGGATCGACGATAGATGCCATAAGGGTCTGCAAGATGGCCATCGACAGGAAGATCGGCGGCCCTCTCCTGGAGATCTCGGCGTACACCATGAAGCATCCTCCGGTCCAGTATCCGGACTTCGTGGCGAGGGAGCTTCTGGAGAGGTTCATAAAGGGGGAGGTCTGCGACCTCGCCCCCGAGGCGCCCCTGATGTCCAGGGTTGCCACAGCGGTCCAAGATAGGGGCGATTGAGCCCGATAGTGCCCCCCGATATTGCGCCGGCCTACTCCTCATCCTCAAGCCTTGGAACGATGACCCTTCAGCGGGGCCCGATGGGGCGGCTCGAACCTCGCCGCCGGAGGAGGAGCCGTCCTGGGGGCCTCCCTCCCCCATCCGGAGGATGGCCGCGATCACCTTCGAGGGATGGGTTTAGAAGGGTTATCGCCCGGTGGAGCCTCGAGGGATTTCAGAGGCGTCGGGGCGGAAGATAGGAGGCCTTCTGAGATGAAATGCGGCCTTCCGGGAGGTAGATCGTGATCCAGATTCTGATGGTCGACGACGACCCCACCATTCTGGAGCTATCCGCCATCTTCCTCGAGAGGGCGGGAGACATCCAGGTAGATGGGACGGAGTCGGCGGCCGATGCTTTGAAACGGCTGGAGGGCGACGGGGGCCCCTACCACGTAATCATCTCCGATTATGCCATGCCGGATATGGACGGGATCGCCTTTCTCAAGGCCGTCCGGAGCAGGAAGCTCGAGATCCCCTTCATCCTCTTCACCGGAAAGAGCCGCGAGGAGGTGGTGATCGAGGCGCTGAACTCCGGCGCCGACTACTACCTCCAGAAGGACGGAAGACCGACGGTTCTATTCGTGGAGCTCTCCCATCAGATCCGCCAGGCCGCCGAACGATATCGTTCTAGGAGGGAGGATCTCGTTAAGAGGGACCTGGCCCTCCAACTATCGGGAGCCACCTCCCTATCGGCGGCCCTTCAGCGCTGTGTTGAGGCGGCGATTGCTGTATCGGAGACTGACTGCGGGACGATGTACCTTCTGGACAGGGCCTCGGGGTGCTTCGTCCTCCGCCACTCCGAGGGTCTCTCCCCCGAGTATGTCGCAGCGATATCCAAGAGGAGACGGAATCCCAGCACCTCCCTTATCGCCAGGGCCGAAGGGCCGATCTACATAAATTACCAAGAAAAGGATCTGCCCCTTCAAGAGGCTCGAGAGCGGGAGGGGCTCCGGGCCATGGCCGCCGTCCCCATCCACCACGAGGGGGAGGTAATAGGCTACTTTAGCGTCGGGTCCCACACCGCCGACGAGATCCCCTCTGCGGGACGGAGCGGCCTGGAGACGATCGCCGCCATGACAGGAAACGCTATCGATCGACTGCGGGCGCAGGAGGAGCTGAGGCGGAGTGAAGAGCAGCTCCGGGCGATCTTCGAGGCAGCAGAGGTCTCCTTCGTCATAACCGACGGATCCGACCCAGATCCCACCGTCCTTGAGTTCAGCCCCGGGGCTGAGATGATCTTCGGCTACCGTCGCCAGGAGATGGTGGGAAAGCCGGTCTCAAGGCTTCACCTCCCAGAGGACGTGGCCCTCTTCTCCGAGGTCCACCGGCAGATGAGGGCAGGGGGTCGGGGCCTTTCCGGGTTCACTACGCTGGTACGAAAGAACGGCGAGAGGTTTCCTGCCATCTTCTCGACTTACCCCCTCTTCGACGAGTCAGGACAGATGCGGGCCGCCCTGGACGTCAGCGTAGACATCACCGAACAGAAGCGGATGGAGGAGAACCTCCAGAAGAGCGAGGAGTACTATCGCGCCATCTTCGAGAACAGCGGCACGGCGATGGCTATCGTGGAGGAGGACGGCATCGTATCGAAGGTTAACTCCGAATCCGAGGTCCTCTTTGGACGCCCTCCCCAGGAGATCGAAGGGAAGATGAGGTGGGATGAATTCATCGCCGAGGAGGATCGGGAAGGGCTCTGGGAGCTCTTCCGGAAAGGACAGAGGAGGCTGAAGATCCCCACCGCCCAGTATGAGGCCGACCTGATCGACAGATGGGGCGGCATAAAGCGGGGCCTTTTTCGGGCCAGCATCATCCCCAGAACCAGGCAGTACATCGTCTCCGTCACGAACGTAACCGAGCGGAGGGCTGCTGAGATGGCCCTGAAGGAGAGCGAGGAGCGGCTGAAGATGGCCATCGAGGGCGGAAACCTAGGGATCTGGGACTGGAACCTGGAGACGGGGGAGGAGGCTTTCAGCGATAAATGGGGAGATATATTGGGGTACTCTGCGGAGGAGCTGAAGACCCACCTCGGTATCTGGGACCGTCTCGTCCATCCCGAAGACCGGGCAAGAGTAAAGCAGTCCCTGATGGATCACCTGGAGGGTCTGACCCCTTACTGTGAGACCGAACACAGGATGAGGTCGAAAGACGGGCTCTGGGTCTGGATTTCGGGCCGGGGCAAGGTGGTCTCATGGGACGAGAGTGGTCGTCCGGTGAGGATGACGGGGGTCATCCAGGAGATGAGGCCAGGGGAGGGGCGGATCTCGGGTCCATGATGATATCCTCGCCGATGGAGAAGGAGGGCGGAGAGATGCCGCCGGATTAGAGGCTCAGAGAACCTTTTTATCCGGCCCCGCCAACGACCTATCCATGACGAAACAGGTTCACGCGGCCCACATTCTTGTAAAAACGGAGAAGAAGGCGAAGGAGGTCCTCGAGAGGATCAGCAGGGGAGAGAGCTTCGCCGAGATGGCCCGGAAGTACTCCGACTGCCCCTCCTCGAAGAACAAGGGCGACCTCGGATGGTTCGGGAAGGGGAAGATGGTCCCGGAGTTTGAGCAAGCCGCCTTCGCAGGGGAGAAGGGGAAGGTCGTCGGCCCGGTGAAGACCGATTTCGGCTACCACTTGATAAAGATATTAGATAAGAAATGACTCCCTACCGGGGCGGTTCTGGCGATCCGGCTTTGAGATCGATTTGGAGGTATCCCGCTGGACTCCGGGATGGCACCCAAAGTTCGACCCGATGGGATTATCCCCCTGCCAAATCTATAAATTCCATTCTGCCATAATTGAGGGAGTGATGGCGGGCCTACCTCTCATTTTCGGAATGAACATAGATCAGACGACGATCTTTGGAATTCTTCTTCTGACCCTCGTCCTATTCATCTGGGGCCGCTGGCGGTACGACGTCGTCTCTCTTCTGGCTCTCCTGGCGGCCACGATAGCAGGCCTCGTCCCCTGGGATCATGCCTTCCTCGGCTTCGGCCATCCCGCCGTCATCACCGTCGCCGCCGTCCTCGTCGCCAGCCGGGGCCTCCAGAACTCGGGGGTCGTCGACGTCATGGCCGGCTGGCTCTCCCGGGCGGGGGAATCGCCGACCCGCCAGGTCGCCTCCCTCACCGGCCTCGTCGCCATCCTATCCGGGTTCATGAACAACGTAGGAGCCATGGCCCTCCTGATGCCCGCCAGCGTCAGGATGGCCATCAAGGGCGGTAATCCACCGTCGATCCTCCTCATGCCCCTGGCCTTCGGATCCCTCCTCGGCGGCCTATTGACCCTCATCGGCACTCCGCCGAACATCATCGTCTCCGCCTATCGAGAAGAACACCTAGGGGCTCCCTTCAAGATCTTCGACTTCGCCCCCGTGGGGGCGGGGGTCCTGGTGGCGGGCCTCCTCTTCATATGGCTCATCGGCTGGAAGCTGACCCCGAGGCGTAAGGCTCCATCTTCGCGGGAGGACCTCTTCGAGATCGAGAACTACTTGACAGAGGTCCTGGTTCCCGAGGGATCGAAGCTCGCAGGAAAGAGCCTCCAGGAGGTGAGGGAGGCCTCCAAAGCCGAGTTCCAGGTCCTGGGGCTTCTGAGGGGCGAGACCCGGTTCGCATCCCCGTCGGTATTTCATCCCCTCCTCCCAGGGGATATCCTCTTGGTGGAGTCCGACGCCGAGGTGCTGAAGACCTTCCTCGCCGCCACAGGCTTCGAGCTCGCCGTGGGGAAGAAGCTCGGAGAGGATCTCCTCCGCTCCGAGGAGATGGGGGTATCGGAGGCGGTGGTCAAGACCGACTCCCTCCTCATCGGGAGGACCGCGAGGTCCCTCAATATGCGATGGCGATACGGCGTTAACCTGGTCGCCGTAGCCCGCCACGGCGCCCGCCTCCAAGAGCGGTTGGGCAGGATCCGGTTTCAGGCGGGCGACGTCCTCCTCCTCCAGGGGCCGAAAGAGTTCCTCCCCGAGGTGCTCAGCACCATAGGATGTCTACCCCTGGCGGAACGCGGCCTCCGCCTAGGCCAGCCTAAGAGGATCGTCCTCTCCGTGGGGATCTTCGGCTCGGCGATATTGGCGGTGGCAGCAGGCCTTCTCCCCGTCCAGGGGGCTTTCGTGGCTGCTGCTGTCGCCATGGTGATGAGCGGCCTTCTCACCTTCCGAGAGGCCTACGATAGCATCGACTGGCCGGTGATAGTGCTCCTGGGAGGATTGATCCCGGTGGGCGGCGCCTTGGAGAGCACCGGTGGAGCCGAGCTGATCTCTTCGGCGATGCTCGCGGTCTTGAGCTCCTACTCGTCGGTGGTGATCCTGACGGCTCTTCTGATCTGGACGATGATCCTGACAAACATCGTCAACAACGCCGCTGCGGCAGTGATCATGTCACCGATCGCCCTCAATTCTGCAAACTTCCTGGGATCTTCACCAGACCCCTTCCTGATGGCCGTAGCCATCGGTTCTTCGTGCGCCTTTCTGACGCCGATCGGCCATCAGTCCAACACCCTGGTGATGGGTCCAGGGGGCTACCATTTCGGGGACTACTGGCGGCTCGGCCTCCCCCTTAGCTGCGTCGCCGCCCTCGCCGCCATCCCCCTGATCCTGTGGTTCTGGCCGATTTGAGGATTGGACCCGGGGGGGTGGGGGGGCGAGGTAGCCACCCGCGATTCTCCCCTGTTCGTTTCCTTCAGCCCACGATCATGATGCCTGGCACAAACCCCTGGTCGAAGAGGGCGTACCAGACGATCGAGGCTACGCCTCCCCGGCTGGAGTAGACTACGACGGGCTCGTCCTTCTCAAGGCCGCTGAAGGCCTGGGCCAGAGCCGAGTCGCTGGCGAGGCCGTCGATCCCTATGACCGTCGTGCTGTCGACGTTGATCGCCCCGTCCAGGTGGCCGGCAGAGAACTCCGCCGGGGTCCTGGGGTCCACCAGCTGCTCATCCGCGAGCTCGCTTTCGACCGTCAGGAGGCCGAGGTTGGGGGTGGAATTGTAGGCGACGGCCGCCCTGACCGCAGGGGCAGACACGAACTCAAGCCCTGCAGCCTCCCGGTCGGCCCTCGTCCCCTCCAGGAGGAGGACTTCCTCGTGGCCGAGGTAAGACATGACCCAGAAGGCGAAGGTGTCGTACCCGTTGACGAAGGAGTCGCCATAAATGACGAGGGGGTCGGTCTCAGCGATCCCCGCCGCTCCGAAGATGGCTGCGATCTCGGCGGGGGATTTTAGCGTTCCAGCCTGGTTGAAGAAGTCGCCGTATGTGACGATGGGTTCGTTCTCAGATATTCCAGCAGCCTCGAATAGAGCTGCAATTTCATCGGGCGACTTCAGGGTACCGTCCTGGTTGAAGAAGTCGCCATATGTAACGATGGGTTCGTTCTCAGATATTCCAGCAGCCTCGAATAGAGCTGCAATTTCATCGGGTGATTTCAGGGTACCGTCCTGGTTGAAGAAGTCGCCATATGTAACGATGGGTTCGTTCTCAGATATTCCAGCAGCCTCGAATAGAGCTGCAATTTCATCGGGCGATTTCAGGGTACCATCCTGGTTGAAGAAGTCGCCGTATGTGACGATGGGTTCGTTCTCAGATATTCCAGCAGCCTCGAATAGAGCTGCAATTTCATCGGGCGACTTCAGGCTGTCGTAGGCATTGAAGACCTGGTCGAGGGGGAGGTGGATCGACCCCTCGATGTAGGAGGCTTCCCCGGGGACCCCGACGAAGGCGGCGACCAGCCTCCTCTCGCCGTTCTGGTCGATGAATAGCGCCTCCGGGGAGATCGCCGAAGCCGATCCGTCAACCTCTTCCCCATCGGCAGCGGCAGAAGTCCCCGCCGAAGAGCTCGATCCCGCCGAGGTGGTGGTCCCAGTCTCCAAAGTCTGCTCCGCCCAGGAGATGCCCATAGACGACCCTCCCATCCAGGTGGAACCACCGCCGCAGGCGCTGCAGCCAGCGGAAGCTCCGCCCGTCAGGGAGGCTACAACCACGATAACTGCTACGATCTTTGATGACAGCCTTCCTTCAGTCTGCATAATAATATTCTCCGCAATCTATTGTAATCCTCAATCGGTTTTACGAAAGCTCTTGGCGGCAGAATCGACCGCTTTTGAGGGAAAGTCCACCTCGCCTCTGAGGCGAATGTCGCCGTCCGATCCAGACCTCATCGGGCTCTGACCCCCGGCAACCATCTCTCTGCCGCGGATCTGGCATTCAGCAGTCGTTCCCGCCCCCATCCCCTATTCACCCCCTAAGCCCAGGGGTGCTTCCTATGGACGGTCCCCACCTTGGATCTCCATATTTATCACATATTCGGTCGAGAATCACCAAATCCGAGGAGAGGGCGGCTTTGTAGCGGCCCCCTCCCCAGCCGCTCCGGAAGGAAGGCCCCAGTTTTCCTCCCCTCTCCACCAAAGGATCAAGGGGCACCACGCCGGCGTGACGATGGGTACGAGGCCCCTCCTTTCCCCGGCAGGAGGATGGGCCGAGGTCCGCCGGGACGGAGAGGGCGGGGGAAAAGAAGATAAATCTCCGGAAGGCATAAGGGGGTAGTGGGAGCTGGTAAGCATTGTCATCCCTCAGCCTGGCGCTCGTTTTCTTCCTGGCTGTCTCCGTTCTGGGAGCGGCGGCGGAAGAGGCAGTCTTTGAGCATCTCATCGGGTCGGGACCCGAGGACTGGTGGATAACTTACCCCGATCAGCATTCGTATGCGGGGTCGTCTGTCGAACATCCCTCCTGGGCCCTCGATCCCCTGGAGGAGAGGCCGGTGATGATCCTCTTCCACAGCTCTCACTGCGCCGCCTGCGTCCAGCAAGAGGCGGCGATAATACGGGTCCTAGGAGCTCTCGGAGACGAGGTGGCTTACCAGGACGTCTTGACAGAGAGCGAATACGAAAAGGGCTGGGGGGGGCTCCTCGTCTACTATCCCCAGGGGGATCCGAGGGCAGATCCCATCTACGTTCCCCTGACCGTCTTTTTGACCCTGGGGCCCGGGCCAGGCGGGGGGACGGAGGTCGTATGGCACAGCGCCGTCGGATCGACGGGAGAGCGGAGGATCCGATCTTATCTTAGCGACGCCGTCGCCCGCTATGATGAGGCCTCCCGGAGCTGGGAGAGGTGAGGCCCTCCATCGGGCCGCTCCCTAGGGCCTCTGCTGGTGGGGAGGAGGAGGCCTCCAGCGGCGCCGGGCTTGCGGGGCGGGAGGGCCTAGCACCATATCTCTCCGGGGGCGGCGAGCCCCATTTGCCCTTCATCTGCATTCTCTGCCGCCTCAGAGGACCGTGGGAGCTATCCCCTTCGTCCGGCGGTCGGCATCGGCTCGACCACCGCCGCCTCTCATCAAAAGGAATAAATGGTAATAATTCAAAGACCCGGCCCATAGGAATAGGGAGGTTAGGTTATCTATGAGAATAATTTTGACGGTGCTGATCGTCACCATGCTCCTGGTGGGCATGGTCGCAGCTGCTAAAACTCCTATTGATCTGAGCACTCTTGGCAAAAAGTCCGAGATCAAGGCCAGCATGACCCCTGTGGTCATATCCTATGCCCGAGAGGTCCCCACGGCCACCACCGACGCCGTAGATGTCAGGAGCCTGAGCAGAAGCTTCGGGACTTTCCCCGGCACGGGAAGCGTCGACCCTATGGAGCTGAGAGCTTCAACCCCCATAACTGTCACGCCCAGCTTCTCAATATCCATGAGCAACAGGACCCTTTCGCGGACGACGGTTTACACCCCCCCCTTCTCGATCTCCGATAGCAACAGGACCCTCTCTGGCGTATCGGTTTATACTCCGCCCATCGCCATCTTCGGGGGGGCCTGAAGGCCTTAATCTAGGCCTCCGCGAGGGGGATGAGACATCTCTGAGGCCTTAAAATAGATCGTAGAGATTCGGGGGTGTAGAAGCCTGAAGGTGACGCTTCTGGTGGACGGGAAGGCGATCCCCATGAACTCCTTCACCCAGGAGATCATGGAGAAGGTGGTATCGGGGGTGGCCGAATCCCTCCGGGGGGTCGATCCCCAATGGAAGAGGATGGTCGTCGAGGTGGAGCGGGACGATCGGGCGAGATGATGGGCTTCAATTCTTTTTGGACTTTTTGAAGGCAGAGTTGAGGTCTATCAGGTAAGTGCCCTCCTTTACTGCCATCACCAGCTCGTCGCGCTCGAAGAGGGTGGGGAGGTTCAGCTCGTAGGTGCCTGGCTCCGGCATCCTGATGCTCTCCAGCGTCTTATCCTCATCGATTTTATGCATCTCGGTTTTTCGCTCCGGGGGTTTTTGGGATATATCCTTCTTCGAATCCAGATCTATAAATCCCAGGGTTCCCCGGCCCCTATCCATCGGCCTCTCGTTCCGGCCCGACCTCTCTCGTCGCCCTCTTTTGGGCGGATTCTTCTTCATCGGATCGGTCTTGGACAGGTCCGTCTTGATATCCCCGCTCGGAGACGCCTTCAGGATCTTTCCGAGGGAGCCGTCCCCCTCAGGCCAGGGCTCGCAGGGCCCCCCGATCTCCGAGGCCTTCAGCGCACCACGTACCTCCTTTATCTTGTCTTTTGACTTGACGAATAGGAACTTGTTCCAGCCGCAGACGGGACACCCCTCTAGAACGTCCATCCCATCCTCGAAGACGCTGCGGCATCGGGTGCACAGGTGGGGCATGGCGATCAGTCACCGACCGAGACCTTGGTGCTGATCTGGTACTTGTCCTTCTCTACGGTCCGGAGCTGGTTTGCTGGGCCTATGACGGTCATCCTCGTCTTGATCCCGGATTTGCCGAGGATCTTGTTTAAAAACGTAGACTCGTTTTTGACCGGGTAGCTCTCGATCTCTATCCCAGAAAACTCGTCGAGGCGGATCTCGGTCATCGTCATCTCGATCAGCTTGACCTCCTCTTCTGGTGTCAGGCCCAGCTCCAGCACCACGATGTTTCCCCTCTTGACCTTGCTCAGAATGAGCCGGATCTTCTCCATGGAGGACATGGTCTCCAGCCTCTCGGCGGAGATGAGATCCATCTGTACTTCCCGCATCATCTCACCCGAAGTGCCTCGCTATGGCCGCATAAAGCTCATCGATGTTCGAACCTTCCAGCGCCGAGATGGGTACGATGGGATGTTGAGGAAAGGCCGCCTTGATCCTTGATGGAGCGGCTTTGGGCAGGTCCATCTTGTTGGCGACGATCAGGAGGGGCAGCTTCCTCGCCTCCATGTTTCCCACCACCGTTACGTTCACCTGGGTATAGGGGTCCTCCGTGGAGTCCATCACCAGAAGAACGCCGTCCAAATCTTCCAGCCATTTGATCGCCTCGATGACCCCCTCCGTCGCCTCCTTGGCCCTCCTCTTGGCCTCCTCCTCCTCCAAGCCGTAAGCCATGAACTCCCTGAAATCGATCTTGGTGGCCATCCCCGGCGTGTCGACGATGTCCAGCTCGACGCTGGATCCGTTGGCGTTTATCACCACGCCATCGGTTCTCATCGCCCTCCTGGTCTCATGAGGTATGTGAGATATGCCGCCGGTCTCAACCCCGCTCCAGTCCTTTACGATCCTGTTCGCGAGGGTCGTCTTTCCGGCGTTGGGCGGACCGTATATGCCTATTCTGGCCCTCTTTTTACCGATGATCCATTTTATCCAGATGGCAAAGTTCATCTTTAGACTTCTGATGACGCTCATGCCCAATCCTCTCTTTGAAAGATGATCATGTAGGTACTAATAATTTTCCACCGCTTTTTTTATAGTCAAAGGTCCAAATTTAATTCTGGAATTCCGATAGCTTTCGGTCTTCTCCCTCCAGGTCCCTAGCCGTTGGATCGATCCAGAAGCCGATGGTCTCGACTTTTGATGCGAGAGGCGGCGAGAAATTGACCCCTCATCGGTTGGATCTGGCCGACCCAGAGCTGCCTCTCTCGACGATCGCGAGAAGCCGGCGGATGAGCGTTCTCCTGGCTGGGCTGGCTCACAAACAAGGCAAGTCGCCGCCTCTGCGAGCCACCGCCGGCCCTCAGAGGGGCTGGCCCTGGGCTGGGCAGTCGGACCTGAACTCTTCAAACTCGCCAGAGCTTCTGGCGTCCTTCCATATCTCTTTGAGAGGACGCTCCCGGACGTCTCCTACAACCTCGCCGAGGTAAGGGCAAGGCCTCACTTTGCCGTCGACCCCTACGTGGAGCCAGCGGCGTCCCGCCATGCAGCCGAGCATCTGCCCCTCGAAGTAGGTGCTGGCAAAGGCTCGCGGTCCTCCCGGGGTCCGGTTCACCTTCTTGTAGAACCGGAGGATCGTCTCCCGATCCAGCGTGGTGAGCTCCTCCGCCGGAGTGGTTGGGATCCCCTCCCAGATCGAGAACTCGTGGACTCCGAGCTCCGCCGCCAGGTCGTAGAGGTCCAAGATCTCCGAGACCCCGTCTCCTTTGATGTGGGTCGACATGGTGACGAGGAGCCCCGCATCCAGGGCCATCTTTATGGCGTCTATCGCCTTCTGATGGGCGCCGGGGACTCCTCGAATCCGATCGTGGACCGAGGGATCTCTGCTGTAGATCCCTATCAGGATGTTGTAGAGGCCGGCAGCCTTCAGCTCCCTCGCCTTCTCCGGGGTCATCTCCAGGCCAGGGGTGAAGAGGTTCGCCACCGCCCGCTCCGGGTCGACGTGGCGGATCAGCTTGAGGATATCCTCCCGGAGGAGGGGGTCCCCCTCGGTGAAGGTGATGATGCTCGCCCCCAGGTCCAGGGCCTCGTCGATGATCCTTTTGATCTCCTCGGTATCGAGCTCCCCTTCGCCCTCTTTAATCAGGCAGTGGTCGCAGCTGCAGCCGCACGCCCTCGTCACCTCGATGCTGACGGTCTGAGGGACGAACCTACCGATGGCGATCTTCGCCTCGCTGAGGACTAACCTCTTGAAGGGGCCGCTGGGGATGGGAGGAAGCCATGTGGAGGCGACTATGTCATCCTCCCTCACCAGGGCGGGCTTCTCCTCGGCCAGCCTCTGATTTATCTTGTTCAGGGCCGGCTGGACCAGCACCGAGATCGCTCCTCGGGCCTGGAGCGTCCTCCTATCCTGGTCGTAGTCCACCGTCAGGGCGGTGGTCTTCAGTAGAGGGGTCATCGGTTCTCATCTCGGTCTAGAAGTTATAGAGTTATCGATCGATCGTCCTGGCCATAGAGTTAAAATAACTGATCGCCGAGTAGCCCCCGGTGATATTGAATTGTCTGGAGTCATAGTCCTCGCCTATTCTGGAGGGCTCGATACATCGGTCTGCATCCCTCTCCTCCGGGAGCGTTACGGATTTGATAGGGTGATAACCGTCCTGACAGACGTCGGCCAGCCGAAGGGGGATATCGAGAGGGGAAACAAGAGGGCAGAGAAGCTGAGCGATGAGCATCACGTCATCGACGCGAAGGAGGAGTTCGTCAGCGACTACATCTTCCCCGCCATCAAGGCGAACGGCTCCTACGAGGGGTACGTCCTCGGCACCGCCATCGCCCGGCCCCTCATTGCGAGAAAGACGGTGGAGATGGCAGAACGATTGGGCGCTGACGCCCTGGGCCACGGCTGCACCGGCAGAGGCAACGACCAGCTGAGGTTCGAGGCGATCTTCAGGGCGACGGAGATGCGGGTGGTGGCGCCGATGCGCGACCTGGACCTGAGCCGGGAGTGGGAGATCGACTACGCTAGGGATCACGGGATCGACGTCCCGGTGACTCGGGAGAGGCCCTGGTCCATAGACGAGAACCTCTGGTCGAGGAGCATCGAGGGTGGCCTCTTGGAGGACCCCTTCTTCGAGCCCCCCGAGGAGATCTACGCCTGGACCAGGTCCCCAGAGAGGAGTCTTGCTCCCCAGACGGTCGAGATCGAGTTCTCGGCGGGGGTTCCGATAGCCCTCGACGGCCAGAGGATGGGTGGGGTCGAGCTGATCGAGAACCTCAACAGGATCGCCGGAGATCACGGCGTCGGTAGGACCGACATGGTCGAGGACAGGGTCCTCGGCCTCAAGGCGAGGGAGAACTACGAGCACCCCGCAGCGACGGTCCTACTCAACGCCCATCGGGATCTAGAAAGGCTCGTCCTATCCCGGGCGGAGCTGCGGTTCAAGGCCTCGGTCGACGAGGCATGGTCGGAGCTCGCCTACATGGGCCTGGTAAACGATCCCCTATACTCCGACCTCTCCGCCTTCGTCGACCAGAGCCAAAAGAGGGTGAACGGCGTCGTCAGGATGAAGCTATCCTGCGGCAGGGCCTTCTCCGTCGGCAGGAGGTCGCCAGACGCCATATATGACCAGGAGATGGTCTCCTTCGACAGCAAGACTCTGAGCCAGAGGGACTCTGAGGGCTTTGCCAAGTACCACGGATTCCAGGCGAGGTTCCTGGCGAAGCGGTGAGGGGAGACTATATCAACAATTGGCGCCTGAAGTTATCCCATGGCTGAGCTGATAATATCGGAGAATTCGGGGTCCTCCGACCTTGCCCCCATCGCGCTGGCCGTAAACCAGATCCTGGGCCTGCCCGTAACCCTGAGGAGCCTGAGGGCACCGGGGGTCAGGGTGGAGGGGGGGAAGGTCCTCGACGAAAGTTACTCGGGACCCGCCCTCGAAGAGGCGATGGCCTCCGGAAAGGCTGTCAGGACCGTCCCCAAGAGAGGCGTCTACCAGGGCGTTCCCGTATCCGTCTCCCCCATCTTCGATCGGGATGGCGAAGTAATTGCAGCGATGGGGGTCGTCGACGTCGTTGGCACCATAGACATTCCATCCGTCTTCGGGGCTTACACCCAGGTCGTAAAAGAGGTATCTAGAAATAGATGAGGATCAGGGGGGGCGAGCCCTCGGATCTCCCCTCGATCCTCGCCGCCGAGAGGTCCTGCTTCTCCCCAGAGGTCGCCTTCCCTCCCGAGACCGTCGCCCTCCTCCTGGCGGCGGCGACGACCCTGGTGGCCGAGGAGGGCGAAATAGTCGGGTTCGTCGCGGGCTTTTCGAGGGGGAGCTGGGGGAAGGTGGTGACCTTGGAGGTCCTGCCCGAACGGCGCGGCCGGGGCCTGGGACGGAGGCTGATGGAGGCCCTGGAGGAGGAGTTCGCGTCCCAGGGGGCGGAGGCCTCCATCCTCGAGGTCTCGGCGGAGAACAGGAGGGCCATCGCCCTCTACTTCGGCCTCGGCTTTGAGAAGGCCGGGCTCCTCCTGGACTATTACGGCCCCGGAAGGGACGCCCTTCTGATGACGAAGAGGCTCAAATAGGGAGGGCCGGAGGCGGGACCGATCTCAAGCCGCCTTCTCCACCGTCGTCCGCGCGACGAGGGACCGGGTCTCCATCCAAACCACAAAATATATCGACAAATACTGCGATTTATTCGCTCATGAAGCTCGCGGCCCTGTCGATCCTGATCATGGCTCTCGTCCTCACGCCTCTGGCCTCCGGGGAGGACCCTTCAGGAGGGTGGCTCGGGAAGGCCATAAGCTTCTACTCTAACGAATCTTACGATCTAGCTCTTCTTTATGTTAACAAGTCCCTTGACATCGATCCAGCCTACCCCGACGCCTGGAACCTGAAGGGGTACATCCTCAGCGACCTCGGGAGGTTCGGCGAGGCTCTGATCTGTTTCAACCGGTCCCTGGAGATCGACCCCCAGGACCCCTACATCTGGTACAGCAAGGGGTTCGTCCTATACGGAATGGGGATCGACGAAGAGGCGATGGAGGCTTATGACCGGGCGATAGAGCTCAACTCCTCCGACCCCGACCTCTGGCGGGCGAGGGGGCTCGCCCTCTACAGCCTCGGAAGGTACGATGAGGCGGTGGATTCCTACGATGAGGCCCTCGTCTTAGACCCCGCCGAGGGGGAGGTCTGGTACCAGAAGGGTCTCGCCCTCTTGGGGATGAGGAGTTACGACAAGGCCCTCGAGTGTTACGACCTCGCCATCATCATCGACGAAGAGGACGCCGCCTCCTGGCACGGCAAGGGCTTCACTCTTTATAGCCTCGGCAGAGTCGAGGAGGCGATCGACTGCTACGATCGGGCGATCGATATCGATCCGTCCATAACCGACGTCTGGTACAATAAGGGGATAGCCCTCGGAAGCCTTGGAAGGCACGAGGAGGCGTTCGAATGCTATGATGCCGCCGTCGAGATCGATCCTCAGTACCACCCCGCCTGGTTCAACAAGGGGCTCGCCCTCTACAGCCTCGGGAGGGCGGAGGAGGCGATCGCCTGTTACGACCGGGCGATCGATATCGACCCCAACCTCGTCGCCGTCTGGAACAACAAGGGGAACGCCCTCTACACCCTCGATAGGTTCGAGGAGGCTCTGGAATGTTATCGGAGGGCGGTGGAGATCGATCCGGACTACTCTAACGCCTGGTATAACCTGGGGGTCGTCCTCCACCGGCTTGGAAGGGGGGAGGATGCGCTCGAGGCTTACGACCGACTGATCGAGATCGACCCGAGCCGCCAGGACGTCTGGTACAACCGGGGGCTTGCCCTCTACAGCCTGGGCAGGTACGATGAGGCCGCGGCCTGCTATGACCACGTCCTGGAGATGGACCCTGGGGACGGGGAAGTCTGGTACAACAAAGGGCTCGCCCTCGGCCGCCTCGGCAGGTTTGAGGAAGCCCTCGGCTGTTACGACGAGGCCCTGAAGGCAGACCCAGAGCAGCCAGACGTCATGAACAACAGGTGCAACACCCTCTACGCCCTCGGCAGGTACAACGACTCCGTCGGCTGTTACGACGAGGTGATCGGGATCGACCTCGGCTACGAGAACGCATGGTACAATAGGGGGGTGGCCCTTTACAAGCTGGAGCGGTACCAGGAGGCTGCGACCAGCTATGGGGAGGCGATAGCCCTCAACGGGTCCCGAATCGACGCGTGGCACGGGATGGGCGAGGCCCTCGCCAGCGCCGGGAGGTACGACGAGGCGGTCGAATCTTACGACGGGGCGATAGCCCTTGATCCCGGTGATCCGACGGTCTGGTACAACCGGGGTCTCCTCCTCTACAACGCGAGCCGGCTGGAGGAGGCGGTTGAGAGCTACGATGAGGTGATCGAGCTCGATCCATCTTATGAGGGGGTTTGGAAGCTGAAGGGGCTCGCCCTCTACGACCTCGGCAGGTTTGAGGAGGCGATCGATTGTTACGACGAGGCCCTGGAGATCAGCCCGTCGGACGTCTCCCTCTGGTACAACAAGGGGGGCCTCCTATTCGGCCTGGGAAGGTACGACGAGGCGATAGAATGCTACGACAGGGTCATCGAGATCGACCGGTACGAGAAGGGAGACGCCCTCTACTTGCTCGGGAGGTACGACGAGGCGATAGAATGCTACGACAAGGTGATCGAGGTGAGCCCCCTGGAGGCGAAGGCCTGGTATCAGAAGGGTCTCGCTCACCAGATCCTCGGCGAGTATGAGAGATCCGCCGAATGTTACGACCGCGTCTTCGAGCTCGACCCGTCTTATGAAGGGGTCTCGCTGAAGAGGGGTCTCGTCCTCCTGAAGCTGGGAGATTACGATGGCGCCCTCGCCTCCTACGACCTCGCCCTTCAGGAGGACTCCAGAGACCTGGAGGCGGCGCGCGGGAGGGGGGAGGCCCTCCTCGGCCTCGAGAGGTTCGAGGAAGCCGTCGCCTCCTTCGATCGGATCCTGGCGAACGCCTCCGAGGACGGCGGCGCCTGGCACGGCAGGGGGCAGGCCCTGGCGGGCCTCCAGAGGTACGACGAGGCGATAGAGAGCTACGACCGGGCGATCGCCATCAACACCTCGGAGAAGATCCTCTGGATCGGGAGGGGCGCTGTCCTCGAAGAGGCGGGAAGGTCCGGGGATGCCGTCGCCTCCTACGATCGAGCGGTCGCCCTCGATCAGGAGGATCCGGAGGCGTGGTCTGTGAGGGGACGGGCCCTCACGAAGGCGGGGAGGCTGGAGGATGCAGCCTCCTCCTACGATCGGGCGATCGCCCTCGACCCCTCCTCTGCCGAGGCCTGGCGCGGGAAGGGGACCGTCTTCGAGGCCCAAGGGCTGGCAGAGGAGGCGATCGAATGCTTCGACGCCGCCCTCGCGGCCAACCCCGCCGACGCCGAGGCGTGGCGCCTGAAGGGTCAGGTCCTGGAGGGTCTGGGCCGGAAGGGAGAGGCCCTGGAGAGCTATGAGAGGGCCTCTGAGGCCGACCCCTCCTCCGCCGAGGCCTGGAAGAAGAAGGGGGACCTCCTCTCTGGAATGAAGAGGTACTCCGAGGCCCTGGACTCTTACGCCACCGCCGCCGAGATCGACCCCACCGACGGGGCTGTATTGCGCTCCAGGGGCTCGATCCTCCAGAGCCTTGGGAGGCTGGAGGAGGCGGTCGAGAGCTATGATCGGGCTCTTGCGATCGATCCAGGGGACGCCGATCTCTGGTACATCCGAGGGACGGCTCTCGATGGCCTCCAGAGGCATGAGGAGGCGATAGAGAGCTACGACCGGGCCTTGGCCATAAATCCGGGGGACGCCAGGAGCTGGAACCGGAAGGGGGACGCCTTCTACAAGCTGGGGCAGCACAGGAAGGCTGTCGAGTGCTACGACAAGTTCATCGAGCTCAGCTCGGGGTAACCGCCGACGGCACCCCTCTCCCCTCCCATCGGCGGAGGGCCAGCAAAAGGTATATCGGAGGCGAGTCAGATCCCGCCCTTCATGAGACTTGGCGTCCTTCTCCTGCTGATGCTGCTCCTCGCCTTGGCCCCCCACGCCCTGGGGGATGACGAGTCGGCCCGGGAGTTATTTGATGACGCGAACCGCTCTCACCGGGAGGGGGAGATCGACCTCGCCCTCTCCTCCCTCGACCGATCCCTCGCCCTCGACCCCGACCAGGCCGAGGCCTGGGCCCTCCGGGGGAGGATCGCCCTCTACAACCTCACCGACCGGGAGATGGCCGTCGAGGCCTTCGAGCGGGCCCTAGAGCTCGATCCGGACGACGGCGCCGCCTGGTACGAGCTCGGCAACGCCCTCTCCTTCCTCGGCAGGGTCGATGAGGCCCTCGAGGCCTACAACCGCTCTCTATCGATCGATCTAGTGAACGAGAAGGCCTGGAACAACCGGGGGCTGATCCTGGGGGCCCTCGGGAGGTACGAGGAGGCGGCTCTCTCTTTTGAGCGGGCCATCAGCTCTGACCCGGGGCTTGCGGCGGCGTGGCAGAACCGGGGGAACGCCCTCCGGGCCCTCGGCAGGGTGGAAGAGGCCCTCGAATGCTACGACTCTGCCCTGGCGATCGACCCGGGCCTCGTCGGGTCCTGGAAGGGGGCGGCAGAGCTCCTCCGGTCCCTGGGGCGGGAGGAGGAGGCCCTCGACCGGCTGGACGGGGCCGTCGGGGCCGATCCCGCGGACAAGGCCGCCTGGAACGAGAGGGGGCTCGTCCTGGGGGTCCTGGGGAGGTACGAGGAGGCGGTCGAGAGCTTCGACTCCGCCCTCCGGGCCGACCCCGGCTACCTCCTCGCCTGGAACAACCGGGGGCTCGCCCTCGCGAACCTCGGCCGCTCCGAGGAGGCTCTGGAGTCGTACAACCGATCTATAGAGATCGATCCCTCCTTCGCCCTCGCCTGGTACAACCGGGGGAGGACCCTATACGACCTCGAAAGGTACGAGGAGGCGGTAGAGGCGTACGATTCGGCCCTGGCGGTCGAGCCCGCCTTCGCCCTCGCCTGGAACAACCGGGGCGCCGCCCTCGCCGCTCTGGGCAAGCAGGAGGAGGCCTTGGAGAGCTACGGCCGGGCCGTCGAGATCGATCCGGGCTACGAGATAGCCTGGTACAACCGGGGCTCCGTCCTCTACCTGGAAGGGCGGTACTTCGATGCCATCAAGGCCTTCGACGAGGCGATCCGGGTCAACCCCTCGTCCGCCGAAGCCTGGCACAGCAAGGGGCACGCCCTCTACAGAATGAACCGGCCAGGAGAGGCCCTCATCTGCTACGAGAAGGCTCTGGAGGTCGACCCCGAGAGGGCCGAGGCCTGGTACCACCGGGGGGTTGCTCTCTCCGACCTGAAGAGGACGGCGGAGGCGGTGGAGGCCTTCGATCGGGCCGTCGAGATCGACCCCGAGTACGAGCCCCCATGGTACAGGAAGGGGATCCTCGCCTACTCCTCCGGGAGGCCGGAGGAGGCGCTGGCCCACTTCAGCCGGGCGGCAGAGCTCGAACCCGACCACGCCGAGGCGTGGAACAACCGGGGGTGGATCCTCTACACCCTCGGCAACATCGACGAGGCCCTCGAATCCATAGACCAGGCCCTGGAGGCGGACCCCGCCCTCGCCGAGGGGTGGAACAACCGGGGCGTCGTCCTCACCGCCCTGGGGAGGAACGAGGAGGCCCTGGATTCGTACAACAGGACGATTGAGATCGACCCCGTCCACGCCCGGGCCTGGAACAACAAGGGGGCGGCCTTTTACAACTTGGGCCGCTACTCGGAGGCGGCCGACTGCTACGGCCGGGCCCTGGAGATCGACCCCGCCTTCGCCGACGCCAGGGCGAACAGGGCGGCGGCCCTCCAGAGGCTCCAGGAGCTGCAGGCGTTCTGATGAGATGGCAGAGGCTCAATCGATAGACGCAAAGTATTTGGGGTATGAGCCGGAACTATCCCGTTACTATGATGAACGGAATCAGGACTGCCCTACTTTTGGCCAGCCTCACGGGGCTGATGCTTCTGATCGGGGGAGCCCTGGGGGGGAGGGGCGGCATGGCGATAGCCCTCCTCCTCTCCCTGGTGATGAACATGGGGTCGTACTGGTACAGCGACAAAATAGTGCTGAAGATGTACCACGCGAGGGAGGTGACGCCGACGGAGGCGCCGGGGCTCTACGGGATCGTCCGGGGGCTGGTCGAGCGGGCGCAGATGCCGATGCCGAAGGTCTACATCGTCGACACCCCCATGCCCAACGCCTTTGCGACCGGGAGGAACCCCTCCCACGCCGCTGTGGCGGCGACCACCGGGATCATGAGGATCCTGGATAGAGACGAGCTGGAGGCGGTGATGGCCCACGAGCTATCCCACGTCAGGAACAGGGATACCCTCATCAGCTCCGTCGCCGCCACCATCGCCGGGGTGATCACCTTCGTCGCCAACATGGCCCAGTGGTCCCTCATCTTCGGCGGGAACGACGACGACGGCGGAAACATCGTCGGGGTCATCGCCATGGCGATCCTGGCGCCGATAGCGGCCATGATCATCCAGATGGCGATATCGAGGTCTCGGGAGTTTGGGGCCGACGCCGGGGGAGCGGAGCTCACTGGCCATCCGATGGCTCTCGCGAGCGCCCTCTCTAAGCTGGAGGGGGCCGCAGGGAGGGTTCAGGCCGACGTCAACCCCTCGACTGCCCACATGTTCATCGTCAACCCCCTCAAGGGGAAGAAGCTCGCATCCCTCTTCTCGACCCACCCCAGCACTGAGGAGAGGATCGCGCGCCTCTCTGCGATGCAGTAGCCGGGGCGTCATAGCCTCATCCTCAATTTTATTTTTATCCCATCATTGGAGAACGCAAAATATAAAGTTATGAGCGGCTGAACTCCGGGGAAAGAGCGTCCTTTCATGAACTTCGAGATCGTCGTCATAATTTTGCTGATAATCGTCAACGGCCTCTTCGCCATGTCCGAGATCGCTGTCGTATCCTCCAGACGGTCCCGGCTCCAGGAGCTGGCGGAGGGGGGAGATGGGGGGGCGGAGGTGGCCCTCGACCTCGCTGAGGAGCCGACGGCCTTCCTATCAACGATCCAGATCGGGATAACCCTAGTCGGGACCCTGGCTGGGGCCTACGGCGGGGCGACGGTAGCAAAGGAGCTCGCTGGCTGGTTGGAGGCGGTTCCGGCCCTCGCCTCTCACAGCGTCTTCCTCAGCGTCGGGATCGTCGTCATCGGGATAACGTATGCGATGCTGATCCTGGGGGAGCTGGTCCCGAAGAGGGTGGCGTTGAACGACCCGGAGAGGATCGCATCCATCGTTGCAGCGCCCCTCAGATTCTTCTCCAGGGCGGCGGCCCCCATAGTCTTCCTCCTCAGTGGCTCGACGAACGTCGTCATCACGGCTCTCGGCATAAGGCCGAACAACGGCCCCCCCGTCACCGAGGAGGAGATAAAGATCTTGATCGACCTCGGAGCCGGGGCAGGAGTCTTCGAGGAGGCGGAGAAGGAGATGGTCGATAGGGTATTTAGGCTCGGAGACCGGAAGGCTGCAACCCTGATGACCCCGAGGTCGGAGATCGTCTGGCTTGACGCGAGCGACACTCCCGATATGATCAAGGAGAAGGTATCCGGAAGGGCTTACACCCTATTTCCCGTCTGCAATGGCGATCTGGACAACGTCATGGGGGTCGTCCACGCCAAAGATCTCCTCTTCAGGACGGAAGGGGTCGAGAAGGTCCAGTTCGATGGGGTGCTCTTCCCGGCGCTCTTCGTACCCGAGAGCATGAGGGGGCTGAAGGTCCTTGAGCGGTTCAAGGAGACGGGGATACACCTCGCGATCGTCGTCGACGAGTATGGCGAGGTGGAGGGGGTCGTCACCCTAACAGACCTTCTGGAGGCGATAGTAGGGGATATTCCTAACATAGACGAGCTGACGGAGCCCTCGATAATCCAGAGGGGAGACGGCTCTTGGCTCGTGGATGGCATGATCTCGATAGACGACTTCAAAGAGAACTTCGACGTAGAGAAGATGCCCGAGGAGGACGCGGGGGTCTACCAGACCCTCGGCGGGTTTGCCATGACGCAGTTTGAGAGGATACCCTCCTCCGGCGACCACTTCGAATGGGGCGATCTCCGCTTTGAGGTCGTGGACATGGATTCCAACCGAGTCGATAAGCTGTTGATCACGCCCCTGAATAGGCCCGATGGAGAATATGGCCAATAGATATCATCTCATTTCCAGGTCGTGTCTGCAGTTGATTGAATAGATTTATATGTAATGAGATCTATTCTTTGTCTTGAGGGGTAGCTACGCAAGAAAAATACGACACATCGGAACTGTGGTGTTGGAACAAAGACTGTCCGAACTATGGCACGAAGGGTTTGGGGAACATCGTTTTCAAGGAGCGATACGGTAAGATAAATGCAGCGCTTTTTCGCTGCAAAACCTGTGGACATTGTTTCAGTGAGAGCCGAGGTACACCCTTTTTTGGATTGAACACGCCGACCAATGAAGTACTTAGGACTCTTGCATTGCTCCCAGAGAAGGGAAGTATTCGCGGAGTGGCAAGAGCTACAGGCCATGATAAGAATACGATATGCAGGTGGCTTGATGTCGCCGGGATTCACTGCAAAGAAGTCACAGATTATTATCTCAAAGATCTTCAAATGAATCGTGTCCAAGTAGATGAAATCTGGTCTTATATTAAAAAAAGAAAAAAATCTACAGGCTAACGATTCAGATGAATTGGGAGATATCTATACACTAACTGCCATGAAACCTGATACGAGACTTTTCGTGAGCCATCACGATGGTGGTAGAACAACTGAGGATGCCATCGCTCTATTTAGAGATATAGAGCAAAGACGGTCTATTCATTCTCCCATTCCTGTTTTCACGTCTGATAACTGGGATGCCTTTGAAGAGGGACTTGTAAACATCTATGGTTATTTGGAGAATCCACCGTACAAGGGAACAGGACGAAGACCATTGCCCATTCTTGTTCCATACCCAGATCTGAAGTATGCACAGGTCTGTAAGAGAAAAAAATATGGACAAGTTATAGAAGTGGTCCAGCGTGTAATATTTGGAGATCCCGACGAAGTCATGAAGGCACTTGATGCTGATTCAGGTGGTAAGATTAATACTGCGTACATAGAACGGTTAAACCTAACTATCCGCAATTCTATTGCGAGGTTCATTCGCAAAGGCATGAACTGCAGCAAGGATCTGAAGAGGCATTCTCATGCTCTGAATTTCTTCCAAGCTTGGTACAATTTTGTCAAACCTCATAAATCGCTACGAGTTGAAGTCAATTTAGATGAAAGGAAATATATCCATCGGACACCTGCCATGGCTGAAGGAATTACTGACCATGTTTGGAATCTTAGAGAGCTGATGACATTTAAGATACCGATTCAATGAAGTGCATACACGACCCATTTCCAGATCGCCAGCACGGGTCCCGATGCTGCCGCCGGATCCCGCCATAAGATCCGGGGCGTTCGATTACCATCGACCATCGACGAAAGATTTATATTCACCTGTGGTTACTAATCAATAATTACCTTTTGAGGCTTCGTTTTGGATCCCGTGGAGATTCTGGACATACTGGGGAACGAGAACCGCAGAAGGATCCTCCAGCTCCTCTCCTGCCGCCCCTTCTACTTCAACGAGATGGCCAAGCGGCTCGACCTCGGTCCCAAGGCGGTGATAGACCACCTGGAGATGCTGGAGCGGGCGGGGCTAGTCGAGTGCTACCGGGACGACCGGCGCCGGAAGTACTTCAGGATCGCCGAGAACGTCGTCCTCGAGGTCGCCTTCTCCCCCCATTCCTACGGTATCAGGACCTACCGCCCCCGGCCTCTTGTAAGGCCGGAGCCTACAAGGGCCGTCGAGGGGGCAAGCCGGGTCTCGTCGGGTCCCAAGGCTCCGGTCGGATCGGTCAGAGGCGCTGTCCGACCCCCGGAGCTGGAGGAGGTCTGCTCGCACCTCCGGGAGCTGGAGGTGGAGAGGCTTCGGCTGAGGGGGCTTTTGGAGGAGATCGCCTCCGAGGAGATGGTGGTGAGGCGGCTCGCTACGGGGCTGATCGGGGAGTTCGCCTCCGACGAGATGGAGGCGGAGATCCTCACCGTCCTCGTCTCCGGCGAATCCGGTGCGGGGGCCCTGGCGAGAAGGCTTGGGATCCCCGCTCCGGTCGTCGAGGAGAAGCTGAGGGATCTTGCAGCCCAGGGGAAGGTTCAAAAGCGGGGCGAGCTTTGGACGATATGACCGATTTCGGATCTCGATCAGCATGACCATGACCACAACTCTCAGGGTGGCGGAGGCCTATCACCGGGACGTCGGCCGGGGGATCGCGAGATTAGCTCAGGATCTGATCAGCGATCTCGGCGTCGAAGGTGGCGGGGTGGTGGAGATCCAGGGGAAGAGGACGATCTACGCCGTCGCCGGGCAGGCCTCGCCGAAGGAGGCGAAGGACGTGATCAGGATAGACGGGAACCTCCGGAGCAACCTTGGCGTCGGGATAGACGATCGGGTGACCGTCCAGAAGAGCGAGGCTAGGCCCGCCACCAGGATCGTCGTTGCCCCCACCAGCAGGACGAGGCTCGTCGGAGGCCCCCAGTACCTCCTCCGGATCCTTCTCGGCAGGCCGATCGTGAAGGGGGAGCAGCTGAAGATCGAGATGATCTCGTCAGCCCTCGGCTTCGTCGTGGTGAGCACCGCCCCGAAGGGGCCGGTGGTCGTGGCTGCCGAGACGGAGATAAAAATCCTGAAGGATACCCTGGAGGAGATGGCGGTGAGGGACGTCTCCTACGAGGACATCGGAGGCCTCGCGGAAGAGATCAGGATGGTCCGGGAGATGATCGAGCTCCCCCTCCGTCACCCCGAGCTCTTCGAGCGGCTGGGGATAAGGCCCCCCCAAGGCCTCCTCCTCTTCGGCCCGCCAGGGACGGGGAAGACCCTCATCGCTCGGGCGGTGGCTAGCGAGACGGAGGCGAACTTCATCAGCATCAGCGGTCCGGAGATCACCTCCAAGTTCTACGGCGAGTCGGAGAAGAGGCTTCGGGAGATCTTCGAGGAGGCGGAGAGGACCGCCCCGTCCATCGTCTTCATCGATGAGATCGACTCGATAGCCCCGAAGAGGGAGGAGGTGGTGGGGGACCTGGAACGGAGGGTCGTGGCCCAGCTCCTCTCCCTCATGGACGGCCTCGCCTCTCGGGGCGAGGTGATCGTCATCGCCGCCACCAACCGGCCCAACTCCCTCGACCCGGCGATCCGGCGGGGGGGGCGATTCGATCGGGAGATGGAGATCGGGATCCCCGACAAGAACGGAAGGCTCGAGATCCTCTACGTCCACACCCGAGGGATGCCCTTGGCGGAAAATGTGGACCTGGAGGTGATCGCCGAGAGGACCCATGGCTTCGTCGGAGCCGACCTCGCCTCCCTCTGCAAGGAGGCGGCGATGCACACCTTAAACAGGCTCATCCCCGACCTCGACTCCGAGGAGGCGATACCTCTCCGGGTTCTGGAGGGTCTGGTGGTGGCGGAGGAGGACTTCAGGTTCGCCCTGAAGATGATCGAGCCCTCCGCCATGAGGGAGGTCTTCGTGGAGGTGGCGGAGGTCCACTGGGACCAGGTCGGCGGCCTGGACCGGGCTAAGGAAGAGCTGGTGGAGGCGGTGGAGTGGCCCCTCAAGTACCCCGAGGCCTTCACCTCTATCGGGATCAGGCCGCCCCGGGGCGTCCTCCTCTTCGGCCCTCCTGGGACGGGAAAGACCCTCCTCGCCAAGGCCGTCGCCACCGAGACCGGGGTGAACTTCATATCGGTGAAGGGCCCCGAACTCCTCTCCAAGTGGGTCGGCGAGTCGGAGCGGGCGGTGAGAGAGGTCTTCCGGAAGGCGAAGCATGCGGCACCATCCCTCATATTCTTCGACGAGGTCGACTCTGTCGTCCCCGCCAGGGGCTCGGGCCTCGACTCCCACGCCACGGAGAGGGTGGTGAGCCAGTTTCTGACGGAGCTGGACGGCGTCGTCGAGCTGAAGGACGTCGTCGTCCTCGCCGCCACCAACCGGCCGGACCTCTTGGATCCCTCTCTCCTCCGACCGGGGAGGTTCGATCGTTTGATCAGGATCCCGATGCCGGACCGGGAGGCTCGGGAGCGGATATTCGAGATACACCTCTCAGGGATGCCCCTCGCCGGGGACGTCTCCGCCTCCGCCCTCGCGGGGATGACGGAGGGGTGGACCGGCGCTGACGTCGAGACCCTCTGCCGGGAGGCGGGGATGATCGCCCTGAGGGAGAAGATCATCCCCGGGATGAGGCGAGAGGAGCTGATCCTCGAGGGGGTCCTGGTGGAAGGGCGGCACTTCCGGGAGGCCTTCGATAGGGTGAAGCCTCACCTGACCCCGGAGATGGCGGCGGATTACCAGGGGTTGATGAAGGATTTCGAGGTGTAAAGGCGAATTGACGATCCAGCATCAGTTATATAGGCTAGAAGGTTCACCTATGGTCGAGAGGGCCGATATTTTGTTGGACGATGAGAAGAAGGATCTTTTGGGCAGCACCGAGTTCGAAGACACCAGCACCGTCAAGGTTCCCGAGAGCCTGATCGATCAGGTGATCGGCCAGGATGAGGCGGTGGAGGTGATCAGGAAGGCCGCTCACCAGCGTCGCCACGTGATGTTGATCGGCTCCCCGGGCACGGGCAAATCGATGCTGGGAAAAGCCATGAGCGAGCTACTCCCCGTAGAGGACCTCCAGGACGTTCTCGTCTACCACAACCCCGAGGAGAACAACAATCCCAAGATCCGGGTGGTCCCGGCTGGGAGGGGGAGACAGATAGTCGATGCCCACAAGATGGAGGCGCGGAAGAAGACCCAGACCAGGAACATGTTCTTCATGCTGATCATGATGGGCCTCCTCGTTTACGCCTACTACATGGGCCAGCTCCTCTTCGGGATCATCGCCGCCGCCCTGATATTCCTCACCATGCGGTACCTCATCCCCAAGGACGACTCGATGGTGCCGAAGCTCCTCGTGGACAACAGCAAACAGAAGAAGGCCCCTTACGTCGACGCCACGGGGGCCCACGCCGGAGCCCTTCTCGGCGACGTCCGGCACGACCCCTTCCAGTCCGGAGGCCTCGAGACCCCGAGCCACGATCGGGTCGAGAGCGGCGCCATCCACCGGGCCCACAAGGGCGTCCTCTTCATCGACGAGGTGAACACCCTTCGGCTGGAGTCTCAGCAGAGCCTCCTCACCTCTCTCCAGGAGGGGGAGTACCCCATCACCGGCCAGAGCGAGCGGTCCTCCGGGGCCCTCGTCAGGACCGACCCCGTGCCATGCGACTTCGTCATGATAGCCGCTGGAAACCTCGATGCCATGGCGGGGATGCATCCTGCCTTGCGGTCTCGGATCAAGGGGTACGGCTATGAGGTCTACATGAGGGACACCATGGACGACACCGTCGAGAACCGGGAGAAGCTCGTCCGATTCGTCGCCCAGGAGGTGAACCGGGACGGGAAGATCCCCCACTTCACCAGGGACGCCGTCGCCGAGATCGTCCGGGAGGCGAAGAGGCGATCCGGGAGGAAGGGCCACCTCACCCTCCTCCTGCGGGACCTCGGCGGCCTGATCCGGGTCGCCGGCGACGTCGCCCGGTCCGAGGGGGCGGTCCTCACCGAGATGAGACACGTCCTCGAGGCGAAGAAGATGGCCCGGTCCGTAGAGCAGCAGCTCGCCGACATGTACCTGGAGAGGAGGAAGGACTACAGCATGTTCAAGAACTCCGGAGCCGAGATCGGCAGGGTCAACGGCCTCGCCGTCGTCGGCGACTCCGGGATTGTTCTTCCCATCATGGCCGAGGTCACCCCAGCCCAGTCGAAGGAGGAGGGGAAGGTGATCGCCACCGGCCGGCTCCAGGAGATCGCAAAAGAGGCGGTACAGAACGTCTCAGCTCTGATAAAGAAGTTCCTCGGCGAGGACATCACCAATAAAGACGTCCACATCCAGTTCATAGGGACCTACGAGGGGGTCGAGGGGGACAGCGCCTCCATATCGATAGCGACGGCGGTTATATCCGCCCTCGAGAGCGTCCCCATCAAGCAGAACATAGCGATGACGGGGTCTTTATCGGTGAGGGGAGACGTTCTCCCCGTCGGAGGCGTCACCCAGAAGATCGAGGCGGCGGCCCAGGCCGGGATCACCACCGTCCTCATCCCCAAGTCGAACGAGGGGGACGTCCTCATCGACGAGACCTTCAAGGACAGGATCAAGATCATCCCCGTAACCTCCATCAGCGAGGTCTTCGAGTACAGCTTCTCGGGCCAAAAGCCGAAGCTCCTCGAGAAGCTGAAGAAGTTCGCCGCGGAGAAGAAGCTGGGGATCGTCCTCCCCGAGACGATCCCTACCCCAAGCAAGATCCTCTGATAGCGGCAAAAGGAGGCCACCGCCCGTTCAAAGGCAAGCCTTCTCTCAACGAGGTCGCGAAGGGTGCTCGCCGTTCCCCCGATCCTTCACCATTTCTTGGAGCTCACTCTTTTTCATAATCCACCTTCCCTCCGGCCGTTTCATTTTGGATGATAGACAGGGTTAAGTCGTACCAACGCCCTCCCCTCGTCGAGAAGGCCTGGAGATGGATATCAGATGGACGAGTTTCACGATCTGCGGGTGATACGGGGGAAGGGCACCAGGATAGTCCTCGACAACGGGGAGCTGGACGAGATCTCGGAGAGCTTCTTTGAGGGGGCGGCCATCAGGGCCCTCGCGGGCGGGTCCTGGGGATTCGTCCAGACCGAGAGCCTCGATGACCTCCCGGGAGATCTGGAGAGGGCGAGGCGGGCCGCCCGGAGGATCGCCGGAGACGAGAGGTTGGACCTCGCGCCCTCCATCCCCGGAAAGAGCGCCAAGGTTCCAGTAAAGAAGGATCCTGCGAGCCTATCCCTGGAGGAGAAGGTCGATCTCCTCCGGGAGATCGAAAAGGCGGCGAAGGTGGAGGGGGTCGGGAGCACCCAGGCGGTCTACAACGAGCTTCTGTTGAAGACGGATTATTCCAGCTCCGACGGTCGAGATCTGGAGGCCGAGGCGACGAGGGTCGGATTCTACGTCACCGCCGTGGCGAGCCGGTCAGGCCTCTATCAGGCCGGGATGGAGAGCCGGGCCGGAGCCTGCGGCCTGGAGCTCTTCGAGGATGTCGACGCGGTGGGCCTCGCCCGGCGGGCGGGGGAGACGGCGGTGGCCCTCCTCGACGCAAAGGCCCCCCGAGGGGGGGCCTATCCCGTCGTCGTCGACCAGGAGCTCGGCGGCGTCTTCGTCCACGAGGCGGTGGGCCACGCCGCCGAGGCGGACATCGTCCTCGAGGGGGGCTCGATCCTGGAGGGGAAGATCGGCGAGCGGATCGGATCGGAGCTGGTGACCGTCAAGGACGATCCGAGCCTCCCCCTCTACGGGTTCTATCCCTTCGACGACGAGGGGAGCGCCACCGAGGAGACGGTTCTGGTGGATGATGGCGTCCTCATCTCCTACCTCCACTCCCGGGAGACGGCGGCGCGCCTGGGCGGGGTCCCTCGGAACGCCAGGGCGCAAGGAAATTCAAGGCCTGTAGTCAGGATGTCCAACACCTACATCCCTCCGGGGAGGGACGGATGGAGCCTCCCGGAGATCCTGGAGGAGATGAAGGACGGGGTCTACCTCTTGGGGAGCCGGGGCGGCCAGGTCTCCACCGCCGAGGGGATATTCCAGTTCAACGCCAAGCGGGGCTACCTCGTCAGCGGCGGCGAGATGACGTCCCTTCTTCGGGACGTATCCCTCTCAGGCCACATCCTCGAGATCCTGGAGAGGGTGACGGCGGTCGGCGACGACCTCTCCTTCAACAGCGGAAGGTGCGGCAAATCGGGTCAGCTCGTCCCGGTCAGCGACGGCTCGCCCCACCTTCTCATCGAGGAGGCGGCGGTCGGGGGTTCGGGATAGGCTGAGGATGGGGGTGTTGCGACCAGATCCAGCGATCATCATATATGTCAGGAGTTTTATTCGATGGAGACGAACCTGTAGAGCTCCTCTCTGGCGAGACGCCGCTTTCGATCGGCCATAAAGCGAAGGTCCTCGCCAGGCCTGGTGGCAAGTTCGAGGTGGCGGAGGCTTGAAGAGTTGAAAGTTTCTATAGTCATTCCGACTTATAACGAAGAGAAGACGATCTTAAAGAAGTTGGAAAATACTCTTGAGTTGAATTATCCAAAAAAAGATATGGAACTGGTCGTCGTCGACTGCTCCGACGACAGGACTCCCGAGATCGTCGAGGAGCGCTTAAGAGGTCGAGGGGAGATCCGGCTCATCCTCGATCACGAGGACGAGCGGCGCGGCCTCCCTTACAGCCTGAACAAGGGCTACTCCATCGCCACCGGGGAGGTGATAGTCAAGACTGACTGCGACGCCATGCTTGATAGGGAGGCCCTGAAATCCGCCGCCTCATCCTTCGCCGACGAGAGGATCGGCTGCGTCACCGGGAGGGCGGTCCCGATGGGCTCCAGATCCGAGGAGAGCTACCGAGGCCTGAATATGACGATCCAGCTCCTGGAGTCGAGGATCGACTCTACCATCATCGCCCACGGACCTTTCACCGCCTTCAGGAGGAGGCTGCTTCAGAAGATCGACGAAGACTCCCTCGCCGACGATAGCGAGCTCTCCCTCAAGATAAGAAAGCAGGGGTATCGGTCGATCCTCAACCCGGCGGTCATATTCTACGAGAAGACCTCCGAGGAGGGGAGGGAGGAGCAGAAGACGAGGAGGGCCTCTGGCCTTGTCAGGCTGATGTGGCGGAACAAGACCCTCTTTCTCAACCCGAGGTACGGCCTCTACGGCCTTATCATATTTCCCTTCAACTTCACGGCGATGGTGATCCTTCCTCTTCTTCTCTCGCCCCTCCTTCTGCCGATGATGAAGCTGGGGTTCCGGGGCGGAACCCTCCTCGAGACGGAGCAGTTCCTCCTCCGGGGGATGGGGCGGCTCCTCTCGAAGAGGGCGACGGTCTTTTGGGAGCCGGACGCGAATATCAGGGGCTGAAGAGGGGGTCGAATGGTGAGGATCGCTCAAGTATGCCACCGCTACTCCCCCAACGTCGGGGGGGTGGAGAGGCACGTCCAGGAGATCGCCGAGATGCTTGCCGAGAGGCACGAGGTGGAGGTGATCTCCGCCGACCTCGCCGGGGGCCTTCCTCCAAGCGAGGTGATCAAAGGCGTAAAGGTGACCCGCCTCCGTTCACTCTCCCCGGGGGAGGCCTACTTTTTCGCGCCTTCGATCCGCTCGTACTTAAAAAAGGGCGGCTTTGACGTCGTCCACGCCCACAACTACCACGCCTTTCCCGCCTTATTTGCGGCCCTGGCCTGCGATAGAGAGAAGTTCGTCTTCACCCCTCACTACCACGGCGTAGGAAGCACCCCCCTCCGGAACCTCCTAAATCGCCCCTACAGGAAAATCGGATCGAGGATCTTCGAGGTGGCGGATCGGATCATCTGCGTCTCTCAATATGAGAGACGGCTGGTGGCGAGGGACTTCGGTTTTGAGGAGAAGATCGAGGTGATCCCCAACGGCATAAATCTGGACGATATAAAAAGGGCGGAGCCCTTCGAGGTGGAGGGGATGCTGATCCTCTACATAGGGCGGCTCGATCGGTACAAGAACGTCGACCGGGTCGTGGAGGCGATGGAGCACCTCCCGGAGGATTTCCGGTTCTTCATAGGCGGGACGGGAATTTATCAGAATGACCTGAAGAGGATGGCGGAGCGGCTGAACCTGACCGATAGGGTTAAGCTCCTCGGATTCGTCTCAGAGGAGGACAAATACAGGTGGATGAAGAGCTGCGACCTCTTCGTAAACCTCTCCTCCGTTGAGGCCTTCGGGATGACGGTCCTGGAGGCTCTGGCGGCTGGGGCTCCAGCCGTCGTCAACGCCGCCGGGGGGCTCGGCGAGTTTGCGGAGAGGTTCGGGGGTGTGAAGTCGATAGATGTCGAAGCCACCTCTTCAGAATCGATTGCGGAGCTGATGGAGGAGTCGATTCTAGGAGTGGTAAAGGAGGACCTGAGCGGGTACGATTGGAGAAATATCAGTCTTAGGGTTGAAAACGCTTATATGGATCTATGACGAGGGCGTGAAGTCTGATATTCGCTTTAAAGGCAAAAGAGAAGCCTGGCTGGAAAGCCTGAACGAGGGATTATAGCTTTGCAATGGTACATTTAAGGATTAATTTAAATTGGTGATGGCATATGAAACAGATATATGTAGCATATACGCCATATCACTTTTTATTGTCCTGTGGATTGGCCGCCCTTAGCGGAAGTTCAGAAAATAAATATTTAATAATTATCCCTGTATATTCAGATGTTAATGTATTTAATATGTTATTGAACGAATGGTCTAATAATCCCTTCTGTAAAATTATTATGACTAACGGCATATTTAACGTTTCCGGCAAAATTCAGCCAATATTTATGATAAGAAATAATATTAAGCTTATTAAAAACTTTTTCTCAACCGAGGTGAATGAAGCTTGCGAAGTATTTATTTTTAACGACAGATACCCTGAGGCTCAATTACTGGCAAGTTTGAACCACGATATGAGTGGACTCAATACGTATGTTGAGGATGGTTCCGCAATTTATGCCAGCTATATAGCACCAAACGTTCATATTTATAAAAAAATCCTGGACAAATTTCTCTATGGTTTTTGGTATCACCACATAACTGTTACTGGTATGTATAATTATATTGATAAAGTAATGGCATTCCAACCCGAGTTAGTAAGATCAGAATTAAATGGTAAGATTCTAATTAAAATACCTCAAAGTATATTCGAAAATCTTAAAATAACAGGATTATTATCAATTTTACTTAACTATTATGGCATCACAGAGAGAATCAATGCAAAATATATTATAATAATTCCCAACTCCGAAATATTAAACGAAAAACTGTCGGATTCTTATTTAAGTATCATCAGGTTTATTTCATCAGTATTAGGTGACGGATATGCGAAATACCATCCAAGAGAAACAAAAAATGATTTTTTAAAAGTTAACTGTTATCCACATATCAAATTGATTCCTCAATCATTACCTATCGAATCTATATTTGTCTTCTTACAAGGTGAAAATGAGCCCGAAATAATTGTAGGGGATATATCCACATCACTTTTGACTGCAAAGTCTCTATTCAAAAATACGAAGGTTATATCAATCATGAAATTTACTGAGCTTTATGATAAGGATCTAGAAGATGTTTTCAAAAAAATGTGTGTTCTGTTGCCTTTAAATATAGAGGATTTCGAACATCTCGTCTCCCAAAATGAATCGCTTAAATTTGTAACGGATTAGAAGATCTTTGGATCTTCATCTCGAAGCGTTTAAAACTGGTTTGATTTGTCGATCGAGCTTTGAATCAATTTTCTTATCTCATCCTTGTTGAGCAACTTTACGTCTTCATCGTGAGATGTATAATCCATTCTGGAAGCTCTTTTAAACTTATCTGAAAATTCATATGGCAAACTATCATTTATTCCGAGGCTTCGTTGAGGCATTAAAACGAACATATTCTCATCTTCATAAGCGTTCTCTGCTTCATCCTCTGTCATTAGACCCTCATGCAATTTCTCTCCAGGCCTCCTTCCGCTAATTTTTATATTAATTTCGTCTGGCGCATATCCGTATTCTGGTGCTAACTCATTTACCATAACCGTTGCCAAATCGCCAATTCTCAACGCGGGCATTTTAAATATGAAAATCTCACCGCCTATGGCCATTTCTGCCGCATTTAAAACCAGCTCAACAGCTCTTGATATGCTCATTATAAATCTTGTCATGTTTGGATCTGTGATCGTAATTGGCCCACCGTTTTTAATTTGTTTCCTAAATAACGGGATCACAGAACCTCTAGTATCTAAAACATTTCCGAATCTGACACATGAGAATGCGGTTTTTCTTTTTCCTTTATATAAGTTAGCCGAAATTGTTAATCTTTCAGCCAATAATTTTGTTGCACCCATCACGTTTATGGGCGATACGGCCTTATCAGTACTAATAATTATAAATTTCTCAACATAATTCTCGATTGAAGCCTCAACTACGTTTTGTGTACCAAATACATTTGTCTTTGCAGCTTCAAATGGATTATATTCGCATAGGGGGACGTGTTTTAAAGCTGCAGCGTGGAATATTATATCTATATCTTCTAAAGCCCTTCTTAATCTCTCTTTATCCCTAATATCACCAATAAATGGTCTAAATTTCTCTGACTTAATTTCTTGCTCAATGTCAAATAATCCTGACTCATTTATATCCAAAACCCTTACGACTTTTGGGTCATATTTGAGGAGAGTTCTTACTATTTCAGAGCCAATTGACCCCACACCACCGGTTACAAGAATCGACTTACCTTTATAGGCGCGTTTTAGGTCTCGCATCATACTACCTCAAAGAATTTATTAATGACTTCTACCATGTAGTCCATCTCGTTTCGTGATAGTGTTGGATACATTGGCAGAGATAAAACTTCTTTCGATACTTTCTCAGTTATAGGCAGTTCGCACGTATATCTTAGTTCATTCCTATAAAAATGGGTTAAATGGACTGGAAAAAAATATACTTTTGTTGTTATGTCGTTTTCCAGCAAATGTTTTATCAAATCATCGCGATAGTTTTTAACTTTAATTGTAAACATTTGATACACATTGAAATATTCATTAGGCGTTTTAAGAACTGCAATATCCTCATCCCTTTGACTCAATTTTTTAAATAAATATTCTGCATTATCCCTTCTCATATCTATAATCGTATTTACCTTTTTTATTTGAGAAACGCCCAATGCGGCAGTTATATTAGACATCCTGAAATTGTATCCTAATCTTATGTAATCTATATACTCTGTTGAAGAGAAGTAATCTGCCACATCTCTGCCATGGGATCCTATCAATTTTAAATTTTTATAAATTCTCTTCGAATCAGTCGTAACTGCTCCTCCTTCACCTGTGGCAATGATCTTATTTTGGCAAAAACTAAACATTGCAGAGTTCCCAAAAATCCCTACTTTTTTATCTCCAATTTTTGCACCAAAAGATTCGGCAGCGTCTTCTATTAGCACCAAGTCATAATCATCAGCAATTTCCTTCAATTCTCTTATTTTGCAGGGGCAACCTCCATAGTGTACGGGGATTATTGCCCTGGTTTTTGAAGTTATTTTCTCTTTTACGTCTTCTGAATCGATACCTAGCGTTTCTTCCTCTATATCAGCAAAAATTGGTTTTGCTCCCACGAATATGGGAGCGTTCGCAGTAGATATAAATGTAAATGATGGGACTATAACTTCATCACCTTGTTTGATATCATGAGCTAAAAGCGCAGCGTGCAATGCCGATGTTCCAGAATTAAATAGAACGCAATATTTTGTCCCAATGTAGTCTGCGATCAGTTTTTCAAATTCCTTTATACAAGGGCCGTCGGCCCAATGCGTGCCTGCTTTTATCGCATTGGTTAACGAGTCGATATCTTCTTCATCAAACAAGATCTTAAATAGAGGAATTTTCCAACCCATTCTTTTGCTCAGCTCCATTATATCCTTTCTATCTCCTTATTAGTCAGCTTTCTTATAACTCTTGCGGGAACTCCGTGGGCCAAGACGTTTTTAGGGATATCTCTGCTGACGAAGCTAAATGCACCGATGATAGAGTTCTCACCAACAGTAATTCCTGGCATTACAACTGAATGACTACCTAACTTACAATTTCTCTTTAATGTCACTCGGCCTTCTTTGTTATCTATAGTTGAAACAGAATAAATCGTGCAATGGGATCCAATTTGAACGTAATCCTCTATTATGACTCCAAATTTTGCATTGATATATGTAAAAGCACCAATATCTGTTCTATAACCCATCTTAAAGTTATCTTTATGTTGCACTATCCATTTAAACGCAGTTAATTCTCCATCTTCAATATTTGGGTATGTCCAATTTTCGAATCTCATGCCATCATCTCTCAATTTCACTCTTCTATACTAATAAGTCATTTTTTTCTGCAATAATGCTTTGTCAAGTTTTATCGTGCTTAAAATATCCGCAATTGTAACTCCTGCATTTCCACTTCCATAGGGATTTACGCATTCTGTTAAGTTCAACTTAAATATTTTGTCTTGAAGTATCATTTCAATTGCGCCAATAATTTCATTTTTATCGTGGTCAATATCTATAACATTTTCAGCCCTTTCTCTTCTTTCCTGTCTAGACCCTATATTAACCACCGGCAAACCAAACGATGGTGCTTCGATGATCCCACTGCTTGAGTTTCCTATAAGGACACTTGCAATATTCATCAAACTTAAATAATGCAGGCGTGGTAAGCTCTCATATATTTTAATGAATTTATATTTTTCATATTCCTTAATCACTTCTATCATCTGCCTGCTTCCTGCATCAGCATTTGGGTAAATCAAAATAGTCTGATGTTTCAACTCCAAAATGGCCTCTAAAGTTTGACGAATCTGAAACGATGCATAGTTGACTTCTAATGTTACTGGATGTTGGACAACCAAAAGGATCGGTTTAGATAAATCCAATTTATACATTTCAGCTATCTTTTTGGGCTCGATTATTTTCTCATTTAGAATCGAATCTAAGCCGGGTGCGCCAACAACGAATATATTTGAAGGGTTTTCTCCCATCTTTTTTATCCTATTCGCGCTTTTTATCGTTGCTGGGAAATGTATGTGTGACAGCTTCGTGATAGCGTGGCGAGCAGATTCATCAACTGTAGACGTTATATCCCCTCCATGTATATGGGCCAAGGGAATGGAAAGATAAGCACCAACTATAGCCCCTGCTAACATCTCCCCTCTATCGCCCAATAATAAGATTATGTCCGGATCAATTTCCTTGACTTTTGGTATCAATAATAAAATAAAATTTCCTATAAAATATGCCATGGATTCCTGGTCATCTGTATCGTACCGAGCTGCTAATTCATGAATAATAAACTTATCTTTATAGATTTCATTCACCGTCATTCCGAATTCTTTCATTAAATGCATTCCTGTTACTATGATCTCTAATTTTAATCTCGGATGTGTCGATATAGTGCCTAAAACGGGCTTCATCAGGCCATAGTCTGCTCTCGTCCCAGAAATATAGAGTATTTTCCTACTCATTCTATAGTGCCCCACGTCAAAACATCATGTTTTTTAATATTTTCTCTTGCCTTTTTACCGATAATCTCATCCCAATATTTTGGCTTAATGCCTGTCCCAGGTCTTTTAATATCCAGCACATCTTCCGTTATCGTCTTTCCTTTCGGAATATCGACCTTAGCAACTAGGCTCCTTCTAACGATCATTCTTGTATTTTCTTCACTTTCCGTAGGTTTTTTAATTCCGTCTCCCAATGATGATTCTAAATCCTTGATTGCCAGTACCATATTTTTAAATGTTTTTGGATCTAGTGATGCTCTATGATCTGGACCGGGCAGACTTTTATCAATTGTAAGATGCTTTTCAATCATGCAAGATCCCAGTGCAACAGATGCCAACGGTGCAATAATTCCCATAGTATGATCCGAAAACCCAACTGGAAGCTTGAATGCGTATTTTAAAGTCTTAATTGCTCTTAAATTCACATGTCTTATGTCCGTTGGATAATCGGATACGCAATGGAGTAATATGATATCAACCACGCCTTCTTTTTGTATGCAATTTAATCCCTCCTCTACTTCACCCAACGTAGACATGCCTGTTGATAATATTATGGGTCTCTTTTTTTGTGCTATATATCTTAAGAAAGGGAGATTGGTTATCTCTCCCGAGCCAATTTTAAATGCAGGTAAGTCCAATTTATATATTAACTCGGCGCTTTCTTTATCAAATGGTGTCGATAAGAACATTATCTGCCTTTCTTTTGCATAATCGGCCAGTTCCTCGAAATCACGTTTTCCGAGTTCCAATCTTTTTAACATTTCGTATTGAGACTCAATGACTCCTGTCGCAGATTTCTGATATTCAGCCATTTCAGCCTTTTTAGTTACTACGGCTTCTGCATTAAATATCTGGAACTTAACTGCATCTGCACCGGCATCTATTGCAATGTCGATTAAAGCTTTTGCTAGGTTGATATCCCCGTTGTGATTTACGCCGACCTCCGCTATTATAAAACACGGCTCATCATCACCTATCAATCGATTCCCTATCTTTATGCTATTCACTAAAGTTACCTCTTCTGGTCTTTGATATTGATATCTCTGCGAGCACGAAATCAATTTCATCGTCTATGTCTACTCCTCTATCAAGTGGCATGACATAAGGGAGTGCTTTATTGCAATAAAAACTTTTATAGATATATAATTCTTGTGGTCTCGATATATATATGGCCCCGTTCGGTACATATGTTAGAGGCAAATCCTGCCGTCTCATCTCTAAATACATTTTTCCCAATAGGGGTGTTAAATAACGATCTTCAACTTTAAATGTCCAAAATGGAGACGGAACTGTTTGACAAACGCTTATGACAGACTCACAATCTTCATTCAAGAATAATTCTACTGCCTTGTCAATATCGTCGGTGTTTCTTAGAGGTGAAGTTGGCTGTAAGAGGATGAGGATGGATAGGTCGTTTTTATCCAATTGAAGGTAATTCAAAGCATGAAATATAACGTCAATTGTAGAGGAATTATCCTGTGCTAACTCTGTTGGGCGTTTAATTATCTTAGCTCCACAATTTTTCGATATATTTGCAATATTCATATCATCCGTAGTTACAAATACGTCCTGAATATATTTTGATTTTTTTGCCGATTCAATCGTATAAACTATTAAAGGCCTCCCTGCAAGCAGTCTGACATTTTTCTTAGGTATTCCTTTGCTTTCTCCTCTCGCAGGAATAATAGATATTATCCTTCTGCTTTTCATTTTAATTCACCTTACCAGGGCATGGATGACCGGGCGATTTTGAACAATGAACAAGATCTTATATAATCTTGTGTGTCTCCCGTTTTCACAGCACTGTCACGCTCTTGGCCAGGTTCCTGGGCTTGTCGGGGTCCAGCTTCTTCTGAACCGCTAGCTCGTAGGCCAGTATCCGGATGGGTATCGCCTGGATTACAGGATTGAAAACGCTGCATTCTGGGACCTTTATCCAGTAGTCGAAGACTGGGTTATTTATATCAGAGACGCCTATTAAATATCCACCCCTTGCCTTTATCTCCTGGGCGTTGGATATTATCCGATCCTCGTTCTCTTGAGATACGAAGACGAAAACCGGCGTGCCTTTATCGATGAGCGCGAGAGGTCCGTGCTTCAGCTCTCCGCCGGCAAAGGCCTCGGTATGGATGTATGATACCTCTTTGACCTTAAGGGCGGCCTCTAAGGCGGTGGTGTACTGCAGCCCTCTGCCGATCATGTATAAATGCTCCTGGTCCGCCAACAGCCTAGCCAACTCCTTCAAGTGGTCTCTCATGGACTTGGAGGTGAGGTTGTATATATCCATGTAGAGGTTTTTGACCTTATCTATGCAGACCTCGTGCTCGCCAACAAGGGCGTGGGCGAGAAGGGCCATCAATACAATCTGTGAGGTATAGGTCTTGGTAGAGAGGACGCAGATCTCGGGTCCTGAGTTCATGAGCAAAAGTTCGTCTCCCTCCCTGGAGAGAGAAGACCCCATGGCATTTGTTATGCTCACGATCTTGCTGCCTCTTCTCTTTGCTGCCCTTACAGCATCCAGGACGTCCGCGGTCTCACCCGATTGGGAGATGGCGAAGACCAGGGTCTTCTCGGTCAGGAAGTTCTCGTAGTTCTCAAACTCCGAGGCGAGAATTGCGTTTACGTGTATCCCCGACACCTTTGAGAATAGATAAGTCCCGGTCAGACATGCATGATAGCTGGACCCGCATCCGATGAAGAATACGCCAAATCCTTCTCTTATTCTTTGTGCGATGCCTTCGATCACTCCCATATTCTGCATGACGGCTTTCTGGATCGTCTCTGCCTGCTCGGATATCTCCTTCAGCATGAAGTGTTCGAAGTTTCCTTTTTCCGCCTCTTCTCTATCCCATTCTACGGTGTTTATCGGACGGGATACGTTCCCATGATTGGGGTTCCAGAACCTCACTCCCGTTCTCGTGGCCACCACAAGGTCTTGGTTCTGCAGGTAGATCACCTTCTTGGTCCATTCCAAAAAAGGTGAAACGTCGGAGGCGAAGAATATGCCGTGATCGACCAGTCCTACCACGAGTGGTGAATCCTTCCTGACACCAACGATCTTCTCCTCACCCTCAGCCACGACAAGAACCGCATAACTCCCTTTAAGCTGCTTGAAAGCCTCATAACAAGCCTTCTCAAGAGAGGTTTGCCTCGCAGAAACCCCTACTTGTCCCAGATTTAAATAAAAAAAGCGATCCTCAATCAGATGGGCTATGACTTCCGAGTCCGTCTCGCTGGCGAATCGGTGGCCATTCTTGACGAGCTTCTCTCGGAGTTCATTATGGTTCTCTATTATGCCATTATGGATTATGGCAATCCTCCCCGAACAATCGCTGTGGGGATGGGCGTTGGCAGAGGTGACAGCGCCATGGGTTGCCCATCTCGTATGACCTATGCCAACGTTCCCTTGAAGCTCTTCGAGGCCCAGTGTTATCCTCAATTCATCGATCTTGCCCACGTCTTTTCTTATCTCGATCTTGTCGGAGACGGTGGCAATGCCAACGGAGTCGTACCCTCGGTACTCGAGGTTCTTGAGCCCTTTGCAGAGAATCGGAGCTGCACGTTCAGATCCGATATAGCCGAATATTCCGCACATTTATTAACTCCTTCTCAATAATCTCATTCGATATTCCTGGAATTTAGTTCGGCTCGGGATGAACTCTGGGAGACGACTCGCTCGCGGAGAAACTCGCCGGGTCTGCCCCTGTAACCTGGCTCAATAACCGTTCCAGGATAGGTGCTTGTGTTTATTCCCGTCTTAACGTCGTCGCCCACTATGACACCCAACTTCCTCCTCTCACTGTTCACCTTCTCATCCTTTATATAGGATCGGATTTCGCGGCCGTCATGACGGAGGTTGGCCACAATGGTGCCAGCCCCGAAATTGCAGTTGGACCCGATGACGCTATCTCCAACGTAGCTCAGGTGAGCTACATTCGTATTCTCCATGATTGTGCTGTTCTTAATCTCTACAGCGTTGCCTATGTGGACGTTGTCGCCGATGCACGAATATGGCCTGATGAAGCAGTTGGGGCCAATGACGCAATTCTCCCAGATAAATACCGGCCCCTGGATGTAAGATCCAGACCTTATTCGAGTTCCTCTGCCCACGGATATTCTCCCAGAGAGGATGGCGTTGGGTTCTACTTCCCCCAATATGGCATGGGGCCCTGAGATAAGTAGCTTTTCATTGGCGTTTAATATATGCCAAGGCCTACCAATCTCGGTCCATTCCTCGATCTCAATCACCGTTATCTCTTCGCCTCTGGATACGAGGGTGGTCAAGAGGTCGGTGGGCTCGTACTCCGCCCTCTCAGAGAGAGGAATATCTCTCAAAATATCGAAGACCGCATAAATTTAAAAGGTAAATTCCTGCGTTAGCCAGATTCGATGGTGGTGATCGGCTCTTCTCTATAACTGATCTAAGTAACCCATCTTTGATCTCTAAAACCCCATATCTGGAAGGATCTGCGACCTTTTTGGCAGCCACCGCGAAGCCTTCAATCTCCATCATAATCTTCAGAGAGGACACGTCGGTCAGAACGTCGCCATTGAGCACCAGAAATCGGTCATGGACCATCCTCTGCGCTGCCATGACGGCATGACCAGTTCCCAGTTGTTCTTTTTGGACCGCGTACTCTATCTTAACCCCGAAATCACTGTCATCCTTATACTTTTTTAAGATGGATTCAGATCGGTAGCCTACGACGAAAATGAATTCGTCTATTCCGGCGTTGAATGCTCTCAGGAATACATGCTCTATAAAAGGTCTTCCACCTGCAAGAAGCATTACCTTGGGTCTTGAGGAGGTGAGTGGCCTCATTCAGGTTTCCTATCCAGCTGCTAAAACTATTGCCTGCATAAAGAAATTGGCACCTCCTGAATCATTAAGCCTATGTTCAAATTTGACGTGACTTTGAAGTAACATTTTTATTAGCTCTTCGCTATTTCACTTCGTTAGCTCATTTGGGTGATGGATAATGATTTTGTCTCCTCTCTATCTCATATGGTTAACTACTTTGGTGTAGGTTTGACTTGGATGGCATATATAATCAAGACGCTTGGAACTACACAACGGGTCATGGTGACGAAAGATTTATCATCGCTCAAAATGACTGGACGGAATAGAGAGGCGACGAGTTGTCAGAAGATGGGGATTTCCCTCACGTCAGCGTGATAATACCGACATACAATCGGCCGTCATTGGTGGGCAGGGCCATAAAGAGCGTCCTCGGTCAGAGTTATCAGGACTTTGAACTGATAGTGGTGGATGGAAGCTCCGACGACGAGACGAAGGAGGTCGTCAAGGGCTTTGGAGACCGGAGGATCAGATACGTATCAGAGACGGGAAGGAGAGGCCTCTCAAATGCTAGAAACATGGGAATCCGCTCGTCGATGGGAGATTACGTAGCTCTTCTGGACGATGACGATGAGTGGCTCCCATATAAGCTGGAGATGCAGGTCGATCTCCTCGATCGATTGACCGAGGACTACGGAGTCGTTTATAGCGGTTACCGCACCGAACAGGATGGAAGGATCGCGGGCGAGTATTACCCGGCCGAGAGGGGCGATGTATATGCCAGGATGCTGAAAGGAAGTATCCTCAGCGTTCCCACGATAATAATAAGGAGATCCTGCTTTGAAGTCGTCGGATATTTCGACGAAGAGCTTCCAAGCTGCGAGGACTGGGATATGTGGATCCGGTTGGCAAAAGAATATAAATTCGAATATGTGCCTGAAATATTAGCCGTCTATCACATCCACGGCGATCAGATGACCTTCGATCAATCGGGATTAATATTGGGGGTCGAGGGCGTGCTGAAAAAGCATCACGAGGACTTCTCCAGAAATCGGAAAACTCTCGCCGAGCAGTACAGATATCTTGGAGCTCTCTACTATCTTACAGGGGACAAGGCTGAAGGGACCAGGTTCATGTTCAGATCCATGAAGCTCAATCCAATCCAGAACGGCATCGTCCACGTACTTGCGGCTCTGATAACCCCAGATATTTACAGAGAAAAGATGCTGGTGGCTTTGACTGGAGTCCAAAACGCCAAACTGCGCCAAAATTTGAATGCATAGGTAATTGATATGCTCGATAGATCGAGGTCCCAGGTATTATTTGTATATTACAATCCGCATCCATCTCATAAGGCCTTTGCGGATTCCATTGAGGCTGATTTTTGGAGTTACAACCGCTATGTAAATCACAATATATATCCTAAGATGGTGAAGAGCTTCATAAACGGCTTATTGATCCCCGATTACGACGTTTATCTGACGGAGGGTGGTGCTCCCCTCATCCCGGTGGCGATAAAGAAATTAGCATCCATAAATAAAAGTAGAAAAGCCTTAAAAAATGTCAACCTGATATCGGATCACACCTTTATCATGATGGAACACACCCCCCAGGAGATGAGCGGACAGTACGGTTCGCTTACGAACTTTGCCCATAAGTTCGCATCAAAGTACATAGATGGCGCCATAGCAGTCTCGAACTTCGCCAAAGAAACTGCGGAATTGTTCATAGATGGGCCGATCAGGGTGGCCCACCCCTTCATAGAGGAGGATCTATACCAAAGGCTCAGCTCCCTCGCGCCCAAATTACAAAAAAATATGATCATGTCTGTCGGTTCCGGGACCTACAAAGGGATGGACATCCTCGTGGATGCGTTCAAAAAAGTGAGGAACGAAGTGCCCGATTCGGAGCTTTACATCATCGGCAGGGGGCATCCCGAAAGGTGGAACGAAACGAAGGGCGTTCACGTAGAAGGGCACGTCTCCGACCTCATACCATATTTCAAGAGCGCGAGCCTGTTCGTTCAGCCCTCAAGGGCCGACACCTTTCCGGTATCAAGCCTCGAGAGCTTGAGGGCGGGCGTTCCCACCATGGTGACGGAGAAGACCGGTACCAAGGAGGTCGTCTCCGAGCTGGGGAGAGAGTTCGTGAGACGAGTCGACCAAGATGATATCGCCGAGGGGATCCTCCGCTATTTCGATCTGGAGGAGGAGAAACGGCTTGCTCTATCGAATAAGGCCAAAATCATATCTAAGAAGTTCAATAAGGCGGAGATGTGCGCTCGATTTAAATCCGAGTTCGAGGCTCTCCTCCATGAGATATAGAACTTAAAGGTAAAGCTTATCCCAGAAGATCCGTTTATCCAGAAAGGATAGCTTACCGTCACCGTATCGCCTAACCTTCTTCTTCACTCCGAAGAACTCCACCATTCCCCGGAACCTCAATCTCGCGTTCTTAGTCCTCCTCGCGTAGAATACCAGGACCAGGATCGAGGCGAGGTCGAAGAATAGCAGCAAGGGGTATGCCAAAAGAAGCCGGGAGTTGGGGAGATTTCTGTAAAATGTGAGGTATTTGTTTCTGACATCATTTATCCTCATCCTGTCGGATATTTTCCTGCTCGTCATCCCCCCTTTATGGTATACGACCGATCCCGGCGAGTATATCAGCTTGTACCCCCTATTTACCAGCCTCCATGATAGGTCGATCTCCTCGAAGTAGGCGAAGTATTCGGGGCAGAGGAACTCCTCGAGGCCGTCTATGACCTCCCTTTTCATCATGAAACTCGCGCCGGAGATGGTCCCCGTCTCCTTTATTCCTCGCTCCACCTTATTCGATGCCCGCGTCTGGCCGAATATGTTCAGTCTGCTATCTCCTCCGTATTGGACCTCCTCTCTATCTCCGTAGCTCATTATGGTGGAGCTGGTGGCGCCGATCTCATCTTTGGTGGTGAGAAACGGCCTGATAAGCTCATCCAGCCATCTACGATCCACGACGGTATCGTTGTTGAGAAATGCGATATATTCTGCCGAAGCGTATTTTATCCCCTGGCCAAGGCCGGCGGCGAAGCCCAGGTTCGTCTCGTTCTGGACCAGAACCACCTCTGGGAACCTCTCCTTAACCGCCTCCTGGGACCCGTCCGTCGATCCGTTGTCCACCAGCAAAATTTCATAATTCGGGTACGTCAGATTCTCCAGCGATTCGATGCACTCCATAGTATCTTTGAGCCCATTCCAGTTCAAGACTATGATTGAAGCCATTGGATAACTATCTGCCATCCTTTCTGCATCCCTTCCGTCAGCAAATTTCAGCGGGTCTCGGTTTCATTCAGTTTCTGAGTGATTAAAGGCCTCAGACACCTTTAAACCAATAGTTTTGCTTTTGTCCGGTCCTTGAAGGGTTATCATGCCGCCTTTGGCCCCGCTAATTCATCCACACTCGTCCTATGAGCGACGATCGATATGAATGATCTTCTACCCTGGTGCATTCTCAAGCTCCTTCACGGCGTAAATCTTCAATGCGTAATCCGGATGTCGGTACGTAATTATCTGGGTCAAATCCGAGATTATTCTTCTCGTCTGATCCGTTTTATCATATCTTCCAAGCCTTCTCCATCCGCATATCCCATATATTTTAAATCTCATCTTCTCCAAATCCTTGGCGTTCCACCCCCGTCCCTCGCCCTCAGCTTCCCTTTCCTGGGAGCCCCCATTTGTTGATACAATTATCACTTTTTTCCTAGCCCACCGTTCCATACGTTCGACCAGCTGGCGCTGCTCTTCCTTTGACAAATTTTCGGTGGAGTTGATCGATATCACCGCGTCAAAGGATTTCGGCTTGAAGGCGACCAATTCTATTTTGGATCTAATATACTGGTCGTGAATACATTTTTTGACGCTCTCGTCCAGATTCGCGTCGGAGATATCCACACCGACTGAAGAAGGGACTTCACAGCGGCGAATCGGGGAGTCATGGCCGCATCCCAGATCCAGAACGGTGTCGCAGCCGGAGAGGTCTCGTTTGAGATGGTCGGCCCAATCGGGAAATAGGGTCATATACGTTGGCCTGATCAGATCTGTTACGGTCATAAATTTCAGCTTCAACCAGGAGATCTCACCGCTGGTCGTATGGATCTGCTTATAATATCTTTTGTGTTTCTCGTACAACCTTCTCTTATAAACTCCAAAATTTTTTATATTTGCGGAGGTAGACCTGTGATAAACAAATGCGGGTATCGCATAAGCCTTCAAACCCTTTCTTCTGACGGATAGGCAGTAGTCTGCTCCATAGCAGTGCCAGTGATCGAAGGTCTCCTCATCAAACTGCATCGTTTCAAATTGACTCCTGGGTATGATCAGGAGGAGTTCGTCGAGGGTCTGGACCTCTTCTTCCTTCTCCATCTCCCTCCCCCAGATCTCCCCCGAATTGCTTATATGCCCTCTCTGCCGCTCCGCGAAGCTCCTCCCAGCCTCGCTCATGCCTGCAACGCCTGCAATCCCGAGATCGTGTATGCCGTCCAAGATCTTCTCGACCTCTTCCAGCCAGGTTTCTCTCTCCAGGTCCACGTCCTGATGAACGAACATGATGTATCTTCCCGTAGCCCTGAGGCCACCATAGTTCAGGGCTTCAGATGCCGATTTGAACTCTCCTCTGGTGTTGTCCAGGGCGATCAGCTCGAACTCGGCGGTCTGGTCTTTGAGGCTTCTCATCAGCACGGAATTAAAGATATGCTTATTATTATAAACAACCACTACCGAGATCATCATTCTTCACCCGATATTTCTGATCTATTTAGCCTTGAAGCTTATATCCATAAAAATTAATTCCAGGATATTACGATCTACAACTTGTATGACTTTGAATGCCAAGCTAATGCCACCTGGTTGTTATATCTGGTCTTTAATTTATATTTTGCTCTTTCAGGCCCCTTAATTCAGTTGCTGTTATAAGTTACAATGAACGGATTATAGATGGGGATCTATCTCAAAACTCATGAGTTGTATTTATTTTGGATCTTTAAACCTCCAGTTTAAAATTTTATCCTGCCCCAGTATTCGCAGCATGTATATTACATCTTCCTCTCTGAGACCTTTTACCAAGAATATCATAATGAAATAAATGCCGGCAGCTGCCATAATTGTTCCTACCATCGATAATATGCCTGTGGGCATCGGAGTTATGTATAAGAATAACGCCATAACCATAGATGATAATAGAGACCTGTAGACTACATCGAACTTTGGGAATATATCAAAAATCCGTTTGGACAATAACCCCAAGGCTATCGTTTTAAAAATACTCGAAGCTACAGTAGCCACAGCTGCACCCACGATTCCATATATATTTATTAAATAATAGTTAAGAATAACATTTAATGTGAACGATATAAGTACCATCTTTGCGAAGTATTCTGGTTTACCCTTTGCATTAAATAAAGTCCCGAAGAAGTCCAATGGCGCCGATATCACAAGCAACGAAAGGATGTACAAAGGAGCTAAAGCGTGCAGATATTCAACACCATATACCATCTTTATTATTGGCTCTCCCAATAAGACTAGCCCGAAAGCGCTCGGGACCCCAAGGACTGACGAGTATCTGAACAACTTCTCGAAAGCATTCTCCAGCTCTCTTCCTTCAAGCTGAGTGAAGAGGGGTAATAGAACATTGACTATCGAAACCATTCCTATGATAGCAAAGACGACATTATATGCGGCTCTATAAAATCCGACGTACTCAACTGGGAGCAGGATCCCGAGCATTATGCTGTCGACGTATACAAAAACGACCCCTGATATAGACCCCAACGTGAGATAGCTCAAATATCTCGACAGATCTCTGAACTTCACATCACTAGTTGGACCTATGTATAGGTGAGAAAAATAATGAAAAATAATATATATTATAACAACGAGGGTTATAATCGCTGATACTACAGTTCCGATCAATGCACCATAGACGCCCTGAATAAGGAATATGAACAACGGTATCGCAATGATTCTTGACAATTCGAATATCGAATTTTTCATCAAATAGAATTCGAATTTATTTATAGACACGAACGAAGAATTAAAAAAATCTAAAAGAGACATGAAAAACAAGAACAATCCAACAATCGCAAGAGATGTTGACAGTTCGGGTTTGTGGAAAACGTGGGCGGCAACTATGCCGGAAAAAAGTATGATCGATGAAGAGGATATAACTGTAGTTAATAGCTTCAATTTGAAGAGATATCTGAAATAGCTCCTGGCTCCAACATCGTCATTAATGCCCACCAAATAAGATACAAATCTTATAAGTGCTGAATTTATTCCAAAGTCTGAAAGGGCCAACAGCAGATAGGCTATGGACAACGAGAGCATGTAGGTTCCAAATGCCTCTGGATCGAGCAACCTCGCCAATATTACAGTTATGATCAATCCAACAAATCTGGTCGCGAATGTGCTTAAAAAATTATACATCAAATTTTTCAACACTTTTCTGGCCAGTTCAACCATGGTATATCACTTGAATGTCCTGCGGATGATCGGCGATCGGCTCCTCATGCCCCTCGATCTTTCGTCCCGAAGGCCTTCACAGTAAACCCCCGGGGCAAGAGCTCTCCTGCCGTCGCGATCTCCGCATCCCCCTGAGCGTTCGCCATGATCACCTTGATCTCGTCGCCGAACTCGATGAGGCTCTGCCGACAGATCCCGCAGGGAGCGACCGGCTCCTCCGTCTCCGCCACCACCGCCAGGGCCTCAAACTCCCTCTCCCCTTCGCTTGCAGCCTTCGCGATCGCCGCCCTCTCGGCGCAGATGGCGGCGCCGGAAGAGGCGTTCTCGACGTTGGCGGCGGAGTAGACTCTGCCTCCCTTTGTGAGGAGGGCGGCCCCGACGCGAAAGCCTGAGTAGGGGGCGTAGGCCCTCTCCATCGCCCCCCTCGCCGATTCTATCAGCCGGTCGTAACCCCCCTGGTAGGGGTGGGGGCCGCACCGGAGGGATCCGATGTACATGCACTCCTCGGGAGGGATGCTCGGAATCGTCATCTCCTCTCCGTCGCCGGCGAACTTCACGGGAGCCCCTCTTATGATCACCGCGGGGACCCCCTCGTCCCCCTCCCCCATCACCACCTCCGCCGCCGAGACGAGGTTGTCGGCGACGGCCTTCCTCGTCACCACCAGGGGCCTCCCGTAGAGGTCCTTCTGACCCCTCGCGTCCTCGACGGGGAGGATGCCGTCGCAGGCGAGGGCGACCCCGACGCAGCCGAGGCGGAGGGGGTGGGTCCTGCTGTCACCGATGACGACCCCGATCCTCTTCCCCGTCGCCTCCTCCATCCTCCTCCTCATGGCGGCGGCGGAGCTTTGGGGGTCCTTCGGGAATAAGACGACGTGGCCTGGGGGGGCGTTGGAGTGGTCGATCCCGGCGTTGGGGTAGAGAAACCCGTCCTTGACCGTCAGGACGACCCCCGGGATCCCGCCCATGATCCGGTCGGAGGAGGCGAGGATCAGCTCCATCTCCCTCGGGTCTTTCCCGTACTTCTCCGCCAGCTCTCGGGCCCGAGGGCCGGGAGCCACCTCCGATAGGTTGACAACACCGCCCTCGGCGGTGGCGATGGCGCTCTCGGCGACCACCAAGACGTCGCCGTCGGTGAGGGCGAGGCCCGACCGCTCCATCCCTCCGAGGAGCGCCTCGACCAGGTCCTCTCCGGGCCTCACCAGATTCGTCTTTATTCCGATAAGTTCCAAAGGCCTCACCAATATCGTTTCGGGTCCTCCAGCCGATCCAGCGCCTCCTCGATGGCCCCCGCGATCGCCGGCAGCCTGAAGGGCTGTACGCCGAGGTTTTTTACTAGCCCCCGGAGCTGGGCCGCCGTCCCCAGAACCAGGACCTCCATCTTCTCCGGGTCGCATCGGAGGGCTCCCGCAGGTATCGCGGCGTCGCCGCCCCGGGCCAGCATCTCCTGCTTTATCACTATCGCCTCACCGGAGGCGACTCCCCGGATGGAGAGGGCCCGGAAGGAGCCCTTGCCGCCGAGGGCCCTCGCCCCACCCTCCCCCACCCCGAGCCTGGCAAAGGCATAGCGGAGGTCCCCGGGATGGCCCCAGTGGCCGAAGACCTCCACCTCGATCTTGCCAGCTCTGGCGAGGGCGGGCCCTCCCCGGACCGCCTCTGCCATACGGATGACGTCGAGGGAAGCCGCTACGTCGTGGGTCCGGACGAGGTGGGCGCCGTTGTAGACGGCGACGGCGGCGGCGGCGAGGCTCCCGGGCAGTCGGTCGCCGGGCTTCGGCCTGTCTAGGACCGCGCCTATGAAGGACTTCCTGGAGACCGCCGCCATCACCGGCCTCTCCAGGATCCTAAGTCGGTCGAGGCCGTCCAGGATCGCGAGATCGTGGCCCGGCCCCTTCGGCGGCGTCCAGTGGCCGATCCCCGGATCGACGGTCACCTTCTCGATGGCAACGCCAGCGGCGGTGGCGTCCTTCAGCCTCTCGCCGAGGTTCGCCACGATATCCCTCATATCGAGGATGTCGCCGGGCCTCTCCTTCGACGCCATGATGATGAGGGACCCATCGTGGTCGGCCACGGTCTTAGCCATGGAGGGGTCGTGGAGCCCCGAGACGTCGTTTATGCACGCCGCCCCGGCGGATAGAGCATCATCGGCGATCGATGCCCTCTGGGTGTCGACGGAGACGACGACCTCCTCGCCGAGGCCGTCCAGGACCGCCTCCAGGGCGGGAAAGAGCCTCCTGTGCTCCTCCTCCTCGGGGATGGGGGGCGACCCCGGCGCCGTCGAGACCGCCCCCAGGTCCAGGACCTCCGCCCCCTCTTCGGCGAAGGCGAGGGCCCGTCCCAGGACCGCGTCGATGCCGGCGTAAGACTCCTCGTAGAAAGACTCCCGGCTGAGGTTGATCACCCCCATCACCCGGACGGGGTGGAGGTCTCCCAATCGGATCTTGCCGATGAACCCCTCGATCGTCACTTTCAACGCCCCACTTTATAGGAATCGTCGACTTTAAAACGTTATTCCAGGAATCGACCGTCACTCCGAGAGCCTCAGCATCATCCCGGTCGTCCTCGCCCTCTCTATCGCGAGGTTTAGGATCAGAAGGCTTGCCGCAAAATAAAGGAGGGCGAGGGCCATCCCCAGGAGAACCTGGTGGGAGCCGTAGCCGTAAGCGAACCGGTAATACTCGAGGAAGTAGGTCAGAGGTATCGACTTCGAGAGGATCTGGAGGGGCCACGGTAGGATCGATACGGGGTAGTAGACCCCGCTGACGAGCATCATGATCCCGCTTAGGCTCCAGGCCGCCACGTCCGCCCTCTGGCCGAAGAGGAGGATCGATATGCAGACCGCCATCCCGATGGACGCCGCGGTGATGAAGATCCCGGCGAGGAAGATGAGGACGACGATGAGGCCCCCAGCCAGGAAGTTGAACCCGAATAGGTAGCGGCTCGCCGCAGCCAGGATGATGAAGACCGCCGACCCTCGGGCGACGCCGAAGAGCATCGCCCCCAGGACGAGATGGTAGCCCCGGACGGGGGCGACGAAGGTCTGCTTGATGCTCTTGGACCAGAGGTCGAAGAGGAGGATGTAGGCGACGTCGATCTGGCTGATCTGAAGGATGCTGAGGGCGATCGCCCCCACCAGGACGAAGGCGACCATGTCGTCGGCCACATCCAGGAACCGGGTGAGGAGGCCTATCGAGAGGAGGCCGATGAAGGGCCAAAATACCAGCTCAAAGACGGTGAAGACGTTCCTCTTGGATATGATCCAGTTCTTGTACGTCGCCGATAGGAGCTTGTTCAGCTCACCTCGCCAGCTCAAGGAAGACGTCCTCCAGGTCCGGCTTTTCTAAGCCCATGTCCAAGATCTCCGCCCCAACGAAGGCCCTTATTATCCCGCCGAGGGTCCCCTCAGTCCGGTCAAAGACGACCTCCACCCTGCCGCGCGAATGCCTTACGTCCATCACCCCCGGAATTATTCTGAGGCACATCGGATCGATCTCACCCTCGTAGTCGATGAAGATCCGGTCCCCGATCTTGAGGGCCCTTTTCAGCTCCCCAGGGGTCCCGAGAGCGATCAGCTTCCCCTCCCGGAGGAAGGCGATCCGATCGCAGAGCTCCTCGGCCTCGGGCATGTAATGGGTCGTGAGGACGACGGTAATCTTCTCCTCTTGGTAGATCCGGTGGATGAGGGCCCTCGTCTTCATCGCCATCTCCGGGTCGAGGCCCGAGGTCGGCTCGTCGAGGAAGAGGATCTCAGGCCTGTTGAGGATCGACTTCGCCAGGGATACCCTCTGCTTCAGCCCCGTCGAAAGGGTCTCGAACTTCGAGTCGACGTGAGCCTCGAGTTCGAAGGAGGAGATAGCCTCGTCCACGGACCGGGCGAGGTCCCGACCGTAGAGGCCGTAGAGCATCCCCGAATGGTTCAGGTTCTCCCTCACGGTGAGGCTCCACGGAAAGTTGGGGTTTCCGCTGCTGATGTTTATCCTCTCCCTGACGGCGTGGGTATCCCTCAAGGCGTCGAAACCCAGAACTTCCAGCTTCCCATCGTCGGGCCGGATCAGGGTGGAGAAGATCGACATGAGGGTAGTCTTTCCGGCGCCGTTGGGGCCGAGGATGCCGAAGACCTCCCCCTCCTCGATGGAGAGGGATACCTGGTGGAGGACCTCCTTCCTCTTGAAGAGGCCCCGAAAGCTCTTGCAGATCCTCTCAGCCCGGAGCGCTGCCATGGTTCTCGGTGTAGACGGAGGTTGAAGATATGAATGTTGGTGGGCGAAGGGGGCGGGCATGGGTCGGCGCTGTGGTCCTATCTCCGGGGCCGGAGGTTCCCGCGGCTCCACGGCGACCTATTTGCCCTCTTCCTCATGATCCAGATCGCGGCGAGGGCCGCGGCGATGAGGAGGGGACCGGCAAGTTGGGCACCGAAGAGGCGACCCTCCTCGGGGTGGGCGACCAAGAGGGGGAAGGATAGAGTTGAAAGACCGCCCTCATGGCCGATCTCGCAGCCGATCCTGTACTCCTGGGCCTGGGCCGACCCCTCTACCTTGACGTCGAATCGGGCGACGGCCGCCCCGCCCGGGGGTATATCGCCGAGGAAGGATCGATCCGATATGGGGATGACGGGCGGGGCCGCCAGAAGCCGGACGGTGCAGTTTCTGGCCTCGGCCCTCCCAGCGTTTCCGACGATGAGGCTGATCGACCCCTCCTCCCCGGGAGATAGGTCGGACCTCGTCGAGAGGAGCTTTAAGGTGGTGGGTTCGCCCTCCGCCGATAGGATCAGGTCCAGCTGGAGGCTCGAGGGGAGGTAGAGGGGCGAGGCGGCGCCGCCGCTGAAGGTGACGTCGGTCTGATGCTCGTATTCGACCTGGAGGCTGAGGAGGACCGGACCCTCGGCATCCTCCTCGACATCGATCTCGAACTCCAGGAGCGAGGTATTTCCAGGCCCGAGGAGGTCTATTTGGGCCTGACCCGAGAGGACCCGGACCGGCCCAGCAGGATGGAGGTCCACCCGGAGGTTTGAGGCCTCCAGGCACCGAAACTCCGCCAGCATCTCTTGGGCCGCATCCCCCTCGGAGCCGGGTGGGACGGCTCCGGGGACGAGCCCCTCCACCATCCCGTCGTTGGCGAGGACCAGCCGGAGGGTTCCACTGCCACCCGGAGAGAAGACGGGGTTTATGACGGAGACGTCGATCTTCGGACCCCCCTGGACCTTGTAGTGGTCGCCGGCGAACTGGACCTCACCAGCTTCCGCCAGGCTCGCCACCCCCGGGGCCAGCAGGAGGATGAGGAGAATGGATCGGATCTGATGGTTCTGCATCCCGATCCTGCCTTTAGCGCCCCCGGCGTATAAGTTTGTTGTGCAAGTCCTCCTCGAAGCTCGAAATTGTTCCCTCATCGGGCGAGGATGGTGCTGGCGAAGAAGGTCGCCGCCGCAGCGAGGATTATCGTGGCTCCCGAGGGGATGTTCAGCTGGTAGGAGACGACGAGCCCCACCAGGACGAAGGCCCCGCCGAGGAAGATGGAGAGGGCCATGATCCTCTTGATGCTTCGCGCGTGCTGCCGACCTATGGCTCCGGGGATGGTGAGGAGGGCGATCACCAGGATTATCCCCACGATCTTGATCAGGACCACGATGGAGAGGGCCACCATGCAGAGGAGGAGGAGGCGGAGCTCTTTTGTCGGGAGGCCCACCGCCTCGCCGTAGCCGGCGTCGAAGGAGAGGATGAGGAGGTCTTTGTAGAAGAGGGCCACGAGAATGAGCATGGCCAGGGTGAGGGCCGATATCAGAAGGACGTCTCCCCAGGATACGGCGAGGATGTTTCCGAAGAGGTAATCGAAGAGGTCGGGGGCGTATCCCCGGCTGAAGCTCACAAAGACTATCCCAAGAGACATCCCCGCCGCCCAGAAGACGCCGATGGCTGTATCTTCGGAGACCCTCGATCGATCGCTGATCGCCCCGATCCCCAGGGCCGCCGCCACCGAGAAGAGGACCGCAAAGAGGAGGGGATCCATTCCGAGGAGGTAGCCGAGGCCGATGCCGCCGAAGGCAGTGTGGGCGATCCCGCCGCCGATGAAGACGATCCGGTTGAGGATGACGTAGATCCCGATGACTCCGCAGAGGACCGCGGCGACGACGCCGGCGACGAGGGCCCTCTGCATGAACTCGTAGGCGAAGGTCTCGATCATCGTCAATCGTGCTCCCTCAAAACCCTGTGGGGTATGCCGTGGGCGATCATCTCCACGGGGCACTGGTACGCCTCTTCGATCTCCTCGGCGAAGAGCTCCTTTGAGCCGTGGTAGTAGAGCTTTCGGTTGACGCAGGCGATCTTCTTGACGTAGGTGGATACGGCGCTGATGTCGTGGGAGACCATGATTATCGTCATATCCTCGTTCAAATCTCTAAGGAGCTCGTAGAACTCCCGCTGCCTTGAGCTGTCGATCCCGGTGGCGGGCTCATCCAGCAGGAGGAGGTCGGGCTCCGAGACGAGGGCCCGCGCTACGAAGATCCGCTGCTGCTGGCCTCCCGATAGGGCCCCTATCTCTCGGTCGGCCTGCTCTTCCATTCCGACCGCCGCGAGGGCCGCCAGGGCAGCATCTTTATCCTCAGCACAGTAGCGGCCGAAGAGCCCCTTTCTCCCGTACCGGCCCATCATCACCACCTCGACGGAGCTTACGGGAAACTTCTGGTCGAAGAGGCTCTTCTGGGGGAGGTAGCCGACCCGGGTCCGAGCGGCCTCGGGTTTCATCCCGAAGACGAGGACCCTCCCCCGGGAGGGCTTGATCAGCCCCAGGATCGCCTTGAGGAGGGTGGTCTTCCCCCCGCCGTTGGGGCCGATCAGCCCCAGGAAGTCCCCCTCTTCGACCTCCAGGAAGACCTCCTCCAGGACGGTTCGGCCGTCCAACCTGACCTGGAGGTCTTCGATGGATACGGGATTTGCTCCGGTCATCTTTGCATCTTTCCTTCCGTTCTTCCTTCTCTCTCCCAGCTCGGTTCTGTCATCGGGATCTCAGCCTTTCAGGCTTTCTGCGATCTCCTGGCCCACGTGCCTCATGTTCGCCGCGTAATCTTCGGCCAGGGGGTCCAGGGGCACCACCCTGCCGTCGATCTCTTCGGCGATGATCTCCGCAGACTTCGGGTTGAAGTTCTTGTCGACGAAGATGGTGGTGAGGTTCTTTTCGCGGGCGACCTCGACGATCTCGGCGAGGTACCTCGGCCCTGGCTCCTTCTCCTCCTCCAGGATCGCCACCTGGACGAGGCCGTAGTCCCGAGCGAAGTAGCCCCAGGATGGGTGGAGGACGATGAACTCCTTTCTATCCATCTCCGAGAAGGTCGAGTTCAGATCACGATCGAGCTCTGCAAGCTCGTCGAGGTAGTCGTCCCTATTTTTCCGATAGATATCGGCGTTCTCGGGATCGACCTCGATGAGGCCGTCGCAGATGTTATCGACGATGATCATGGCGTTCTGCGGCGAGAGCCAGATGTGGGGGTCGGCCGTCAGTATATCCTCATGAACGCCGTGATCGCCTAGATTCACGTCGTGGTCGTGATCGCCGGCGTCGGTCGACTCGATCAGGTCCACCCCGGAAGAGGAGTCGACAACGAGCATATCCTCGTTGGCCCGCATTATTCTATCCATCCAGATCTCAAGGCCCGCTCCGTTCTTGACGTAGATGTCTGCATTCTCCACCTTTACGAGCTTGGAGGGCGACGGCTCGAAGGTGTGAGGGTTTGTGCCCGGCGGAACCAAGACGTCTACCTGCACCCGATCTCCGCCCACCATCTTCGAGAAGTGGCCGAGGGGCACGGTGGATGCGACGAGGCTGACGCCGCGGTCCGTTTCCTTCGAAGAAGCCAGCTCGTCGGAGGATATGCAGCCGCATAAAAAGGACGCCGAGAGGGCCAGCGCCAGGAGGAAGATGCACCTCAAGCTCAAAGCTCCACCTCCTTGAGGACCTTGCCGATGTACTTGGTCCTGGTTTTTCCGTCCTCTTTCCAGTAGCAGTACCAGTAGGGGCCATGGGGACATTTTTTGCACTCCTTGCCGCAGTAGATCCACTCCTGCCGGTAGGTGACGGAGGCGGGCCTCCTCTCACCGGTCTCGGCTTCGGAGCCATCCTCAACAGGAGATTCTTCGCGATCTCTTATCAGCCGGTCGAGGAAATCTCTCACCTCCAGGAGGTGAGGGAGGTCCTCCTCGGCGAGCTCCTCCAGGATGTATTTGGGGATCAAGGGTGCGTCTTATGTAACCTGGCCGGTTAAATCTTTTCCTCAGGTTACATAAGAAGAAGGTAACGTATAGGCTAATAGATACGGGTCAGAAGAATAGATGGAATAATTTTTATTTATTATAACCGACAACCTTTTACGATTCGTGATCTCATTAAAGATAACCGCTCCCAAAGTCGTGATCCTTGATGAATCAAATGCCAGCAGTAACTGGCAACGATAACGAAAATGTTATTTATTCAGTAACACAGCTATCTCGGAAAATAAGGGATATCTTAGCTGGAAATCCTCAATTCAAAGACCTCTTCTTGGAAGGAGAAATCTCGAACTTGCGCAGGCCAGATTCGGGTCATATTTACTTTGATCTCAAGGATGAGACAAGCGTTCTTGCGTGTGTCTATTTTAAAAATCTTCAGGCTGAAGTCTGCAACGATTTAGGCAATGGTATCCAGATAGTGGCCAGAGGCTCTTTGATAAGCTTCGAGCCCAGAAGCCAGTATCAATTGAAGATCACGAAGATCACTCAAGTGGGAGAAGGCAACACCTCTCGGGAATTAAAGCACCTCAGAGAGAAGCTGGAAGCTGAGGGACTGTTCAACTATGACAGGAAAAAGAAAGTACCTCTACGGCCGAGAAAAGTGGGGGTTATTGCCTCAAAAAACAGCGATGCTGAACAGGATATCTTGAATGTATTCAATTCTTGCAAACCAACGATTAAACCAGTCATGGCCTATGCGACCACGCGGGGAGAAGGGGCACCCTTCAGTATAATCAAAGCCCTAAAAGATCTTAATGAAAATCCCGATGTAGATGAGATCATTCTGGCTAGAGGTGGTGGTCCTTCAGAAGATTTCATGGCTTTTAACGACGAGGCTTTGGTTCGGGCCATTGCTTCTAGTAAAAAGCCCGTAATAACGGGCATCGGTCATTCGGGAAATTCGTGCCTAGCGGATCTGGCTGCTGACTATGTGGCCACCACTCCTTCCACGGCAGCCGAAGCTGCAGTTCCCGAAAGCCATAAGTCCGATCTTCAGAAATATAAGGTTGCTATTGTAGGTTTAATCGTGTTATTGGTGTTTTTAATAATCGTATTCCTGCTCGCAGGCGGTTCGGTATGAAACTGATATCGAAATACGATGAAAAATATTCAAATAATGCATAGATTATCTCAAGGTTTATTCGATAATATTACACTTTTTAGATCTGAAATGAATAAATGTTTACGAAGGCCGGTCCTCGAACCGGCCCCCCCCGCCGCCCGCCTCATGCGAACTCCGCGAACTTGCCGTACCCCTCCTTCTTGCTCGGCTTCACCTTCTTGAGGGCCTCCTCGAAGTGCTTCGCCTCTATCTTGTACTTCGCGATCTCCTCATCCTCCTGGGGCCTTCCGGCGAGGACGTACTCCCGGATCGCCAGCATCACCGCCTCGTTGCAGACGCTGGCGAGGTCGGCGCCGGAGTAGCCGTCGGTCCTCTTCGATATCGCCACAAGGTCGACGTCTTCGGCGAGGGGCCTCTTGGCGGTGTGGATCTTGAGGATGTCGAGCCTCGCCTCCTGGTTGGGCATCCCGATCTCGACCATCCTATCGAACCTTCCGGGCCGGAGGAGGGCGGGATCGATGATGTCGGGGCGGTTGGTGGCGGCTATAACGACGACGTTGTGGAGCGCCTCCAGGCCGTCCATCTCCGAGAGGATCTGGCTTATCACCCTCTCGGTGACGTGAGAGTCGCTGGTCCCTCCGCCCCGGGCGGGGGCGATGGCGTCCATCTCGTCGAAGAAGAGGACGGTCGGCGCCGCCTGCCTCGCCTTCCGGAAGGTCTCCCTCACCGCCCGCTCCGACTCCCCGACCCACTTGGAGAGGAACTCGGGGCCCTTGATGGAGATGAAGTTCGCCTGGCTCTCGGTGGCGACGGCCTTCGCCATCAGGGTCTTTCCGGTGCCGGGGGGGCCGTAGAGCATGATCCCCTTGGGGGGCGATGCCGCCATGTGGCTGAAGAGCTTGGGGTAGGCGAGGGGCCACTCCACCGCCTCCATCAGCTCCTGCTTGACCTCCGCAAGGCCACCGATGTCGTCCCAGCGGACGTTCGGCGACTCCACCAGCACCTCCCGCATGGCGGAGGGCTCCAGCTCCCGGAGGGCGTCGACGAAGTCCTCGTTGACGACCACGATCTTGTTCAGGATCTCGACGGGGATGCTCTCCACGTCCAGGTCCAGCTCGGGGACGATCCTCCGCAGAGCCCTCATCCCCGCCTCCCGGGCGAGGGCGGCGAGGTCCGCTCCGACGAAGCCGTGGGTGATGTCGGCGAGCTTCTCCAGGTTGACGTCCTCGGCGAGGGGCATCCCCCGGGCGTGGATCTGGAGGACCTCGAGCCTCGCCTCTCGGTTCGGGACTCCAATCTCGATCTCCCGGTCGAACCTCCCGGGCCGCCTCAGGGCGGGGTCGAGGGCGTCGGGCCTGTTGGTGGCCCCGATCACCACCACCTTGCCCCGGGACTCGAGGCCGTCCATCACCGCCAGAAGCTGGGCGACTATCCGCCGCTCCACCTCCCCGGTCACCTCCTCTCTCTTCGGGGCGATCGAGTCGATCTCGTCGATGAATATGATGGAGGGCGCTTCCTGCTCCGCCTCCTTGAAGATCTCCCGGAGCCTCTCCTCGGACTCTCCGTAGTACTTTGACATGATCTCTGGGCCGCTGAGGGTCTGGAAGTGGGAGTTCGTCTCCGAGGCCAGGGCCTTCGCGAGGAGGGTCTTCCCCGTTCCCGGCGGGCCGTGGAGGAGGACCCCCTTGGGGGCCTCGACCCCCAGCCGCTCGAAGAGCTCGGGGTGCTTCATCGGAAGCTCGATCATCTCCCTGATCTTCTTGATCTCGGGTCCGAGGCCTCCGATATCCTCGTAGCTGATCCTCGGCGTCGCTCTCTCCTCTTTTGCTGGCTTCTCGCTGATCTCGATCCCCGTCCTGTCCCCCATGATGACAGCATCGGCGGCAGGGGTGATCTTCGTCGCCACGAGCTCGATCTTCCTCCCCATGACGCTGATCTCGATGACGTCCCCTCGGGTGAGGACCCTCCCGTCCAGGAGGCGGCGGAGGTACTCCTCGCCCCCGGTGATCCGGAGGGGGACTGTGGGGGCAAAGACCACCTTGTTGGCGGGGGCCGACTTTGTGACCTTCACCGGCACCCGGTCATCTATGCTGACGCCGGCGTTCCTCCGGATGTTTCCGTCCAGCCGGACTATCCCTGTCCCCGTATCCTCGGGGTATCCGGGGAGGAGGAGGGCGGCGGTCTTCTTCTTCCCGGCGATGTAGAGGACGTCCCCCGCCTGCCACCCTGCGTTGTAGATGACGGCCTGGTCGACCCTCGCGATCCCTCTTCCCACGTCGGAAGGACGAGCTTCACCAACTTTGAGCGTGTACTCCTCGGCCATATCAATCCTCGTACAATATCAATATCTTTTTATTTCAACCTATCCGATCAGTTCAATCCGACTCGTGTGATCTCCGGTTTCGGCGACGACAGCAGGTTGCTGTCAAGACCGCTTAATCGTAATGCTCGATCCACCTGGCGGCATTTTCAGCTCACAACGTCCGTATATCTGCAGTTAGTAACTTTGTGTTAGTAATTAACAGTTATGTAGTATTTAACTATTTCGCTCTGGTGGGAGGGCTGGCGGAGGCGATCCCTTCCGGCGGAAGACGGTGCCGCATTGTGGGGGAAGAGCTTCCTCTCCTGACGGCGGCAGGGCGGCGATCCCGCCAATCGTGCCGACGCCGTATACATAGATCTAAAGAAGAATGGCGCCCGGTCCGGTTCGTTTGGATCTCTCTGCCCAGCGCTCAAAAATGATCAAGCCTCGGGTGGGATTTGAACCCACGGCCTCGTCCTTACCAAGGACGCGCTATGCCAGCTAAGCCACCGAGGCGCGAAAAGGTGCGATCGCCCCTTGCGTGCTTTCTGTTTTTGAACCTTTCGGTCAGGTCCCAGCAGCCTAAAGGGTTCCGGTCTTCCCGGAATCGTACCTCTCACCTTTGGTATGGGTGCGGTTTTCTGGAGGAGAGGTCTGGGCCGTGCAGCCACCTTGTTTTTTGAGTTTGCGCCCTTTGGGGCTTCGAATCCCGGGACCATCGCTTTAGTCCTGACTTTCATGGCTCCGACCTTCAGCTTCGATCTTTACGACAAAAGGGTTATCTATTCCGTAGGCCCCTAAAGCGGGACTGTGTCACCGAAGCTCCAGAAGGGAGAAGAGATGATCCGGGCCCTCAGGCCCCACCCCTTAGCCTTTTACCGGCTCTACGGGGTCTGGATCTACCTCTCTCTGGTGGGAGTTTATTTTTCGTCGGGCTCGACGGTTACGATCTATGATATGACCCCCGAGACCTCGGCCCGGATCCTCTGGTGGCTCTCGATCCTCGTCCCGGCGGTCCTGATCGCCCTCTTCAGGATCAACTGGCGGTGGCTCTTCGCTCTGGGGGCGCCAGCCGTCATCGCCTTCAGCCTCCCCGGCCAGCCGGAGTACATCGACCTCATCGAAGGCTTTGGTCTGGACTGGTTTATGGACCAAAACCACATCCTGACGACCTTCGGCATCCTCGGGGTCCTGGGGACGGAGGCGCATCGGAGGTCTCACCGCTACTACATCACCAACTGGAGGCTGATCATGGAGTCGGGCCACCTGGGGGTCCACCGGAGGACCCTCCTCTACAAGAACATAAACGACCTGGTGGTGGAGCAGTCCTTCCCCGGAAAGGTATTCAACTTCGGGACGATCATCCCCATCACCGCCTCGGGCCTCGGCCTCGGCGACGACTTCAGCATGGTGGGGGCGGCGGTGGGCGGGAGGGCGATGGTAGGAGCCGGAGGCGGGAAGGCCGTATCTACGCCCCGGGGAAGGTCCCACCACCTCCTCGAGGGGGTCGGCCGCCCCGAGGAGGTCCACGACCTGATCATATCCCTGATGCACTCTCAGAGGTGATGGTGAAAAAAGGGGATGGGGGCGGAGTTCGTGGTCCGAGCCTGCAGCTTCGTTCATCCACCTTTATCGAGAACCCTCTTGTAGACCACCTCCGTCTCTCGGGCGATCTCGTCCCAGGTGAACTCCCTCTCAAGCCGCTCCCTTCCGGCCCTGCCGAGCCTCTCCATCTCCTCGGGGTCGTCGAGGAGCCTGTTGATGCACCAGGCTATCGACTCGGGCTGGATGTAGGCGAGGAGGCCGTCCTCGAAGTTCTTGATGATGCTCACCGCCTCGGTGGCGATCACCGGCTTGCCCGCGTCCCACCCCTCCAGGACGACGATCCCGAAGGGTTCGTTCCTGCTCGGGAGGCAGACCATGTCGCAGGCGTTCATCCACTCCTCTTTTACGTTGCTGGGGATGTAGCCGAGGAAGATGCAGGAACCCTCGACGCCCAGCTCCCGAGCCCGCCGCTCGCACTCCGACCTCATCTCGCCGTCGCCGATGAAGACGAACTTGGCGTCCCAGTGGCGGGCTAGGATGGAGGGCATCGCCTCGACGAGGATGCAGGGCCCCTTCTGGTAGTTCATCCTCCCGCAGAAGAGGACGACGGGAGCGAGGGGGTGGATCCCGTGTCTCTCCTTCACCCTTCCGGGGTCGACGGCCCGCCTGAAGGAGCCGATGACGAGGCCATTGGGGATGATCTCGATCTTCTCGGGGGGGATCTGGTAGAGCATCATCAATTCGTCCTTCATCCTCTGGGTGGTGGTGATCACCATCGCCGACTCGTAGCCGGCGAGCCATTCCCGGTGGGCTATCTCCCGGGGGATGTAATCGGTGCTGAAGTTGTTTCCGCACCTGCCCCACTCGGTGCTGTGGAGGGTGATGACGTAGGGGATCCGATAAGCGGATTTTATCTTGTTGAGGGCGGTGACCGGGTGCCAGTCGTGGCCGTGGACGACGTCGAATTTTCCGAAGAGCTTTTGAACGTGCCAGAACCGGTCGAAGATGGCGTCAGACATCCGATCCATCTGGGCGAGGATATCCCCGGACGGGTCGGAGTCGACCCTCTGATAGTGGACGCCGTTTATTTCGTCATAGGAGCCGAAGTCGCCCCTCCGGGTGAAGACGTGGACCTCGTGCCCCCGCCGCGCTAGAGCTTCGGAGATCTCGGAGACGTGGGGGGCGACGCCCCCGACCTTTGTGGAGTACAGGCTCTCCCAGGAGAGCATCCCAATTCGCATAAGTTCACCAAATCAAGATCCAGTAGCTTTTGGTCGCTCGGCCGTTTCGGGATAAAAAGAGCCCTAGGCCGCTCAAAGGCGGCCCGGCGAGGGCGATGGGCCCCTCGGCATCGATCCGGGCTCAAATGACCATCCCTCGGACAATTCCGCTTCAATTTCTTATGCTGTCGTCTCATTAACCTTTCGGTTTTCCCCTCTGGAAGGGGGGGTTTGGATGGCGGTTCGACCGATCTGCAGCATAACTGGGAATCGATCCTGCCCAAGGCGCCTCCGGCCCGGAGGTCCAGGCCCTCAGACCTCTCGGAGCTCTCGGGCCGCCACCTCGGGAGGCACGGAGTTGATGAAGATGCCGGTATTCTTCTCAAAGCCCGCCAGGGCGGACATCGCCGGGTGTATCCTGAGGTTGAGGTGGTAGCGGGGATGGGGGAGTTGGCGGATGGAGTAGTTGTAGGCGGGGCCCGACAGGAGCCGGTCCTGCCTCCGGAGCGCCTCCCCCAGCGCCTCGGCCAGCTCCTCGAGCCCCCGGGGGTCGAGCCCCTCCAGGGACGAGGCGTGCTCTTTTGGAAGGATCCAGGTCTCGTAGGGGACCTCCGAGACGAAGGGGGCTATGAGGACGAACTGGTCGTTCTCGAAGATCAGCCTATCCGAGGCCGCCTCCCGCTCGGCGAGGCTGCAGTAGGGGCATCTCGGGGACTCTCTGATCGCCTCCATCTCCCTCAGAAGGGCCGGGGGGACGATCGGGAGGGCGACGAGCTGGGAGTGGGTATGGCTGAGGGAGGCCCCCGCCACCCTCCCCCAGTTTTTGAAGATCGAGACGAACTTTACCCCCGGATCGGCGATGCGGCATGCGTATCTATCCCTGTAGACGGTGACTAGCCGCTCGAGCTCCTGGCGGCTGAACTTCGAGGGGTCGCCGTCGTGGTCCGGGGACTCGATGATCACCTCGTGGAAGCCCCGGGCGCGGTCCGCAACCCACTCCTTCGTCGGCGGCAGAGGCTCTGCCGTCACCGCCGGATAGAGGTTGAGGAAGGATCTGGCCCACCAGTTCCTGACCCTCTCGTCCCCGTCGGAGCCTACCCCTTCGTCGGTGTAGACGGCGACCGCCGGCGGGGTCATCTCCTCGTTTCCGGGGCAGAAGGGGCAGGTCCTCGGGTCGGACGTCTCCGTCCCTCTCTCGCGCCGGAAGTTGGAGGGCCTCTTCCTCCTCTCGGCGGCGATGATGCAGTACTCCTCGAGGAAGTAGTGGCGCCTCATCTCCGGGATGAGATCACCTTCTCATAGATCTCCAGGGTCTCCCTCGCGGCCCGGGGCCAGTTGAAGACGTCGAGGCACTTCGCCCGCCCGTTCCTCCCCCACTCCCTCCTCCTCTCGGGGTCGGCTAGGACCAGGTTGATCCCCCAGGCGATGTCGCTGGGGTCATTTGGGTTGACGTGGACGCCGGTCGGCCTTTCGGCAGAGGGGTTGTCGACTATCTCCCGAAGGCCGGAGACGCCGCTAGCGCCGACGACAGCCGGCCGCTCCATGGCGGCGGCCTCGACCCCCACGATCCCAAAGGGCTCGTAGAGGCTCGGGAAGACGCAGAGGTCGGCGAGGGCGTAGTGGTGGATCTTCGACTCCAGGTCCAGAAAGTCGGTGACGACCTTCACCGATCCGCCCAGGACCTCCGCCATAGACCTCACCTTCCCCTCCAGGGTCCCCTTCCCGACGACGAGGAGCTTCGCCTGGGGGTGCTCTTTTAAGACTTTTGGCATAGCCTCCAGGAGGGGGATCACCCCCTTCACCGGCTCGAGCCTCCCGACGAAGAGGATCACCTCGTCCTCCTCCTTTAGGGAGTACCGCTCCCGGAGCTCTTCGATCCTCCTCTTCTTCGTCGCCGAGGGGCTGAAGACCTCCGGCTCGACGCCGTGGTAGCAGACGTCTATCTTATCCCTGGGGATTCCGAGGCTGGAGAGCTGCTCTTTCATCGCCTTGGAGACGGTGATCACCCCGTCGGCGAGGCCGGCACCCTTCAGCTCCAGCTCGACGATCTGGGGGTTTGGGGCCGTCTCCCTCCCCACCTCCAGGCTGTGGACGTGGAAGATGAGGGGGGCCCCCAGGACCCTCTTCGCTGAAAGGCCGCCGGGGAGGCCGAGCCAGTCGTGGGCGACGGCGAGGTCGAAGGGGCCGTTCTCCCTCAGAGAGGCGACAGCAAGCTGATTGTAGCTCAAAAGGTCGTGGAGGAAGTCTACCCCCTCCCCCCATGCGCGGGTCCTGTCCGACAGGAACGGCTCCCACCCGTCCCTCATCGGCGCCGGCGTCTCCCGGAAGACGGTGACGCCACGAGCCGTCTCTCTCCGCCTGAGAGATCCGTCTCCCAGGGTGAAGACGGAGATCTCCTGGCCGAGGGACGCCAACTCCTTCGAGATCGAGTCGGCGTATACGCCGAGCCCCCCGAAGACCCGGGGGGGAAACTCCAGGCTGATGTAGGCTATCTTCATAGAATCACCCCAGATCGAAGCCTCTCGTCACCGGAGGCATGCACCTGTCCAGCTCCGAGCTGACCATCAGGTTCTTGTAGTACTCCAGGACCGGCTCCGTCCAGTTCATCAGCTTCGCCAGGGAGAAGGACTCCTCGCAGAGGAGCCGGTACTTCACCTGGTCTTCCAGGTAGGTCCAGGTGAAGTAGTCGAGGGCGAGGGCGTAGTCGAGGATCATCTCCTGGTGGGATGCCTCGATGTTGTCGACGACGACGACACCGCCAAGGCCGGTGACCAGCCGCTCCACCTTATTCAGGGCGTCGCTGAAGCCGCAGGCCCGGCTGACGATGCTGGGTGTCCCCTCCCTCCCGGCCTCGAGGCCGGTGAGGAGGAAGGGCTCGTACTGGGAGGGGAATATCCCGGCGACGCACCCTGCCATGATCTCGTCGACCCTCATCTCCATGCCGCCGTCGTCGGGGCCCGCCCACTGGGGGTAGAGGACGGCTGACACCTGTTTTCTGCCGGCGGCGAGGTTTCCGGCGTCGATCCCGAGGTCCCGGATCATCTTGTTCAGCCTTATCTCCTCCCCCACCAGGGCCTCGGCGGGGAGGTTGATCGGGAAGTCTTCGGGGAGCTTCTCCCTCGGCTTCGGCCCGTGGGAGGTGATGAGGAGGCAGACGACCCTCATCTTCTCGGCGAACCTGTGGTCCATCTTCCGGTGCCTTATCAGGTGGTTCTGGAGGAGGAGGGAGTCGATGAGCTGGGGGTAGCCTTTGTTCTCGAGCTCGAGCCTCGATATGGTGAAGACGGGAAGGATCTCCTCCGGGTCGATCTTCTCCCCGCCAAAGACCCGGTGGAGCTTCTCCGAGAGGAAATTCTGGATCTTCCTCCGGCAGGCGTTCTTCTTCTCCCAGTCGATCCGGCTGACCTCCAGCTCTATCCCGTTTCTTATGACGATGCCGTTCAGATTGTGAAATAGCATCGCCTCCCTCATCGTCGAGTCGCCGACGAAGGAGACGACATCGGCGTACTTCGCCAGGGACTCGAGGGTCGCCATCCCCACCGGGACGTTCGGATCCCAGGAGCTCTCGTTCTTCGCCACCTTCTCCAGGGATCTGTACCCGGAAGACCTCCCAGGGACGGTGGCGTGGAGGGTGGCCATCGTCCGGACGGGGACGCCGAGGCACTTCAGCCGCGCGAGGGCGTAGAAGGTGGGAAACTCGTGGCAGTGGAGGGAGACCCGCATCTTCGGCATCACCGAGATGGCGAACTCCGAGATCGCCTCGTCCCCGTACTTCTTCGCCTTCTCCTCCCCCAGGGATACGAGGTACCGGACGAACTGGGAGACGGCGTAGGAGAGGCCGAGGTAGTGGGTGTACTCCGGGCCGTAGGGGGCCCGTTCATACTGCATCGAGTCGAGCCTCGACATCTGCCACGCCTCGGTCTTGATGGCGTTCGCGAGGGTCATCTTCGTGTCGTACATCGTCTTGAAGATCGAGTCGTAGTAGGCGGTGTTGAAGAGGAGGTAGCCGATGGGGATGCCGGCGACCTCCGTCTGGGCGGCCACGACCTCGATCCCCTCGGCCTTGAGGTGATCGAGGGCGGATGTGAGCTCGTCGTTCATCTCGAGGGGTGCCAGCCCCGATACGTCGGTGACCCTCGCTTTCCCCTTATTCCAGTCTGCCCCCTGGGTGGGGTAGTAGGGGCCGGCGACGAGGATCTTGAGGTCACACTCGATCTCCTTCCTGGCGGCGAGCCTCGCCAGCATCCTCGCCTCGGCGTCGATGACGTCCCATATCCCGCCCATCTTGTTGCAGACGGGGCCTCCCTCCTCCCCCGCCAGGACTATCCAGCGCTTTATCATGCAGAATCCCTCCTCGCGAGCGGCTAGGGATAGGGCGAAAGGGTCGAGACCGCCATCCCTTCGTCGGATATGTCTAGGACCCGAATGCTGTTCGATATCCTGGAGCCCCTCATCTTCATGATGTAGATCGAGCGGACCATGTTGTTTCCGATCCTCTCCCTCTTGAGGATGGTGCAGGAGTCTGCCCCGTACTCCATGATCTGGGTCATCCCGAAGGCCTCGCCTATGGTGATCACCGCCGTCACCGCTAGGGACCGGAGGTCGCCGAAGAGGTCGTCGGCGAGGGACCTCATGACGAAGGGGGACTCGACGGCGGTGAAGAAGGCCATCAGGTCGTCGATGAGGACACGCTGGGGCTTATCCTCCCGGACCTTCTTGTCGACGAGCTTTCGAAAGTTTATCAGAAATTCGACGGGGTCGGTCTCGATGCTCTTCTGAAGCCTCAAGACTGGGTCGGTGACGTCGACCACGGCGAGCTTCCCCTCCTCCTCCAGCTTCCAGAAGTCCCACCGGAAGGAGGAGTAGAGCTCCCTCTTCAGGTACTCGGCGCTCTCCGAGGGCATGATGATCATCCCCTTCTCGCCGTTTTTTATCCCCTCGCGGATGAACTGGGAGGCGAAGACGGTCTTGCCGGTACCCGACGCCCCCGTGACGGTGTTGACGGTCCTTCGGTGGAACCCCCCGTTCACCAGGTCGTCGAAGCCGGGGATCCCCGAAGGGACCTTCTCGTATGATTTGGATGATTCGTCCACTTTTTTTCCCCTCCTGAGAGTCCTTATTCGCCCGAGAGTAATTATTTTTATCGGTAAAGGGCGAAAGATTTTCTTCTCAAATCAGCCGGCGTTCGGCAGAGAGATGGTCTCAAGTTCGATCTTCTTGAATCCCTCATCTCGAATCGTCCTCCTCGATTCGTTCTTATCAATTCGATCTCTTCGGAACATCAGTCTATCGTTCGATCTCATTTGACGATCTTCTGATCGAATCTCAGTACTGCTCGTAGACCCACGACCTCTCGGCCGGGAAGAGGGCGTCGATGAGGCGAACGGTCTTGTCCGACGCCGAATCCACGCCCGGTCCGACGTACATCATCGCCGGGAAGATGTCCGGCCGCGTGAACTGCAGCTCTCGCCAGGTCCGGTGGCCGAGGACCAGCGGAATGAAGAGGTCTTCTGGAATGAAGAAGGCCTTCTCGCATTCTCCTCCCCTCCCCGAGGTGACGGATTCGAGCCTTCCTTCAGACCAGATGAGGTCGACCTGCTCTCTGTAAAAATCGAGCCGCAAAATCCCGGAGAAACCGGCAAGGCTGCTCTCCTTCAGCCGCGCCTCCAGGATGGGGGCGATCTTGGTGAGGAACCTCGTCTTGTCCGGGATATTTATCTGCCAGGCGTAGGGCCTCCCCACCGACGCCCCGAAGGAGATGGCGGTCTTCGCCGCGGTCGACTCCAGGGCGAGGTTCAGCCGGATGTACGGCTTATTTCGCTCTGCGCACATCTTCTTGCAGAAGGCTAAAAGGTTCGTCAGGGCGTCGTCGGATATCCCCTCGCTGACCTCGCTCACGATGAGCCCCGCTCCGAAGCCCTGCCGGGGAATCCTGAAGTAGCATCTCTCTTCTGTCTCTCGCCCTTCCATGATCCAGAACTCCGAGCCGCATCCGATCTTCGGGCTGAAGGTCAGAAGGTACTTCCAGTGGGCATCGTCCCTGAAGGCGGAGAGGAAGTTCGATCTTCTATACCGCTCGTCCTCCCCCTCCAGGAAGGCCGCGTCCTCGGATTCGGCGAGCCGAAACTCGTAGGCTCCGCCGTCTCCATCGTCGTCGCCAGTCGAATCGGGGACCAGATGGAGGGGGATGTCGATGTGGGGCTCGAGGGGTATCGAGTAATAATATCCAAAGCGGTTATAAAACCCCGGTATCCCCTGGACGACGGTGAGGTCGAACCCCTCCTCAGTGAGGGTCGCGTCGAACTCCCGGTACAGGAGCCTCAAGAGCCCCCTGTTCCGGTGTACCTCTCCCGTTCCCACGATCCCCATCTCGGCGACTTTGAGCTTAGTCCCCGCCATCTCCCAGGTCCAGGGGATGAGGGCGAAGGCCGAGGCGATCTCTCCCGTCTCCTCCTCGGCGGCGATGAACCAGCGCTCATTTCTCATCCCCGGTAGGTGGGTGAATATCGTCTCGGCGAACTCTCCCACCTCCTCGGGAAGAAAGATTTTGTCGAAATGATGGCGTAGCTTTCCGGCGTCGTCGGGAGACTCCGCCCGTCTTATTACGTACTTTGATTCCATGGAATCGATTACCTCGCATTTTTTGATGTCCATCATCCACCTTGAATATTCCGCCGATGGCAGGCCTCCTTCCGAGCCGGGATATGCTCAGCCCCGTCGAACAAATATTTATTGAACTTGATGGCCAATATATGATCATGCCATCGATCCCGCCCCTCACGTCCTGCTCAGGTTTCCTCGATGCCGACGAAGACGCCGCCGGTCCCGGTGAGCCCTCATGACCGACGTCTGCCTCTGCTTCGAGGTCCACCAGCCCCTGAGGCTCCGGAGGGACTTCTTCTGGGGCGGCTCCCCGATGAGGAGGATCGAGCCCGAGCAGATCTTCGACTTCTACTTCGACGACCCCGAGAACCGACGGATATTCGATCGGGTGGCCGAGAAGTGCTACCTTCCGGCAAACCAGGTGATCCTCGAGGAGATCGAGAGGCACCAGGACTCCGATCGCCCCTTCAAGGCCGCCTACAGCTTCTCGGGGGTCTTCCTCGACCAGGCCGAGAGGTACAACCCCGAGGTCCTCGACTCCTTCGCGAGGCTCGTCGAGACCGGGATGGTGGAGGTTTTAGAGCAGACCTACCACCACTCCCTCGCGAGCCTCTACGAGGACGGCAAAGAGTTCTCTGAGCAGGTGAGGATGCACCGGGAGCGGATCTGGGACGTCTTCGGCACCAGGCCCCGGATCTTCGAGAATACTGAGCTACTATACGACGATCGGATCGCGAGGATAGTCGAGGGAATGGGGTACGCCGGGATCTTCGCCGAGGGGGTCGTCGCCCATCCCAACCACGTCTATCGGCCGGAGGGGTGCGAACGGATCTCGCTTCTCCTACGGGACTATCAGATCACCGACGACATGGGTTTCCGGTTCTCGGCCCGGTGGTGGAACGAGTACCCCCTCACCGCTGAGAAGTACGCCTCCTGGATCGCGGCGAAGCCCGGCGACTGCGTCAACATCTTCTGCGACTACGAGACCTTCGGCGAGCACCAGTGGGCTGACACCGGGATCTTCGAGTTTCTCAGGTACCTACCGAGCGAGATCCTCCGGTGGGGGCACCTCAGGTTTGCGACCCCCAGCGACGTAGTGGAGAATAACCCCGCCCTTCAGACCCTCTCCGTCCCGAGGACGACCTCCTGGGCGGACATCGAGAGGGACACCAGCTGCTGGCTCGGAAACGCCCTCCAGTGGGCGTGCTATTCCTACCACCGGAGGCTGGAGGGGCCGATAAAGGAGAGCAAAGATCGAGGTCTTATGGAGGTCTGGAGGATCCTCGGCCTCTCCGACCACCTCTACTACGCCTTCACCCACGGGGGCGCCCCCGGCGAGGTTCACAATTATTTCAGCCCTTACGGCAGCCCCTACGATGCCGCCGTCACCTTCTTCGCCGTCCTCGCCGACCTCCACCACCGGGTGAAGACCTGGGTCGTCGCCGCTGAGGATCCCTTCCTATTCTCGATTGGGATCGACCAGTTCACCGGCGACGTCGTATGGGGGCCGAAGGGGCTCGCCGAGGCCTTCGAGCGGGTGGGGACCGACTCTCTCGAGTACCATGCGAGGCGGGGGGACTTATCGACCTGGGCCCGGGAGAGCCTCGCCGACGCCGCCCTCGCCGAGGGGATCGAGGCGGCGGAAGGCCTCCGGGGCGATGCCCTCCGGGCCGCCCTCCTCGAGGCGGCGACGGAGGCGGTCAGGAGGGCCGGCCCCATCCAGGAGAAGGGGGGTGGAACTGGGGAGAGCTTCACCGGCGGCTGCCCCGCAGCTTTTGGGAGGGACGGGGCGATGGAGGCGATCGACCGGAGCGGGAGGACGAGGAGATGACCTCCGATCCCGTCCTCTCTCCGAAGAGCTATCATGAGGGGGCGGAGCGGGAGTGGCTGGTCACCAACGGCCTCGGAGGGTACGCCTCCTCGACGATCCTCGCGTCGAACACCCGCTCCTACCACGGACTCCTGGTGGCGGCGCTGAGCCCCCCGACGGGGAGGACCCTCCTCCTCTCCTCCCTCGACGAGGAGCTGAAGGTCGGATCGAGGAGCTACCACCTCGCCTGCCACCAGTACCCCGGCACGATATACCCCCAGGGGTTCCGCCACCTCGAAGAGTTTCGACGATATCCGGTCCCGACCTTCTGCTATCGAACCGATGACGGATCGTCCATCGAGAAGCGGATCTTCATGGTCTGGGGCGAGAACACCACCGTCGTCAGCTACAGGATCGATGGCGTCGGCCTCTTCAGGGTCGTCCCCCTCGTCAGCTGCCGGTCCTTTCACGTCGCCTCCGGCGCCCCACCCATGGACCAGTTTCCCCTCTCAGTCGGGGGTCCCGGTGGGGGCGTCCGCCTTCGGTCGGGTTGCGACTTCTCCATAGTCTCCGACGGGGCTCGCTACCTCCGGGAGGATCTCTGGTACCACAGCCTGGAGTACGAGGTCGAGAGGCAAAGGGGCCTACAATGGCGGGAGGACGCCTTCTCCCCCGGCAGGTTCGAGGTCGAGGTCGACGGCCCCCTCTCCTTCAGCATCATCGCCTCCGTCGACCGGCAGTCCCCGGAGGGGGCAGGCGCCCTTCTGCTCCGGGAGGAGGAGAGGGTCAATAGGCTCCTTGAAGGGGGGAAAGATCCGCGGTTAGGCGTCCTCGCCGTCGGAGCCGACCAGTTCCTCGTCCGGCGGGGCGACGGGAAGAGCATCATAGCCGGATACCACTGGTTCAACGACTGGGGAAGGGACGCCATGATCTCTCTCCCAGGCCTCCTCCTCACCCCGGGGAGGTTCGAAGACGCCCGGGCGGTCCTCACCACCTTCGCTGGGGCGATGAAGGACGGCCTCCTCCCCAACGACTTCGGGGCCGAAGGGTACAACACCATCGACGCAGCCCTCTGGTTCTTCTGGGCGGTCTACAAATACTGGTCGTACTCGGGGGATGGAGAGCTGATCCGGCAGCTCTTTCCCACCCTCCGGGCGATCCTTCGCCGCTACGCTGGGGAGACCCCCGGATCTTACTTCGACGAGGACGGCCTGATCGCCTCCAAGCCCGGCCTCACCTGGATGGACGCTAAGGTTGGCGAGGTGTTCGTCACCCCCCGGGCGGGGAAGGCCTGCGAGATCAACGCCCTCTGGTACAACGCCCTGAAGGTGATGGAGCTCTTCACCGAGCGGCTCGGCGACGAGGCGGCGGAGGTGGGGTACGGCGACCTGGCGGAGCGGGTCCGAGTTAGCTACACAAAGTTCTGGAACCCGGAGGAGGGCTGCCTCCGCGACATGATCGACGGAATCGACCCCTCCATAAGGCCAAATCAGGTGATAGCGGCGTCCCTCCCCTTCACCCCCCTCGACGCCTCCATGGTCCGGGGCGTCGTCGACGCCGCGACGGAGGAGCTTCTCACCCCCTACGGCCTGCGGACCCTCTCCCCGGGGGATCCGGCCTATGTGGGGAGGTACGAGGGTGGCCCCGCCGAGAGGGATCGGGCCTACCACCAGGGGACGGTCTGGCCCTGGCTCATGGGGCCTTACATCACCGCCCGGATCCGGGCGGGCCGCCAATCAAAAAAGGAGAGGGTGGCGGCCGGAGATATTCTAGGACCCCTCATCGGCCTGGAGGGGCAGATCGGCGTCGGTACGATCTGCGAGGTCTTCGACGGGGATGAGCCCCACCGCCCTGGAGGCTGCATCTCGCAGGCCTGGTCTGTCGGAGAGGTGATGAGGGCCTGGCACGAGGACGTGATGGATGGGGCGAGGGGCAGGGGGCCCCTTTAGACGGGACGGCCCCCATCCCCCTCCTCCTGAGATCTCTCTTTCTCCGATTCAGTTTCTCTCGCCTCATCCAACGCCGGAGGATCTCTTATCGGCGGCGTCCTTCTGAAGAGCGGTCTATTGCTCGACGTCGGCTTCTTCAGGGGGCTGGGAGATCATCGCCATCAGAAGGTCGAGCCAGGAGGGGGCGGTCAAAGCCTCCTCCGGCACCTCTATGACGATCGGCTCGTTGAATCCGGAGCAGATGACCGTAGTGTCGGATCGGATCGTCATCTCGATCTCGTCCATCTCGCCAGCGGGGATGTTCATCATCTCGGAGGTGATGGTCAGATCCAACATTATCAGATTCTTCAGTGGAAGGCCGGAGTCCTTGGCGATCCAGGCCGTCCATTCCATCTCGCCCCCCTCGAAGATCTCGGTGACGTTCATGGCGTAGAGGGGGACCGAGCCGACCTGCTGGCTGAGGATCATGGCGAAGGTCTCCATATCCGGAACCACCTTCACCTTGTAGGCATCCACGCCATCGACCTTCTCTGAACCGATGAACTCGATCTCGGAGGCGTTGAGGAGCTCCGCCTGGTTTTTCACCTGATTCTGCTGGTCCCATGTCTCCTCAGGCATCCCCGGCATCCTCGTCCAGTTGCCGTCGACCTTGGTGTACATGGTGTCATTTATCATGTACATCTCCATCTCCGTGACGACGCCTTTGACGTCATCGGTGCTGGTGGTGGTGGTCATGGTCATCTTCATGGTGCGGGCCGATAGATTCATCGCCCCCTCCCCCACCGACCTCGTCTCAAAGTTGATCGTCCGCAGAGATTTGTTCGTCTCCTGGGGGTTGACGAGCTTTATCGCTTGATCCGCATCCACGGCGAAGGCGGCGGTCTCCATCTTCTCCACCGAATCGATCATCATCGCCTTCAGCTCCTCGGGGCTCGGCTTCTCCTCGACGCAGCCGGAGAGGGCGACGACGACCAAGGCCCATAACAGTAATAGTTTCTTCATGCGGCAGGCCATCTCTACGGCGAACTATTTCACCCTATCGTTCGGCTTTAGGCCCTCCACCGATCGGCGTGAATCCGTTGCTTCCGATGGAGGGTTTGGGATATGCCTCCTCTCCGGGGCGGACCTGCAACGCTCTCATCATCTGCCGCCTCGCCAGGGCTGCGGTCTCCCCCGAATTCGATCGCCCTCTCCAGATCTCTCCCCCCCACCGGGCTTCGGGATCGAAGGGTACAGCCCCCCAGATCGGCGGAGCAGGACTAATGCACAACCCTTATATATAACGTCGATATTTAGACATTATAGTACAAAATCATACATTAAGGTGATCTTATGAAGTATCTCCAACAAGTGGTGGAGGGGAGGGACCTCACCGTCTCGGAGGCGGAGGCCCTCCTCGGCGAGGTCTTCAATGGGGCGACGGACGCCCAGATCGGGGCGCTCCTCGTCGCCCTGAAGATGAAGGGAGAGGCGGTCTCGGAGATCGCTGGGCTAGCAAGAGCGATGAGAGCCCAAGGGGTCAGGATCAGTCCGCGGGTACCAGGCCCCCTCGTCGACACCTGCGGTACTGGCGGCGACGGATCGAACACCATCAACGTCAGCACCTGCGCGGCGATCGTCGCCGCCTCATCTGGCGCCTTCGTCGCAAAGCACGGAAACTACGCCGTCAGCTCCGCCTGCGGGTCCGCCAACGTCCTGGCGGAGCTGGGGGTGGAGGTCGCCCCCGGCCCCGAGAGGGTCTGCCAGGCGATCGAGACCCTGGGGATCGGCTTTCTCCTCGCCCCCGTCTTCCACCCCTCCATGAAGCGAGTTGCCTCCCTCCGGAGGGAGCTCGCCACGAGGACGGTCTTCAACATCCTCGGCCCCCTCACCAACCCCGCCGGGGCGCCGTTCCAGGTTTTGGGGGTCTACGACCCCCGCCTCTGCGATAAGCTCGCCGCCGCCCTCAAGATCCTGGGAGCGGAGAGGGCGATGGTCGTCCACGGCTCCGGCCTCGACGAGATCACCAACACCGGCCCGACCCGGATCTCCGAGCTCAACGGTGGACGCCTGAAGAGCTACACCGTCACCCCCGAGGAGTTCGGCTACCCCGTGGCTCGGATCGACGAGATCCGGGGGGGGAGCCCCGAGGAGAACGCCGCGCAGCTCGTCGAGATCCTCTTGGGGTCGATGGGCCCCGGGAGGGACGTCGTGGCCATGAACTCGGGGGCGGCCCTCTACGTCGCCGGGATCGCCGAGTCGTTATCCGACGGCGCGAGGATGGCCGAGGAGTCGATCGACTCGGGACGGGCCCTCACGACCCTGAAGAGGCTGGTCGCGTCCTGCGGTAGCCCTGAGAGGCTGGAGCGGTTCCTATGACCAGGGCGAAGATCTGTGGTATCAGGGACCCCGGGGCCAGGGACGCCGCCGTCGCCTCAGGAGCCGACGCCGTCGGCTTCGTCGTCGAGATACCCCGGTCGAGGAGGTCGATCGGACGGGAGGAGGCGAAGAGCCTCATCCGGGGGCTCCCCCCCTTCGTCTCCAGCGTCGTAGTGATGGAGCCAAAATCCGCAGCAGAGGCGGCGAGCATCGCCCTCGATACGGGAGCCGACGTCCTCCAGGTGAACGGGACCCTTGCCGCCGAGGATCTCTCGACCCTCAGGGAGATGGTCGCCGCGAGGCTCGTGGCGACGGTCCCGGCGGTCCCCGGCGCCTTGGAGGAGGTCCGGCGGATCGCCGAGGTTGCTGACGCCCTCCTCGTCGACAGCCAAGAGGGGGGAAAGCTCGGCGGGACCGGGGCAGTCCACGACTGGAACCTCTCCGCAGACCTCGTGGAGGCGGTCGGCGCCCCTGTCATCCTGGCGGGGGGGCTATCGCCCGAGAACGTAGCCGAGGCGATAAGGGCGGTCGGCCCCTACGCCGTCGACGTCTCCACCGGGGTTGAGACCGAAGGCAGAAAGGACCCGGCGAAGATCGCCGCCTTCCTCAGGGAGGTGAGGTGTTGCCCTCCGCGGTGAAGCCCGTCCCCGTCGATGGGGGTCCGGCCGTGGAGATGGGTTCGGTCCCCCGTCTATTCGAGGTGACCGACCTCCTCGACCCCCAGGCCCCCCTCAGCCTCTACTCCTCCCTCCGGGAGGAGAGGCACCCCTTCCTCCTGGAGTCCGTAGAGAAGTCTGGGCAGAGGGCCCGGTTCTCCTTCGTCGGGGCGAGCCCCGCCGCGGCGGTGAAGGTACGGGGGAGGAGGTTTGCGGTCGAGGTCTTCGACGGCGGAAGGGGGCTAGAAGAGCTCCTCAGGGGGAGGCTACTCGCCTCCGCCGTCGTCGACGGCCCCGGCGGGGAGGGGCATCCCATCGCCGGCGAGATCAGGCCCGGGAGCGACCTCTTCGACCTCCTCCGGTCCGCCATCCCCACCGAGATAGGCCCCTCGAAGTTCGGAAGGCAGGCCTTCCTCGGGGGAGGGATCGGCTACCTCGCCTACGACCTCGTCGCCGAGAGGATCGATCGGCCCAAGACCTCCGATAAGCCCGACGCCATCTTCGGGATCTTCGATAAGAGCTTCGTCTTCGACCACCTGACGGGAAGGGTCTGCCTCGCGGTCGCCCCCCTCCTGCCGGGGGTGGACCCCGAGGAGATCGCCTCCGATGTGATCGATCATCTCGGGGACCTGGACCTCCGGGAGCCACAGGCCGGAGACCTCCTTCCTTTATCGGTGGAGGCGGACCCCGCCGACCCCTTTGAGGAGTCGGTACGGAGGGCCAAAGAGCACATCCTCGCGGGCGACATCTTCCAGGTGGTCTTGTCCAGGAGGACGAGGGTTCGGCTCGGGAGGCCCGACCCCGTAGTCCTCTACCGGAGGCTCCGGGAGATCAACCCGAGCCCCTACACCTACATCTTCGAGTTCGGGGACCACTCCCTGGTGGGGGCGTCGCCCGAGACCCTCTTCAGCCTCTGCGATCGGGTCGTCACGACAAATCCCATTGCAGGGACGTGCCCCCGGGGCGGGAGCCGGGAGGAGGACGACCTCCTCGCGGCGAAGATGCTGGAGGACGATAAGGAGAGGGCGGAGCACGTGATGCTCGTCGACCTGGGGAGAAACGACGTCCGGTCCGTCTCGAAGGCTGGCTCGATAAAGGTGGAGGAGTTCATGGCTGTCCTCCGGTACTCTCACGTTCAGCACATCGAGACGACGGTCCGAGGGACGCTCCGGGACGGATGCGACTCCTTCGACGCCGCCCGGGCGATCTTCCCCGCGGGGACCCTCTCGGGGGCCCCCAAGCTCCGGGCGATGGAGATCATCGACGATTTGGAGGGGAGGGAGAGGGGGATATACGGCGGCGGGGTCGGCTACTTCTCCGTCGACGGCTCCGCCGACTTTGCCATCGCCATCCGGAGCATCGTCATGGAAGGCGACCTGGCCGTCGTCCAGGCGGGGGCGGGGATCGTCGCCGACTCCGATCCCCACCGGGAGTTCCTGGAGACGGAGCGGAAGATGGCGGCGATGAAGCGGGCCCTGGGGGTGGGTCTGTGACCAAGAAGACGATCCTCTTCATCGACAACCAGGACTCCTTCGTCTGGAACCTCGTCGACTACGTCTCCCAGTTCCACCCGGAGACGGAGGTGGCGTCAAATAAGATAGAGGTCGCAAAGGTGAAGGAGATCGACCCCCTGGGAATCGTCATATCCCCGGGGCCGGGCCATCCCGCAAACCCGAGGGATATCGGAAGCTGCATCGAGGTGATGAGGGCCTTCGAGGGGACTCCTATCCTGGGGGTCTGCCTCGGCCACCAGGCGATAAACCTCGCCTACGGCGGCACCATCAACAGGACCCCCCCCGTCCACGGGAAGGCCTCGGAGATCTTCCACGATGGCCGCGGAATATTTCGGGGGCTGGAGAGCCCCCTGAAGGGCGGTCGTTACCATTCTCTAGCCGTCGAGGACCTCGCCCCTCCCCTGAGGATGACGGCGACGACCTCCGACGGGGTGGTGATGGGAGTGAGGCACCGAAGCCTCCCGGTGGAGGGGGTCCAGTTCCATCCCGAGTCGGTCCTCACTCCGGAGGGGAAGAGGCTGATCACCAACTGGCTGGAGGGGGTCGGCCTATGACCTCCGAGGTCATGAGGCAGATCCTCGACGAGACGGAGGCGAGGCGCTCGGAGCTGCCGAGCCTCGCCACCCCGATCAGGGTCGCCGATCCTCGGGACCTCCCGGACCGGGCCCGGGCCCTCCGGTCGAGGGGGATCAGTCCCATCATCGCTGAGATCAAGCCCCGGATCCTGAAGAGGACCCTTTCGCCGGAGGAGGTGGCGACGATCGCCCGAAGGTACGAGGCGGATGGGGCCAGTGGGATATCGGTCCTCACCCAGCCGACCTACTTTCTGGGGTCGCCGGAGAACGCGAGGGTGGCGAGGGGGGCATCAAGCCTTCCGATCCTCCGAAAGGATTTCATCCTCGACGAGAGGCAGCTCGATGAGGTCGAAAGCGACCTCGTCCTCCTCATCGCCGCCCTCGCTTCGCCCCTGGAGGGGCTGGTGGAGGCGGCCCTATCCAGGGGCCTCGAGCCCCTGGTGGAGGTCCACACTGAGGCGGAGCTCGACCACGCCCTCAAGACCGAGGCCCGGATCGTGGGGATAAACAACAGGGACCTATCGACCCTCAAGGTCAGCCTGGATACCTTCGAGGGGCTGGGGCCTTTGGCTAAAAGCTCCGGCCTCTTCGTCGTCGCCGAGAGCGGCATAGAGACGAGGAGAGACGTCCTGAGGATGGAGGAGGCGGGGGCCGATGCCCTCCTCGTCGGGACCTCCCTGATGGAGGAGCCCGGCCTCCTCCGAGTCCTGAGCGGAGCCGCCAGTCCCTGATGGCGGGGCATATGCGGAGCGGACGACCAGACAAAGATGGGAGCTGATGAAGATTTGATGAAGATCACAGATGCGTCGATGACGAGGTTCGGGAGGTTCGGCGGACGGTTCGTCCCCGAGACCCTGATGCAGCCTCTTAAGGAGCTGGCGGAGGCCTACGGCCGCCTCAAGGAGGACGCTGGATTCATGGAGGAGCTCACTTCCCTTCTGACCGACTACGCTGGAAGGCCCACCCCCCTCTACCTCGCCAGGGCCCTATCCCGGGAGCTGGGCCGGAAGGTCTACCTGAAGAGGGAGGACCTGGTCCACGGCGGGGCCCACAAGCTGAACAACGTTCTGGGGCAGGCCCTGGTGGCCAAGGCGATGGGGAAGACGAGGCTCATCGCCGAGACGGGGGCGGGGCAGCACGGCGTCGCCTCCGCCATGGTGGGGGCGAACCTCGGCCTTGAGACGGAGGTCTACATGGGGGAGGTGGACATCGAGCGGCAGAAGATGAACGTCTACCGGATGGAGCTATTGGGGGCGAAGGTGATTCCGGTGAGGTCGGGGTCGAAGACCCTCAAGGACGCCATCAACGAGGCGATGAGGGACTGGGCGGGGAGCTACGAGACGACCCACTACCTGATGGGGACGGTCGCAGGCCCCCATCCCTACCCCCTGATGGTGAGGGAGCTTCAGTCCGTCATCGGGACCGAGGCGAGGGAGCAGATCCTCGCCGCCGAGGGGAGGCTCCCCGACTCCATCGCCGCCTGCGTCGGCGGCGGCTCCAACGCCATGGGGATCTTCTCCGGCTTTCTTAAGGACGATGTGAAGCTCGTAGCCGTCGAAGCTGGGGGGAGGGGGATCACTTCCGGCCGAAAGATCGCAGACCACGGCGCTTGCCTCAACTTCGGGGAGGAGGGCGTCCTCCACGGGGCGATGACCAAGATCCTCCAGGACCCCTATGGCCAGATCCTCGAGTCCTACTCCCTGGCCGCAGGCCTCGACTACCCCGGCGTCGGCCCCGAGCTCGCCCACCTCGCCGAGGTCGGCAGGGTGACGCCGGCGGTGGCCGACGACGAGACCGCCCTCCTCGGCCTGAGGCGGCTCTCGGTCCTGGAGGGGATCATCCCCGCCCTGGAGTCCTCTCACGCCGTCGGCTACGCCCTCAGAAACCCCGACGCCCTCGGGGAGGTCTCGATCATCAACCTCTCAGGAAGGGGAGATAAGGACCTGGCGACGGTGATGGAGCATGAGGGGAGGGTGGGGAGATGAGGCTCGCCGAGGCCTTCAGGCGCCGCCCCCTCCTCATCGCCTACATCTGTGCCGGCGACCCCAGCCCCGAGGCGACGGTTGGGATAGCAGAGCTTCTGGCGAGGGCCGGGGCCGACGTCGTAGAGCTTGGCCTCCCCCACTCGGACCCGATAGCCGACGGCCCCGTCATCCAGGCGGCGGCCCAGAGGGCGATCGATGCGGGGATGAACACCGACCTCTACTTCGAGGTCGCCTCGACGATCAGGGCCAATGTTCCCCTGGTCTTCATGGGCTACTACAACATGGTCTACCAGCGGGGTCTCGATCGGTTCGCCTGCGACTGCGGGGCGAGCGGGATCACCGGCCTCATCGTCCCCGATCTCCCGCCGGAGGAGGCGGGCCCCTTGCGGGCGGCCTGCCGGAGGGCGGACCTCGACCTGATATCCCTCGTCGCGCCGAATACGCCGGCGGAGAGGATCCCCTACATCGCCGAGAGCTCCAGCGGCTTCCTATACCTCGTCGCCCGGGCGGGGGTGACGGGCGCGAGGTCGGAGGTCCTGCAGTCGACGAAGGCCCTCATCGAGCGGGTGGACACCGAGCTGCCCAAGGCCGTCGGCTTCGGGATATCGACGCCCGAGCAGGCGGCGGAGGTGATCCGGGCTGGGGCGGACGGTGCCATCGTCGGCTCCGCCTGCGTCGACCTGATCTCTAGGAGCGACCTTGTGGGGCTGGAGGAGCTGATCCGGGGGATGAAGGCCGCGATCGGAGAGGCGCGGCCGATCGAGGCGGCGGCGAGGATCTGATCCGGGGGACGAAGGCGGCGGTACGGGAGGCGAAGGCGGCAGAGGCGACGGCCAGGGTCTGAGGGGGGGGGCGCCGAATTTTCTCCGCTTTTGGGGCTTTCTTCCCTTCATCCTCGGCCAAGAGGCCTTATTTCGACGGGGAGGATGGTTGAAGGGCTCGGCTCCAAAATTGAGCAGAATAAGTTCCGGTCCGGGGACCCTCAAGACCCCCGAACCGATCTTCTTCGCCCCCCTCCGTTTCTGACCTTTTCCCTCACATCCCGAGGGTGTAGGCGTAGCCGCTTCTGAAGAACCGATAGTAGGATCTCATGTATCCGGGGCTCGTTATCTTGACGCTGTGGTACTGGTTTCCGGGGACGGTGAAGCTGACGATCCCATCAAGCCTCCCGTCGCTGACGTCGTTGTAGGTTACGGCGTCGTCGACGGTGACGGTGTACCCCGAAAGCCAGCTCGACCTGACCGTCACCCGGGCGTAGGAGGGAGACGGGCTAGGACCGGGACCTGGCGGCCATCCGCCGCTCGATACGTCGACGATGATGGCGTTGGACGGCTGGTTGTTGGCGATGAAGAGGAGGATGTGGCGGCCGGGCTCATTGGCGTAGAAGCTGATGCTGCTATATCCGGGCCAGAAGCCGTACGAATCCACTTCCACCCTGCCGCTCTCGTATATCTCGTAGAAGGTCGTCGATCCGCCGCCCGAGGAGTAGGCCAGAAGCTGGAGGTAGGCGCCCAGAGGACAGGTGGCGTACTGGGACCAGCTCCAGGCCCCCATGATCCAGAGGGAGTTAACGCCGCCGAACATTGAGCTGTAGGTCGAGTACGAGGTGGACTGCCCTCCGTAGAAGACGGTGGAGGGCTCATGCCCCGATATCGAGTACTGCTGGACTTCAGCCCCGCTGGAGGGCGGAGCCTCCAAGCTATAATAGGCCTCCCCAGCCCCGGACGGACCGGGGGCTCCGAAGGAGTCGGAGCCGCCGAGGAGCCCCATCGTCTCCGGGGACGATCCGGCATCGCTTCCGTAGTAGCCCGCCATGAGCCCTTCGGCCTCCCCTTCTCCGGCGATGTCGGTCATCGGCTCTTCGGTCCATTCGGCAGAGGCCATCCCGACGAATAATATGATCAATAACGAAATCAACCTCGATTTCAAGCTCAAGAGGAACACCCCCGCTACCCATTATCCCTCTGGTAGTACAAAAACTTTTGGAGTCTCTGGGGCGGCATCCCCCACTGGGGCGGGGCCGTCCTCAGCCGAAGGGTTTCATCGCCGTCTCCGGAAGGCCGACCCCCACCAAAACTTTCGGGGATCGCCCTATCTCGAAGGCGATCGAAGCTTCTTTCTCTGCCTTCTGATCCTGGCGCCCCACCGATCCCTGTGGGGAGTCGGCTCTCATTTTACATCGATTCGAGGGCTGGGATCCCCAAGGTCTCCAGGGTAGCCCGGAGGCAGTTTCGGGCCGCCTCGACGAGGGCGAGCCTCGCCTCCCGGACTCCGGGGTCGGCCTCCAGGACGGGGCTGGCCCGGTAGAACTGGTTGAAGATCTCGGCCAGCTCCCGGGCGTAGGTCGCAAGAAGGTGGGGCTTCAGCTCCCGGGCCGCAAGGTCTATGGCGAGGTCGAACTGGGATATCTTCTTGACGAGCTCCACCTCCTCGGGGCCTGAAAGGAGGCCTGGGTCGAAGTCGCCGAAGGATCCGGCTTTGTCGAGGATGCTGCAGGCCCTGGCATGGGAGTACTGGATGAAGGGGGCCGAGAGCTTCTCGAAGTCGAGGGCCGCCTTCCAGTCGAAGACGGTCGCCTTCTCCGGCGATACCCGGACGACGTCGTACCTCACCGCCCCCAGGGCGACCTCTCTCGCGACGGCCCGCCTGAACTCCTCCCCCTCCTCGGGCCTTCTGGCGGTGACCTCCCGGTAGGCCTGGGCCTCCACCTCGTCGAGGAGCTCGTCGGTGGAGATGAACTTCCCCCTCCTCGTGCTCATCGATCCCGTCGGGAGGGAGACGAACTCGAAGATGACGATCTCCGGCTCCCGGACCCCCATGAGGCGGAGGGCGGCCCGGAGCTGGCCGGAGATGAGCTTGTGGTCCGCCCCCAGGACGTCGATCATCCGATCGGAGCGCTCGGCCTTCCACCGGTGGTACGCCAGGTCTCTTGTGGTGTAGAGGGAGGTCCCGTCCGACCTCTTCAATACGAGCTTCTTCTCAAACCCCTGGCCGGAGAGGTCGAGCTGGAGGGAGCCCTCCTCCCATCCGGTCAGCCCCGTCGCCTCCAAGGCCTTCAAGACCTCAGCCGTCGATCCGTCCCGGACGAACTCGCTCTCCCACCGGCGGGAGTCGTGGGCGATGTTCAGCCTCCCCAGGGTCTCGTCGATCCCCGAGAGGGCGTACTCCACCTTCTCCCGGAACTTCGCCGCCGTCTCCGGGTCTCCTGCCTCGTAGAGCTGCATCAGCCTGTCAACCCCCGCCTTCAGCTCCGGCGCTGCGGCGAGGTCCTTGTTCGCCTGGATGTAGACTTTGGCGATGGCGTGGTCGGGCTTCGATCCGTCCAGGGGATACCTTCCACAGCCCCAGACGACGATGGCGATCTGTCTGCCCATGTCGTTGACGTAGTACTGGGCGTCGACCCGGCAGCCCGCCCGGCGGAGGATCCTGACCAGGGTGTCGCCGATGACGGAGTTTCTTATGTGGCCGACGTGGAGGGGGCCGTTGGGGTTTGCGGAGGTGTGCTCGACGATCACCCTCTCCGTCATCGACCCGGTCCAGCAGTCGTCGGCTGCAGCCTCCAGGACCGTCGATTCGAGGAACCTGCCGCTCGAGAAGAAGTTGAGGTAAGGGCCCATCGCCTCGGCCCGGTCGACGGTCCCCTTCCCTTCGAGGACGATCGCCTCCTGGAGCCTCCTGGAGATCTCGGCGGGGCTCTTCTTGAGGACGGGAGCGAGCCTGAAGGATATGGTGGAGGCGAGGTCGGCGTGGGGGCTCATCTCCAGCAGAAGCTCGTTTCCTTCGACCTTCCCGTCGGCCTCGGGCAGAGGAAACCCGCACCGATCCAAGGCGTCGCGCAGGAGCGCCTCGACATCTCTCCAGAACTCGAGAAACATAAGAACATCACCGTACGACTCAGGGCAGGGAAGTTCGATATACCGATATAAGCGTTGCGACGCCGTCCAGCGAGACGAGGATGGGTTGGCTCTCGATGCCTACCGTCGGTGAAGGCTCGGGACTGAAGTGCGGCTGGAAAAACATAATATAATAAGGCAGCCTATAGGCCTCAGACAAATCTGGAGTGGAGATCATGAAGAATATTCTGGCTTTTCTGGTCCTGATCCTGGCCCTCTCCCAGGCCGCCATCGCCGAAGAAGGGCCGGCGGGGGTCGAGGCTATCACGATCCTCAGCCTTCCCGTCGACTCGGTGACGATATATCCCGACGGCCTCGCCACGGTGAGGAGGACCGGGGAGATGGAGATGACGGAGGGCGTCCACCAGCTCGTCCTGGACCTGCCGCCGTCGGTGAATATGGAGTCGGTGAGGTTCGGGGTGACGAACGCCACCGTCGAGAAGGTCGTCTACGACGACGATCCCGAGTACACCCTAAACGTCTCGTCCCCCGGCCTTCAGAAGTTCGAGCTCGTCTATCTGATGCCGATGGCTGGCCTCTGGGCGCCCAGCTACTCCGTCCATCTGGAGGAGGAGACGGTCCTGGTATCTGCCCAGGCGGTGGTGGTAAACAACTTCGGCGAGGACTTGGAGAGCGTCAGGCTGAAGCTAGTCTCCGGCCCGCCTCAAGAGGAGCCCGAGGCCCTCTATAGAGAGGCGGCTATGGTCGACTATGCCGTTGCCGAAGAGGCAGCGCTGATGGCTTATGCCCCCAAGGCTGCCCCTGTGACTGCCACCGGCGAGCTTGAGACCCTCTATATCTACGAGCTTTCTGGCAGGAAGGACCTGGAGATGGACAAGGAGGTGGGTTTCCCCCTCTTCGAGGAGACCGCCCCCATAATGAGGAGCTACCTCTGGGACGCTTACTATCAGAATGAAGGGCCAGTGACGGAGGTCGTCAAGGCTAACAACACCATGAAAGACCCCTGGCCTGCGGGAAGCGCCCTCCTCTACAAGAACGGCGAGTACGTCTCGGAGGTGGAGATCTCCTACACCCCCACCGGGACTGAGGCCGAGATCAACGTCGGGTCCTCGGCAGACTTGAAGGTTGAGCGGAAGCTTGCAAACTACACCTCTGCCGAGGAGATCGTCACGATTCCGGGTGCCGGAAACGCGAGCTCTGCGATGAAGGTGACGACGGAGACCTGGACCTACCAGCTCAGCCTCAAGAGCAACGTCGATAGAAACGCCACCGCAGAGGTATCGGACACAAAGCCCCTCAAGGCCGAGATGATCTCGGCGGAGCCGGAGCCCTCGGAGATGACGGCTACGGGCCTGGAGTGGGTCCTGGAGATCCCGCCCCGGGAGGAAGTGGCGATAGAGTACACCTACCAAGTTGTGACAAAAGAGGTGATGGCGAGCAGATGATGAGCTCGCCATCTTGAAATTTTTTATAGTTCCTCCCAAAGCTTCTCAATAATACTTCGAATGTTTTTTCCTTCATCAACTTGCTTATATGGATTAGGATGCCTCCAAGCTAATACTGGCTTCCCCTCTTCTAAGTCTGGAAGCAAAGTAGCATCACCGGGATTGTTTGTCTTGATAGCTCTAATAGAGTTTGTCTCTTCATTCAAGATAAAATACGTGAAATCAATTGGGAGCCGTAACTCTCTAAGAAAATTCCATGATCTCCATCCCCAGTCCCTAAATTGATCACAGGGTACATTATCATTGAAGATATGCCAAAGTGCTACATGATCAAATCCAAACCGCAAGTAAGCGATTGCCTGATCAATACCCTTATAATATGAATTATTAAATCCTCGCTTGCTCGCAGTAGGTTTAAAATATTTTATTTCAGTTGCATTTAATTGTGAATCATTCTTAATCAATAAATCGATCTCAGGTTGAGTAAGCGGCGGTGTGCAAGAATATAGATCACGCCAAATTTCAGTAAATCTCGTATTCGCAAGGTTGATTCTACACTTCACTTGCCCTATACGCCTTCGCTCCAACTTGTCTTTGATGATATCGCCTACATCTTTCTCGCGGATAATGCTTTTGCGTAGAGGCATTACTTTATCTCCAAGTCGACTCATAATTATGATACATTATCTTCAATAAATATTGATGTATCGGTTTTGTTGGTTTAGGATCTTTTCAATAGTCAAATTGGCGGCGCACACCGCAGCTTTCTGCGGAATGGGCTGCCGCCAGTCTGACTTTGTCTCTTCTTTATGGAATTCACTCCACGGTGATCGAGTGGGGCTTCACCACGATCAGCTTCGGCAGGCGGACGACTAAAACGCCATCTTCGTACTTGGCCCTCACCTGCTCCGGCTTCACCTCGGCGGGGAGCTTCACCCGCCGGGTCATCTCCGCCTCAGGCCTCTCCTTGACAAGGTACGTCCCAGGAGGCCGTTCAAACCTCGCCCTCACGGTGACGGCGTCCTCGATCACCCCCAGGTCGATCAGCTCCTTCTTCGTCCCGGGAAGGTCGACGTAGACTACGACCTCCTCAGGGGTGTCGACGACGTCCACGGCGGGGGCCTCCGCCGAATCGGGGAGGTTCTCGAAGACGTCTCCCAGCATCTTCCGAAAGACCTCTCTCGCCTGGACCGACCTCTTCATCGACTCCATCACCGCCCTTCCCACCATCCTTTCCGCATCCTCTCTCATCCTGAACACCTCGACATATCCGATCTTCCTTCATGCTCTTCTTCTTGACTACTCTTCTTCCTCACCAGGTCCGAACCTCGCCATCTTCCGCCGACCGGGACCCGGCAGTTTCCTCCCGAACCCCGGCCGCGCGGCGAGCTCGTCGTCCGAGTAGACCACCTCCCCCCGGATCATGGTGATCTTCGGGAATAAGGCCCGCCTCCCCTCGTAAGGGGTCCACTCGGCCCCGCTGTGGAGCCGGTCGACCTTGATCTCGGACGCCGCCCGGGGGTCGATGATGGCGAGGTCGGCGTCCATCCCCACGCCTATCCGGCCTTTGGACGCGAGCCCCAGGATCTCGGCTGGCCTCCGGGAGAGGGCGTCGACCATCCGGTCGAGGGATAGGAGGTTGGACCGAACGGCGATGAGGAGGAGCGGCAGCATCGTCTCGACGCCGGGGACCCCCGGGGGCGCGTCCCAGATATCATCCCTCTTCTCCTCGGGGAGGTGGGGGGCGTGGTCGGAGGCCACGGCGTCGATATCGCCTCTCCGGAGCCCGTCCCAGAGGGCATCCTTGTCCCTGAAGTCCCGGAGGGGAGGGTTCATCTTGAGGAAGGTCCCCTGCCGCCTCCAGTCCCTCTTCGTAAAGAGGAGGTGGTGGGGCGCCACCTCGCAGCTGACCCTCTTCCCTCCCCTCTTGGCGGCCCGAACGAGCTCCAGCCCCTCGGAGGTGCTTAAGTGGCAGATGTGGGCCCGCTCGGTCATCCTCAACACCATCTCGATCGCCTTAGCCTCCGCTCGGTTCGGCCTTGCGAGGGAGTAGAGCTCCGGCTCCCTCATATCTCTCAGAGGCTCGGTGTTCTCTTGGATCACCTCCCGGTCCTCGGCGTGGATCGTGGGGAGGAGGCCGGACCTCGCCGTCTCGTCCAGGATGCGCTGGAGGTCGCCTTCGCCGTGATCGTAGGTGAAGATCTCGCCGATGGCGGCGGCCCCGAGCTCGGCTAGCTTCTTCACCCGGCCCGGCCCGCCGTTGAGGCAGAAGTCGACGACCGACCGCCTCTCGGCGATCTCGAGCTTCATCCTGTAGGACCTCTCGTCCAGGGTGGGGGGGTCGGTGTTGGGCTGGTCGACGACGGTCGTCACTCCGCCGGCGACGGCCGAGGTCGATCCCGTCTCCCAGTCCTCCTTATGTGTATAGCCGGGGTCCCGGAAATGGACGTGGAGGTCGACCGCTCCGGGGAGGACGATCATCCCCCGGCCGTCGATCGTCTCCTCGGCCTGATGCGTCCCCCCGAGGCTGGCTACCTTCCCGTCCCGGATCCATAGGTCGACGTTCTGGAGGCGGCCGTCGAAGTAGACCCTCCCGTTCCTCACGACCCGGTCCATCCGGGTCATAGTTTGTATCCGAACTTTCTCAGCATCCCTCTCCTTTCGGCCACGTCCGCCGCCGTCTCCGCCCCCTTCGGGGACGATCCGTCGATGACGCCCATGATCCCCCTCCCCAGCTCGGTCGCCGCCACCACCACCTCCAGGGGGTTGGCGGTGGCGCAGAAGATCCCGCAGACCTCCTGGACCGCCTTGACGGCGTTGAGGACGTTTATAGGGAAGGCATCCCGGATAAGGATGATGAAGGTGTGGCCGCATCCGAGGGAGAGGGAGCCCTCCCTGGCGGCGGCGATCAGCTCCTGGTCGTTCCCCTCGCACCGGACGAGGCATGGGCCGCTCGCCTCGGAGAAGGCGATCCCGAACCTGGATTTTGGGGCGGTTCCGGCGATCGCCTCGTAGAGGTCCTCGGCGGTCTTGATGAAGTGGCTCTGGCCCAGGATGATGTTGGAGTCCTGGGGGATCTCCAGCCTTACAGTCTCAAACTCCATCTTCGAATCCTCCTGCCCAAAAATAGGGGGGCGAGATGACTTATATTTATGGCTCCGGACCGGCCCCACCGGCAGCGAAGGGGGATGGATTTGGTGGAAACGACACTTTTATTTAATCACCGATGGATAGGGAACGGACGGAGAGCGGCATGAGAAAGATCGAGTACTGTCCCATAAGCATGAAGCGGCTCCTGGTGGAGATGAAGGACACCAGCGAGCTTATGGTGGATCTGGGATACTCCGCGGTCCTCTACGACGACGAAGACCTGGCGATGGAGGTGATCAGGCTCGAGGAGAAGATGGACGTCTACGACTATCACGTCCAGATGGCGGCGATGCTGGCCGCTAGGACCGTCGAGGACGCCGAGGCCCTCTCTGGCGTCCTCCAGATCGCCTCGGCGGCGGAGATCATCTCCAATGCCGCGGGGGACATCGCCAGCATCGTCCTCCTGAAGATGGGGATACCCCACGAGCTGAAGAAGGACCTCAGGCAGGCCGACGAGACGGTAGCCCGGGGGGTGGTGGGGGCGGACTCGAAGGTCTCCGGGAGGAGCCTCGAAGGTATATCCTTCGAGACGGAGGCAGGGATGAGCGTCATAGCCATAAGGCGGGGGGAGAGCTGGATATACGATCCGGAGCCTGGGACGGTGATCGTGGCCGGAGACATCCTCTTTGCCAGGGGCCACGATGAGGGGGTCCCCCTCTTCCTCGAGATGGCGACGGGCAAGCCCATCGTCCCCAAGGTCTACCAGGAGAGCGGGATAGGTCAGCTCGACAGGGCGGTAGACATCATCGTCGAGATGAAGAACAGGTCGGAGCTGGCGGTGGGCCTCGCCTACACCGCCGTCCTCTTCGACAGCGAAGAGGTGGCGATCGAGGTGGAGGTGATCGAGGAGGAGATGGACGAGATGAAGTACGACCTCCAGCGGTGGGTCCTCCGGGCGGCGAAGCACGTCGACGATATCGAGAACCTCCGGGGGCTCCTGCACCTTTCGGTCTCGACGGAGATCATCAGCGATGCCGCCCTCAAGATCGCCAACGTCGTCCTCCATGAGATCGAGCCCCACCCGATCCTCGCCATGGCCATGAGGGAGTCGGACGAGGTGATCACCAGGGTCGAGATCGCCCCGGGGGCGGAGATGGATGGAGAAACCCTCGGCGACCTGGACCTGGAGACGGAGACGGGGATGTACGTCCTGGCGGTGAAGCGGGGCGGTAGATGGACCTACAACCCCAAGCCCAAGGTTACCCTGGGGGCCGGAGACCTGATCTTCGCTCGGGGGAGCAAGAGCGGCGAGGAGCTCCTCCTGAAGATGAGCGGCTTCCGCTCCTGATCAGGACCGAAGGTTTTGATCTTTTGTCGGCAGACGGCCCATCGGCTGCCTCCGTCAGGTCTACTTTCTTCTCTGGCTCTTCTTCCGGAGGACTATCGTGGAGGTGACGAAGTAGCTGGTGGCGAAGATCGTCGCTGCGAATAGGGATTCTCCGAGGCTGGGCCGTCCGAGGTAGTCGAGGTAGAGGGCGTAGATCAGAAAGAAGAAGAGGCCCGCCACCAGGGTCTGGCTGGCGACGCTCCTTCTTTTGAAGTTCGTGAGAACGCTCATGCCGGGGACTTTTAACTACAGGTACTTCACCCCTTCGTCCTGGAGGGCTCCTACCTCAGGCATCTTCCCGGATCTGGTCATGTAGAGCCTCGTCCACCAGACGGTGCTGAGGGGGGATATGATCAGGATGGAGACGATCCCGCTGAGGCTGGAGACGACGGCGCTGGCGGCCTCGGAGCCCGAGAAGGGGGCGGCCAGGAACTGGATCGCCACCGATACCGCCATGACGACAACCCACATAAGGAATACTTCCATCTTGTTCGAGCGGAAGAATCCGACCCCGACCTTTATCGCCGCGACCGGCCCGAGCCCCTCGACGACCAGGGCGTAGGGGACCATCGCGAGGAGGATGGATACGAAGAGGCTGAAGGCGATCAAAAGGACGCCCCAGAGGACCAGGGTACCGAGTTCGGGCTCACTCGCCTCGAGGGCCCCGGTCAGGCCGGAGAGGAAGGGCAGGGTGAGGAGGAGGACTCCGGCGAGGATGACGACCATAATGACCACCTCTGCGAGGAAGAGGCTGATAAAGTGCCGTCTTCCCGAGGCCCACATCTCCCTCAGGCCGGTCTTGCCTGAGACGGTCGCCTCCTTCGCCATCCCGATGGCCCCGGCGGTGAAGAAGGTGCCCGCCAGCACCATCGCCAGGATGCCTATGAGGATGATCGCGGCAGCTAGCCCCAGGCCCGACGCCCCCTGGAGGAGGTTCACAAGCTCCTCAGGGTCTTCTAGATCCCCTGCCGTGGATAGGAGTTCGGGGGATGTGGTGGTCAACGGATACATCGCGGCAAAGACCATGGCCACGCCTAGGACCATGATCGCGACTATCATCAGCACGAAGGGCACCGCCAGGTTCAGGTTGCCCCTCCAGGTCTCAAAGCCCCTCCTGATGAGGGTACCGATGTCTTCGTTCATGGATATCACCTTTGATCTAGGAGCTTTATCGTCCATTCTGAATTCCTCTGCGAAGGAGCCCCCTCATTCCATTTAATTATTTTTAGATGGGTTCTTCAGTCCCCCATCTTCCAGAGGTCGTCGCCGACGTGGTGGACCGACCTGACCGCCTTCCCTGAGCCCCGCATCTCGGGGCCGGGGAGGAGGGCGATCCCGATGGCAAGGGGCTTTTTGTGCCTCTCCTCGACGATCACCACCGGCTCCCCCGGGACGATCCGGGGGTCCGCCTCCACGATCCCGGGAGCCATCACGTCCGCGCCGTTGATGATAAAGCTGACGGCGCCGGAGTCGACGACGACGCGGTTCCTCGCGGGCGCAAACTCGAGGGCACCTCGGACGGTGAAGAAGGGCAGGTCCCCCACCATCATGAAGACCGGCCTTCCCTTCAGGAGGATCAGGTCGAAGTCCTGGTCGGTCTCGGCAACCTCCAGAGCCAGTCCTCGAAGGAGAGAAGGATCTTCCAGGAACGGCTCGATGGCGCTCTGGATCCTCTTCGACTCGCTCCCCCTGAGGTGGTGCCTGGATTTGATTTTCATAAAACCCCTATTCCCCGACAAGTTTAAATACGCAACGTGCAAGTCTCGCCATATCTCTTGTATTTAAGACTGGAGAGAGGCCGATGTCTCAGAGACCCCTTGACATTTTAAATGAATCGCTGAACGGGCCCGTGATCGTCAAGCTCAAGGATGGGAGGGCTTTTCGGGGGGAGCTTCAGGGTTACGACATCCACATGAACCTGGTCCTCGACAACACCGAGGAGATCCGAGAGGGCGAGGACTCCAAGAAGCTCGGGACCGTCGTCGTCCGAGGAGATAACGTAGTTTACATCTCGCCGTGAGGTATTGTAAATGACAAAAGGCACCCCATCGATGGGAAGGCGCCACAAGAAGACCCACGTCAAGTGTCGCCGATGTGGCAAGGTATCCTTCAACTTCCATACCAAGACCTGTGCGTCCTGCGGCTTCGGCAGGTCCAAGAGGCTCCGGGGATACGGCTGGCAGAAATATAGCAGCAACTACGGCGGAAATTGATCGGAGGTCCGGGTTGCAGGACAAGTGCGGCGTGGTGGGGATCTCCTCCGCTGACCCGTGTCGCAACGTAGCCAAGTCGATCTACTACGCCCTTTACTCCCTGCAACATCGTGGCCAGGAGTCGGCCGGCATCTCCGTCTACGACGGCAAGGTCGTCCGGACCCACAAGGCCATGGGCCTCGTCGCCGAGGTCTTCAACAACCCCAGGATTGAGGCGCTGGGGGGACCCACGGGGGTCGGCCACGTCCGGTACTCCACCACCGGTGAGTCTGCCCTAAAGAACAGCCAGCCTATTTTGGTGAAGTATAAGGACAGCTCCGTCGCCATAGCCCACAACGGCAACCTCGTCAACTCCGGAAAGCTGAAAGAGGAGCTGGAGGCGGAGGGAGAGGTCTTCCACTCCACCTCCGACACCGAGGTGATGGCTCGAATCTTCGTCCGGGCGATGCTGGTGCGGGAGGACCCGGCGGAGGCGGTCCGGGAGATCATGAGGAAGGCCATCGGCTCCTACTCCGTCGTCCTCTTGATGGGAAACACCGTCATCGCGGCACGAGACCCTCTAGGGATCAAACCTCTATGTGTCGGAAAGACCGATTCTGACGTCATCGTAGCCTCCGAGAGCGCCGCCATCGACACCCTCAACGGGAAGCTCGTAAGAGACGTCCGACCGGGGGAGATGGTGGTCGCAAAAGACGGGGACGTCCGGTTCTACCAGCTATCGCACCAGCAGTGCCCCGCCCACTGCGTCTTTGAGTACATCTACTTCGCCCGCCCCGACAGCATCATGGACGGGAGGCTCGTCTACGACGTTCGGGTGAGGATCGGCTCGATCCTCGCCGAGGAGCACCCCCTGGAGGCGGATACGGTGACCCCGGTCCCCGACTCCGGGATCACCTTCGCCATCGGCTACCACCAGAGGTCGAACATCAAGTACCGGGAGTGTCTGATGAAGAACCGGTACATCGGGAGGACCTTCATCATGCCCGGCCAGGAGCTGAGGGAGATCGCCGTGAGGCTGAAGATGAACACCATCCGCCCGAACATCGAGGGGAAGAGCATCATCATGGTCGACGACAGCATCGTCCGCGGCACCACCAGCAGGCGGATCGTCGACATGGTGAGGTCGACGGGGGCGAAGGAGGTCCACGTCCGGATCGGAAGCCCCCCGATCGTCGCCCCCTGCTACATGGGGATCGACATGGCGACGAGGGAGGAGCTGATCGCCGCCCACAAGACCGTCGCCGGGGTCGAGGCGGTGATCAACGCCGACTCCCTCGGGTACATAAGCCACGATGGGCTGGTCCGGGCGATCGGCGTCCCCAGAGAGCAGCTCTGCATGGGCTGCCTCACCGGGGTTTATCCAATCGAGATCCCCGGGGAGGTCTGCCGCCTCGCCCAGACGAGGATCACCGAGTTCATCGACGAATGAGAGGATCGGTTCCCGAGAGGGCAGGGTAGGGCATAGTGATGGCAACTCTAGTTGAAAGTCGTTTAGATCTTAGATGATCTAAGTTGCTTATCAACTTCGAGAAATGCTTGACCTATCTCCCGCTCTAGCATTTCTAATATCTTTATGAAAATAAACCAAGTTGGATTATTTCCAAGAGTTAGCAAGGCGGCTGTGAGTTGGTATAGAGATATTGCGGTACCATGGGCAGGATCTGTAAAGCCAGCGTCACTTGGACCAGGAAGCATGTATATAATGTCAGGTGATTTTTCGGGCATCCCTAGCTTGAATACAATTCCCTTCGGTCCAGCATGGACATTATGGTTTGCTAGCTGATAATGCGCCCTCATATGATCGAATTTTGTGGCATTTTCTATATCAATAAATTGTACATCCTTTTTGTTTAATATATCTGATGCCCAACCATATCTTTTTTTAAAGCTAGGGCCATAACGCTCGCATAACTCGTTAAATGCGTTAGTAATTTCGGCAACCTCTTCTTCTGTGCACGGATCATAACCAAGACGTTTATATCAGTTCTGGTAAACATTCATAGCTTTGTAGGATTCTATTGCGTTGTAGCGAATATATCGCTCAGCAACATCATTTCCATGCTCGCGAATAAAATATGCAACGACTGTAATCTCGTAAAGAGTCCTCCATCTTGCATGCGCTCCATCCGCAAAACCACTATTTATGAGTGTAAGGACTTCTGCTCCAACTTGACAACCGCGCCCATGCAAACGAAGAAGTACTTGGTATAGGTATTTGTTTTCAGACGTAACGTGTGGATCAATCTTCTCATGGAAAAGAATGGCAGCTTCGAGGCATATCTCTAAAAAAATCTCTAATAAGTCAATGGGTTTTCTCCATATTCTTCCAATGTGTTCCTCAAACTCTGCGATCTCAGCCCGTCTCTCTTTGAGTTTAGCCGGCATACCTTCTTTAAGAGTTTCAAGGACGCATTCGGCCATATCGGCCATATCAAGTGCGAACCCATCAAAAAAATTTTTAGTGATATCTTTTATTTCATCCTCTTTATATTCATCTAATGGCTTCTTTTTAGAAAGTTCATCTATAAGGATATTAAAGAACCAACCACCATCGTAATCAAATAATCCCAACGTCTTATCATCATTCCCCATCAATCGCTATAAAGGTTATTAAGTTGATATAGTTTGGGGTTTATTAAAAATATAGATGATCCCTCGCCCGTCTCCACAGCCTTTTTCACCTCCCAAGCCTACTACCACCCATGAGAGCGCTTGCCGTGACCGGAAGGCTAGCCGAGGAGATGGTGAGGGAGGCGGTCGGAGGCCTCGCGGACGTCCTGGTGATGGATGTGGACGTCGCCTCCTTCATAACCCCGAAGATGCTCCGGGATGCTGCGCCCGCGGGCTACGATATAATTCTGATTCCGGGGGCGATCACCGCCGACTTCGGCCCCGTCGCGGCGGAGCTGGAAACGAAGATCCGGCTCGGGCCGAAGCACGCCGTCGACCTCCGGCGGGTCTTGCCGCTCCTCGGCGAGGTGGAGCTCTCGACGACCGTCCCCGCCTGCCTCCTCCTGGAGGAGAGGATGAGGTCGGAGGCGCGGGCCGCCATCTCGGAGCTGGAGGTGGGGGCGGAGGCGCCGCTTATTATAAAAGGCGTCAAGATCGGCGGAGCGAGCCGAATGAAGGTTCTCGCGGAGATCGTCGACGCGACCCGCTTCGATGAAGGTGGGCTCGCCGAGACGGTCCGCCACTATGAGCGGGTGGGGGCGGAGATGATCGATTTAGGGATTCCGCTGGACGCCGAGCCCGCCGCCGTGGCCCGGGCCGTCATCGTGGCGAAGGGGGCGACCAGCCTCCCCGTCTCCGTCGACACCCTCCGCCCCGATCTCCTCAAAGCCGGGATCGAGGCGGGGTGCGACCTCGTCCTCAGCCTCGACGGCTCGAATTTGGACGAGGTGGGGCCGATGGCGGCCGAGGCCGGGGTGCCGGCTGTCGTCCTTCCGGGGCCGGGGGAGACGACCCTGGCGGAGACCCTCCGCGCTGCCCTCGATTTTGGGGTGAAGGCGATCGCCGACCCCGTCCTCAGCCCGCCGCTTTCCGGGCTTGCCGAGTCGGTCTGCAGATACCGCGAGGTTCATCGGACCTTTCCCGACGTCCCCCTATTCTTCGGCGCCGGGAACGTGACGGAGCTCCTCGACGCCGACTCGCCGGGGGCGAACGCCCTCCTCGCCGTCCTTGGGGCGGAGGTTGGGGCGGCGGTCCTCTTCACCCCCGAGTACAGCGATAAGGCCCGCGGCAGCATCCGAGAGCTTCGGAGGGCCTCCGAGATGATCCTCCTCGCGCGGGCGAGGAGGAGCCCGCCGAAGGACCTGGGCCTTGATCTCCTAGTCCTCAAAGAGAAGCACCGCCGCCCTGAGGAGGAGATGCCCGAGGAGTTCGAGCTGGTCGGTCCCGGCGGCGAAAGCGTGAATGTGGTTGCTGATGGCGGCGAGGTGGCGGACAGGATCGAGGGCGGGGGTCTTCGCTGGGAGATGGACCCCGCCGGAAGCTTCAGGATCGGCGTCGCGAAAGGAAAGATCGTCGTCCGCCACGATGCCGTCACCCTGGTCGGCGAGTCCGCTCGCCGCCTTCTCGCCGAGATCATCGACCGGGGTCTCGTCACCAGGCTCGACCACGCCGGCTACCTCGGCCGGGAGCTGGAGAGGGCCGATATGGCTTTGAGGCTCGACAGAAGCTACTCTCAGGACGAGCCGCCATTTCCAACAAAGAATTAAATAAGATCGGCTCGTCCACCGCCCCCGATGAATCAGAAATCTTGGGCTACTATCGGAGTGGTCTTCCTCGCCGGGATAATGATATTCTCCACCTTCGCGGGATTCGTCATGCGGGGCGGTGACCCCGTCAGGACGACCCCTTCGGCGGCCTGGAACCCCTCCGACTTCGGGGTGAGCGGAAGGCTGATCGACTGGGACTTCGAGAGCCTGGGCGACGCCCTGGGGATGTACCCGGAGGACCTGGTCTTCGCCTTCTGGATCAACATGACCGCCTCCGAGAACCTCACCGAGGCTGCGGCCCTCGTCCTCCCGCCGACCCTCGGCCTCACCTTCAGAGATCAGGTGAACCTCTACCCCTCACCGATAGAGGGATTCTCCTGGGGGCTCTTCGGCGACGATATCGTCGAGCTCCACTGGACGAGGCCCGCCCCCCTGGGGGCCCACGGCCTATCGGTCGTCTACAACGGATACCAGATGATCCCCCTCGAGTCGACGGACCTCTTCAGGGTGATGGGAACCCCCGTCCTCTTCGGGAGCGAGGCAGCTGTCAAGCAGGTCCTCGACGTGCTTTCGGGTCAGGCCCCCACCACCGAGGACTTCGTCCTCCCCTACGAAGAGGCTGACGCTCTCCAGATGTCGTGCCTGGGAAAGGACGCCGTCGAGAACCCGAGCTTCATGCCGCCCCTGGGAGGAGAGTACGTCGAGTCCTACCTGGGCGCTAGCCCCAACGATGACGGTTTCATCCTGACGGCTAAGTACCTCTCCATCCGCGGGGCGAGCGATACGAGGGTTCGCGAGATGGCGGAGATCCAGGGTCTTTCTGTCAGGGAGGAGGGGAATATAGTCACCGTATCGGGGGTTGTGGAGCCCGAGAACCTGGCCGGGGCTCTGGGAGCTTTCGTGGCTCCATAGCGCAACCTTTTTAGCTGGGAAGCGGCCCCCATGAGCTAAGCCATTCTGGGGCGATTTTTGCGATGAATGATGACGGGCACCGCCCTGAAGGAGAATGAATTATGGCAAGACCGATATACGTTAGATTTGACGTTCCAGCTGACCTGGCCTCCAAATCCCTGGAAGCGATCGAGCTGGCCCGGGACACTGGAAGGCTGAAGAAGGGGACGAACGAGACTACCAAGGCCATCGAGCGGGGCGTAGCCAAGCTCGTGGTGGTGGGCGAAGACGTGGAGCCCCCAGAGATCGTAGCCCATATTCCGCCGCTCTGCGAAGAGAAGAAGACCCCTTACATTTACGTCAAGAAGCAGAGCGAGATCGGCGCCGCCTGCGGCATGAGGGTCAAGAGCGCAGCCGTGGCCATCCTGGAGCCGGGGAAGGGAAAGGACATCTTGGACGAGATAGTTCAGAAGGCCCAGGCCCTGAAGTAGGGGTGGTAGCTGATGGCAGACGAATGGGAAGGCGTCCCCGCCGAAGTGATTGAGATCATCGGCAACACCGGGATGCACGGCGAGGCCACCCAGATCAAGTGTAGGATTCTGGAGGGCAGCAACAAGGGCCGCATCATCACCAGGAACTGCATGGGACCCATAAGGATGGGGGACGTGCTGATGCTGCTCGAGACCGCAAGAGAGGCCAAGAAGCTTACCACCAGGTGAGGTCCCATGGAAGAGAGAAAGTGCTCCTTCTGCAACCGGAAGATCGAGGCCGGCACAGGGAAGATCTACGCCAAAAAGGACGGGACCGTTTACTACTTCTGCTCGTCCAAATGCGAGAAGAACATGATCGAGCTCGGCAGAGTCCCGAGAAGGGTTGAGTGGGCCATAAAAGGGTGGTAGGCCTTGGAGCGGACCTTCGTTATGATCAAGCCCGACGGCGTCCAGCGCGGCCTCGTCGGCAGGATCGTCCAGCGGATCGAGGCGAAAGGGCTGAAGATCGTGGCGATGAAGATGAGGACCCTTCCCCAAGATGTCGCCTGTGAGCATTACGTCGAGCACGCTCAAAAGCCCTTCTTCGGAGATTTGGTGGGTTTTATCACCTCCGGGCCGTCGGTCCCGATGGTGGTGGAGGGGAAAGACGCCATCTCCGAGATGAGGAAGATGAACGGGGCCACAAACCCTACGAAAGCCCAGCCCGGCACCATCCGGGGCGACTTCGGCCTGGACATGGGGCGGAACGTCATCCACGGCTCTGACTCACCCGAGTCAGCGAAGAGGGAGATCGCCCTCCACTTCGACGAGGCCGAGCTCTCCAGCTACACCCGGATAGACGAGGCCTGGCTCTACGAATGAGCTGGCGCCCGTCCCACAGCTCCGATCTGCCAGGGGGGCGGCCTTGCCGCTTTCGGAACGAACGGGGTCCGGATCTGATCCAGCATGAAGCAGAAATCGAGGAAGGCGAAGAAGGGGAAGGGGCAGCCCGAGTCCGACCTGAGAACTCCCATCGTCTGCGTCATGGGCCACGTGGACCACGGGAAGACCACCCTTCTCGACAAGATCAGAGGCACCACCATCGCTGATGGCGAGGCCGGGGCCATAACCCAGCACATCGGAGCCACCGAGATCCCTCTGGCCGTCATCAGCGAGGTATGCGGCCCCCTCTTCAGAGGCGATTTCCAGATCCCGGGCCTCCTCTTCATCGACACTCCGGGCCACCACTCCTTCACATCCCTTCGGAGCAGAGGCGGCTCCCTCGCCGACCTCGCCGTTCTGATCGTGGACGTGAACGAGGGCTTCCAGCCCCAGACGATCGAGTCGATTAACATCCTGAAGAGGTACCGCACCCCCTTCGTCGTCGCGGCCAACAAGATCGATCGGCTATCGGGATGGCTCCCAGTGGAGGGGGCACCTCTCGCCGCGACCCTCAAGGCCCAGAGCGAGAGGGTCCGGGGAGATCTGGACAACCGGATCTACGAGCTGGTCGGCGAGCTCTATAAGCACGGCTTCAACTCGGATCGGTACGACCGGATCAGCGACTTCACCAAGAACATCGGCGTCGTCCCGATCAGCTCCATCTCCGGGGAGGGGGTCCCAGACCTGCTGATGGTCCTCCTAGGCCTTGCCCAGAAGTTTTTGAAGGAGAACCTGAGGGTCAGGGCGAGCGGCCCCGGCGTTGGGACAATCCTGGAGGTGAAGGAGGAGCGGGGCCTCGGCACGACCCTCGACGTCATCCTCTACGATGGCGAGTTTCGGGCCGGGGACACCGTCGTCGTCGGAACCCTGAGGGACCCGATCGTCACCAAGATCAGGGCCCTCCTCAAGCCCCGCCCCCTCTCGGAGATCCGGAGCGAAGAGCGTTTTCTTCCCGTAAAACACGTGGTTGCGGCCAGCGGCGTCAAGGTCTCTGCTCCCAAGATCGAGAGCGCCCTCGCTGGTTCGACGGTCAGAGTAGTGACCGAGGGCGAAGATGTCGATGCTGTGGCCCAGGAGATAAGATCGGAGCTGGAGACGGCGAGGATCGACACCGAGAACGTCGGCGTCATCATCAAGACCGACACCATCGGGTCTCTGGAGGCGCTGGTGGGGGAGCTGGAATCGAAGGATATCCCGATCCACGCCGCCGACGTCGGCCCCATCACCCGGAGGGACGTAATCCGGGCCGCCGCCATCAAGGACCCCCTATACTCGGCGGTCCTGGGGTTCAACGTCAAGATCCTCCCCGACGCCCTGACGGAGGTCCAGAAGAGCGACGTGCCGATCTTCCTCTCCGAGGTCATCTACAACCTCCTCGAGAACTACGAGGACTGGGTCGAGGACCAGAAGATGAGGATGGAGCAGGAGAGGCTCCAGGCGGTGATCAGGCCCGGGATGATCAGGATCATCCCCGACTACGTCTTCCGGCAGTCCAAGCCCGCCGTCGTCGGCGTCCAGGTGGTGGGCGGCCAGATCACCAACGGCGTCACCCTCATGAGGGAGGACGGCGCGGTCGTCGGGACGGTGAAGGGGGTCCAGGCGAGCGGGGAGAACGTAGGATCTGCCAGCGTCGGGAAGGAGGTGGCGGTCTCCATCGACGGCCCCACCGTCGGCCGCCAGATCCACGAAGGCGACATCCTCTACGTCAACATCCCCGAGAAGCACGTCAAGATCATCGAGGCGGAGCTGAAGCAGAGGTTCTCCGAGGACGAACTGGAGGCTCTGGACAAATTTTTAGATATCAAGAGGGCTAAAGACCCCTTCTGGGGCCGATGAGCCCCAAAAGATCGATATCTTGATGCCCTTCGTCCCCGGCTGAGAGAGCCGCCTTTCGCGTTCCATCTATCCTCTCTCTTCATGACCCCTCCTCCTCCTCTCGGAGGGGTTTAGCCTCCGTCGGGAAGGTCTGGATCGGCTCGACGGAGACTAGTGCTATGGAACATTAATTTTGCAAATTAAAATAATGCCTTTGAAGTTTTTTCCTGGCATCGCTTTTATCGAATCGCCATCTCACCGTTGCTTTTGCTGAGTTTCGCTCTTTTTCCCATGAATC
>Ga0209613_1000110_pt1 | contig 110760 bp, 74 predicted proteins | sample BioC13SIPDNA_2_FD_185747 | JGI IMG/M metagenome (GOLD analysis project Ga0209613, IMG submission 185747) | Anaerobic biogas reactor microbial communites from Washington, USA - Biogas_R2_A C13 SIP DNA (SPAdes) (version 2) | ecosystem: Engineered > Bioreactor > Anaerobic > Unclassified | place...
TCACCCCCTGAACTGCTACCGGAACGGAGATCAGAAGAGGCCACCGGTACTTCGCCCCCATGCCACCGAAGCAACAATCCACCGTTTACCCCGATTGTTTGTCCATCAATTACCTCCCTTGCGCTCACCTTCGGCTCGGCCTGCCGTTGTCTGAATCGAAGGAGCAAGACGTGATCATGAGCGTATTGAACTTGGCAGCCGCCGTGACAGGCGGTTGCTGACGGAACTGCGGGGTGCCGTGCGCACCCTTTGTGGTGCCGGACGGATCGGTCCACAATTACGGCTACGGCTATCCCCGGTGGTTCGGCAACGGCTACCGGGCACCGTGGCTGTTAATGCCCAATCCGTCGATGTTCGTGCCGCTGCCCAGTCCCTGGAACGCGGCAGTGGCCCAAGAACGCGCCAAACGCGCGGCCAGACCGAGGCCGACGCTGTCCCCAGGCACCCAGGCCGACTTGCAGGCACTGGCGGCCGAAGTTGAAGCGGCGTACCAGTACCTGCGGAACGCGACAGCGGAAGATAAGGCGGAGGCCCGCAAGGACTGGATTCGGGCACGGGATGACCTGGAGCAGGCACGGATCAAAGCAGCCAGAGAGCTACGGCGCTGACCGACAGGAAGACATTACCGCAAGGGCTGGCTGGGCAGCTCCGAATCTGCGGAAATGCTGGCGGGTTTCCGGGCCGGCGTGTCCCGCGAATTGACAACGCCACTCGCCGCCCTTATTGTGGAGGGAGTACTCCGAACCGATTTTGCCCTAAAGGAGCGACTATCGACCGAAACTAGGACAAGCACGAACAACTGACGAATTGGCCTTTACCTGCCGCCGCCACTGGAAAACTGCGACATTTTCAAGCGAAGGTTTGGCGTCCAGGGCAGGCTCCCCGCTCGGGGAGCCGCTGGACGTTGCAACCTTCGCAGCCTGTCGCAGGGCTTCCAGGGGGTGACGCTTCGGCGCGCTCCCTTTTTTCGTTTGGTGATCATGGGAATCACGCCCAAGCGTCCCCTGGCGGTGCGGACGCCATATTGCAGCGGTGCCGCCATTGAAGTCGCCGCGTTATGGGATGCATGAGCGGGTTTGTCGGATCGTGGTCGCTTTATGCACCACCCGCAGTCAACGGATTGTTCTTCCGGTAGACAGAGAACCCCTGTTCTCAGCAAGGGGGGCAAGATGGTCCAAGACATGGGTGACAAGCAGCATGAATCGCCTTTGGTTTCTGCGTTTCGGGATCGGGATCGTAAGTCCGACATCGTGGGACTCGCGAGAATTCCAACGGACGATGCGACGTTTCTTCTGTCGCTGCGCACTCTGGACGCTATTGTGACAAACAGAGTCCCCGCAGGTTGGGACGCTGACAAGACTCTCGCGAAGGTCCTGGTCGCGATGACAATGGTGGCACTAAACTACGGGGACGAGGGGCACGGATATTGGCACAATCTTTCGGAAACCATCAGAGACAATACGGGCCATTGGACGGAACTCGCCACGAACTCACACCTCCAGGCTGTCTTGGGAGATTCCTTTCGCAGGGCACTGCTACGTTTCGATTACAAGGCGCCGGAAGACGTTGGCCACGTGTATGTCGGCACGATCCTATTCCACGCTGGGATTCCTCGTCCCGCTCTTGCACAAGTCTTGCGAGTGGTAGTAAAAGCCTGCCGGCACGGAAAATGCGCGGTGGATCTGGACCGTGAGTCACGGGCACGCTTCGTACAAGACCAAAGTTCTCATCTTCAGGAAAACGTGCGTCGGCTGCTTACCAGCGATTTTACGGGCGCTGATGAACTCTGGAGATGCCTTGCGCGCGTGGTGCGGGCTTGGTGGAAGGACCCCGAGGTGGCCCTACAGCAACTTCCACAACCGGCATTGGACGTCGAAACCGTGCGAAAGGTACTGAAGGAGTCCCCGCCTCCAAGACAGCAGGTCTTCGACCTTTGATGAGTCAGCGACGGCGATTTTGGCGGCGGCTGTGGTGACCTGGCATTTTGGGATTAGCTTGACTGTCTGGTTAGTTGAAAACCGATTCGACGGGGGCTAAATTGAGTCAATCGACGGGCTCCTCGCACACCGACCCGAAACGGCCGGCAACGGGCAGTCTGCTTCTGGACCCGTGAGCCGGCGCACGAAATGGGGAATCGCCCGGTGGTACGCGCGGACATCATATCGGTCGCCGGGTTCCTTGCGAGGCCGACTACGCTTGTTCGTGCCCGGTCGATTCCCGCAACTCAGCGGCGTCTTGCGGGCGAGGCCCCTTTGCTGTCTTTTCCACTCGACGGCCTCTTTCGGTTGGAACAGATATGCCTGCAAATCCGTCCGGAGCCAGGAACGTAACACGGCCTGCGCTTGGGGTCCCAGGTAGATCTGGCGTCGGTGCCCAAAGCGGGCGGTCTTGTGACTGGCAGGAGTGTAGATCCAGACCCGGCCGCTGGTGTCGATGTCGCACGTCCGCATGACGGTCACTTCACCAGGCCGCATCCCGGTGAGCCGCTGCAATTCGATCATCGTCCAGATCTGCGGGGCAACCTTGGGCTTGATCGCATCGACGAACGCTTCGGGAACGGGCTTGACGGGTTTCGATTCCCGAGCCTCGGATCGGCCACGAGCGAGCCCACGGACGGCCTGCAGCCCGTGAAACACGGACGGCGGGACCAGTTCATTTTCCACGCCCCACTTGAATAGCCGCTTGACGCGGCCAATACGCTTGTTGATCTCCGTCCGGCAAAGGCCGGCTTCGATCATCCGTTGTCGGACGGCCTTCAGCTTGATCGGGCCGAACTCAGCAGCGGGAGTTTTCGAGTACAGTTCTTTGAGCGGTCGGAACGAATAGGCGACGGCGGGGAGTTCGCTGGAGTTGCAGTAGTACGTCTTGGCCCAACGGACGTAGGACGCCATCAGTTCAGCCACGGTCACCCAAAGGTGGTTCGCGGCGTCTCGCCCGATCCGGCCGTTGGCCAAGTACTCGGCAATGAGGCGGTCGTATTCCTGGCGGCTGGTCCTGGACTTCCACGGTCCCAGGTAGTAGTCCTTGCCCTGGATCGTGACGACGGCCTGATCGCTGGCCTTGTGGTGGCGGTACTTCGGCGCTTTGGAAATGAGTCTCGGCATGTGCGGTTCTCCCGTTTGCGAGGCGGAAAAACGGTATTTACCGTTTTTCTCGCTGGGAAAAAGCCGCGCTTCCGAACGTCGGAAGGTAACCTAAGATGTGAATTCGGCAGGATTTACGTCAAGCGAGGCCGACGGGAATCGAACCCGCAACCACCGGATCGACAGTCCGGTACTCTAACCAATTGAGCTACGGCCCCGGTTCTGTGCTGAACCACGGCAGAATTATACTTGTTGTTTTTGCCTTCGCAAGGGCCAATCGGCACAAGATTGAATGGCACCGGATGGTTGACAAACGGGCAGACGTTGCAAGGATGTTTGAAATCCGCCTGTATCACCGAGTATCAAGCGGGCTTCTACCACCGGAGAAGTAGGGGGGCGACGGATGAGGCATCGGGCAATTCTGTGCGCAGTGGGACTGATTGGCTGCACGGCGTTTGGGCCTTTGGGCGGGCTGGCCAAGGACACCAAAGTGGTTTTGCTGGCCGGAAAGAAGAGCCATTTGCCCGGCGAACATGAGTACGAAAAGGGCATGGACCTGATGCGGCATTGCCTGGACACGTCGTTGAACGTCAAAGGGGTGACGGTGGAGGTGCATCCCAATGGCTGGCCTGAGGATGAAGCGACGCTGGACAATGCCGATACGATCGTGATCTTCAGCGACGGCGGCAGCAGCGGCCAGGCGCATCCGCTTGTGTCGGGCGGCCACTTGGCGGTCTTGGAACGGCAGATGCAACGCGGCTGTGGCCTGGTCGCAATCCATTGGACCCTTAACTTGCCGTCCAAGATCGGCAACGAGACGTTCCTCCGCTGGATCGGCGGCTTCAAGGACTACGAGGATCCGCCGCGTCCGATTGGCGAGCCCTGGCGGGTGCAGGACTGGTCCAAGCAGGCGAAGCATCCGATTTGCCGCGGGCTGAAACCGTTCGAGATGCCGGAGGACGAATACAAGACCCCGGAACGTCTGCTTTCGGACGAACCCCAGTTCGTACCGATTCTGCCGTTTCCCGGCCAGCCGGGCGATCCGCTGTGGGCTTGGGCCTGGCAGCGTGAGAACGGCGGGCGCGGCTTTGGATTCATCGGCGGGCACAAGCACACGATTTGGGAGATTGAGGATTTGCGCAAGGCGATGCTGAACGCGATCCTCTGGACGGCCCAGAAGGCGGTTCCCGACGACGGAGTCATCTCGTCGCTTCCCGCCCCGCTGGCCACATCGCCCATCCCTGTCCTGATCCCCGTCAAGATCGACGGTCCGGTCCACGATCCGGCCATCGGCAGCTACTGGTACGGTCCGTTCAACGAGTCATGTTCCCTGGTGGATGTCAACGGCGACGGCCGACTCGATATTACTTGCGGCGTCAACTGGTACGAAGCGCCGAAGTGGACGAAGCACGCGCACTATTTCGAGGGTGCAGAGGCACGCAACTTTTTGCACGGCCATTGCGGCGAGGTGGCTTTGGACGTGAACCGGGACGGGTTGACGGACGTGGTCAACTCAGGCTATCAGCCGGACATCGCCGGCGTGTGGTGGCACGAGAATCCAGGCCCAGGCGGAGGCCAATGGAAGGTGCATCGCGTCCACAGCTCGCCCTTTATGGAAGGGATCCTGCTGGCCGACCTCAACGGCGATGGCCGGATGGACATCCTGATGAATCACTTTCGCAAGTACGGCGGGGCCGAGGGCGAAGGGTCCGTGGCTCACGTCGAAGCGGTCGCCTGGCTGGAATCGATCGACCGGGAACCGTGGCTTGTCGCGCGGACGATCGCTCCGGAAGCGGAAGACCACGGCTGCGGAGTGGGCGATCTTGACGGGGACGGCCGCCTGGACGTCGTCTCCCGGCATGGCTGGTACCAAGCGCCGCCGGACCCGGTCGCTGGCCAGTGGCGTTTGCATCCTGATTACGATCTGCCGTTCCGAGCTTCGCATCCCATGCTGGTGACCGACGTCAACGGCGACGGCCTGAACGACATCATCGTGGGCAACGGCCATGGATACGGGTTATACTGGCTGGAACAGCAACTCGACGCCCAGCAAAAACGCACGTTTCGGCGACACGTGATCGAGGAACACTACGGCAACTTTCACACGATGGTTCTGACGGACGTGAACGGCGACGGGAAAGTGGACCTGGTGACGGGCAAGCGACTGTTCGGGCATGACGGGCGCGACGAAAGCGAGTTTGACCCGCTGTTCCTGTTCTGGTACGACATCCAAGGCGGCAAGTTCGAGCGTCACGTGATTTCGTTTAACCATCTTCAGCACTATCCGGGCCGGGAGAACGTGAACGAACCGCCGCAGTTCGCGTGTGGGACGGGCATGAAGATCACCGTCGGCGATCTGAACGCCGATGGCCGTCTGGACATCGTGGTCGCCGGCCGGGGCGGGTTGTACGCCTTCGTCAACCGCGGTTTGACGCCGCTTCCGAAGAGTTCCAACCCTCGACTGCCGCTGATTGGCGAGAAGCGTCCGGAGTTGAAGTGAGCGTTCCGCAGGCGACGGGCGTCGCCGGGTGCTTGTTGCGTGACGGGGTAGTGAGATTACAGGAGCCAAGCGCGATGAAGACACACATCAGCAGACGTCAGTTTATCGGCGGCGCCGGGGGCGGAGCCGGGCTGTTCATTTTGCGCAACAGCGCGTCGGCCAGGAGCTATCAGGCCAACGGGAAACTGGACATCGCGTTGGTGGGCCTGGGCTCGCGGGGGAAGCACTTCCTGGGCGTGATTCCCCGCATCGGTGAGAATCTTGTGGCCCTGTGCGACGTGAACCGGCGGCACACGGACGGAGCGGCCCAGGCGTTCCCGGGGGCCCGGACCTACCGCGATTTCCGCAAGATGTTCGACGAGATGGACCGTCAGATCGATGCGGTCGTCGTGGTCACGCCGGTCCACACGCACGCCGTCATCGCCATGACGGCCATGAAGCTTGGCAAGCACGTTTACGTCGAGAAGCCGACTGCCCACGACGTGCGCGAGGCCCGCGCGATGCGCGACCTGGCCCGCCGCCAGAAGGTGGCGACGCAGATGGGCAGCCAGGGGATGGCCACCGATTCGTTTCGCCGCACGCTGGAACTGATTCAAGACGGGGCGATCGGCGAGATCCGCGAGGCGCACGTCCTGTTCGAGTCGGGCGGGACGGGGCCGTTGGAGCGACCGCCAGGGCAGCCGGTGCCCGACAGCCTCGATTGGGATCTGTGGATCGGTCCCGCGCCGATGCGGCCTTATCATCCGGGCTATCTTCCGCCGCAGTTTCCCGGAGCGGGAGGAGTGCCGGAGAGTCCGGCGCTGATCGGCTGGAATCGCTGGCGCGACTTCGGCGCCGGAGCCCTGGGGGGCGCGGGTTCGCACTCGCTGAATCTGGCCTTCAAGGCCCTGGACCTGCAAGCCTTGTGGGGCGGCGCCGGCGAAAGCAAGACGATCCGTGTCACGACGGAGATCTCGGAGCGTTGTCCCGAGAACTTTCCCCGCTGCCAGATGGTCCATTTCGAGCTGCCGGCGCACGGCTCGCAGCCTGCGGCGCAAATCCACTGGTGCAACGCCTGGGACACGGAGATCAAGCGGCGAGGGGTCTTGACCGAGTTGGAGAAGACGGCCGGGCAGCCGCTGAAGTGGGCTCAGGGCAGCTGGTCGCCGCACTCCTTTCTGCTGATCGTGGGCACCAAGGGCAAGGCGCTCACCAACTTCCACAATTCCGTGTGCCAGTTACTGCCGGAAAAGGACTTTCCCGATGCGGGCGGCCCGCCGCAGCGGCTGCCTCGCTCTGGGAGCCACGAACGGGAATGGGTAGCCGCCTGCAAGGGCGGGCCGGCGGCGATGTCGAACTTTGAGCACTCCGGTCCGATGATCGAATTGCTCCTGTTGGGCAACGTCGCCGCCTTGGTGGACGGACCTTTGGAGTTCGACCCGGTTGCGTGCCGAATCGTCAATCATGAGGAGGCCGACCGGAAGCTGCTTCGTCCGTACCGGAACGGGTGGTCCTTGTGAGGCGGCGTATGAACCTGAATGACCGCGCTTGGCGGCGATGTGAACAGCTGTTGGAAGCCGCCGCCGACCTGCGCGTGGCGTGTCGGCATTTGCCCCACGGGGGCCGCATCGTGGATTGCGGGGTCGAGGCGGCGGGCGGACTGCAAGCGGGTCTGACGCTGGCCGAGATCTGTCTGGCGGATCTGGCCGAAGTGCGTCTTGTGCCTGGGCGGGCCGACCTGTGGCCGGGGCCGGCCGTCCAGGTTTGGACGGATCATCCCGTGGCAGCCTGTATGGCTTCGCAGTATGCGGGTTGGCGGATTTCGTCCGGCGGGTACTATGCGATGGGTTCCGGTCCGATGCGGGCAGCGTGCGGTCGGGAGGAACTGTTTGCCAGGCTTGGCTTTCGGGAGTCGGTGACGCGGGCGGTGGGGGTCTTGGAAGCGGCCAAGTTGCCGCCCGTGGAAGTTGCCTCGGAAATCGCTGAAGCGTGCGGGGTGGTGCCCGGCGAGTTGACGTTGTTGGTCGCCCGGACCGCCAGTCTAGCGGGCACGGTGCAAGTCGTGGCCCGCACCGTGGAGACTTGTTTGCACAAGTTGCATGAAGTGGGTTTTGATTTGAGGTGCGTGCAGAGCGGCTACGGTCTGGCGCCTTTGCCGCCGGTGGCCGCCGACGATTTGGCGGGCATCGGCCGGACGAATGACGCGGTCTTGTACGGCGGCGAGGTCACGTTGTGGGTCCGCGCGGACGATGGCCAATTGGAAGAACTCGGGCCAGGAATCCCCAGCGGTTCGTCGCCCGATCATGGCGAGCCGTTTGGCAAGATCTTCCAGCGGTACAACCACGACTTTTACCGCATCGACCCGCGGCTTTTCAGCCCGGCGCAGGTGACGCTGGTCAACTTGAACAGCGGCCGCGCACACGGCTTCGGGCAACTTCGGCCGGAAGTTGTCCAGCGGTCCTTTTCCGCGGATGGGTGACCCATGCGGCTGGCCGTTCTCGCTGCGCCCGACAGCTGGTACCTGAACGATCTGCGGCGTGCCGCCGGATCGCGCCACGAGGTGCTTTGCGTGCCGTTCGAGCGGTTGACTGCGGGGCTGGATTCCTCGACCCGGCAGCGGCGGGTGCAGGCGGCCGAGTGCGACTTGCGGGCCTGCGACGCGGTGCTGGTCCGCACGATGCCGCCGGGATCGCTGGAGCAGGTCGTCTTTCGAATGGACGCCTTGGGATCCTTGGCCGAGGCGGGAACGGTGGTCATCAACCCGCCGCGGGCCATCGAAGCGGCTGTAGACAAGTACTTGGCATCACACAAGTTACAGTCGGCCGGCTTGGTGACGCCGCGAACTTGGGTCTGCCAATCGCTCGGCGACGCCCTGGAGGGATTCCGGGATCTGGGTGGCGATGTCGTCGTCAAACCCGTGTTCGGCGGCGAAGGGCGGGGGATTTGCCGCGTTCATGACGAATCTCTGGCTTGGCGCGTGTTCAGCACCCTAGCACAACTGCGGTCCGTCATTTATCTTCAGGAGTACATACCTCACAACGGTTTCGATATCCGCCTGCTGGTCCTGGGCGAACGGGTGTTTGCCATGCGTCGCGTCAACCCCGACGATTGGCGGACCAACGTTAGCCGGGGGGCTCGCGCAGAGCCGCTGGTCGCCGACCAGCGGTTGATCGAGACTGCCCGCCGCGCCGCTGCAGCCATCGGAGCCCCCTTTGCCGGTGTGGATATCCTGCCCGACCGGAACGGCCGGGAGTTCGTGCTGGAGGTGAACGGAGTGCCGGGCTGGAAAGCCCTGGCGGCGACGCTGCAACTGGACGTGGCGGCGGAACTGCTGGACTACATCGAATCGTTGGTCTCCGATCGAGGGTCGGCCGGAGGTTAGAGGGGAAGTTCACTTGAACAATTTGCCAAGCGAGGGACTGATGCGATTTCTTCACCTGACTTGTGGTGCTGCGTGGTTGCTGCTGGCCGTCCAGACGGCGATTTCCGGAGAGGCTGTTGTGGGCCTGTCGGACACGGCGCCTGGCGAGGGCCGCGCGATCAAGACGGACCAGGGCTACATGACCGAGTACAAGATGACGATCCCCGGCACGAGCGTGACGTTCGAGATGGTCCCGATCCCCGGCGGCAAGTTCAACATGGGGAGCCCCGACGCCGAGGAAGGGCGTGAAGACAACGAAGGACCTCAGTTCGAAGTCGAGGTCAGTCCGTTCTGGATGAGCAAGTACGAACTCACGTGGGCTGAGTACCGCCAGTACCTCGCTCTGTACGGCATTTTCAAGGAGTTCACCTCGCGCGGCGAACGCAAAGTCACGTCCGAGAACGAAATCGACGCCATCACCGCTCCGACGGAACTGTACGATCCGAGCTTCACCTACGAGCACGGCGAGGACCCGGACATGCCGGCGGTCACCATGACCCAATACGCCGCGCGGCAGTATTCCAAGTGGCTGAGCGGGATCACGGGCAACTTTTATCGGCTGCCGACGGAAGCGGAGTGGGAGTACGCGTGCCGGGCGGGAACGCAAACGGCCTATTCCTTCGGCGACGACGCGGACCAGTTGGGCGATTACGCTTGGTACTTCGAGAACTCGGACAGCAAGTCGCACAAGGTCGGCCAGAAGAAGCCGAATCCGTGGGGCCTGTACGACATGCACGGCAACGTGGCCGAATGGACGCTGGATCAGGTCCTGGAGGACGGCTACAAGCCATTCGCCGGCAAGACGCTGAAGTCGGCGGAGGCCCTGGTTTGGCCCAAGACGCTGGTGCCCCGCGCGATTCGGGGCGGGCACTGGGACGACGATGCGGAGGCGTGCCGCAGCGCCGCCCGCCTGGGCTCGCTGGAAAGCGAGTGGAAGACGGAAGATCCCAATCTGCCGCTCAGCCCCTGGTGGTTCACCAGCGATCCGACGCGAGGAATCGGTTGCCGGCTCGTCCGCCCGCTGGCCGAACCCGCGACGCGCGAAACCAAGGAGCGGTTCTGGGCCATCGACGACGAGGATACCCGCGAGGGCGTCAACAACCGCATGAACGAAGGTCGCGGCGTCCGCGGCTTGGTCGACCGGGATCTGCCCGAGGCCATCAAGAAGCTGAAGGAGAGTCGGTAGTTCGACGGTTTCACTTCGGGCGAACGGCGGGCGTCAGCCCGCCGGTTCTCTTAGCGCCGACGGCCAAGCCTTGTAGAAACCGCTGGGTTGACGTCCGCCGTTCGCCGGGCACCGAAGCGATCTGGAAACGGAAAACGCGTCCGCGGCAGACCCTGTTTTGGGAGAAGATTTGTTTACCAGTTTGTTTCTCACCGTTGCGTTGGCCGCTGTTTGTGCTGACGAGCACCTGGAACGTTATCGGGAATCGCGTCCTGGCATGGGCTCGACGTTCGAGATCATCGCCTACGCACCCGACAAGCAGACCGCCAAGCGGGGCATGGACGCGGCGTTTGCCCGCATCGAGCAGCTGAATCAGGTCTTTAGCGATTACGAATCCGACAGCGAGGCTTGCCGGCTGAGCCATGCGGCGCCGATGCCGCAAGCTGTGCCGGTCAGCGCCGAGATGTGTGCCGTGCTCGACTACTCGATCCAGTTGAGTCGGCAGACGGACGGCGCGTTCGATGTCACGGTGGGACCGGTCAGTCGTCTCTGGCGGCGTGCCCGGCGGCAGAGGCAGTTGCCGGCGCCGGAGCGGTTGCGGGAGACCTTGGCAAGCGTCGGCTACCGGCACCTGGAATTGGACGCCGCGGGCCGGAAGGCAAGGCTGGCGGCAGCGGGCATGCGACTGGATTTCGGCGCCGTGGCCGTCGGTTTCGCCGTGGACGAAGCGCTGGCCGTCCTGAAGCTGCACGGCCTGACGCGCGTCCTGGTCAATGGCAGCGGCGATCTAGCGCTCGGCGAGGCTCCGCCCGGTGAAACCGGTTGGCGAATCGGCGTCGCGCCGCTGGAGCCGAATCAGCCTCCCAGCCGTTTTCTGCGATTGGCCCATTGCGGCGTCTCGACGTCGGGCGATGCGTGGCAATACGTGGAGATCGACGGCTGCCGCTATTCCCATATCGTCGATCCGCGGACAGGCATCGGGCTGACGCAGCGGAGCAGCGTCACGGTGATCGCGCCCAACGGGATGGCCGCCGACGGCTTGGCGACCGCGGCGAGCGTGCTGGGGGCGGAAAAAGGCCTGGCCCTGATCGAGCGGACCTGTGGAGCCGCTTGCCTGATGGTGCTCGTCGAGGACGACAAACCCCGCTTGCACAAGTCCCGCGACTGGAAGAAACACGAGGTCGGCGGCTCCTTGCCCCCAAATTAACTGCGCTCGGCAGCCCCCGAATCCTTGAAAGCGCGTCGTCCAGACGTTACGCTGTGGTAAGAGTGCTCGCCCGTAGCATCCGAGGTGATTCGCCGATGCGCAAACAAATCCTGCCGACCACCCACGGACCTTCGCGTCGCGACTTCATCAAGGCGTCGTCCTTGCTGGTCGCCGGCCGTGCGGTCCCCGGCGGCTTGACGGTCGCGCGGGCGGCTCACGCCTATGGCAGCGACGAAATTCGAATCGGCCTGATCGGCTGCGGCGGCCGCGGCACCGGTGCGGCGCAGCAGGCGTTGAATACCGTCCAGCAGTCCGACATCGCGCCAAACGGCCCGGTCAAGCTGGTGGCGATGGCTGATGTGTTTCCGGACAAGGTCCAGTCGGCCTACCGTTCGATCAGAAGCCAGCACGGCGAGTTGGTCGACGTGCCGCCCGGACGGCAATTCAGCGGCCTGGACGCCTACCGGAAAGTCCTCGAATGCGACCTGGATCTGGTGATCCTGGCCACGCCGCCCGGTTTTCGCCCGCTGCACTTCGAGGCCTCGGTCGGGGCCGGCAAGCACGTGTTCATGGAGAAGCCTGTCGCGACGGACCCGCCGGGCGTGCGGCGTCTGCTGGCGGCCAATGAGGAGGCCAAGAGGCGGAACCTGCTCGTCGCCGTCGGCCTGCAGCGGCATCACGAGAAGAAGTACCGGGAGACGATCCAGCGATTGTGGGACGGCGCGATCGGCGACATCGTTTGTCTGCGCGTCTATTGGAACGGCGGCGGCGTGTGGGTGCGGCCGCGGCAAGAAGGTCAGGCGGAACTCGAGTACCAGCTGCGGAACTGGTATTACTTCAACTGGATCGGCGGCGATCACATCGTCGAGCAGCACATCCACAACTTGGACGTCGGCAACTGGCTGATGAAGGATCATCCTGTCGAGTGCAACGGCATGGGCGGCCGGCAAGTGCGGACGGGCAAGGAATACGGCGAGATCTACGACCATCACTGCTGCGAATTCACGTACGCCAACGGCGTGAGGATGTTCAGCCAGTGCCGCCACATCCGCGGCTGCTGGAACGCCGTGGCCGAACATGCCCATGGCACGAAGGGCTCCGCCGACATCAGCGGCGCCAAGATCTACAGTGCGGGCGGCGAGCTGATCTGGAGCGGCAAAGGCGGTGGCGGCGGGCATCAGGAAGAGCATTACGACCTGTTCGCCGCGTTGCGCAAAGGCGAGATCTACACTGAAGCCGAATGCGGAGCGCACAGCACCATGACGGCGATCCTGGGCCGTCTGGCGACCTACTCCGGCAAGGTCGTCAAGTGGGACGAGGCCCTCCATTCCCACGTCGCCCTGGCGGACTTCGACAGCCTGAAATCCTGCCAGGACGAAGCGCCCGTCAAGCCGCATCCCGACGGCGGGTACGTCACGGAAGAACTGTACGAGATCGCCGCGCCGGGCACGACGAAGGTGATCTGATTCAGGCGTGGCACGACTCACTTGGTCAGCCGTGCTTGAAGCGCGGATCGAGTTCGCCCCAAGCCAGCGGCATTCTTCGGCCGCCAGGCCGGCGTCGCGCACGCGTCCGCCCTGCGTGAAAGCCTTGCTGGGGCGGCACCGCGGGAGTGCCGCTTGACGGGTGCCGCCGCTTGTGACAAGCCGCATGATGCTTGCCGGACGGAGGCGGCATGCGGGGCGAGCGGTCGTGGCAGCCGGGAGTTCAGATGCCAAAGCCCGCGCGGTAGCTCTTGCGAATCAGCGGTTCTGCTTCCGGCGCATTGGTGGCTTGCATGGCCGAACTGTCCCATTCGATCCGTTTCTGCAGCCGCAAGGCGAGATTGCCCACCAGCAGCGCCTCGGTGTACGGACCGGAGTAGGCAAAGCCGGCCTGCGCGTCTTCCGGTTTGCCGTCCTGGCAGGCTTGGATCCACTCGGCGTGATGTCCGATCGAGCGGGGAATGGTCCGGGGCGGCATTTGGAAGACCTTCATCCGGCTCTCCGGAATCAGACGCGGTGTGCCGGCCCAGCCACCGGCGAGGATCGTGCCCTGCTCGCCCACGAAATAGATTCCGTTGTCGCCCAACTGACGGCCCGCTTCCAACTCCGGCGGGCGCGGCGGCAGCTTGCCGCCGTCGTACCACGTCACCTTCACAGCGGGCCGCTTGCCGCGGGCCGGGAAGTCGTAGGCGATGATCGACCAGGCCGGGTAGGATTCCGGTTTCAGCGGTTGGCTGGTCTGCGCCTCGGCAGCGACGGGGGCGTCCAGGTCCAACGCATAGAACGCCGGGTCCAGGTTGTGAACTGCCATGTCGCCCATCGCTCCGGTGCCGAAATCGAACCACCCGCGCCAGGCGCGCGGACAGTAGACGGGGTGATAGGGCCGTTCGGGAGCGCCGCCCAACCAGAGGTTCCAATCCAGATCGGGCGGCACAGGCGGCGCGTCCGTCGGGCGATCGAGGTCCTGCTTCCAGAACCTGCCGGGCCGATCGCTCCAGCAGTGGACTTCGCGAACGTTGCCGATCACCCCGGCTTGAATCCACTCCCGCGTCAATCGCAAGCCTTCGCCCGCATGGCCCGCGTTGCCGACCTGCGTGACGCGTTTCGTCTCCTGAGCGAGGCGCGTCATCACGCGTGCTTCCTCGATGCTGTGGGCCATCGGCTTCTCCACGTACACGTGCTTGCCGGCCCGCAGCGCCGCCACCGTCACGGGTCCGTGCAGGTGGTCTGGCGTGCCGATCACGACCGCATCCACGTCACGCCGCTTGTCCAGCAACACGCGATAATCGCGGAAGATTTCCGCTTGAGGAAATGCCTGGAAGGTGCGCGCCGCGTATTTTGCGTCCACGTCGCACAGGGCCGCGATGTTCTGCTCTTGGGCGGCCAATTGCCGCACCACGCCTCCGCCCTGACCTCCGACCCCGATGCCGGCGATGTTCAGCCTTTGACCGGGCGGCGTCTGGCCGGCGCCACCCAGCACGGACCGAGGAACGATGTGCCAGCCGGCGACGACGCCCGCGACGGTGAGAAAACGGCGACGATCGAACATGGGAGCACCTCCTGAACAAATCGGATGACTGCAGTGTCCAGTATCGTCGCATCCTCCAGGCGGCTAGGGCCGCAGTCCGCCGGGCACGCCCTTGGTGACGATCGCCACGGCGTCGTGAGGATGCAGGCTTTCCAGATGGCTCGCTTGGATTCGGTAGTCGGCGAATTCCGGTGTCGCCTCCAGGGAAGCGCGGATGCGGCGGGCCGAGTCCTCGCAAAGCATCAGGTTCTCGCCGTTCAGGCGTGCGAACTCCTGCTCGTCGCTCCGCTTGACGACCGCTTGAACGGGCGTGGCTACTGCCGTTTCCACGGCGTCGATCAGCGTCACCAACGGATACTCCCGGCAATCGGGATGCAAGACCACCTGGACCACCGCATGGCTTCGCTGGCTGTGCGGCGTGGCCAGCGTTCCTTGGCTGCCCAGCCAACGCAACACCTGCGAGACGCTCAGCCAGCGATGATCCGCAAAGTCCTCCATAAACTGTTGTTGCAGCAGTTGCCGCGCCAGTGCCGCCGAGCAGGGACAGGTGCTGGAGTAAGCCACACTGACTTGCAAGGTGTGGCGAAAACCGCTGTCAGACAGTTCTCCAGCAACCCAGACCGGATAGCTGCGCCACGTGGTATGGTCGCTGAGCAGAGAATTTCGCTTCGCCAGATACTCGAATTGGAACTTCAGGAGGCTGGACCGGCTGAGTCCGGTGTGGGAGGCGAGGAATGCCTGCAGCAACCGTTCCATCAAAGGGAGACTGAATTCCGCGTCCTCCAGCGTTTCCTGCAGCGTGAGAAACAGCCGCGACATGTGGATCCCTTTGGCGTCCGGATCGTCCAAGCTGACTTGGGCCGTGGCGCGCGCCGGGGTCAACACCAGGCAGTCCGCCGAGTGGCGGACGCGCAAGGCCACCTCGATGCCGGACATACCGACCCGATCGAGACAGCCACCGACGGGCGCGACCGTGTCTTGCACGATGTCCGGCAACGGCGGCGGAGATTCGAGCGCCGGATCCAAGGGGAACGGAACGGGAGGTACGAGCGTCGCTTCAGAGGCCATGACGGTGCTGCTCCAGGAGACCAGCAATCACGATATCCGCAAGCAGGCGGAGAATCAAGCGAAGCAGGCCACGAGATGATCTGGCTTGATCTCGGCCGAAGGCGATACGTCGCCATTCAAGTCCGAGCTCGCGTGACGCCGTGAAGCCTGCCTGCCAACTGGCCTTTCGCGAGAAGGGGGCAAGACCGCTTTGCGAAAGCGGCCTGTCAGGATGCTTCACACAAAAGGGCTTTGTTCCCTTTTGCGAAATCCTGTTCAGTTCCGGGCGCTCTCGCCGTGCGTTGGCAGATGGCGGCTGAGCGCAACCGTTGTCTCGTAACCGGAACCATCGAGACCGGAAGGAGACGAAGAAATCATCAATTCGGCTTCTGCCGAGAAGTACTTCGATGCCAGTTGGGAGGCGAAAGTACCGGCGATGATCGACAAGAAGATTGCCAGCCACCTAACGTAGTTTCGCGGCATGGTTGAGTTGGCCTTTGCTTGGGTGAACCCTGAGGAACGAAGCGGGACGTCAAACACCAAGCCGCCTGGGTTGGGCGACAGGCTTTCGGGATGCGGAGCCAAGAACGGCCAGAGTGTAGTCGAGGACCTCCGCCGAAACAAGCTCCAGCACCTCAGCGTCCGGACTTTTCTCGCGGCGATTTGGTAGAATTGCTTTCAGATGGCGGCCGGCCTCGGCCTGCGGCTTTGCTTAACATGTTTCCAGGCAAGCACTTTCGTTCACGATCGTCGCTCGCATGAGGGGGATAACGCGGTTGTTGACGGCCGATGTTGCGATTTCCGAGCGTCGGGCTGCGCGGCAGACAATTACGTGTCGCTGTCGGCCCAGGTTCCGATTCGCTCTCGCGATGTTGCTCATTCTGAAGCCGTGGCCGGCTTCCATGCTCGTGGGAGCAGATGGCGGCGAGAGCCCCGCTGTGGACGGCCAAGTCTCATCCGCCCGCCAGGACGACAACGGCTGGCGGGTACACAGGGTCAAGTCGGAGTTTCAGGCGGGCGAAACGGAGATTCGAGTGCTCGTTCCGGACGGTCCCCAATCCGGCCCGCCGTACGCGACGCTGTACGTGCTACCGGTCGAAGCCGGCGACGGTCGCCGTTGGGGCGATGCACAGCGGGAGATTCGCCGGCACGATCTCCACAACCAGTACCGCTTGGTATGCGTCTATCCCACGTTCTCTCACCTGCCGTGGTATGCGGATCATCCGCAGCGGTCCGCGATTCGTCAGGAGAGTTACTTCCTGCGCGTGGTGGTGCCGTTCGTCGAACGTGACTATCCCGTGCGGCAGGACGGTTCGGGACGCCTGCTGGTGGGCTTCAGCAAATCGGGTTGGGGCGCCTTCAGCCTGCTGTTGCGGCATCCGGACCGGTTCGGCAAGGCGGCCGCCTGGGATGCCCCTCTGGCGATGGCCCAGCCCGACCGTTTTGGCATGGACGGAATCTTTGCCACGCAGGAGAACTTCGGGCGATACCAGATTACCAGCCTGCTGAGACAGCGGGCCGAAGCGTTGCGGACGGGTCCACGGCTGATCCACCTGGGTTACGGCAACTTCCGCGATCAGCACTTGACGGTCGAGTCGCTGCTGGAAGAACTGCGAATCCCGCACGTCTTTCGCGATGGTCCGACGCGGTCGCATGCCTGGGACAGCGGCTGGTTGCCCGAGGCGGTGAAGTTGCTGGTCGAGTGAGAGGGCCTCCGGGGCGTTCGCGGAGCTGCCCCAAACGGTTCGCCGCGGCGGCAGTTGGAGTCGCGGCTTCGTGCCCTCCCCCCTTGCGTCCGCCTTTGCGAATCGCAAGGATGCGCTACCAGCGGCAACAATCCGCGTCCAGTTGGGAGGCGAAACAGCGTGGATCTCGGCTTGACGGATAAAGTCGTCCTGGTGACTGGCGGCTCGCGAGGGCTGGGCAAGACCATCTGCCGGATGCTGGCGGAAGAAGGCGCGCAGGTCGCCGTCAACTACCGTAGCCGGCGCGAAGAGGCGGAAGCGATCGCGCGAGGCGTGCGGGAGGAGTTCGGGCGGCGGGCGGCGGCGGTCTACGGCGACGTGTCCCGAGAGGCCGACGTGATCGCCATGTTTGACGAGGCCGAACGTCAGTTGGGACCAGTCGACGCGCTGGTGAACAACGCCGCGGTATGTCCGGTCGGCGCCACGGCGGAGTTGCCCGTCGAGGACTTCAGCCAGACGTTGCAGGTGAACGTGACCGGCACGTTCCTGTCCAGCCGCGAACTGGTCCGCCGGCTGTTGGCCGCGGCGCGCCGCGGCCAGATTGTCAACATCTCGTCGCAGGCCGCCTTTCGCGGCTCGCAGTCCGGCAAGACGGCGTACGACGCCAGCAAAGCGGCGATCATCGGTTTCACCGTCTCGCTGGCCCGCGAGTTAGCCCCGCACGGGATCAACGTGAATTGCGTGGCACCGGGTTTGATGCACACCGAAATGGTCGCGAAAGCCATCGACGCTGATCCGGAGCGGTTCCACCGGCGCGTGCCGCTGGGGCGGATCGGCCGGACGGAAGAGATTGCCGCCGTCGTGGTGTTTCTCTGTTCCCGCCACGCCAGCTACATGACCGGCGCGACCGTGGACGTCAGCGGCGGACTGGCGATGCATTAGAAAGGAACCGCGACAGCCATGTCCGACATCACGCCGCAAGACGTCTCCGGTTCCGCCGACAAAACACACCCTTTTGACGCCTACGAGCCACCGCCTCTGACTGCGGAAATCGTACCGTCAAGCAGTTCGGGACCGCGGTTCGGGCGTGTCAAAGCCATTTGCATCGCGGCGATCGTTTTGGGAGGAGCAGGAGGGGTTGCGGCGTTGCTGAGCGCCGTCGGACTGGTCGTCGGGAAACAGCTTCAAGCCGCCTTTTCCGGGCCTGCTCAGCCCGGTCTGAATCCGGAACTGCAGGAAGCCCAGCAGCGAGTGCAGCAGGAAATCCAGGCTGTTCAGGACCGCTTCTGGGTCCCCAACTTCGTCCTGGCAGGGGCCCACATGGTCGTCGCCACACTGCTGTTGACGGGCGGCATTCAGGCCTTGCGACGAGTCCGTCCAGGCCGCAGACTCCTGGTGACTGCCTGCCTGTCGGCCATCGTATTCGAGTTGGTTCGCGGCGCGGTTCAGACGGTTATCCAGGTCCAGGTCCTGTCCGTCACGATGCAGTTCTTCGGGCAGATGATCGAGGCCTCGATGGAACAGGCAGCGGAGATGGCGGAGTGGTTGGCCTGGTTTTCACGGCTTGCCATGCTGGCCGGCCTGCTGTTGGCGATCGGCTGGGTTTTGGCCAAGCTAGTGTTCTACAGCGTTGCGGTGTGGTATCTTCAGAAGCCGGTCGTAGGTCAATACTTGGACAATCCTTGAGCCCAACGATGAACAGTCCCTCCCCACCTGGCGTCGCCGTCTATACCGGCACCTTCGATCCGATCACGCTGGGCCATCTGCATGTCATTCAACGAGGCGCTCGTCTGTTCGGGCGACTGATCGTCGGCGTGGGGATCAATACGAAGAAGAGGCCCCTTTTTACTGCGGACGAACGGGTGCGTTTTGTCCGCCGGGTGTGCGTTCCGCTGAGCAACGTGGAAATCCGCACCTTCAGCGGCCTGGCGGTCGAATTCGTCCGGCAATGCGGTGCCCGGACCATGATCCGCGGAGTGCGCCCGCTGACGGACATCGCGGCGGAGTTCACGATGATGATGGCCAACAAGCAACTGGACCCCGACATCGAGACCGTGTTCCTGATGGCGGACGAAGAGTACTCGCACGTGTCCAGTTCGTTGATCAAAGAGATCGCGCCGTTGGCGACCGACGAGATGCTGGCGAGGTTCTTGCCGCAGGAGATCATCCCCGATCTGCGCCAACGGCTCGAAGCGTCCTCCACGCCGTAACGGCAGCCGCTGGGCTCAACGCCCCGCAGCGCGGAGGCCCGCTTGGACCACGACACTGGCCCGCGTGACTGCCGAGATCGACTGTAAACGGCCGGGCCAATTCCACATCGCAAGCATCCCCGCCGCCAGCGCACCCGTGATGCCACGCATCGCGTGCTCGAGCGTCGTCACGTCGCGTTCCTCGCTTCCCAAAGTTCTCGGTCTATCATCAAGGCCAAGAGATGTGCGATTCGGATCTGTCAAAACGCCTTGCGATCCTGTTCTGCCGTTCGACTCCTGCTGGACTACGGTGGCGGTCTGGAACGGCCGCGGCGCACTTCCGTTTCCGCCCCACCGCGAAAAACGGAGAAGACGAGGGAAGCGGTTCTTGATCTTCAGCGTTGTGAGGACCGCTTTGGCCTCGCCGGCTGCGGAGACAATCCTGTACAACCGCGACGTGCGGCCGATTCTGGCCGATGCTTGTTTCAAGTGCCACGGGCCTGACAACGCGTCCCGCCACGCCGGTTTTTGCGCGAAACGGCGCGAGGCCGCCATCGAGGCGGGGGCCGCGCCACACAAACCGCGCTAACCTTCCGTCTGATAGCCCGCGTCGCGAATCGTCTGGCGGACGCGGGCTTCGTCCACCGCGCCGTGGATGACCGCTTCGCCGGGGTCCAGGCGGACGACGCAGGATTGGACGCCGGCCAGTTTCTGCAGTGCGCGTTCGACGCGGGCGACACAGTTGGCACAGCGCATGCCTTGTACGGCGACCCGCAGTTCCGATTGCGGAGTCGCGGTTCCTGCCGTGCGGCGCCGCCACCAGTGACGCGCGTCGGCGATGGCAAACGAGGCGAACAGCCCCAACAGAAGCAGTCCGCTGGCCTGCGCCCACCAGGGGGGCAGGCCGTGTTCGTGCGCCGTCGTGCTGTGGGGGACCGTGTTCGAGAGCAGGGTCTCGAAGGCTACGGCGCCCAGGATGCTGCCGGCAACGATCGTCCCCAGGTAGACGGCCAGGACGCGCCCGCCGAACCGCCGGTACACCGCGCCGATCGTCGCGACGTTCGTCGCCGGGCCGGCGATCAGGAAGACCAACGCCGCGCCGGCTGGCAAGCCGCCCGCCACCAGGGCCGCCGCGATCGGCACCGATGCCGTGGCGCAGACGTACAGCGGCATCGAGATAGCCAACGCGGCCAGGGCCGACGGCAGAACCCCCAGCGAACCCAGTCCGTTCAGCAACTCCGGAGGGACGAACACCTGGATCGCTGCCGAGGCCACGATGCCAAACGCGAGCCACAGCCAGACCGAACGGATAATCTCCAGACCGTGCGCGAGCAACTCTCGTACGCCTCGGCGACCTGCTGCGGGGGCATCGGCAGCGGGCGTTTCCGCCGTGCCGTTGCCGTCGCCTGTCAGCGCGTCGGCGAGCCATCCGCCAACGAGGCCGGTCAAGGCCGCCACGACGACTTTGAACAAGGCGAACGGCCAGCCCAGGAAGGAGCCGCTGACCAGAATCGAGTCAACGCCTGTCTGTGGGGTGCTGATCAAAAATCCGATGCAGGCCCCGTTGCTGGCACCATCCTGTTTCAGGCCCAGGCCGGCCGGGATGACCCCGCAGGAGCACAGCGGCAAGGGCACCCCGATGCCCACCGCCTTCAGCACCCCGCTGGGCCCCTGCAACCGCCGGTGAATGAAACCGGGGGGCAACAGCACGTGGACCAATCCCGCGATTGCAGTGCCCAACAGCATCCAAGGGGCTAATTGTACCAAGACATCCCAAGCCGCCCAAAAAAGCATTCTTTTCGACCTCTCAATCAAGCATTCGGCTAAAAAAGTCAGGAATTGCCGGGAAATCCCTTGGAAGGCAGACTCATGGCCAGACGCCCCGGCCTGATCGGCCTTTGTCCTATTCTAGGGTTCCGCCGGGGAACTTCCGCACAGGCTCAGAAAATTTTGCCAGCTGGGATTGCGTCGGGCGGTACCTTTAGGTAATTTGCACTTACCCTCGGAGCTTGTCGAAGTTTCTTGGCCGGATAACCTCGCCGTTGTCTCTCGCCTCTTGTTTCGCCAGTCCCCGGGTCCTGTAGATGGCTTCACATGCGGTGGCACCAGGCCGCTGTGAGGCGAATTGTTCCGGCTTGGTGCGTTCTGTAGAGGAGTCCCATCGTGGGTAAGAAGTTGTACGTCGGGAATCTGCCGTATTCGGTATCCGACAGCGATCTGCAAAGACTGTTCGAGCCGCACGGCGCGGTTCAGTCGGCGCAAGTGGTGGTGGATCGGGACACGGGCCGCTCGAAAGGGTTCGGCTTCGTGGAAATGGAAACTGGCGAGGCGGCTCAGGCGGCGATTTCCGCGTTGAACGGCCAGGACTTCAGTGGACGGTCGCTGACCGTCAACGAAGCCCGGCCGCGTGAAGATCGCGGCGGCGGCGGCGGTCGTGGCGGCTACGGCGGCGGCGGCGGCGGTCGTCGCGGCGGCGGTGGCGGTTACGGCGGCGGCCGGCGCTACTAAGTCCGTTGGTGGCTTTGCCCAGAGCGTAAACAACCTAACGCCCTTCTCCTGCTGTTTGACAGGTGAAGGGCGTTTCCTTTTTGGCGTTGCACCGACCCTGGGATCCCGTCCCAGCTTTTGAGCATCCGGCGGGTCATTCTTTCCGTACGACCGGCACGGTCGCGTCACGGCTGTCCAAACGGTCATTCAGATTCTGCAAGCTGTAGGCCGAGTCGAGTGCGCGGCGTGGTCGGCTGTGGGGGTTCGCCTGACGAAGGCCGTTGCGGCTTGTCGATGACAGAACTCAGGCGCAGCGGTGCCGCACCTGGCGCCACAGCGGGGGTCGTTGCAGGATACGGAGGCTCGGATGCATCCGCTGCTCGTGCTACTTCTTTGCAGCCCAGTGCTGGGGCAGGCGCCGTCGTCCTCGACACCGGCTGGCGGTTATTCCGCTGGGCCGGCCGAATCTGCCTACACGTATGCTTCCTGGATGTTGCCGCCGGAGGCTCGTCGCCCCGATTCGACAAGGCAGCCGTCCGCCGTTTGGGCGTCCTCGTCCGCGCACGACTCCGGCGCCTCGGCACCCTACTCGCCTGACTGGAGCCGCGCTCGCCTGCCGGACGGATTCCGGCCCGACATGAACCAAGTCGCCCGATGGATGAACGCAGAAGAGACGCCGCCGGCCGAAGCCGCGCCGGGCGCGGCCGCCGTGTCTGAACTGAACGGACCGCAGAACGGCAGCGGCGAGCAAGGCCTGCCCGAGAGCGGCCCGGACAATGAAGTCCTCCTGGCGGACATGGATGCCTGCTATGACACGTCCGGGCCCTGGTTCCTGACCGCCAACGAAGTGACGCTCCGCGACTACGTGTTGCGCGAACCCGGCGTGTCCTATTTCTCGATTGGGGGCGCGTACCGTTGGAGCGATTGGCAATACGTCGTCGCGCTGCCCGGACCGCATGTCGTTCCTCCGGGATCGCCGCAAATCGACTATCCCTTTGAACGGCAGCGGATGCGGGAGTGGATGCTGCCGCTGGGCTTCAATCTGGGCATCTGGCCGCGGTTGGACTGCTACGCCGTGGTCCCGCTCGTGTTCGGACATTACGAACGCTCCGCGCCCGACGGCATCATCGATACGTCGGCGGGCGGCTTTGGAGACATCGTCCTGGGCGGCAAGTTTCTGCTCTGCCGCGACGCGAAGGAGGAGAAGCCAACCTGGATCGCCAACGTGGCCCTCGTGGCTCCGACCGGACGCCACGAGCCGCAGTTGGACTACGTCGATCTGGGCAGCGGCTTCTGGCAGATCGACGCCCGTGTCCTGGGACACCGCACGTACCGTTCCGACATCCATGGCGGCGTGACGCTGTTCGGGGGCGGCGGTTACCGCGCGCGGCTGGAGCGGACGTGGGACGGCGTGGTCGTCGATCCGGGCGACTCGCTGGTTTGGGAGTTCGGCGTCGCCCTGCCGCTGAACCGAGTCGTCTCCGCCCGCGCCAGCGTCGAAGGCGAGTTCATCATGCAGACCGAAGTCGATCGGCTGGACGTTGAGGATTCGCGCTCCGAACCGTTCCGGCTGCGACTGGAACTCAACCGCCCCTGGGACGACCATTGGTTCCTGACCTACTCCGCCACCGTCTCACTGAACGACGACCGGCCGCAGTACTGGTTCGGCTTCGAGTTCATCCGCAAGACGTGCCACGGCTGGTACGCCCCGGCCGCAGATTGTGGGGAAGGCGTGGAAGCCGGGGCGACGGAAGCGGCCGAGAAGCCGGCGGACGAGGGCCAGGAAAAGCCGGAAGCCGCAAAGAAGAAACCGGACCAACCGCCGCCCACCGCCGTGACCAACCGCCCCGCTTACCTCTGACGTCCCGTCCAACACGCACAGGAACAAGTCTCCGCGGGGCGTCAAGAACTTGAGCGAGTTGTGACCGCAGGCTACAATCGTACTCTCTAACTCGGCCACCAGGGGGACCTTTGCCATGCGTGTACTCGGGCGAAGATACGATAGTCGCGAACCGGTCGTCGTGGTCATCGACGATGGTCGGATTACGAATGTGTCCGCGGGCAGCCAGGCCCCCACGAGCGAGCCGCTTCCTTGGCTTGCGCCGGGATTTGTCGACGTCCAGGTGAACGGATTCGACCGCTGCGCCTTCAACGATCCCGCGCTGACCGTCGAGGAAGTCATCCGCGTCAGCTGCATCTTCGATCGCTACGGTGTCACCAGCTACTGCCCCACGGCCACGACCGACAGCTTCGAGGCGTTGTCTCGGACCATGGCGACACTGGCCCGCGCGTGCGACCAGTCGGCGGAGGTGGCCAGCCGGATTCCCGGATTCCATTTGGAAGGTCCGTACATCACACCCGAGGACGGGGCACGAGGGGCTCACCCGCGCCAGCACGTGCGACCGCCGGACACGGATGAGTTCCTGCGTTTGCAGGATGCCGCGGGGGGCCGGATTCGCATCTTGACTTTGTCGCCGGAATACGAAGGCGCACCGGCCTTGATCGCCCGCGCCGCCGCTGCCGGCGTCGTGGTCGCGATCGGCCACACCAGCGCGACGTCGGACCAAATCCGGGCCGCCGTCGACGCAGGAGCCCGCTTGAGCACCCACCTGGGCAACGGCGCGCACGGCCAGCTGCGCCGGCACCCGAACTATATCTGGGATCAATTGGCCGACGACCGGCTGACGGCCAGCCTGATCGTCGACGGACATCACTTGCCAGCGGCCGTCGTCAAGACCTTCGTGCGGGCCAAGACGGCAGCCCGCTGTATCCTGATCAGCGACGTGACCTCGCTGGGCGGCTTGCCGCCGGGGCGGTATGACACGCCCGCCCTGGGCGCCGTGGAACTGCTGCCCAGCGGGCGGCCCGTAATCGCCGGGCAGACGCAGATTCTGGCCGGGGCCGCCGTGCCCATCACGGCCGGAATTCCCAACCTCCTGCGGTTCACCGATGAAGACCTGAGGTCGGCCGTGGACATGGCCAGTACCCGCCCCGCCGCGCTGCTGGGCCGCCAACGGCCTTGGCTGGAAGTCGGCCAGCCCGCCGACCTGGTCCTGTTTCACTTGAAAGGCGCCGATCAGGCAACGGCTGTGGGCGAGGTCGAAGTCGTCGCCACCGTCAACTCCGGCCGCCTGGTCTTCGGCCAGTTGCCCCGTGCCTGACGCGGGAGGGCAGCCCCGGTCAGGGAGAAGAAGACGACGGGGGACGGGCAAGCGTCTCACGCGGGAAGCGGCGATGACCCTGGATCCACTCCGCTGGTTGGACGATGAACTGGCCGCCCTCGAGGCGGCGGGCCTGCGGCGCAGCTTGACGTGCCGCGCGGGTTCGCAACGGGCCGCAGCGATTCGACTGGGCAAACGTCAGTTGGTCAATTTCGGTTCGAACGACTACCTGGGGCTAGCAGCTGAAGGACCATGGCAGGCGGTCGTCCGGGCGATCGAGCAGGTGGGATGGGGCAGCGGGGCCAGCCCGTTGGTCACGGGCCGAGGAACCATCCATGTCGCCTTGGAGCGTGCCCTGGCCCAATTCGAAGGCACGGAATCAGCGTTGCTGTTCTCCTCCGGCTACGCCGCCAATTTAGGAACCATCGCCGCGCTTGTCGGCCGCGGCGATGCCGTCTACCTGGACGCCAAGAACCATGCCAGCATCATCGACGGTTGCCGCCTGTCCGGCGCGCGGCTGGAGGTCTATCCCCACGGCGACGTGAGCTTCCTCCAGACCCGTCTTCAGCGGCGTCGCGACCTCCGTCGCCGCCTGATCGTGACAGACGCCTTGTTCAGCATGGACGGCGATCTGGCGCCCTTGCCCGATCTGGCGGAAATCGCCGAGCGTCATGACGCGATGCTGATGGTGGACGAAGCCCATGCCACGGGCGTTTTTGGGACGTCGGGACGGGGGGTCTGCGAGCAGTTGGGGGTGGAACACGGCGTCCACGTGCGGGTGGGGACTTTGAGCAAGGCCCTGGGCTCGATGGGCGGCTTTGTGGCCGGGTCGGCCCCGTTGATCGACTGGCTGGCGAATCGGGCGAGATCGTACGTCTTCTCGACAGCCCCGCCGGAAGCGATGGCCGCCTATGCGTTGGAGACGCTGCGGACGGTGGCCAGCGAACCATTCCGCCGCACCGAGCTGCTCCAAAAGGCTGCCCGGCTCCGCGCCGCGTTGCAACGTCAAGGATGGAACACGGGCCGTTCCGAGAGTCAGATCGTGCCCGTGATTCTGGGGACTGCGGAGCGGACGATGCGCTTGGCTCAGGCCCTTCAGGATCGCGGACTTTTTGTTCCGGGCATCCGGCCCCCCTCCGTGCCCAAAGACGAATGCCTGCTGCGCGTGAGCCTGAGCTATCGGCACAGCGACGGCGCGGTCCAGTTGCTGCTCGACGCGCTTGGCGAGGCGGCCGGCCGTTGGCCGCCGTGAAGCAACCGTGGGCGTTCGCCCTTGCCTTGGCAGCGATCGGGTGAACGTGGACGTCCCGCTGCGTCCTTTCTGCCCACGTCACGTTGATCGAAGCCGCATCGCGGGCTACGATTCAGCAAAACGCTTGGGGGAGTACTCGACGATGAGATGGACCATGAAACGACTCGTTCTCTGTCTGATGTTGGGATTTGTTTCGGACCCGGTTTGGGCTGCCACGCCGCTGGACGCCAAACGGATTGCCGAGTTGACGGCGATGTTGCCCAAGACGCCGGCGGGGGTGGGGCGCCCGCTGACGGATCGTGCGGCTTGGGACCGCCTGGTCCAGGCCCGCGAGTTCCGCGACGCCGTTGCCAAGGCGGAACAGTTGCTGCCGCAAGCGATTCCGGATCCCACGGATGAACTGTATCTCGAATTCTCGCGCACGGGAAATCGCACGAACTACCAGCGGGTGCTTAGCCAGCGGCGGGGCCGGTTGTCGTCGTTGGTCCTGGCGGAATGCCTGGAGAACCGCGGCCGGTTCCTGCCGGCGATCGAGGCCACGATTCGCGCTACGTGCGAGGAAAAGAGCTGGCTGCTGCCGGCGCATGACCGCGCGTTGATGAACTTCCACGGCGAAACCGTGGAGATCGACCTGGTGTCCGCGGCCACGTCTTGGAACCTGGCCACCCTTTCGTACTGGCTAGGAGACAAACTGAGCGCGGACGTCCGGACGCTGATTGCCGAGCAGTTGCAGCGGCGGACCTTTCAGCCGTTCGAGAGTTACGTCAACACGGGCCAGCCGCCGTTGTGGTGGGCCACCGGCACGAGCAACTGGAACGCCGTGTGCATGGCTGGCGTGACGGGTGCCGCGCTGGCGGCGCTTGAACCGGCCTCGCGGCGGGCGTTCTACGTGGCTGCCGCGGAACATTCTGCCGAGTACTTCCTGAAAGGCTTCACACCGGACGGTTATTGCTCCGAAGGCATGGGCTACTGGAACTACGGATTTGGCCACTACGTCTCGCTGGCCGAGACACTGCACCAGGCGACCGGCGGACAGATCGACTGGCTGGCCGAGCAGCGGATCGCCCCGATCGCCGCCTTCGGGCGGCGGCTGGAAATCCTGCCCGGCATTTATCCGGCTTTCGCCGACTGTCACGTCAACGCCAGGCCCGACACGGTGCTGATGGCTTTCTTGAGCCGCCGCTTTAATTGGGGCCTGAAGGACGAAGAACGGCGCGGTTTGCTGGCGGCCGCTGGGCCGAGCAGCAGCCTGTTCGAGCTGGGCTTGTATGCCTTTCCCAATTCGGCCTCGGCCCGGCCAGCCGCCGCCGAGGCTACACCGCAGTCGCCGCGCGACTGGTTTGCCGACGCCGGCATCCTCGTGGGCCGGCCGGCGGCCCAGGGGGGACTGGGAGCCGCGCTCAAGGGCGGCCACAATGCCGAGCATCACAACCACAACGACGTCGGCACGTTCGTCGTGGCTCTGGACCGCAGCCTGCCGCTGGTCGATCCGGGTGGCGAGGTCTACACGGCCCGCACGTTCAGCGGCCGCCGCTACGAGAGCAAGTTACTGAATTCGTTCGGCCATCCTGTGCCGCGCATCGCCGGGCAATTGCAGCGGACGGGCCGCAAGGCGGCGGCCGGCGTCCTGCACACCGAATGGACCGGGACCACGGACACGCTGGTGCTCGACCTCCGCTCCGCGTATGCCGTCGAGGGCTTGGAGAAGTTGCAGCGGACGTTTCGCTTTTCGCGCGACGGCCGGGGCCAGTTGGAAGTCCTGGACGAGGTGCAGTTGGCCCAGCCGAAGAGCTTCGAAACCGCGCTGGTTACTTTCGGCAAGTGGACTCAGGTGACGGCCAGCAAACTGCTGATCGGCGATCAGCAGGCCGCTGTCGAGGTGGAGATCGATACGGGCGGCCTCGCCTTGACCGTCCACGCCGAGGAAATCCAGGAAGACCGCGGCGGGCCCCCGCCGACGCGGCTGGCGATCGTGCTGGACCAGCCGGTTCGGGCGGCAGCTGTCCGGCTGACCATCCGCCCCGCGCCGCCCCTCGCTTCGCCGCCGCCCAAACGCCGGTAGACCGCGCGCAAAAAAACCGCCCAACCATGGCGTGTGGACTGGGCGGCGGGCATCGCGCGGATCGGCGGAGCACGGCACTCAGCTGACCATGTCCTTCAGGCCTTTCAGGACGCGGGCCTTGGGCACCGTCTTGGCCGGCTTGGCCTCGGCCCACACCATTTCGCCCGTGGCGGGATTGCGCACCTGGCGCCGCTTCGTGGCGGGACGGACGACGCGCATGATCTTGACCAGTCCCGGCAACTGGATTACGCCGGGGCCCTTGGGCGAGACCGCTTCTTCGATCTCCTTCTTGAACGCCTCAAAAACCGCTTCGACCTGCTTCTTGGTCAACTCGGTGGCTTCGGCGATCTTGGCATACAACTCGGTCTTGCTGAGCGGCTTACCTGCTTGCTTCGGCATTGTCTACAGCCCTCCATGTGAACAGGAAAATTGTGAGTTAGGGAGATTCCAATCCGCAGCGCGGATGGCGATGATTAGAAACAGTGTTGGGCGTTTTTCAACGGGAAACACGGGAAAAACCGGCGAAATTTGCGAAAAAACCGGTTTTTCCGCGGTTCCAGGCAGGGTTTGGGCGGTCGGCAGAAAGAAACAACCGTTCCGGAAGCCCGGCTTTCTGCAAAAGCCGAGTTGCTAGGCGCGCCCGCCGGCCGGCCGCTTTTCGACGCTGCACTAGCCCAGCGCGTCGGCAAACGTCGCCCGCAGACTGTTCAGTGCCGTGTCGCCGTTCCGGCCGTCGACCACCACGTTCACGCGCACTTCGCTGGTGCTGACCATGTCCACGTTGACCCCCGCGTCGGCCAGGGCGCGGAACATGCGAACGGCCACGCCGGTGTGGCTGCGGAGGCCCACGCCACTGACCGACAACTTGGCGATGTGCGGGCAACTGCTGACGCCTTTACAGTTCAGTTGCTTGACCAGTCGCCGGCCGATTTCGGAAGCCTTTTCGACTTGGCCTCGCGGGACGGTAAAGCTGAGGCTGGCCCGGTCGGCGTGGCTTCCGTGGCTCTGCACGATCATGTCCACGAACACGGCCCCCGCCGCGATTTCGCGGAACACCTGTGCGGCGATGCCGGGCTGATCGGGCACCCCGCTGATGGTGACGCGCCCCTGCGTCTCGTCCAACGAGATGTCGTCGATGAACAGCTCCTCCATGTTCGCGCCGTGCAGTCGCGAGGCCACGTCGGCGGGATTGGCCTTGGCCGGCGCGGCGGTCAACGGCGTCACGCCGCCGGGCGACGGCCTGTCCAACTCGAACGCGCGATGCACGGCGCGGAGGGCTGTCTGGGCCGCGTCGCGTTCCACCAGCACCGAGATCTTGATCTCGCTGGTGGTGATCATCTGGATGTTCACGTTTTCGGCGGCCAGCGCGGCGAACATCTTCTCCGCCACCCCCGACTGCCGGGCCATGCCCAGCCCGACGACCGAGACCTTGGCCACGTTTTCATCGTGCGCGACCTTGCCGGACCCCAATTCCTGGACGGCTTGCAGGACTGACTCCAGCGTCACCGCCAGTTCGTTCCGCGGCACCGTGAACGAGATGTCCGCCAATCCCTGCTCGCCCACGTTCTGGACGATCATGTCGACGTTGATGTTCTTGGCGGCGATCGGCGAGAAGATTCGTGAACTGACGCCCGGTTCGTCGGGCACGCCCAGGACGGAAACGCGGGCTTCGTCGCGGATGACCGCCGCGCCGCACACGGGGCGATCGGCAAACTCCGGCTGGGCGACGATCAGCGACCCGGGCGAGTCGCTGAAGCTGCTGCGGACATGAATTGCAGTGCTGAACTTCTTGGCAAACTCGATCGACCGATTGTGCATCACGCCCGCGCCCAGGCTGGCCAATTCCAGCATCTCGTCGTAACTGATCCGGTCCACGTGCCGCGCTTCCGGCAGCAGACGCGGATCCGTCGTGTAGACGCCGTCCACATCGGTATAGATCTCGCAGGCTTCGGCGCCGAGCACGGCCGCCAGCGCGACCGCCGTCGTGTCGCTGCCGCCGCGGCCCAGCGTGGTGATGTCGAAATTGTCGTCGATGCCTTGAAAGCCTGCGGCGATGACGATGTGGCCCTCGTTCAAGAGCCGCTGCACGCGTTCGGTCGAAATCGACTTGATCCGCGCCTTGGTGTGCGTGGCATCCGTCTTGATGCCGATCTGGGCGCCGGTCAAACTGACGGCCTTGTGGCCCAGTTTGTGAATGGCCATGGCCATCAAAGCCACACTGATCTGCTCGCCGGTGGACAACAACATGTCCATTTCCCGTGCCGGCGGCCGCTCGCAGACCTTGCCCGCCAACTCGATCAGCTCGTCGGTCGTGTCGCCCATGGCGCTGACGACCATCACCACTTGATTGCCTTGTTGTTGAGTGCGAATCGCCTTGCGGGCGGCCGCCAAAATCTTCTGCGCGTCCGCCACGCTGCTGCCGCCGAATTTCTGTACGATCAGAGGCATAGTCCCAGGAGTTCCGTTGAAAAAGGTAAGGGGTCCGAAAGGGAAGCAACCTACGTCCAAGTCCACGGGGCCGTTTCGGGAGCCCGGCTTTTTTCAGGAGCGGGCATGGCTCGCGACGGCGGCGGACGGCGTTACGTGTTCAAGAAGTATCCCATCAGTTTCCAGCCCTGCTCAAACACAAGCTGCGACCGAGTCGCCGCCGGCTCGTCGTAAGTCGTCGCGCCATCGGGGGCCACTCCCGCGCCCGCCATCGCAAACGGAACAAAGCCGTGACTGTGCGTCTTGGTCCGGATCGGCGTGGGGTGGTCCGGCGTGACCAAGATGCGATAGTCGCCGCAAGCCTGCAGCGCTTTCCAGACCGGCCCGACAATGTGCTGATCGATCGCTTCCAGGGCTCGGATCTTGGCCGCCGCGTCGCCTTCGTGGGAGGCTTCGTCCGGCGCCTCGATGTGGACACAGATGATGTCGGTGTCCGGCAACGCCTCGACGGCGCAGCGTCCTTTGGAGGCGTAGTCCGTATCCAGATACCCAGTGGCGCCGGGCGCTTCGATGCGGTCCCAACCGATGAGGGCCGCCAGGCCGCGCAGCAAATCGACGGCCGTGATCATCTTGCCGGTCTTGGCATGCACGTCGCGAAACGCCGTCAAGTTCGGCCGCTTGCCCAGCCCCCACAGCCAGACATTGGTGGCCGGCAAGCGGCCGGTCTGGCGGCGCGTCTCATTCACGGGATGCTCGGCGAACAGCTCGACGCTGCGGCTCATCAAATCGTTCAACAGGTCGCTGCCGCCGCCGCGCGGATAATCATCGATCACCGATTTGTCCGTCAAGTCGTGGGGCGGCGTGGCCCGCGTGTCGCTCGTAAAGGGCGGCGATTGCCGAGCCCCGCGATAGATCATCAGGTTCCGATAGCTGACGCCAGGCAAGAACTGCACGGGCAGGTCGCCCACCAATTCCGCCTGGACCGATTTCAGCAACTCGGCGGCTTCCGGCGTCGAGATATGGCCGGCGGTGAAGTCCCGCATGACCTGGTTTTCGATCGTGACCAGATTGCAGCGGATCGCCCAGTCGTTCGGCCCCAGTTCGATGCCTTGGGCCGCCGCTTCGATCGGCGCTCGGCCGGTGAAGACGGCAGTCGGATCGTAGCCCAGCAGACTCATGTTGGCCACCTCCGAGCCCGGCGGCAGATGCGCCGGCACGTGGCTCGCCCGGCCAATGGCCCCGGCGGCAACGATTGCATCCATCGCCGGGGTGCAAGCCGCCTGGAGAGGCGTCTTGCCATCAAGCGACGCTTGCGGCTCGTCCGCACAGCCATCGGGAATGATGATCGCGTACTTCATCCGTCAGCGTCCGTACCTTGGGGGGCAGGTGGTGGTCATTTTCGCTAATCCGCTCATCTTGAAAGCGGTACAGTTTGATCGAAAACTGCCTGAACGTCTATCCCGTAGTTGCATAAATCCTGCAGCTGAAACCGCGGCCGTAGGGGCAGTTGTTGGACGAGGCCGGGCAAAGGCCGCTGGGGGGCGGAGGCAATCTGTTGCCGGAACCCGTTTCGCACCGTTCGAGGAATCACGGTCTGTTTTCTCGGTGGCCACTTGTTTCTCGGACGCTGCTAACGTTCGGTCGGAAGGCCGGTCTTGGTGCCTTGTTGTTGCGCCCGGCGTTGCCGCCACGCTGCTAGCTGGGACAAACGCCAGCCTGTCAACGGTTTGCGGCCACAGAATGCCTTGAGCTTCGCAACGCGATCCTCTCGCGGGGCTTGCCTTGTTTCGGTTCGGCGCAACAATTCCTTTGCCGTGCCCACCCCAGATCGGCTCTCGGCGCGGTTCGCGTGCGTTTGCAGTCCGTTCGGAACAAGGAGCATCGAGGATGAACAGGGTTGCCAGATTGATGGGCTTGGTGACGGTCATGATCGGCCTGCCAACGGCTTGCGCGGATCAGGGTCTGGTGCAGTTGCACGCCGTGGGACCGGCAGCCGGTGTTCCGACCGTGATGTACAACGCTGACGGCTCCGCCCCCTTGTGCCTCCCGCCGCCTCCGTCAGCCTGGCACACGCCGGTGGTTGCTGCGCCCGCGGGGCCGGTGGTTGCAGCGCCGGCCGCGCCCGTCATTACCTACCGGCCGCTGCTTCCCGTGATTCCGGCGCCCGGTCAGTACTATCTGGGGCGCGGAGTTCTTGGCCAGCCCAAGCTGTACGTACCGAATCAGCCGGTCCGGAACTTCGTGCGATATCTGAGCCCCTGACCACGCCGGGGGGCATCGCCGGATCTGACGGCGGTCGCGCTGTGGGCGTGGCATCGATGACCAGATCGAGGCAAGGACAAGACCAGATGCCGATGCGATCGTTGCCGGGCACGAAGATTTCCTGCTGCATCTCGATCGTGGTCAACGTGTCAATCAGGATTTTGGTCGGTGCGGGCAAGCGGTCGATGCGGGGCAGTTGGTCAATGCGGATCGGCTGTGACAGGGGCAAGCCCGCGTGGCGAAAAGCCAGTTCGATCATCTCCGAGCAGTAGTAGTGGTCGTTGTCCAGCCTGAGTTCCGTGTCGAACTTGCCGCTGTGGACGCTGATTTGGCGGCAATACTCGATGGCTGCCGGTACGCAACCGCGGTACTGAGGCTGCAATCGCTTGACGGCCAGCAGGGAGATATTTCGGTCGGTGGCGAACTTGCCAAAAGGAACCCGGCGCGGGCCACCGACCACCACGTCGTACACAAAGAGACCGTCGCTCTCCTGCGAGGCCAAGCCAACGTGAGAAAAGCGACTGTCGGCAAGGTCCGTGCACAGCTGCGAGAAATTCACCAACCCGAAAAGGATGCGGCTGTCGCCGCGCACAAACAGCAGATCGCCGCTTTCCAGATGCCTTGCCGCCCAGTTCTCCCAGGCAACTTCCTCCGCGCGGTGAGCCCACGGCAGAAGCGAAAGTGGATCGAGGTGCGGCCCGGCAGCCAGCGGGGCGGATCGACATCCTGCCAGCGCTGCCAGCAACAGAAGCGAGCAGAGCCAAGAGATCCCGCGAACAGTCATGCGTGGGGCCACCGTGCCAGCATCGACATGAAAACTCCTGCCTGGAACAGTAGCAAAAAATCCCCTGCCCCGGAACGGCGATCCTGGCATCGGATGACGTTTCGAAGCCCGACCTGGCCGGAAAGGCCGGGGTGCTGACCAACGCACCGAGTGGGGAGTGGCGAAAAGCGGACAAGACCCTTCCAGCGGAGCAGGCTGCGGGCCGTTCCGGCGAAAGGGTCTTGTCGGTTTCTGCAGAAGGCGATTCAGCTCCCATCGTCGTCATCCAGGGCCAAGGGAATGGCGATCGCCGCTGCCACGATCGCGCCGAGGACCCACGGATTGGAGAGGCAAGAGATCACGCCGCTACCGCAACCATCGGCACCGCGGATCAGCGTGTTTCCATTGACCACCAAAGCGTCCGGTTGGGCGGCCGGCGGGGCCGTTCGCGGCGCCCACAGCCGGCAGACCGTGACGCCCTTGGCCGTGGCGACCTGATACACGCCAGCCTTGACGCCGGCCATTGCGAAACGGCCGTCTTTGTCGGTCAACGCCGTGGCGACCGCTCGCTCCCGGTCCATCACCGCGACGGGCGTAGCTGCGACCGGAATGCCTTCGGTGTCCAGGACCTGCCCTGTCAGGACTCCGCCGTCCCGCAGGGCGACGTCCCGAATCGCCGCCGAACTGGGATTGCTCAGGGGACCTGACGAGGCAGCATACGCGAACTGGGGAAGCAGCATGCTGACTGACGCCGTAGCGACGAGCAATCCTCGAAGTCGTTTCGTCCACTCCATATCCATATTCCTTTGGTTTGAGCCACTCCTTCAGCCGCCTCGCTCGGACGTCCAGTCACGCCGGCTGATCTGCGAATTGCCGCCGTTCGGTCTCGACCCCCGAAACGCCGCCATCGCCCACTGCCTAATCAAATCGGTGGCAGGTCCAATTGACTTCAGCGAAACAGACAAAAAAGCCGGAAGAATCCGCACCGGCGGCAGAATCCGGTTAGCCAGCACAACTCGATCTTTCAGGCCGCCGTTCGGCGATTTTAGAGCCAGTCGGTCACTCGATCGGGCAGATTCCCTGCGGCATCCCACGGCAGCGGGGACGGCGACGAGAGAATCTCCAAGTCAGGCCGTCGGCGGGCCTCCGCCAGATACGCCGCAGAACAGGCTAATTCGGCGACCTGCAACGTGTTGCGAATCCACAGCAGCTTTGCGTCGCGCGGCTCGGTGAGGCCGATCAGCGGCAGCACGGCATCCAGGATTTCGTGGTCCGTTTCGTAGTCCAGCGGCGTCATTGCGGCGCATACGTCGCCGCCCGTACAGCTGTTGATCCGCGTCACATTCACGTCCCGCTCTCGAAGTACGCGACTGCGGCAGAATTCGGCCAGCCCCAACCCAGTCGCGTTGCCATGCGTCTTGGCGGTCAGACCGCGCACGGCAATGTAGCGGATTGCCGGTTTCTCGGTCGGCCCCGGTTCGTGGTACCCAAACTTGCGCCCCACGACGTTGGTGTCCATGCCCGTGCCGCTGACGTCCTTGCCCAATTCGTCGATGAGCAAGAGGTCGGCGCTGTCGAACGGCAGGCGAGGCAGCCACCGCTTGGCCAGCACAAGCAGTTCCTTCTCGCGCGATTCAAATTCCTCCGGCCGAACGGCGGCGATGAGGGCCGTTTCGTCGTAGCTGTTTTCGACTATGGCCACCCCCGCCACGATGCGGCAACGGCTCAACACCTCGCGAGCGACACTCCGGATGATTTGCGCGAAGCTGTAGTCCATGATGGCGCGATGGTAGATCTTGGCCCCGTGGTGCTTGCCCAGGCCGATCAGCATCATTTTCAGCAGACCGCTTTCCACATCTCCGGCGAAGGAAGTGTGGGGCTTCACGCGTCCACAGACCACGACGTGATCTGCCTCAGCCGCGAAGCGATCGAAATGAACCGGAAATCCTTCACGGGCCTGGCACACGACGACGGTGTCCATGCTCGAACGGATCGGACAACCGCAGTACTCCTCGGTAACCCCGTACTCTTCAATCAGCTTCCGCTGGCCGTCGGCCGTGCCGCCGGCATGGCTGCCCATGGCTGGCACGATGAACGGTCGGGCTCCCAACTTCCGCAAATGGTCCACGATCGCCTTGACGATCGCAGGCAGGTTGGCGATCCCGCGGCTGCCCGCCGTGATGGCCACGGAGTGCCCCGGCCAGATCTTCTCTCCCAAGGACAGCTGGGCTAGTCGGACGTCGACCTCGGCAGCCACTTCGGCCACGCGTGGCCGTTCAAAGGACTGCCGCAGGCGGAAGATCTGCGGGTATTCGGGCATTGCTAGCAACCTCGGCGCGGCAGCGGCGCAATAAGTCGATCTAGGACCGGAAAGCGATTCTGCCTAAAATTCTGTCCCGGCCCAGGTTTCCTTTCGATCCAATCATCGACGGCGGCTCTTTCTGGCGAGGACGAAAATGAAGGCAAAACGACGCAGAAACACGGAACCTTACGAATCACAATCGCCCCGTCTTCGCCGACTGCGGCGCTGGCTGATCGGCCTTCCCTTGCTGGCGGTGGGAACGATCGTGCTCCTGTGGTCCGTGCCTGTCATTGTGGCCAAGACCAGCCTGCGGCAGTCGATTGTATCGGCCGCCTTGTCGGATTTCGAGGGGAGCGTGACGATCGGCTCGGCCTCCCTGGGCTGGCTGTCGCCGCTGCTGGCGCACGACATCGAAGCCCGTGACGGGCGCGGTCAGCCGTTGGGGCATGTCAAATCGCTGCGGAGCGAGAAATCACTGCTGGGACTGCTGTCCGACCCGTCCCAGCCCGGCGTGTTCCGCGTGGAAGAGCCGAAGGTGCAGTTGGTCTTGCGTCCCGACGGGAGCAACTGGGAGGACGCTCTGGCCAAGCTGCTCTCCGAGCCCTCGCAGGGCGCGGCGGTGCAGAAGTTCACGGTCCAGATCGAAGGCGGCACGCTCGAAGTCCGCGACGCGGCTTCCGAGACTCCATGGCAATGGGACGATTTGCGGCTTGCCATGCAGTGGGACGACGCGGCACCCCTGCCGATCAAAGTCCGAGCTGCCGGTTTGATCGGCGGCGGCGGCAGGCAGTCGGGACCGGTGTCGGTGGACTGGGCCTGGAAACCGGGAGATACGGACGCCACGTACTATGGCAACGGGCAACTCACACTCCGCGGCCAGTCACTCCCCCTGGCCGCCTTCTCTTCCCTGGCCCAGCGTTTCCTCGGCGATATCCAGGCTCAAGGGACGGCGGACTGCGATGCGTTGTGGCAGTGGACAGACGGCGGCCAGCGGCAACGGATGCAAATCGACCGGCTGGAAACGGGGCCCCTGGTCGTGCGCGCCCCGGCGTGGCTCGGCTCCGATGTCTTGCGAACCGATTATCTGCGCGGCAGCGCTCAATTGGAGTCCGCCGGGACCGCCTGGAATGTCGAAAGACTGACGGTGGATTCCGAATTCGCCCGCCTCTCGGCGCAAGGCGTGCTGCAGGCCAACGACATCACGTCGATGGCGGACTGGGCCCAATTCGTCAGCCAGGTGCCGGACGTGGATCTCAAGTTGGAAGGCCGCGTCGATGTGGCCAAGCTGGCCGGAATGCTGCCGACGACGTTGAACCTGCGCGAGACGACGCAGGTCAAGTCGGGGCTGTTGAACTTGTCGCTGGAGAGCAAAGCCGGCAATCCGCCACGCTTGGCGGCGCGACTGGAAGCGACGGACCTGGCGGCAATCGAAAACGGACAGGAATTCACGTGGGAAAAGCCGATCCTGGTGACCGCCAACTTGCGCCGCTCGCCGGACGGCCCGGTGATCGACGAACTGATCTGCCGGTCCAGCTTCCTGGATGTTTCGGCCAAGGGCACGTTGAGCCAAGGGACCGCCGCCGTCCGCGGCGATCTGCACCAGTTGGCTACCGATGCCGGCCGGTTCATCGACTTGACCGGCTACCAGATGGCCGGCCGCGTCGACGGCAACGTCCGCTGGCAACATCCCCAGACCGATCAGGTGGCTGCCGACGGCCGGTTGAAGCTGAACGATTTTGAATTGAGTTCCAGCGGCCAGCCGCCATGGCGAGAGAAAGAGTTGACCGTGGATCTGGCCGCCACCGCAGAGCTGACGAGCGGCCGGATCAACCGCGTCCTATCCGCTTCGCTGCGGGTGCATTCGGGGAGCGACGAGCTGAGGACCGACCTGCTGCAGCCGGTCGTCGCCGTCGGCGATGCCGAGCCGTGGCCGTTGAGACTGAAAGCGCGCGGAAACCTTGCGACGTGGCTGCCGCGTTTGTCACCCTTTGTTCCGGTGGGCGACCGCCAACTGGGAGGCGTGCTGAATCTGGACGCGACGGCCCGCGTGTCGGCCCAGAGTCTTACCGCCGAGGCCGTCAAGCTGCAGATCGACCAATTCCAGTCGCGCGAGTGGGATCTGGCCATCGACGAGCCGACGATCCGAGTGGATGCCAAGGCGTCGTGGGACGCCGCACAGGGCCGCGTGACGGCGCAGGACGTCACGATGACCAGTTCGACCGTCGCCTTTCGGGCTCAACAGGTTGTCCTGCAAATGCCCACCGCAGGTCCTGCCGTCAGTGGCAAGCTGAGCTACCGCGCGGACTTGGGCCGGATCGGGCAATGGCTGCAGAAGCCGGGACAGGCGGCCGACCAGCAGTTGAGCGGTTCCGTCACCGGAACGTTGGAAGCGAACCACGAAGCCGGGATGACACAGGTCAGCTGGACCAGCGATGCCGAAAACATGGTCTTCGCTACCCGCAAGGTCAACCGATCGTCTGCCGGTCCCACGTTAGCCGCCGCGTCGAGCGTCTGGGAGGAACTGTGGCGAGAACCGAGCGTAAAGTTAATCAGCCGCGAGCGTTACGACCATCAGCGTGATGTCTTGGAGGTCCAGGAATTGTCCGCGACGGCCAGCGTGTTTCGGCTGGTTGCCGCGGGACGGATCGAGGAGTTCCGGGGCCGACAACTGGCCGAATTGAGTGGCGAAGTCGACTACGATTGGACTGATGTGAGCAAGAAGCTGAGCGGGTTTCTGGGGAAGGACGTCCAAATCACGGGCCAAGACAAAGGCCGCTTTGCGCTGCGGGGACCGTTGCGCGAGTCGGCTGCGAAAGTGGGAGGAGCTCCGCTGACTGGCGACTCGGCGACAGGCTCCTTCTCGCAACCGCCGAGGGCCGAGTTCCGACTCGTCGCGGCCACCGGAACCTCCGCGGCGAGCGGCGTCCTGGTTCCGCCTGCGCTGGCCGGCAGCGGGCGCTTGGGTTGGGAGTCGGGCAGCTTGTACGGATTGCTGCTCGGCAAAGGCGAGTTAAAAGCCGCCTTGGAGCAGGGCGTCCTGCGATTCGCTCCGTTGCAGGTTCCCGTCAGCGAAGGCCGTTTCCAGGCCGTCTCGCGGATCGAATTGAACGCCGCACCGATGCGGCTGTTGGTAGATCAGGGACAGTTGGTCGACAACGTCCGCATCTCGCCGGAACTGTGCCATACCTGGCTGAAGTACGTCGCCCCGCTGTTGGCCGACGCCACCCGCGCCGAAGGCCGGTTTTCGGTGATGCTGGACGGTGCCAAGGTGCCGCTGACCGACACCGCCAAGAGCGACGTGCACGGCCAGCTGACAATCCATTCCGCGCAGGTCGGTCCAGGTCCGTTGGCCCAGGAATTCCTTACGCTTTCTCAACAGGTCAAGACGATCCTGGACAACCGCCCCGCGTCCGCGAGCCAAAACGCCCTGGCAAACTGGCTGATGATTCCGGAACAGACCGTCCGTGTAGACGTGCAGGACGGCCGCGTGCACCATCAGGGGTTGACCATGACCTCGGGCGACGTGCTGATTCGCACCAGCGGTTCCGTGGGCTTGGACGAGTCCTTGGCAATCATGGCCGAAGTGCCCATTCGGGACGAATGGGTAAGCAACAAGAAGTACCTCTCGTCGCTGCGCGGCACCACCATCCAGATCCCGCTGCAAGGTACGTTGTCGAAACCGCGTCTGGACAATCGCATGTTGCGGGAACTCAGCACCCGCATGATCGGCGGTGCGGCGCGCGGAGTCCTGCAAGACGAAGTCAACCGCGGCCTGCAGCGACTGTTCGGCCCGGCGACGCAGGGTGGCGGCAGCGGGACCGGCGGAGCGCCGTAAGCTAAGCATCCACGCGCAAGTGGTGGGACGCCTGGCCGGCGCAGCGGCCCGGCGCTGAACGCAAAAACAACACAAGCCGGCCCCGCCGTGGCGGAACGCCGGCTCGTCGAAGATGGTCGTTTGCCGATCCGCTGCTTATTCCACGGCCGGGACGCTGCGGGCTTGGATGGCCAACCGGACCTGCGCCGCGACGGCGTATCCGGTGAACAACGCGACGGCAAAGAACATGTCCCCGCACAGCGTGTAACGGAAAAAGGGGATGGCCATCGCGTAGCACTGCATCAGGCCCGAAAGCGAGTGCTCGTACATGCTGAACCATAGCCACGACCCGAAGTTGGTCGCCAGGAAGAACAGGACCGACGACGCCAGGCTGCAACCGATCAGGCCTGTTGCGGCCAGCGACGCCGATCGCAGACCGGCTTGGTCCAGATTCAGATGCCGCCGAAGCAAGGAACGAAACGCGACCGGAAGGGCCAACATGCCATAGACCACCGCCATCATCCGCCAGTCATAGCCGCCGATCGCCAAGTCGCTGATCGTCATGATGCTCAACGGCAGGCACAACGCCAGAAACCACGACCGGAAGAAATAGCCGGCAAACAGGGCCACCGCCGCCACCGGCGCAAAGTTGGGCAGGTCCTGCAGACCGATCCGCACCAAGGCGCCAACCAACACCAACACCACGAACAGCACGCCTTCCACATAGTTTTGTCGCTTCACCTGAGTCTTCTCCCTGGTCGAGGTTGATGTTACGCGATTGAGCCGCGTTAGCATATCAGAACCGCCAGCCGGTTGGTACTACCGAACCGAGTCTGTCAAAAAATTTCTATCCGCCGGCAAGCCGTCGGCTCTCACTTGTACCGGGTGAACTGCCACCGCACGCGGTCGCTCGCTTTCACTTCGGTCACGGCGAAACCCCGCTGGCCCAACTGCCCGTTGACAGAGAAGAGCCAGTTGCGGCCGCGACCTTCGTTCTTCAGATCGTCAATCTGGGTCAGAAAGGCCGTGTCCCGCTCCCCGCGGTACACAAACTGAATGCCACGCGGATGTCGTTGGGCGGCCTGCAGCACGTCCAGGACGGTCAGGCCCGGTTTCCACGCCAACTGGAAGTGCTTTTCCACGCCATCGTCGTAGTCGATCACCATCGCCACCGTGGCTTTCGCCGGCTCAGCTGCGGCAGCAGCGCGAGCCGGGCCGGCGACGGAATAGACGATCGCCAACCCCAAAACACAACCCGCCGACACGTGTTTCGCAACTCGCCACATGTTGAACCTCCGAAAGATCTCGCAATCCAAGTCTGAATTGAGACTAGCGGGTGAGCTAACGAGGGTCAAGTGAGGGTCAAGACGCCGCAACATCGGTATTGGCGGAACTCTTAGCAGCGGGCAGGCGTCAATGTGTCCAGGACAGAAGGCCGAGGACAGAAGGCCACCTCGATTTGCGCTCTTCTGGGTAGTCGCGAACAGGGGAGATGCGTGGGCGATGGCTGCGCAGCAATTCAACGGGTGCCGGGCGGCGAGCCCTCCGAGCAATAAGAATGGGGGCAAACCGGCTACGGACCATGTTCTTCGCCGCTTGCACCGCATTCGAACGGTGCGACGCCAGCAGGGCATCTCGCTTCGGACTGCTGCACGCCATTTGGGTACTAATGTCCGAGAGATTCGGGATCAGGAAAACGAGTCTGCGGATCTGCGTTTGAGCGACCTGTACCGCTGGCAGGCGGCCTTGGACGTACCGTTGGAAGAGCTGCTCGTTGAATCGGAACGACCGCTTTCCCGACCGGTCCTGGAACGAGCCAAGATGGTCCGTCTGATGAAGACGGCGGCGGCCCTGCTAGAGTCGGCTCCGACGACGCAGATCGCCAGACTGGCAAGGCGGATGGTTGACCAGTTGATCGAAATGATGCCGGAGCTGAAAGGGGTCGCCCCTTGGCATTCTGTGGGGCAGCGCCGCAGCGCCGACGAACTTGGGCAGATTGTCCTGCGGCGGATTTCGGAACAGTTTTTTGACAGTCCACCGCTTGACAGCGAGGATGGAGCGGGTTGAATGAAGGGAGAGGATCATCAGTAGAGTGCCGTATGTTTTGGGGCGGAACAGACCTTCGAAGCCAAGCTTTATGGAGAGATTGCGGCTTCCACTCGACGAGAAGTAGGCCCCCAATCCATGCTGATTTCATCCTGCTGACGCTTCATTGTTTCGTACGAACTTGTTTATTCTGTCGTACGAAAGAGGCCCGCAGCGGACCACCGCTGCGGGCCTTTTCGTTTTCCCGCTCCAACGACGCCCCACGGGTCCGAAACACCGGAGCTGCGAAGCGCCCGCGGGAAAAGTGAAGCCTTTGCCTCGCGGGCGCGTCGGGCCTCGTCCGGCGAACGCCCAGCGCTCACACGGCGACCAGCGATTCCATCTGCTTGGCCAACCGCTTTCGCGCCGTGTGCAGACGCCGCTTGATCGTGCCCAGCGGCGCATCGAACTGGTCGCTCATCTCCAACAACGAGCGGCCGTCCACGTAGAACGCCTGCAGCGTCCGGCGATCCAAGTCGCGGAGCTGGTCCAAGCCGGCCCGCACCTCAGCTTGCCGTTCCGCCGTCAGGATGATGGTCAACGGCGTGTCGTCCTCGGCACAGGCCGCGTCCAGCGTCTCCGGCTCGGCCAGCGACTCCGGGCCGCGCCGCACCGCGCGGTTGATGACCATGCGGTTGGTGATCGCACGCAGCCAGGCCGCGAAGCACTCCGGCTCGCGCAGTTGCTGGATCTTCTGCATCGCCTGCAGGAACACTTCCTGGCACAGCTCCTGGGCCTCATTCCAGTCGCCCAGCCGGCGCAGGGCGAGGGCCTGCACGTTTTGCTGAAAGCGTTCGAACAGTTCGCCGAACGCGTCCCGCTGGCCGGCCTGTGCTTCCAGCACCAGTTGCGTCACGGAAGCCGTCTTCAGATCTCGAATCAAAGTGGCCATGTTTTGTCACTCTCGGAAAATTAGCCTGTGGCTGAACGGCGGAACCAACCGGTCGTGCTGGCAGGCAGGCTGCGGCCAACGGGGGCGCAGCAGCCAACCAGACGCCTGGCATCCGGGCTGGATTCCGGTCGAACCGCTCAAGAGTGCGCGCACGGATTCGAGCGAGCTGAATCCGTTACGCACCAACTGCGGAACCGGACACGCCGGATGGCGCGGGCAACCAACGCGGATGGTGTTTCTGCTCACCATGCCGCGTGGGCTGACAACTCGACATCCTCGCGGCTCTAAGGCAACGCGAGTCTATGCCGAGCCGGCATCGCGGCTGTTCTGAAGCCGCTCCGCAAGGCAAGCGTGGGGACAGGGAATCTTCGTTGCGCAGCAGATTCATGCCGACCACGCCGGTGCGACCTTGACGCCCGGTGACAACGTTCATCGCTGTGCTGGCATAAATAAAGCTACGCATCGTAAGCCTCCTCTGCGGCCTTCCCACGCAGTCAGAGAGTGACACTGAAGAACAAGACGGTCGGGCTTTTCCGCCCGACGTGGCCAGCCGTATCCAGCTGACCGCCGTGGCGGCCAGCCGATCGGGAACCCAGCTTCCCTCTTGTTTTCGGCAGGCCGCACCAAATCTTACCGTCTAATCCCCCGCCGGGCGATCCGAATTGTGGCGATGAACCAAAAAAGGGCCGACCTCGCGGGAGACCACCGGCGTCATTCTATACTCGACGCGGCCGTTTGCAAAAGGTTCGCCGATTTTTCTGGAATTCTTCGCGAAAGCGGGGATTTCGCAGGTTTTCGCGTGCTTTCCGAAGGCTTGCCGGACGGCGCAGCTCGAGCTGCCAGAGTGGTTTCCGCACGTGCAGGGCGGGACGATCGAACCGGCCGCGGTTTCGTCGCTCAACTGCCGGGAGCGTCCAACGCTTGCGGCGGACGCGCGTAGCGGTTGACGAGTTCAAACAGCGTTTGGGCCCGAATCGGCTTGGCGATATAAGCGTCCATCCCGGCTTCCAGGCAATGCTGCTCGTCGCCTTTCATCACCCGTGCCGTCATCGCGATGATCGGCACGTGAGAATCGCGCTCCGCGGCGCGGATCGCCGAGGTCGTTTCAAAGCCGTCCATTTCCGGCATCTGGACATCCATCAGGATCAGGTCAAAGGGTTGCCTGAGAAAGGCCTCGTACGCTTCCTTGCCGTTGTTGGCGACCGCCACTTGATGGCCGCGTTTACTGAGCAACCCGATGGCCAACTTCTGATTGACGGGACTGTCTTCCGCCAACAGGATGCGCAAGCCCGACGGTGCGCCGGTCTGTCCGCTGGGCGGCCCCGGCGCGGTCAACAGGGAGGCCCCCGCGACAAACGTTTCGCCGGCGCGGGGACGCGCCGACGACAAGCCCAGGGTGGCCGTGAAGTAAAACGTGCTGCCCTGGCCTTCCACGCTGTCGACGCCGATCTCGCCTTGCATCAAGTGGACCAGTCGCGAGCAGATGGCCAACCCCAACCCCGTGCCGCCGAAGCGCCGTTTGGTAGAGCTGTCGGCCTGCTCGAACTCCTCGAAGATCTTCCGGCATTTGTCGGCGGGAATTCCGATTCCCGTGTCCGTCACCTCGAACCGCAGCACGGCCGTGTTCTCGATCGTCGAGACGGTCTGGACGCCCACGCAGACGCTGCCCTGGTCGGTGAACTTGATGGCGTTGCTGACCAGGTTGACCAGCACCTGCCGCAACCGCAGCGGATCGCCGGTGAACCCGTCGTACGTATCGGGCGAGATGTCGTAGCTCAACGCCAACTTCTTCTGCCTGGCGCCGTACAGGACGGAACGAACGCTGTCTTCGACGACTTGCCGCAGACTGAAATCGATGTCTTCCAGATCGACTTTGCCGGACTCGATCTTGGAGAAGTCGAGCACGTCGTTCAACAGGCTCAGCAGCGAGTTGCTGGACTCCAGCACGGTTTGCAGGTAGTCCCGCTGCTCGCTGTCGAGATTCGATTCCAGCACCAATTCCGTCATGCCGATGATGGCGTTCATGGGGGTCCGGATCTCGTGGCTCATGGCGGCCAGGAACGCGCCCTTGGCGCGGTTGGCGCTTTCCGCCGCCTCCTTGGCCCGGACCAGTTCCGCTTCGGCCTGCTTCATGACGGTGATGTCCCGCACGAACACGGCAAAGCCGGCGATGCCTTGAGGCAGCGGGATGGGTTGCGTGGTCAGTTCCGCGGGGAACTGCTCGCCGCTCTTGCGGATCATCGCCGTCTCCAGGCGACGTCCGAGCATGGAGCCCAATTCGCCGGCGCCCATGTAGCGCGCCAGGTTCTGACGATGCCGGTCGCGGAGGTCGGGAGGGACAAACACATCCGTCAAGTCCTTGCCGATCACTTCCTGCCGCAGATAGCCAAACGTCACTTCGGCGGCCCGGTTCAGTTCCACGATCTTGCCCGCTTCATCCGTGAACACGATGCAGTCCATGGCGGCCTCGAAGATCGCCCGCTTGCGGGTTTCGCTCTGGCGGAGTTCGATCTCGGCCATCTCTCGGGCGGTCACGTCCCAGAAGAGGATCTGCACGCCGCTGACGTTTCCCTTCGAATCCAGAATGGGGCTCTTGATGACCTGGACGTAGATCCGCCGGCCCGTGGGCGGATCGTGCGCTTCCACCGCCTCGAACTTGGTCCTGGACTCCATCACGCGCAAATCGTCTTGCCGGTACTTCTCGGCCAGCTGCCGGTCGTACAGCTCCAAGTCCGTCTTGCCGCGGATTTCTTCCAGCGGCTTGCCCACCAAGTCGCAGAACGAGCGGCTAGCAAACGTGAAACGGCCGTGGCGGTCTTTGCGGATCACATGGACGGGCAGGCTGTCGATCAGCGAGATGTACTGGCCTTGCCAGTCGCGCGAAGCCCGATCCGCCCGGTGGCGTTGAGCGATCTGCGCCTGCAGCTCTTCGTTGACCTGCCGCATTTCGACGCCGCACTTTTCCACCTGCTGCTGCAGCCGTGCCTCGGCATGGGCCAGCTTGTCCGCAGCCGCCGCCAATTCCTGCTCGGCCAGCTTCCAGCGCTGTCCGCTCGCCGCACGCTCTTGCTCCGCCTCCGCCACCCGCGCTTCGGCAAGCGACCTCTGACGCTGCGTGTCCGCCAACTGTGATTTAAGCCCGGCCGCTTGATCCCGCAGCCCAGGGACGACCTTGCTCAGCCAAGCCACCAGCCAGACCACGGCCAGCGTCATCCCGCGGTTGAAGAGTGCCTGCCACGTCGGCGGAACGTGCAACACGTGCCACTGCAGGATGGCTGCCAGCAAAACGAGGCCCGAACAAGCGCCGGCGGCAAGCAGGATGAACCGGCGATAAGGCAGGAAGGAAGAAACCAGCACGGCGAACGCATACAGCCCCGCTCCGGCCAGCGCTTCGCCGGAGACCAGATCGGCCCCCACTGCCGCGGCAGCCGAGAGGGTCACCAGCAGTGTCGTCGCCGCAGGACTCTTCATGCGAGTTACACCATCTGCGTCACGCCGAGCGGATTGTCGTTTCTCATGCCCCAGCGGCCCAGCAGCCTGTTGAAAAAAGGGGACTGGCACCTCGCGGTCGCCGGTTTTCCTTGGGTTTCTCCGACGCAGCTCGGAGCCAGTCCCCTTTTTTCAACAGGCTGTTAGAGCGATTTCTTCTTGATCAACGTGATCTCGTTTCCCGTCTCGTTGAAACGGACGTCGTCCATAAAGGTCCGGATCAGCAGCAAACCGCGGCCGCTGATTTTGCCGATGTTCTCCGGCACGGTGGGATCCGGCAGGTGGCGGGGGTCGAAGCCCGGTCCCTGATCGCGAATCGTGATCGTGACCTGCTCGCGCGTCAGGTGCGCCAGAACCTGCACCCGGCGAGTGCAGTACGGCTTCTGCCGCCGCCGCTGATTGCCCAACCGCTGGTACGCTCCGTCGGGATCGTTTCGCAAGCCGGAATCAAGTTCCAGGTTGCCGTGCTCGACGGCGTTCACAAAAGCCTCGTGCAACGCCGTCCCGATCCGGATCAGATCGGCGTCGCCGCACAGTTTCCAGGTTCGCAGTTGTTCCTGCAGGTAACCGACCAGCGGCTCGTGATCGCCAGCTTGAACGCCCAAGTCAAAGTGCAGCTTCGCGTCATTCATGCAAGCCAACGCGCGCTGTTCGTCCCGCTTCATGCTGGCCGCCGTCAGCACTTCGCGAATCGTGTGCACCAGGTCGCGCGTCAAATTCGCCTTGGGAACGTAGTTCGCCGCGCCGGTGTGCAACGCCTTGACGGCAATCTCCTCGCTGCCGTGCGCGGTCATCAGGATGACCGGGATGGTCGAGTAATCCTTCTTGATCCGTTCGACCAATTCCAGCCCGTCCATCTCCGGCATCAGCAGATCCGTCAGCACGACGTCGGGCGGTTCGCGTTCAATGATCTCGAGGGCTTCTTTGCCGTGCCTGGCAAAGCACGTCGTCATGCCAACCTTTTCCACGACCCCCGCCGCCAATCTGCGATCGATCGGGTTGTCATCGACGATAAGCACGGTTGCCACAGTGCTGAACCCCCGCAAAAAGACGACGCCAAGTCGCCAAGCGTCCGTCCAGGATCAACTCCACAGCGCGCCCGCTGGAGCGGAGCGAATTTCGCCCGCCGAAGCCGTTCCTGGACAGACGCAAAGACGAACCTTCCCCAAGTTTACCACGCGGAACAGGCGTTTCGTACTCCTGCCCGGAGGGAATTTTAGGCCGCCGGGCAGAAAACAGAATCAGGTCAAGCTCCGCGATCCGAGGCCTGACCTGATCGTGGGTTGAGTGACCGATGGTCCTGTATGCGTTCAATTCTTGCCGTACTCGGCACTAAAGAACGCTTTGCTCTCCTTCACCGTCGGTTTGATCGTGCGCGATCCCTGATGCCAGTTGGCCGGGCAGACCTCGCCATGTTCCTCGACAAACCGCAGCGCCTGGACCATCCGCAAGGCTTCGTCCACGCTCCGCCCCAACGGCAGATCGTTGACCACCTGGTGCCGCACGACGCCACTCTTGTCAATCAAGAATAGCCCCCGCAAAGCGATCCCCCCAGCCAGTAATATGTCATAGGCTTTACTGATCTCTTTATTTAGATCTGCGATCAACGGATAATCGATCTGCCCCAGACCGCCTTCGGTCCGCGGCAGATTTCGCCAAGCCAAGTGCGTATAATGGCTGTCGACGGAAACTCCCAGCACTTGAACGCCGAGCTTCTCGAATTCGGCAGCCTTGTCGGAAAAGGCGATGATCTCCGTCGGGCACACGAACGTGAAGTCCAACGGATAGAAGAACAGTACGACATACTTGCCCTGGTAGTCCGACAACTTCACTTCTTTGAAGGTACCGTCCGGCATCACGGCGTTTGCCTTGAAATCCGGAGCGGGCTGGGTAACGAGAACGGCCATGATTAGATCCTTTCCTAAATAACACGAAGTTTGTTAAGCAGCCTGTTGAAAAAGAGGGCAGGCACCTCGCGATGGTCGTTTTCCCTTGGGTTTCTCCGACGCAGTTCGGAGCCAGTCTCCTTTTTTTTAACAGGCTACCAGAGAAGGGACAGCGGCGACCAGTCTGACGGCCGCTCGTGTTGCGTCATGCCTCGCGCGATGGGCAAAGCTGGACAGAACACAAGCCAAATAGTTTCCGATTTTCGCTTGCGTTGCAAGGGGGGCCGTCACGATGCCTCGTCGCTGACGGCATTCGGAACCGCCTCTCCGGATGGATGGGTCTGAATCTGCTGGACCGCCTCGACGATCCGCATATCCTCGCGTGGGAAGACGGCTCGCAGGTCCAGCAGCAAACGGTCCTTGTGGATGCGGCCAAACACGGCTGGGGTCCCGATCCGCAACGCCTGGGCCAGTTCGTCCAGGCTGCCGCGAGCCGGCTCCAACGCCACGGCCCAGCCAGGCAGGCTCTGTGACGGGACGCTGCCACCGCCCAAGTAGCCCTGCGATTCGACCACCTCGGCACTCTTGACGGCCGGACAAGCGGCCAATTGCGGCGCCAACCGCTGAGCCCGCTGCTGTAGATTGGCCGCGGACGTCGACAACAGGGACAGCAGCGGCAGCGACCGCTCGGCCGCCTCGCGGTCCTGGTGCAGTCGCAACGTCTCCAGCAGCGCCGCCAGTCTCAACTTGTCCACGCGCAGTGCCCGCGTCAGCGGATGCTGGAGGATCTGCTGGATCAGCGCTTTGCGCCCCAGGATGATCCCGCACTGGGGACCGCCCAGCAGTTTGTCGCCGCTGAACAGCACCACGTCGGCCCCGGCTTGCACGCTGTCCCCAACCAACGGCTCGCCGCTGACACCGTAGCTGCTGAGATCTTGCACGGCTCCCGAACCGATGTCGTCGATCACCGGCAGATGATGCCTGGCGCCCAGGGCCACCAGTTCGGCGAGCGAGGCTTGCTCGGTGAACCCGACGATGGCGTAGTTGCTCGCGTGGACCCGCATCAACGCGCCGGTATCGGCGCCGATTGCGGCTTGGTAATCGTCGATCCGCGTCTTGTTCGTCGTCCCCACTTCACGGAGCTTCGCCCCGCTGGCTTCCATGACCTCCGGCAACCGGTAGCTGCCGCCGATCTCGACCAACTGCCCGCGCGAGACGATCACTTCCCGGCCTCGGGCCAGGGCGGCGAGCGTCAACAGAGTCGCCCCGGCGTTGTTGTTGACGACGGCCGCGGCTTCGGCGCCGGTGATTTTCTTCAGCCACGTTTCGGCGTCCCGCACGCGCTGCGATCGTTCGCCCGTGGGCACGTCGACCTCCAGGCTGGCATAGCCGCGGGCCACCTCCGCGACCGCCTGCAGGGCCGACTCCGCCAGCGGAGCGCGGCCCAGTCCCGTGTGCAACAGGATTCCCGTCGCGTTGATCACCGGCCGCAGATTCGGCGTTTCCTCGCTGACGATCCACTGCGCGATCCGCTCCGCCAACTCGCTGGGATGGGGAACCTTGATGTCGGCCGCAGCCGTCTGAAGGTCGTTCCGCAGATTGTCCAAAAATCGCCGCACGCCGGAAACGACCGCGTTCCGGTTGGCCCGTTCGACCAACTGCCGCAAGGGAGGGCTATCCAGAAGTTCGTTGACCGACGGAATGTTGCGAAAGACGTTGGACATCGCGGGCTCCCTGTGGCTGTGGGCGCGGTACGATCCCGGTTGCCTCGCCGTTGCCGGGCAAGACAGGTCCGCCAACCCGGCCCGCGCGGTTTGCTCTCCAGCCGGGGCAACAGGGACTGATCCGCTGACCGATGATTCCCGCCTATTCTAGCCTCAACGAGGTCTGGCCAACAGCGGACGGAACGACAACACCGCGAGAAAGTGGTCCCTCCGCTAGAAGCGTGCGCGGCCGCGAATTCCCAAGACATGCCGGCACTCGTCCCCAGATTGCTGGCCGGCGTGGGACGGCGCCTACGACCAGACAGGCGAGGCAGCCGGCAGAAAATGATCTCCCGGTCCGCCGGGCTCGTGATGTCCATCGCCGTTTGCCTCCCACCGGCCGCTGCCGTTTTCGGGCTGGCCTGAATCCGCGGGCGGGCCGACGCCCAGGGGCAGGGCTTCGAAGTTTCTGCAGCGGAAACTCGACGGCATCCTCGACCGCTGCCGGGGAATGGGCGATACTATCAGGCAGCTAACCAGGATTCTGGCGACGCCTCCAGTTCGCGACTTCTGAGACCCCCACGAGGCAGCACGAAAATGAACGCATCCCTTCATAAAGACCTGCGGACGAATCGGCTCAACGGCCGGGCATGGCCAGTTGTCGTGCCAGCCATCCTTTTGTGTTGCCTGCTCTCGCGCGTCGCCGGTGCCGCCGAGAAGACGGCCAGCCAATCGCCACGAGACATCCCCATCGCCTACGACGTCGACGTGGTCGTCGTCGGCGGTTCGTCGGGAGCGGTCGCCGCGGCGGTCGCCGCAGCCGAGCAGGGGGCCAAGGTCTTTCTGGCAGCCCGCAGGCCCTACTTGGGCGAGGACCTGTGCGCCACCTACCGGCTGTGGCTGGAAGCCGACGAAGTGCCGGACGATCCGCTGGCCGAGGAACTGTTCACGGTTCCCGACTCGCTGTCGGGCATTCCGTACACCTACGAGGCCGACCAGCCGACCGGCGGCAAGCATCTGGATACGCAGCCTCCGCGCATCCTGGCCGACGGCCGCTGGGGCACGGCCTTTACCGAGAGCGTCCAATACAACGCCGACGTGACCATCTCGATCGACCTGGGCAAGCGACAGGAAATCCGCAAGCTGCACGCGATGTTCTTCCAGGGACCGCGGGCCTACGAAGTCGAAAGCCTGACCTTCCACGCCAGCGACGACGGCCAGACGTGGACGCCACTGAGCACGATCGAAAACGACAAGCTCGGCGAAGGGTCCTTCGTGGAATCCGCCATTCACCTCTCTCGCGAGGTGGCTGCCAGCGCGCGATACCTGAAGTGCCTGGTGAAGAAAACCGCCGGCGCCGAGCGGATGCTCATCGGCGAGATCCTGGTGGAAGGTCCCGCGCCGGACGAGGCGTCCCAAGGGCTGCGTAGAACGACCCCGATGCAGGTGAAACGGACGCTCGACCAGGCGTTGCTCGATGCCGAAGTGCCGTTCCTGTACACCTGCTACGCGACCGACCTGCTCCGTGACGAGCAAGGCCAAGTGGCGGGGATCGTGATGGCAAACCGTGCGGGCCGGCAGGCGGTGAAGGCGAAGGTGGTAGTCGACGCGACGGATCGCGCTTGGGTCGCCCGCCTGGCCGGCGCTGTTTTCAAGCCCTATCCGGCCGGTCCGCAAACTTTCCAACGCCTGGTGGTGGGAGGTTCCGAACGCAGCGGTTCGGGCGTCCAGGCGCGCCGGCTTCGCCTCCGCAACCCGATTGGCGGCAAGCCCCCCATCGCCTATGGCACGGGAAGCTGGGCCACAAGGCACAACGTTCCCATGACCGAACCGCATCACGAGATCATCGAGTACACGCTGACTCTGGCGATGCGGGACGGTTCGTTCGCCTCCTTTGCCGAGGCCGAACACGTGGCTCGCGACCGTACGTTTCACCCAGGGCAGGTCGACGAGTCCGAAGTCCTGTTCCAGGTTCCCCCCGACCCGATGGAGGGCAAGTCGAGCCTGCCGGGTCCGTGGCCGGGCGCAGCGCAGGCGGATCTGGCGGCGTTTCGCCCCCAAGGCGTGCCCCGGTTTCTCGTGCTCGGCCCGTGCGCCGATGTGTCTCGTCCGTCCGCGGCGGCGTTGCTTCGCCCCTTGGAGTTCATGCGCCTGGGTCGCCGCCTCGGTCGGACCGCGGCGGAAGAGGCCCTGGCGCTGCCCGCACCGGCCGGCGTTCACCTTCCTGGAGCGGCGCCGTCCGGCGCGGTGCCGGGCGAGATCGGTGAAGCCCTGGCCGGCCTGCGGCCGACGCCCCAGGCCGGCCCGACGATCCCCGCGCACGCCGGCGCCCTTCCGGTCCTCGGCCACTACGACGTGGTGGTCGTCGGGGGCGGCACGGGCGGAGCGCCGGCCGGTATCGCGGCCGCGCGGCAGGGCGCCAAGACGCTCGTGATCGAGTACCTGCACGGTCTCGGCGGAGTGGGCACGACGGGCCTGATCGGCCTGTACTGCGCGGGCTACCGCAAAGGATTCACGGAGGAAACCGAGGCGGGCATCAAGAAGATCGGCTCGCCGTCTTACGTGATCGGCAAGCGGGAGTGGTGGCGCAGCGAGATCCGCAAGGCAGGCGGGGAGATCTGGTTCGGCGCCATCGGTTGCGGCGCGCTGGTCGAAAAGGGCGTCGTCCGGGGCGTGGTCGTCGCCACGCCCGAAGGCCGCGGCGTGGTGCTCTGCCAGACGGTGATCGACGGCACCGGCCATGCCGACGTGGCGGCCGCGGCCGGCGCCGAGTGCCTATACACCGGCAGCGACCACATCGCCTTGCAGGGCGCCGGCCTCCCGCAGAGCGAACCGGGCGCCACGTACATCAACACCGACTGGACGTTCATCGACGAGTCGGACATGATCGACGTCTGGAGCGCTTACGTCGTGGCCAAGGACAAATACCGCGGGGCTTACGACCTGGGCCAGCTGATCGACACCCGCGAACGGCGGCGGATTGTGGGGGATTACATCCTGACGCCGCTGGACATCGTCAACCGCCGCACCTTTCCGGATACTGTCGGGATCAGCAACGGCGGGCGACTCGACAAACACGGTTACACGATCCACCCCTTCTACATGATCAACAACTGGCACGGCGGGATGACCTACACGCCGTACCGCTGCCTGCTGCCCAAGGGGCTGGAAGGCATCCTGGTGATCGGGCTTGGGGTCAGCGCTCATTGCGACGCCATCCCGTCGATCCGCATGCAGCCGGGCGTCCAGAATCTGGGCTACGCGGCGGGCGTGGCCGCTGCCATGGCGGCCCAAACCGGCGTCCCCGCTCGCGGGATCGACCTGAAGCGTCTCCAGCAGCATCTCGTCGCCCACGGCTGCCTTACCCCCGAGGTGCTCGAACACGTCGACTCCTTTCCTTTGCCCGACGCCCAGATCGAAGCCGCCGTGCAAAAGCTGGCCCAGCAGGATTACTCGAGTCTGGGCGCGATCATGGCCGGCGAAGATCGTGCGATCGCCCTGCTGCGGCAAGCGTATCGCGACCCGGCGACGCCGGCCGAGGGCAAGCTGCGATGCGCCCACGTGCTGGGAATGATGGGCGACGCGACGGGCAGCGACACGCTGATCTCCAAAGTCCGCGGCACGGCGCAGTTCGACGAGGAACGCATCGACGTGTACTTCCCCTGGGTCACCTGGCTCGACAGTTACATCATCGCCCTGGGACGCACGCGCGATCCCCGAGCGCTGGAGCCCTTGCTGGAGAAACTGGCGCTGCTCGGACCGGATAGCGGCAGCCGCGTGTCCCATGCCCGCGCCCTGGCGCTCGCCTTCGAGACGCTGCGCGACGGGGCGGCCGCAAAACCGTTGGCCGAAGCCATGCAGCGACTCGATCTGCAAGGCAGCGCCGTGACCGACGCGGCCCGACTGACTGCGAAGGACCGAGACAAGTCCGGCCAGCTCGATTTGACGCTCGCCCGAGTCCTGTACCGGCTGGGCGATCACGAAGGCCTCGGCAAGGCGATCCTGGAGCAATCTACGCGCGACGTCCGCGGCCACTACGCGCGTCACGCCCAAGCCGTGCTGAAGGAAGGTCCGTTTCGAACCGATCCTTGAAACGGCTCACCGCGGGCGCAAGGTGGCCCCCCCATGGACCATTTAGGAAAAGAAGGGCTGCAGAACTCTCTCGCGGGACGGTGCGGGCGTTCCTGGATTTCGCCCCCCAGGAATGCCGGTCTTGCCGAACAGTCCATCCGCGGCTCGCCGCCCGCAGAGACTCCCCAGAGACGGGTTCGACAATTTGCGGAATCCAGGTTGCGGAACCCAGGGACCAAGACCGCAACGAGAACTCATGCAAGGAGACCCCACCGGTGACGCATACGATCAACAGGGTTGCGGCGGCCAGCCTGGCGATGGCGGGAATTCTGTTCGGCGTGGCCGCGGACGCCCGGACGTCGGCCGCCCGCGCGGGGAAGCGGCCCAACATCGTGTGGCTGATTGGCGAGAACATCGCGCACGATCTGGGCTGCTACGGCGCCCCCCACGTCCACACGCCGAACCTGGATCGGCTGGCCGCGGAAGGACTTCGATTCACACGCGTCTTCGCCACCAACCCAACCTGCGCGCCCAGCCGGTCGGCGTTCTTCACGGGGATGTATCAAACCACGACCGACACGCACCCGATGCGCTCGCACCGCGACGACGATTTCCGCCTGCCGCCGGGCGTGCGCCCCATCACGCACCGGCTCCGCGACGCCGGTTATTTCACGGCCAACATCAAGACGATCGGCGGCCGGAGCGTCGGCACCGGCAAGCTCGATTTGAACTTCGTCAACGAGGGACCGATCTACGAGTCGGACGACTGGAACGCCCTGAAACCGCGCCAGCCGTTTTTTGCCGTGATCAGCTCGCACGAAGTGGAATACGACATCTACGACCGGCAGAGCGCCGCGAAAGACCGCGTCCCGTGGGTCGGCGAGCGCGAGCACGTGCCGTATGCCAAGCCGGAGCAGGTCGCGCCGCCGCCGTACTACCCCGAACATCCCCTGGTCCGCCAGGAGTGGGCGCGCTACCTCAATTCAATCTCCGGGATGGATCTCCGCATCGGCTGGGTGCTGGAGCAATTGCAGGCCGACGGCCTGGCAGACGACACGATCGTGGTCTTCTTTGCCGACAACGGGCGGCTGGAGCCGCGAGGCATCCACTGGTGCTACGACTGCGGACTGCGCGTGCCCCTGATCGTCCGCTGGCCCAAGAACTTCCCGCCCCCGCCCCCATACCGGCCGGGCGGCGTGGACGAACGCGTGATCAGCCTGCTGGACGTCACGGCCACCACGTTAGGCATGGCGGGCGTGCCGCGGCCGCCGCTGATGCAGAGCCGGATCTTCCTCGGACCTCAGGCGGACCCGCCGCGCACGTTCGCTTTTGCGGCTCGAGACCGCATCGACGAAACCGTCGCGCGGATCCGCTCCGTACACGACCAGCGATACCACTACATCCGGACCTTCACGCCGGGCCCGACGTTCGCCTCGCTGAACCGCTACAAGGAGAAGTGTTTCCTGATCATCCCGCTGATGCGGCAGTTGCACGCGCGCGGCCAATTGAGCGGCCCGCCGGCATCGCTGATGGCCCTGCGCGGACCGTGCGAGGAGTTGTACGACACGCAGGCCGATCCGCACGAGATCCGCAATTTGCTGGACTCGGCCGAGCCCGAGCACCGCGCCGCCCTGACTCGGCTCCGCGCCGCCTTGCAGACGTGGATTGCGGAAACCGGCGACCAGGGCCAATGGCCTGAGCCGGCTGAGGTAGTCGCCCCGTTCGAGAAAGAGATGCACGACTGGTTCGGCACGCCTGCGTGGTACCTGGAATCCAAACGGCCGTGACGGCGGAGGAGCAGCCCGCAGGCGACAACCCGCCTGTGGGGCGGCCTCGCCAAGCTGCCCAACAGGCCATTGAAAAAGAGGGCTCGGCTGTGAGCTGCGCCGGAGAGGCCCAAGAAAAAACGACCACCGCCAGGCGCCTGCCCCCTTTTTCAACAGGCTGCTAACCGTCCAGACCCTGCACGGCGTCGGCCTTTCGTACTGCAGTTCCGTGCCGAAGTAGAAGCTCCGGCCCGGCTGATAGACCCCGTACCTGGGGGAAAGAAAGGACAGGCATATTCCGGCATTTTCCAGGAACTTTGCGAGCCGTCGGAAGAACCGTGACTGGATCGGAACAGTTGATGGCGGATACCGCACCGGGGCAAGCATTGGGTGCAGGACGACGCACAGTCGAACGATGGGACCTTCGGAGCTAACACCTGGAACAAAAAAACAGGTCAAGAATGCCTGTCCTTTCCCTTTTCCCTTTTCCCTTTTCCCTTCCTTTTTCCGTTTTCCTTCCTTTTTCCGTTTTCCTTTTTCCTTTTGGGCCAGCCGTGGGCATCCCGGCCCTGCCAATGCCCACGGCTCGCCCGCGGGACTGTTACGTTCGTGCCTACGTCAGCTAGGAACGTCGGCAATGTTTGAGTAGACGCTGGGGCGTCTTGGTGCAACTTCGCGATCCGGTGGCTCCGCCACTACGGGGCGTTCCCTGTCGTTCCTTTCGCTCACGCCGCGTCCGCTGAGGACCTTTCGTTGAATGCCTTCACCGGAGTTGCCAGTCTTCGACCTGCAGGTCCGGAACACGGCTGAACTCGCCGGTGTTGTGTGTGACCAGATCTTGTCCGGCTGCTGGCTCCACGCCGCGCCATAGAGCAGTTCCGCCTTGACCACCGAACACAATGCCACGTCTCCGGGGTTCGCGGCGTTGAGTCGGGCTTCGATTTGCTCCCCGTTCCTCCCACGCAGGTACCTGACGCAGACGTTCGTGTCGAGCAGATAAATCACGGAGAGAGTTCTTCCCGCTTCTCGAAATTTCCCTGGGACTGACGCGCAAACGTCGGATCATCGATGCAACCGGCCATTTCGTGAACAAATCGCCTCCATTGGTCGGCTGACATCGGTGCGCTGGCTTCGTTTAACGGCTCAACCGTCACGCGAACCTCTCGATCTGCCTCCCGTTTTCCGAAGGGCACGGAAAGGTGCAAGACTCCGTTGGCGTCAACTTTTGATCTCCATTGAATGGACGTCATGCCCCTCTCCCGAACACGGCTTGATCAACAAACGGCGAGAAAGCGAGGCAATCCAGTCTTCTGACACTGAACCTGCCCCCGTTTCGTGCTTTGTGATTGCAGCATGGTGACCCGCAACGGTTCAAACAAAGCGGACGGACGGGCGGGTGGGTGGGTGCTGAGGTTGCAGCAGCCCGCTTGGATCGATCCCAACGATCGGATCGCGGTTCGTCGTCTTGGTGCAGCTTGGCGATCCGTTGGCTCTGCTACGCCGCAAGCATCAAAATCGGCCGTGATCCGCTGTACCAAACTTGGGTCCTTCCGCCGTTCCAGCCCCGCGTCGTGGTCCGGGGCGGCCCCGGCGTAGAGCCACGCCAAACCGTCGAGACAGCCAAATGTTGAGTTTCCGGTTGCACGCGCAGAAGTGCCCGTGGATAATGGCAGCGTCACAGGCTGTGTCCCGTTCTCAGACGCCGCTCTTGAACAACAGGAACCAAGCCACTGCCCCCGGCGTTGAATCCCACGAGCGCGAGCCGGGCAGACACCCTTTCGAGAAGGATGATATCGTCTCATGCGTAAGACACTTCGCTTGATCGCCGTTTCTGAGCCACTCCGTCGCCATCTGCAACAGCGCATTTTCGTCTGGGCCGTGTGTACTTGGGTTGTCGCCGTGACGTCGACCGTCCGGCTTCGAGGCCAGGACGCGGATTTCGTCAGCGACCGCAACGCGGGAATCGTGCTGCAGCACACCCAGGCCTGGGGCGACTTTGGCTTCGACACGGCCGCGGCGGCGACGGGCCGCGCCGGCTCGCCGCTGCAGATCGGCGATAAGACGTACGCGCGGGGACTGGGGCACCACGCCAACGGCGAGATCGTGGTCGACTTGCGCGGCCAGTACAGCCGCTTTCGCGCGTGGGTCGGCGTGCAGTGGCAAGGCGGCAAACGAGGCAGCGTGATCTTTCGCGTGACGGTCGACGGCGAAGTGAAGTTCGAGACCGGGCCGATGTCCGACAGCGATCCGCCGCGGCAGGTCGACGTGCCGGTGGCCGGCGCGCGGGAACTGCGGCTGATCGCCACGGATGCGGGCGACGGGATCGGCTGCGATATGGCGAACTGGGCGGAGGCGAGCCTGGTGCGCGATTCGCGGATGCCGTTCTTCGGCGCCGGCGTCATCTCGTTAAACGGCGAGGCGGCTCCCGCGGCGAGCCCCGCGGCGGGCGGTTTCTCGCTGATCGCCCGCCCGACAGGACCGCAACTGGCCGTCATGGAAACGGCCAGGACATGGACCGTCAGCGTCGACCGCGGCGAAGAAGTCCGTTTGACGATGCCCCTCAAAAACGTGACGGCGACTTTGCGGATCATGGCCGACGCGCGCAGCGTCGGCCTGGCGCAGGCGGAGGTGGAATTGTCGCTGGCCGGAAAACGCGTGTCGCGCACGGTTCGCAGCGGCGAGGCGGCGGTGCTGACGAGTGACCCCGTGAGCGCCGGTGCCGAGGCCGAGATCGTGCTGACGACGCGGGGCGTGGACGCCGAGACGGGCGTCCGCTGGAGCAACCTGCGGTATGCCGCAGGCGACGACGTGTTCCCCGTTCCCCTGGTCTTTCCGGAAGCCGCAGAGACGATCCCGCCTCCCGTGCTGCCCGACCCGCGGCCGTCGCTCGAGCAGGAATTGACCGAATGGGACTGGCGGATGCAGGATGGGATCGGCACGCCTCGCCAGCGACGGACGTGGGCCGAGGCGGTGCCGACGCTGTTCGAACGCGGCGACCGGCTGATCGAGTACCTGGCCGCGTCGGGCGTGTCCCTGGGCGAATTGGCGGGGCAATGGGAAGCCGTGCGAAAGCAATGGCAAACGTTGTCCGCGGCCAGCGCGGCGAGCGAGGCCGAGTGGGAGTCTGTCTGGAAACAGACGCACGCGCTGCGGCGACGCATCGCGTTCCACAATCCGCTGGCCCAGACCGGTCCGTTGGTGTTTGTCAAACAGGTGCCCAGCGCGATGAGCCACCAGCTGACGCAGTACTCCGGCCGCTGCGCCCGGCCGGGCGGCGGGCTGTTTGTGCTGGAAGCGCCCGGCGTTTCGATGCGGTGTCGGCAGCTGGCCGCCGATCTGCCACCGGGCTGTACCATGGCCCCCGACGTATCCTTCGACGGCCAGCGGGTGCTGTTCGCCTTTTGTCAGACCGACCCGGACGCGACGAGTTGGCGCACCAACGAAAACCAGTTCTATCGCCTGTTTGAAATCAACGCCGACGGTTCCGGCCTGCGGCAGCTGACCAACGAATCCTACGACGATTTCTCGCCGCGGTATTTGCCGGACGGCAAGCTCCTGTTCCTGTCCACGCGCCGTGGCGGTTTTCACCGTTGCGGCCGCGGCCCGTGCCCCGTCCACGCGATGGCGGTCGCCAATCTCGACGGTTCGGGCGTGCGGCTGATCTCGTTCCATGAAACGCACGAATGGGACCCGTCCGTGCTGAACGACGGCCGCGTCATCTACACGCGGTGGGATTACGTGGACCGGCACGCGGTGTTCTACCAGCAGCTGTGGTCGGCGCGGCCGGACGGCTGCGACGTGCGGATTTTCTACGGCAACAACACGCTGAACCCGGTGGGCGTGTGGGAAGCCCGGCCCATCCCCGGCTCGAACCGCGTCATGGCCACTGCCGCCGCGCATCACGCCATGACCGCCGGCTCGATCATCCTGCTGGATGTCACCCAGGGGATCGACGGCCTGGAGCCGATCACGCGGCTAACCCCCGACGCTTTGTTCCCGGAAAGCGAGTTCCCCGTGCAGCATTGGCACAATCGAGCCGGCGTCCCGACGGCTCCGGACGTGCCGCCGGAGGAGCAGCGTTGGCCGGGCCATTGCTACCGCACGCCGTATCCGCTGTCGGAAGACTGTTTCCTGGCCGCCTACAGCTACGAACCGCTGATCGGCGAGCCGCTGCCCAACCGGGCCAACATGTTCGGCCTGTATCTGTGCGACCGTTTCGGCAACAAGGAACTGATCTATCGCGACGTGAGCATCGGCAGCCTGTGGCCCATCCCGTTGCGGGCTCGTCCCAAGCCGCCCGCGTTGCCCTCGCCGGTCACGGCCGACCAGCCGAAGGAAGGCACCTTCCTGCTGCAGAACGTGTATGAGAGCTGGCCGACGCTGGGCGAGGCGAAAGACACCGTCAAGCGTCTGCGGATCGTGCAGGTGCTGCCCAAGACGACGCCGCACGCGAACACGCCGAAAGTCGGACTGGCCAACGCCTCGCCCGGCAAGCAGGTTTTGGGGACGGTGCCCGTCGAGCCCGACGGCTCGGCCTACTTCCGCGCCCCGGCGGGCATCCCGCTCGCGTTTCAGGCTTTGGACGAACAAGGCATGGCGATTCAGACCATGCGCAGCCTCACCTATCTGCAACCCGGCGAGCAAACCGGCTGTGTCGGCTGTCACGAACATCGCAGCTGGGCGCCCACCGCCCGCACGGTGAGTCTGGCGGGTCAGCGCGAACCGTCCCCGATCACGCCCGGCCCCGACGGCTCGAAGCCGTTCAGCTACGCGATTTTGGTGCAGCCGATCCTGGACAAGCACTGCGTCACGTGTCACGGACCGGCGCGGGCCGAGGGCGGCGTCGACTTGACGGGCACGCCCGCCGGCGCGTTCACCGTCTCGTATAACGCCTTGGCGCCGCGGGTGCCGTATTCCGAATGGAAGGGCTCGCCCCAGGCCAACCTCGAACCGCTGACGCCCCCCGACCGATTCGGCGCGCGGGCCAGCAAGTTGATGCAACTGCTGCGGAAGGGCCACGAGGGCGTCCAGCTGTCCGGCGAGGAATTCGAGCGTCTGACGACCTGGATGGACGCCAACGCGCTGTTCTACGGCACGTTCGATCCGGAGGATCAGCGCCGCCAGCAACTCGGCGAACGCATCGCCGGACCGGCGCTGGAGTAGACATCCCTCGCCGTTTTGCCCAGAATCTGTCCTCACCGCGTCCGGACATCGGACGCAGATTTGAACCAAGGAGAAGGAACGACCTATGAGATTGTCCTGGACGAAATGCGTGGGGGGGCTGCTGCTGGTGGCCGGGTGTCAGAGCGGCGAAACCGGTGCGCCGGACAAAGCTCCGGAACCAGCGCCTGCCGCTACTGGCGAGACCCAAACCAGCGCCGAGCCCAGCGTTGCCAAGACGGACGACGCGCAGGCCGTCGCCGCCCTGGAAGCGTTGACCAAAGGACTGAAACGCGACGGCGAGGGCTGCGTGATCGAAGTCGACTTCCGCGGAGCCACGATCGACGACGGCGCCCTCGCGCATCTGTCGGGACTGCAGCGAGTGCGCTCGGTCGTGCTGGCCGAAACGGGGATCACGGACACCGGGTTGAAGACGCTGGGCGCCGTCCCCACGCTGCAGTCGCTGGACTTGCGCGAGTGCAAGATTACCAACGCAGGAATCGCCCATCTGACAAGCCTGGCCAACCTCCGCACGTTACGATTGGCGGGCAAGAATGGCGCGACGACGGTCGATGACGACGGACTGGCGGCTTTGGCGAAGCTGACCAAACTCAAGGTCTTGGCCTTGGACTTCCTCTGGGTCAGTGAAAAGGGTCTGGCGGAACTCAGCGGGCTGAAAGATCTCGAGGAGTTGTATCTCGCGCAGACGCTGATCGACGACCAGTCGCTGGCCGTCCTCGCCCAGTTTCCTCACCTGAAGAAGTTGCGGATCTCCAAGACGCAGGTCACCAGCGAAGGGCTGGCTCACTTGGCAAAACTGGCCGAACTTGAAGACCTGGACCTGAGCGAATGCACGCAGCTGGAGGACAGCGGATTGGCCCACCTGGCAGGCATGAAGACGCTGGCGCGGCTGAACCTGTGGCGCGTGCCGATCGGCGACGCGGGCGTGGCTCACCTGGCGGGCCTGACGAACATGCAGTGGCTGAACGTGGACAACACCATGATGACGGACGCGGGCCTGGAATCGTTGAAAGGCATGACGCAGTTGACGTTTCTGCACCTGGGGTCCACGGCCGTCTCCGACGCAGGCATGCATCAGCTGGAGTCGCTGACGGCGCTCAAGGACCTGAAGGTGACCCGTACCGCGGTGACGGCGGCGGGCGTGGAGCAGCTGAAGAAGAAGCTGCCCAACACGGAGATTCAGCTGCAGTATATTCCGGGAGAATGAGGCGCGGCCCGCAGCAGACCGGCCAGCTCGCTGAACCGCAACGCCGTCCGCGTGCGCGAAGCTGGGCGTGTCTCGCCGATCTGCCAGCTTCGCGAGGACGTTGAGCCTGCGGCTAAACCGCTCGAATCCACGCGCTGGGGATGCTTTGCCAAGCATCGCGGAATGGACAGGGCGGAATTCACTCCGCCCCCCAAGGCGGACTGAAGTCCGCCCCACGATTTCTCAACGCATGGTGGACAGCGCACTAAGCGACTTCCCAGCCGGGCCGATACACCTTGCTGATGAACTTGTCCGCCTCCGGGCAGTTGGTCGCCCGCAGTTGCTGGGCATCCCACTCCAGCTTCTTGCCCACGCGGTAGGCCACATTCCCCAGCAGGACCGCCTCGGTCAGCGCCCCGGAGTAATCGAAGTTGCAGGTCGTCGGCGAGCCGTCCTTGCAGGCCTTGATCCATTCGGCGTGGTGGCCGATCGAAGCCGGGATGGTCTGTGCGGGCGGTTTGAAGTTGGCGAACTTGTCCGTCGGGAACAGCCGGTAGTTGCCGTAGTCGGCGTACATCTTCCCCTTGCTGCCGACGAACATCACACCGCTGCCCGGCACACGTTCGCCGGCGACTTCGCGCGGGGTCAAGTTGCCGTCGTACCAAGTGAGTCGCACGGGCGACAGGCCTTCGCGGGCGGGGAATTCGTAGCGCACGATCAGCCCCAGCGGACACGTTTCCGGATGGACTTCCGGGCCTTCCGCCTCGCACGACGTCGGGTGCCGCAGCTCCAGGGCCCAGAACGGCAAGTCCATGTAATGGCAGGCCATGTCGCCCAGTGTGCCCGTGCCGAAGTCCCACCAGCGGCGCCATTGAGCCGGATGGTAGCGGCCGGGCCAGAAGGGGCGAACCGGCGCCGGGCCCAGCCACAGATCCCAGTTCAGATTTGCCGGCGGTTCCTGGCCGCCCTCCGGCCGCTCGCCGCCACCCCAGGCCTTGCCGACCCACACGTGAACCTCCGTCACGTCGCCGATCGCTCCGGACTGGATGATCTCCACCACGCGGCGATAGTTGTCGCCCGCATGGATCTGCGTGCCCATCTGCGTCGCCACGCCGTGCTTCTTGGCGGCTTCGGCGACCAGCCTGGCCTCTTGCACCGTGTGCGTCAGCGGCTTTTCGATATAGGCGTGCATCCCCGCGCGGATTGCCCGGATGGCGGCAGGCGCGTGATTGTGGTCGGCGGTGCCGATCACGATGGCGTCGACTTTGCCGGTTTCCTTGTCGATCAGCTCGCGATAGTCGGCATACGTGCGGGCTCCCGGAAACCGGGTTGCGGCCCGGTCCAGGTAGTTCTTGTCCACGTCGCACAGGGCCACGATGTTCTCGTTCTTGACCCCATCCACGTCCGCTGCAGCCCGATTGGCCGTGCCCACACAGGCAACGTTCAGCTTGGCGTTGGGGGATTTGGATTCGGCTGCGGCGAGCTGACTCCAGACGCCGCCGGAGAGCGCGGCAAGTCCGGCAGCGGAAGCCTTCAGAAAGTCACGACGCGGGAAACGCAATCGGTTTGGCATGTTGTTTTTCTCCCAGGTAGGTCAGGAAAGGAGGGAAAGGTTGGATCACAGGCAGCTTACTTGACGCCGCCCGAACCCGCAACCGAAGAAGGCCGCCTTTTCCAGAAAAGCCGAGCTCACTTCAGCTCCTTGATCCGCACGTTGCGGTACCAGACCGGCTTGGCTTCGTCCTGGAAGCCGAGGAAGCCTTCGTCGGGCCGGTCCTTGATTGCGGACTTGTCCAACTCCAGGTCGTGGATCTGTTCGCCGTTCATTTCGACCTTCAACCGCTTGCCCTGGAGCGTGATTACATAGCGGTTCCAGTGGCCCGCCGGCTTGGCCATGTTCTTGGACGGCGCGGCCGCGCTGATGACGCCGCCGCAGTCATGGTTGCCGGGTTTTGCCAGGCCGTGCGTGTCGAGGATCTGAATCTCAAAGCCCGTTGCAACCTGGCTCATCCGGTCGCCCACGCGGAGGAACACACCGGAGTTGCCGCCTTTGTCGATCTTGAATTCGAGGTCCAGGACGAAGTCTTTGTATTTGCGGGTCGTGGTCAGGTAGGCGTCGTACCGCTGCCAACCGCTCTCGCCCGGCCGCGGGCGCAAGGCGACCACGCCGCCCTCCTCCACGATCCAATTGCCGGTCGTCTGCCAACCGTTGAGCGTCTTGCCATCGAACAGCGGGACGAATCCGTCATCCGCTGCGCCGGATTCCGCGGCTTGCGAGCCGGCCGTCGCCAGCAGACTCCACATCACTGCCACCATCATGGTGCATCTGGTCATCGTCAGGGTTCCTCTCTCTTCATGGGGGCAAACAAAATCGGGGCTCACTCCTGTCAATCTGCATCGTCGTGCGGCCGTTCACCGGTTGGCCAAGGAACGAGTATCGCGGGGCGGCCGGAATCGTCCGCTGCGGGGCGTCCGAGTTCCGTTGCGGATCCGATCCTGTTCTCCCGTGCATCACGGCCTCGCACGCTTGGGCTTAACGAGTTGGCGTAGCCTTTGCCAGTACTTGGAATTGCTTCGGATCTCGTCCATGAAACGGCACGCCATCTCTCGCGACTCCTGCCCCCTGTTCCCAAGCTCGCACGGTCTGTGCGGAAACGCCCAGAAACCGGGCAAAAACCGTTTGGCTGGCACGCAGCGTGTCGCGCGTGTCCTTCACCAACTCGGGGCCGTAGGGCGTCGGCTCGAGATCGAGCACGACCTTGTGACCGTTGAAACGCTGAGCGATGTCTTCGCCTGCTTCCAGGCAATCTGCGAACTCCTCCAGGCCTTCGGTCCGTTTGTCGGCAATCCCCAGTTTCTCGCCTTTTCTCGGTGACACGCCTCCCTCTCCGTTCTCAAGTACGCGTTTGGCGAAGACCGCATCTTGCGCAAGCCGCTGGTGCCCTCGATGACTGGCGAGCCCTTGGGATTGCACAGGATGGCGATCTGTAGCGACGCGAGTTTCTCGTCGGGCAGCCTCAGGTCGTTCCGCCCCCGAGTAAACCACTTCAACTTGATGAAGTTCAGGAGTTTCCCAGGTCAGCCGATGTGACGGATAGGCCAGTGTGCGCCTCTTGTTCTTCCTCGTTGCCATGCTCGATCGCCTCGGGGAAACGGGGGGCGGCGTTTCCCTTCCAGGCCGAGTATACCACTGAGTAGCAGAGTGTCAACGTAAGTCGCTGCTTGTCGGATTTCAGGAAACCCGGCGGCCGCTCGGACGGGGAAGCCGGCAGACGCGGCGTCTGGACTGGCGTTGGTTGCTTGTCGCCGCCTGTGCGTGGTATCATCGCGCCTTGGCAGAGTGGATTTCGAACCCGTACCGTTAAACTTGCGAGGTGGTGATGCGACGACAACTTGAAGGATGGATCGGCCTGGTAGCGGTGTTGGCGTTCTCGCCGGTGTTCGCAGCCGAATCGCCCCAACTGGACACCTACCGCGGCGACGAGATGATCGCCGAGTATTTCCGCGTGGAAACGCAGCAGCTCCAGGACGCCTGCCTGGCCGACGTCAAGGACCTGGCGGACTGGGAAGCCAAACGAGAAGGCTATCGCCGGCAACTGCTGGAAATGCTCGGCCTGGACCCGCTGCCCGAGCGGACGGACCTGAAAGCGACCGTCACCGGGCGTGCTGAGCACGAGGAGTTCGTCGTCGAGAAACTGCATTTTCAATCGCGGCCGGGGCTGTACGTGACCGCCAGTCTGTACGTGCCCCGGAAGGTCGAGGGCCGCCTGCCCGCGGTCTTGTACGTGTGCGGCCACGGCGGGTCGAAAAAGGACGGCGTCAGCTTCGGCAGCAAGGCCACGTACCAGCACCACGGCGGCTGGTTCGCCCGCAACGGCTATGTCTGCCTGACCATCGACACGCTGCAACTGGGCGAGATCGAAGGCATCCATCACGGCACCTATCGCTACAAGATGTGGTGGTGGCTGAACCGGGGCTACACGCCCGCGGGAGTCGAAGCGTGGAACTGCGTGCGGGCGCTGGACTACCTGCAGTCGCGGCCCGAGGTCGATCCGGACCGCCTGGGCGTCACGGGCCGCAGCGGCGGGGGCGCGTACAGCTGGTGGATCGCGGCGATCGACGAACGGATCAAGGCCGCCGTGCCCGTGGCCGGGATCACGGATTTGGAAAATCACGTCGTGGACGGCTGCGTGGAAGGCCACTGCGATTGCATGTACATGGTCAACACGTACCGCTGGGATTATCCGCTGGTGGCCGCCCTGATCGCGCCGCGGGCGCTGCTGCTGAGCAACACCGATCGCGACCGCATCTTCCCGTTGGACGGCGTGATCCGGACCTATGAAAAGACGCGCAGGATCTACGAGTTGTACGGCGCGGGCGAGAAACTGGGACTGTACATGACGTCGGGACCGCACAAGGACACGCAAGAGCTGCAGACCGGCGCGTTCCGCTGGCTGAACCGCCACCTGAAGAACGACGACGCGCTGATCGAGAAGACGGCGGTCAAGTTTTTCGAGCCCGAGCAGTTGAAAGTCTTCGACCAGCTGCCGGCGGACCAGCGGAACACGGAGATTCACGAATCGTTCGTCCCCGCCGCCGACGCTCCGCAAGTGCCGCCGGACGCGGCGGCCTGGCAAACGATGCGCGACGGCTGGCGAACGGCCCTGCGCGAGAAAACGTTCCGCGCCTGGCCCGCTTCGCCCGCTGCCCTGGACGTCGCGCAGGCCCTGTCGGCCGAACGCCAGGGGCTGCACTTCGAGGCGTTCGATTTCACCAGCCAGGACGCCATCCGGTTGCGGCTGTACGTCGTCCATCGGGCCGGTTTGGACAAACCGGAATCCGTCGTGCTGAACGTCCTGGACGAACAGACCTGGCCGGATTTCCTGGCCGCGATGCGTCCGGCCTTCGAGGCCGAATTCCAGGGCGAGTCGCTGCCGCCACCCGACGAGGCAGCGTTCGGCAAGACGTCCGAAACCCTCCGCAACGCTCCGCTCGTGCTGGCCTACGTCGCCCCTCGCGGCGTAGGCCCGACGGCCTGGGACCAGAGCGAGCGGAAGCAGACGCAGCACCAGCGCCGCTTCTACCTGCTGGGGCAAACGCTGGACGGGATGCGCGTGTGGGACGTGCGGCGAACGGTCCAGGCACTGCGGTCGCTCGACCTCATCGGCAAGACGCCGCTGAGCGTGCAAGGCCGCGGCCCGGCGGCCGGCGTCGCGCTGTACGCGGCGCTGTTCGAGCCGGGCATCCGCCGCTTGGAGTTGCACGCGCTGCCGCGCTCGCATCGCGACGGCCCGTACCTGCTGAACGTCCAGCGGTATCTCGACATCCCGCAAGCCGTAGCGATGGCCGCCGAAAACACCGACGTGCTGCTGCAGCCCGCCGAAGCCGCCGACTGGGAATTCCCCGCCGCCGTCGTCCAACGCCTGGGCTGGAACCGCCAGCGTTTGCAGTTCGGGCAGACAGAGTAGACCGTTGGGACGATGATGACAGACCCGCAGTACGATCCTTACCAAGCGTGGCTGGGCATCTCGAGACAGGTGGCCGAGGCGGACCACTATCAGCTGCTCGGCTTGCCGAGATTTGAGGAGGCCCACGACAAAATTAAGGCGGCCTTCGAGCAACGCGTCTCGGTCGTGCGCAAGTACCAGGTGGGGACGTATGCGGACCACGCGCAACAGATGTTGGTCAACTTGTCGGCAGCGTATCACTGCCTGACGAGTTCCACGGGCAAGACGGAGTACGACCAGCAGTTGCGCCGCTGGGCGGCGGAGGCGACGATAGGCTCTGGGGCGGGGACCACCGTGGTTGAACCGCTGGCGGAACCAGCCCCCCCGGTTGAACCGCCGCCGCATCCTGCGCCCGCCGCGACTCCGCCGTCGGCGAGCAAGGTAGGCCCTGTGACGCCGGCTGGCCCTGAGGGTGAGACACAAATATCGCCGGTCATCGTCACGGTGAGCATTGCGACGTGTGCGGGGTGCGGTTCGCCGATTTTGCCCCTGGAGAACTGTCTGATCGTCCCCGTGGAGATCGATGCAGAGGGAAACGTGCACTCGCCGCGGGCTCGCGCCGTGAAACGGACCTCCCTGGCGCGAATCGTCGTGGACATTGACGCTGCCGAGTTGGGTTACGCGCCGGCGCAGTGTGGCCCGTTTCTGACGCGTGCCTGCTGGATGGCCATGCTCGGGACGATGGCCGCTGGGGCCGTGACAGCCAGCGTGCTGTTGCACGCGCTGTCCGGGGAGGATCCCTGGTTGCCGACTGCCGTTCTGGCGGTGACGGTCTCGGCTTGCCTGACGGCTGCGTGGCGTTTTTGCGTGCCGCCAATCAGGACGGGGGAGGAGGCTGCCTGGGACCGCCTGGCACCGCTCGTGTCGGCATACGACCGCCCGGCCCGCGATTTTGGTTTCATCGCGGGGCTGGCGGATGCCAGTTTTCGTCACGCCGTCCGCCGGCTTGGCGACGACGTGGGAGCGGTCGAGCGCTGGCGCACGGGCCGTTTGCGGCGCGAGACGGCCTGGAAGCGCACGGCCGTTCTGGAGCGTTGCTTGGAACGGGGCAAATCGCTCTTGAAGACAGGCCAGATCGGGCCGGAGGCCGTCGGCCAACTATATCGGTTGGCGGTGACCGACGCGCTGACGACAGGGGCCAGTCCCGCTCGACTGCGTCCCTTGCTGGCGGACTTGTTCGATCACTGCCTGGGAGACGAACTGCCGCTGGCCTGTCTGGATACGGCCCTGCTCGGGACGGGACTCTTTGACCGGCTGTCACCAGTCGAGTTATGGCGGGTTCGCTGGCAGCTGTACCGCGCGTGTGCTGCACGGGCGTTTTCCGCCCAGGACATTCTGGCATTGCCGAGACGTTCACGGGCGTTGCAAAGTTTGTTTTCCGTGCCGCCGAAACCGACGCTGGAAGCGATCGCCTGCGCCTTGGCTTTGCTGCGCAACTGCCGGCGAGGATTGGCGGCAGTTGGGGGAAACGGCATTTGGGAATTGGACCAGGCGAGCGATGAGGCAGCTTGGGCGGCCGCCCCTGACTTGTTGGCGGTCAGCAATGATCGCGAAGTGGCGCTGCGCATGAGCGGGTTCTGCGTCGAGGGCTTCCTCTTAAAGAGCGAGTCGATGATTTGGAAGAGGTACGCTTTCGCTTCCGCCCCCAAGAACGCACGGATCTCGGCTTGGGTTTCGCTGTACTTCCACGAGCTGCTGCCCGCCAAGGACCGCGAGCAAGCACGGCCGGCGGCGGTCGAGCACCTGAGCAGGGCCGAAGGGATGAGCGTCATCTGTCCCGGCTGCCAGCGGTGGGTATCCTTGACGGAGGACGACATCCGTCTGCCCGCGCGAAGCGCGTGACGCTGAGGAACTCGGCTCCGGGCGAACGAAGGCGCTGGCTGAGCGAGGTTCGTGGGAAGAGGCGGAGGCGTTCCGGCGGAGCCCCTTCGCCTTGCCGCCGGAAGCGGAGACGAATTTGTGGAGCCGAAAAGGGAGTCCCGCAAGTTGACTCGTTGGTGGGGGATCAGCTACGATGGTTGCGTCGCGGTGTGAAGGGCGATCAATGCAGCGAGGCGAGCATGGTGGATGGACACTTCGATCCCTACCGAGCGTGGCTTGCGATCCCGGACGGCGAGCGTCCGCCGGATCATTATGTGCTGCTCGGTTTGCCGGTCTTTGAGGCTGACCAGGGACGAATCAAGAAGGCCTTTTTCCAGCGTCAAGAGTTGGTGCATCGCTACGAAGTAGGCAGCTACGAGGACGATGCCCAGCGCCTGCTGCGCGAGTTATCCGCCGCGTTCAGATGCCTTAGCTGCCGCGAGGACAAGCAGCAGTACGACCAGCGGTTGCAGGAGGACATCCGTCAACAGGCGACCATCGCCGAGGGGCAAGCCGCATCCGTGACGCGCTCCGATGCAAGCTCGCCCCGGTCGGTGGGGCCGCGGCTCGTTTGCCGTGTTGCGGCATCCCGCTCGCAACCCTCTGCCGGGATGACCGAAGGTGGCGATTCGGCGTCCGAGATCCGCCTGTCGCCAATGGCCAGGTTCACAACTTGGGTGCTGCAGGCGTGGCAGTTGGAAAGGAAAACCGCGGAATTTGCGGGTGGGGCCTGGAAAGACCGCCGGCTTCTGTTCCTGGCTTGCCCTGCGTGTGCCGTTGCCGTCCTCCTGGCGGGATGGATTGTGGGCCAAGCCGTGTTCGGCTCACGATCGCGATTGCCGGAGCATCCGCCGGTCGCCGTCGGCTCTGGCGGATTCGTCCAAGCGCCCCAGGGTGAAGCCAAGCTGGACTCGGCGGTCCCGCCGCACCCAGAGAGTCAACAGGATTCGCCGGTCGGTAGCGTTTCGGACCTGCCGCCAACCGACGAAGCCACCGCTGCCGGACCTTTCCAGGAGTCACCCTTGTCAGGGCCACCAAAGCCGTGGGATGGCACCGTGGGAAGCGTGACAGAAATGCCCGCGGAGGGCGCAACCGCGATCTTGGGACAGACTCCGGCCGGCGCCCGCGTCCAGTGGCACGGCGTCCTGCTGCGGGTGCTGGTTTTTCCCTCTCCGCTGCCGGGCGTCCAAAATGCGAAGACGCTGTGCATCCAGGTTGGCTCGTTCGGCCCCGCTGGCATCGAGCCCGCTTTTAAGGCGATTGCGACGGTTCCGCCGGGCTTCTCCCGTTCTCTTGCCAGCCTGCGATCTGCCTGCGACGGAGTGGAGATGCCCGATGAGGTGTTGGTGTCGGGCGAGGTGGCCGCGGAGTCTGGAATCAGCGTTTGGTCTTCTTCTGGGGAGAGAATCCCGGTGGTGAGGATGAGCAAGCTTCAGCGGCGCGAGTTGCCCGCCACGGCCGTTCGCGGGAGGGAGTTCCCGCCAAGTGATCTGACGGCCGGCTTGCCGCCAAGCGACGTCTTGGCTGATCTGCTGCGGACGGTTGGCCAAGAGGTTACCTTCGTGGCCGAGTTCAAAGCTGCGGCTCGTCGCAGTCTGGGCGCAGGAATCCTGGTTCAATGCCGCGTTCCGAGTCTCGACCGCCACGTGCTGGTTCAGTGGCCGCCCACGGTCAGCCCGGCTGACCTCGGGCGCGCTCTGTCATCCGGCCTGCCGATGCAGGTATCGGCAACGGTCACCGCGCGTTTCGCCAGTCCCCTGTTGAGCAGTTCGAAGGGCGAACTTCTGGTCTTGGACGGGGCGGACTTGCGGCGGTCCGGCGATGCGGCGACTCCGCAGGCGTCGGCGGGCGCCGAGGCGCCGGGAAGTCCCGAGACGAGCAGCAGCCCTGGCACGTCGGGGATTTCGGAATCGTCGCCGGCGATCAAAGTGATTTCGCCGCCGCACGATGCACGGCCGCCGTCTCGCGAACTGCAGCCGGTGATGCTGCTGGCCGGGCACGGGGAGCCTGTCTCCATCTTGGCCTGGGCAGCGGATGGATTGTCGCTGGCCAGTGGCGGGGAGGATTCCTGGGTGACGGTTTGGACGGTCACGGAGAACAATGCCAGCCCGGCGAATCTGACCGCGGATCTGGCGGGGACCCGCCGACTGGCCTGGCTCTGGGACGGCGATTGCCTGGCCGTGTTGAGTCCCAGCAACCAAACCCGAATTCTCGATGCCAGAGGCTCTCGGGCTGACCCCGTGGCCGCCGGCTTCTTTTCCGCGGGCGGATCCGGATTCGTCATCGCCACCGGCACAGAGATGTTGATCTGCGACCGCCGGACCCATCCCTTTGTCGGAGCCTCATTTTCCGTGCTGGGCGAGATTCGAAAAGTAATTTCGACGGGCATTTGGAGACGTGAAGTAATCATTTACCTTCCGTCTCCGGTGGCGGCAGACTGCGAGACGGGAGCCGTCGCCAGCGTCGAGTCGGACGCTCAAGCTCCGCAGCAACTCACCCTGGTGGTGCGCAAGAACCCCGTTCCCGGCCAATTTCCCGCTGCGGGTGATGTGATCTCCAGGCTCCCTCTGGCGACACCTGCCCAGGGGCTGTCGTGGCGCTGGGACCCTGACAAGCGGGTGTCGCGGCTGGCGGCACGCCTGGCAGATTCGATTCTCGTATGGCGGTTTCAAGGCGAGCTTGGGCAAGTCGATGCGCCCTCCTGTCTGGCGGTCGAAGCGCCCTGCCTGAGCGAGTCACCGCCGTCGAACGGGCCGGCAGTTTCCGACCGCAGCAGCGAGTCGCGTTGGTCCGATGTCGAAACGCAGCGGGTTGCCTGGAGTCCCTGCGGACGATACCTGGCGGTGGCGTCTTCGTCCGGATTGTTGCGGTGGGCGGTGGACGTTCCCGACGAGTGCCTGCGGTTTCATGACGACGTGGCGTGCGTCCCTTTGGCTTTCGGGCCCGGCGGCAGCCAGTTGGCCACCACGGTTGGCGACGGCTCGATTCGATTGTACGATACGGCCACGGGGGCCGAGGTGACGACCTTGGCTAGTTGCGGCCCTGCGGTGGTTTCGTTGGCTTGGCATCCCTCTGGCGTGAGGCTGGCCGTCGGTTACGAGGATGGCAGTATCGGCATTTGGGAATGCGGCCACGAGGGGGCCTCACCGCCGCAGGCCGGCAGCGAACTGCGGCGGACGCGGAAGATCACGAACAAGAAAGGAGTGTTTTTGCAGCTCGAACAATTTGCCCGGAGACGAGAATGGGAGAAGCTCCGTGTGGCGTTGGACGCCGTCCGCAAGTTAGGAGTGAATTCGAGCGAGCTCAAAGTCCTGGCTCAGTCTCGACAACAGCTTGCTCGCGGAGCGGAAGAGACTTACGGCGAGGCATTAAGGGCAACATCGGCCCAGGAGAAACGCCGCTTGCTGGAGCAGGTGTTGCGGATCGACCCCAGCAGCGATGCGGCCAGACGGGCAGCCAACCTGTTGAAGCAACCCTAGGGGGGAGTGTGAGGGCAAGCGATGGGATGCGCACAGAGTTCCGGCCAAACAGTGCGGAGAATCGCAGCCGCCGTAGCGGTGTTGCTGGCGCCGACCGCCGTCCGCGCCGATGGCTGGCACAACGCCGCGCTGGCAACCAGCTCGCTGGACCAGTGGCTGCAGGACGTCAGGACGGGAATTCCCGATCTCGCCCAACGCCTGGGTGGCAGTTCGCTGCAATCGGGCCGAGGCTCCGAAGCCATCAAACGCGCGGCCGAGTCGGCCAGCGCTGCGCCGGACCAAACGGCCCGGGAATCCGCTCGCGGCGGGACGATCCAGGCCAATCTGACGCCCCAGCAGCGGGCCCTGTTGGGCCGCAAGGCGAACGATTGCATGGACGTCCTCGCGTTTATGGACCAGGGCAACATCATTCCTCGGGAATTCCCCAACTTTCAACTCGGCAAAATGGGCGAGTATCGCGATGCCGCCAAGCGACTGCTGGGCATCATGGGTGCGGGCGGAGCGGAAGTGGTAGCCACGCGGTTGCGAGGCGAGTTGATGGGCCAATCCCTGCCTCTTCCCGACAGGGGCGTTCACGTGCATGCCAACTACTACAGCGACATGGTCGAGGTGCTGCAGCAGTTGGTAAAGCAAGGCGAGGTTTCGGAAGAAATCGAAGACTCGCTACGTCAGGCGGCCACTGGGCGGAAGGACGCACCGCGGGCTGCGTTGGCTGCCAAAGTCGAGCAGGCGTTGGACGCCGGGGCGAACCTGACAAGACTCCTGGAACGCTGGGCCGGCAGTGAAGACGCCAACCGCAAACATCAAATCGAGAACCGAATTCACCAACGGATCGGCGAGGCGGCTGACGACGAACTGCTGGCCGCCGCGCAAGTCCCCGGCGCGGTCCCCAAGATTCGCCAGCACCTTGCCAATGAGATCTCCCAGCGGCTGGCGAAGTTCGACGTGCTCCAACTGCTGCAGGCCATGAACGAAATTGCGGACGCCGAGATTCAACACGCGGTGGACCAGGAATTGGCGCAGCGCGATCCCACGTACGCTCAGGTCAAGGATCGAATTCCGGCGATCTGGAAGCTGGCTGCGGCCCAGAATGAGCGCGTTGCCCAGTACGCTCGCTGGCACATCGCCAACGCCTTCCAGCGGGCGCCCATTTCCCATTGCCTGTATTGGCTGGCCCAGGGGCAACAAGATTTGAACCAGATGATCTGGCAGCAGGTGGACGCGCGCATCCAACGCGCCGACGCCGAACGGCAGGCGGCTTATGCCGAAACGGCGCTGGCAGCGCTGCGCGACAAAGCGGCGGTCACGAGTTCGCAACTGGCCGCCATCGAGCTGCTCGTCCACTTGAAGCGACAGCAGGTGGTGGGCGAGATTGTGGACTTGCTGCCTTTGGCGCCCCGCGAGTTGTGGCCCTCGCTGGGGGGACTGTTGCGCTCGCTGACAGGCCAAGAATACGGGCCGCGGCCCGGCGACGGACTGGCTGAGGTGACCGTGGCCATCCGCCAATGGCGCGAGTGGTGGGAACGGAACAAATGAAGCGGGATGCGGGATGGGGGGATGCCGATGGTCTTCGGCTTTGACGTTGGGATGGCGGTTGCAGGGTGCTGCTTGTCGCGGGAAAACGCTGTTCCGCGCGCCGCGCGTCTCGGGTCTCGCAGCCCGTTGCGCGCGGCCCGCTGCGGGCATTTCTCTTCCCTGCGGAGTCGGGTTGGGTTCAGGTCCGGGAGGCCGATCGGATGAAGACCTCGCAGACAATCGCGGCCGCGCCGACGCCGGAAGAGGCGTACCAGGAACCGTTGGACGTTGATTCCTGGTATTCCGCGTTGGTGTCGTTCGTGTTCCACTTCTGCCTGATGCTGCTGTTGCCATTATTCGCGGCGTTCCTGGAGCCGGAGCAACGCCTGCCTCCTGCGGTGGGCACGGTCCAGGTACTGGACGACAGCGGAACCGACGCCGATCCGGCGGCCGGTTTGCCGGGCGCCGAGGCCGCCGCCGAGTCCCTGACCCAGAGCGAATCGCCGGACCTGATGCAGGACATCCCCGCCGCCGAGGCGATCACCGAGGTCCAGCCGGTCGAGGTTCCACAGCTGGATCTGAACGTGCCCGACGCCAAGCAGGCGCTGGAAAGCCTGAGAAACGACTCGGCGCAAGCGGTGGCGGCGGCCCAGGCTGCCGCCCGCGGCGCGCGAGAGCGACTGAACCAGAATCTCGGCGGCGCGCCCGGCGGGGGCGGCGGAGGTGGAGGAGGCACGGGACGGGCGGGCCGCGCGGCGCGCTGGGTCTTGAAGTTCAACTACAGCCATGCGGACCACTACCTGAATCAACTCGGCGGCCTGGGGGCGGCCATCGCTTTTCCGCAGCGCGGCGACCAGTGGCTGTACTTCACGGATCTGGCAGGCCGCCCCAACCGCTCCGTGCGGGATCTGTCGGGCGAGGACCGCATCTTCTGGATCAACGAGGACCCCAGCTCCACGGGCCTGGTGGCCCAGGCCCTCGGCATCGCTCCGCTGACACCCATGCTCGCTTTCCTGCCGGTTGAATTGGAGCAGCGGATGTTGAAAATGGAATTGGCGTACAAGGGGGCGGCGAGCGAGCAGGACATCCTGCAGACCGTCTTCGAGTGCGTTGCCCGCGGCGGCGGGTTCGACGTGATCGTGGTGGACCAGAAACCTTGAGAACTCCGGCGGCGCTCCGCCGGAGAGAAGTCTAGAATCCTCGGGAGGTGGGACTCGCCTATGTCGATCAGCGAAATCATCCGGGCCAATGGTGTGTTCTTCTCGATCGCGTTTGCGGCGATCAGTTTTGCTGCGGTGACGTTGGTGGTCTGGCGGTTCATCAAGAATTACCACGCCCGCTCGAACTTGGAGGAGTTTCTCGCCCAGTTGGAGCAGGAACTTGAGACCGGCGGCGGCCGGGCAGCGTTCGAGTTCTGCCAACGGCAGGCGAACGAAACGCGGCAACTGTTGCCCAAGGTGTTCACGGCCGCCCTCAAGCACGGGCACCAGGGCAAGATTGCGGCACGGGACGCGATCGCCGATTGTATCGACACTGAACTGCTGCCTTCCCTGCAAAGTCTGCTGCCTTACATCCTGCTGTTGATCAAGACGGCCCCCATGGTCGGCTTGCTGGGCACGGTGGTGGGCATGATCGGCGCTTTCCAGACGATCGCCGGCGCGACCAAGGTGGACCCCAGCGCGCTGGCCGCCGACATCGGCATGGCCTTGTTCACCACGGCCGAAGGCTTGCTGATCGCCATCCCGTTGATTTTTTTCTACACCCTGTTCCGCGAGCGGGTGCAGCAGTTTGAATTGCAGTTGCAGCAGGGCGCTCAAGAGGCATTACGCCTGCTGCCGCGCATTTTTTCGCAGCCGGAGAGTTGATTTGCCGGAGCCTCAAGCCGCAGTCACGCACGTCAGGCTTTCCCGCCTGACGTCACCCCGGAAAGGCTGACGCACCTGCAGCAGACAGCCTGCAACCTGAGGGGAGGCCATGGCCGACGAATTGCTGGATGTCAAAATCGTCAAGACGGGACGGGTGTACGAGCGCGTTCCGCTGGAGAAGCTGCGCCGCTGGGTGGCCGAGCGGCGGGTGCTGCCCGACGATCTGGTGCGTCCCGTCGGCGCTACGCGCTGGCTGCGCGTGGCCACCGCCCCGGAGTTGGCCTCGCCCGCCGTCCAGGCACCCGCCCAGCCGACTTCGCCGACGCGAAAGCCCGCGGCGAAGCCCGCGACCGCCGCCACCGGCGATCTGGGCATCCCCGCGCCCGCCAAGACTCGTCCCCGGCGGCGGTTCCGCTTCCTGGAAGACACCACCATGGACATGATGCCCATGATCGACGTCACGTTCCAGTTGCTGATCTTTTTCATGTTTGCCAATCAACTGGCCAATCCGAATCCGATCGAGGTGCCCGAAGCCCGCTACGGGCGCGGAATCATGCCCGACGGCAAGCAAGCGATCCTGGTGGACGATCAGGGCCGCTACTACTTGGGCGAGAGCACCAAGCCGGAGAACATCGCGCCGTTGGAGCAGGTGATCCGTGTCGTGGCCGACAACGCGGCTTCGGCCAACGGCCCGCTGGACGTGATTATCAGCGCCCACAAGGCCTCGCAGCACGACCAGGTACGAGCGTTGATGGAGAAACTCGAGGGCGTCGACAACATCGGGGTGATGCGGTTGGGCGTGGAGGAACGACGTTAGCGTTTTAGTTGGTACAATCCGCGCATCTTCGTTTAACCCGGAGCCCACGGCGACGGCGATGAGTGTCGCCCGCCGTCGCCGTGGGCTCCGGGTTAAACGAGTTCGGCTGCGGGCCGGAGCCCGCAGCGCAGGCGAGGGACGAGCATGGCAAAAGCAGGTATCTGGCGAGTCCGGCCGGCCGGCGCTCGCGACGCGGGCCGGGCGGTGAACTTCGAGCGATTGCGGGACGCGATCGACGAAGAGGAGATCGGCGATCTGGACGAGGTCCAGGGTCCGGGCGAGGCCCGTTGGACCACCGTGGCCGAGCACCCTGTCACCGGTCCGCTGGTGCCGCGGCAGCGGCGGGTCGTCGTCCGCGAGGAAGAGCAAGCCGAGTCGGACCTGACGCCCATGATCGACGTGACCTTTCAACTGCTGATCTTCTTCATGATCGCCGCTACGTACACGATCCAAAAGACCTTGGACCTGCCGTCGGCCCAGCCCGCCGAGGAGGCGGCCGGCGCGGTGACGATGCAGGAGTTGGAGCGGAACAACATCATCGTCGCCATCGCGGCCGACGGGACGGTCCGAGTCAACGACCAGATGGTTCCGCACGACCAGTTGGTGGACCGATTGCAGGAGGCCTCCCGGCAGGCGCAGCACTCCGAACTGGTCCTGGACGTCCACGGACAAGCCGTCCACGACGTGGTGGTGCAGGTCCTGGACGCCGCCGGCGCCGCCCGCTTTGAAAAGGTGTTGTTTGTGTCCCGTGTCAAACCGGGCAGACCGGCGGACGGCGCTGCGCCGTCCGCGGATGCGTCTTCCGGAACGTGATTCCGACGAGTAGCCTACGACCGATGATCCAGTGTCCTGCCTGCAAAACCGTTTGCACCAGCGTCTCGCGGGGCGAGGTCCCGTATCAGTGCTCGGCGTGCCGGTCGCGGTTCGTCGGGCCCTACTGCGACTTGACGCGAGTGGGCGGCGGCGGGATGGGCGACGTCTACCGGGCCCGCCGGCCGGACATGGGCGACCGGCCGGTCGCGATCAAGATCCCCAAAGTCGCGACGGACCAGTTGCGGCTGCGGTTCGAGCGGGAGATCGCCGCTTCGGCCCGGCTGCAGCACGAGAACATCGTCCGCGTCTTCGACCGCGGCGACGCCGACGGAGTGCCGTACCTGGTGATGGAGTTCGTCGACGGGCGCTCGCTCCGCCAGGTCCTCGACGCGGAACGTCCCCTGGCCTGCGCCCGCGTGGCGCGGATCATCCGCGGGATTGCTGCCGGCTTGACCCATGCCGGCGCCCAGGGGATTGTGAACCGGGACGTGAAACCGGACAACGTGCTGTTGGACGCCGACGATGTGCCCAAGATCCTGGACTACGGCTTGGCGTTGCTCCGCGACTCGACGAACGCCGACGAGTTCGTGACGCGCGAAGGCATTCTGCTGGGCACGACCGCGTACCTTGCGCCAGAACAGGCTGCGGACCCGCACAGCGTGACCATCCGGGCCGACGTGTACGCGCTGGGGTGCTCGGCGTTTCAACTGCTGACAGGCCACGCGCCGTTCCACGGCGACACCCGCGAGCTGTGCCAACAGCACGCCACCGCGCCGCGGCCCAGCGTCGGTTCGGAACGGCCGGACGTGGCCCCCGAACTGGACCATTTGATCCAGCGGATGATGGCCGTGCGGCCCGATCAGCGGCCAGTCCCTGTCGCCCTTGTGATCGAACTGGACCAGCTGATTCCCCGACTGAGCCACGCGAGGCCCCGCGGCAGCCCGACAGTGACTGGCGCGCCGACGCCCGAAACGCCGCCGGGAGAGATGGACGTGCTGTGTCCGGAGTGCGGCGAAAGGTTTCGACTCAGCGCGGCAGCGGCGGGCAAGATGATGTTTTGCACCAACGAGCAGTGCGGAGCGCGGTTCAAGATCCGGCCGGCTGGGAGTGCGGCCCTGGACGCGTTTCCCGTTGGGGCGCGGTTAAACGAGGGCGGATTGGACGCGGGCGATTCCTCTCTTGCTCCACTGCCGACCGAATCGCTCCCGGACGTATTCCTGGACGAAGTCCTGGACGAAGACGGCAGAGAGCCGGACGTCCAGGAGGAAGGCCTCGGCAAAGCGGCGGCCGGCGGCCTCAGAACCCCTCATCCTTTGGAAGAAGAGCGCCCCGCGATCGTGGTCGGCGCCGTGATCGACGAACCGGAGGTCGCGCCGCCAGGCTGGTCGCGCTCGCCCCCTGCGGAGACCACTCCGCGAGAAACCGGGGCGATGCCGCCGGTCGTCGTGGGGCAAGTACTGGAGGATGAGCCGGCGTCGGCGCAGACCGCTTCCGCAGGAGCCGACTCGACCGGCGGCGAGCCGCCCAGCCTGACGCTGCGGTCGATCGCCCGCACGCCCGCCCCCGAACCGGAAGTAGCGATCTTGCCGGCCAGCGCGATTATCGAAGACGAGCCCGCCGTCGCCAAGGAAGAACCGCGGAGGCAAGCGCCGCAACCAACTCCCGGTTCATCGAAAGTCCGCCTGCAGCGGAAGCCGCGGCGGCCCGTCTGGAAGGCGCTGGGCTTGGCCGTTCTCGTCATGGGCATAGCTGTCTTTGTCCGCTGGATCGTCCTTCGGCCTCCCGATCCAGAGACGATCTGGACAAAGATTCAACAGGAAGACTACCAGCTGAAGAAATGGAAGCTGGCGGAGGAAGCCCTGCGCAAGTTTGCAGAGGATTTTCCCGATCACTCGCACGCGGCGGAGGTGCCGTTCTTTCTGAGCATGTGCGACGCGGGGCGGGACATTCACTCCGAGACCGGCGACCCGCAGCAGGGGCTGGGCAAGCTCGAACAGGTGTTCTTGGACTACCGTGACAAGAAGGAGTACGAACTGTACTGTTCCGATCTGTACATGGGCGCGGTACGGCTGATCGAGCGGTTTGTGGCGCTGTCCGGAAAGACGGCCGACCCGCGGCACCTGGACGGCGCCCAGCGGGCCTTGGAACTGCTGCAGACCGTCGCCCAGGCCATGCAAGAGGAGTGGGTCCCGAAACGCACACAGGGCTTGGAAGAGCAGATCGCGCAAGCTCGCACGGCCCTGGAGCGGACGCTGGCCCAGAAAAAGATCTTTCAGCTGGTGGCCAAGATCAAAGACCGCGCCACGCCCGTGGATGAGTTAGACCCGGCGTACGAACAGATACAGGGCGTGCTGCGGCAGTTTCCGCCGTTGGCGAAAGAGGCGGAGATCGTCAAGGCCGTGGGCGAGGCGTATCAGTCCGAGAGTGCCCGCGTCGAGTACTTCCCGGTGGAGGACAACGGACCGGCGGCGGGTCAAGTCTCGCCGCGCGACCAGGATATCGCGTTTGTGGTCTGGGGCGACGGCGCGGCGGCGGGCGAAGGCGATGACGCGGTCTTTCTGGCCCTCGCCCGCGGCGTGCTGTACGCCTTTGCGGCGGACGGCCGTCACCTCTGGGCGCGGCGTCTGGGCTTCGACTCCGACCGCCTGCCCGTGGCCATCCGGCCCTCGCCCACTTCGCCCGAGGCGTTCATCGCTGTCTGTACGCTGGACAACACGCTCTTGGCGCTGGACAAAAACACGGGGCAAGTTTTGTGGGAATACCGGGCCGGCGGCCAGCAGGAACTCGCGGCCCCGCTGACCGTCAGCCGTTGGCGGCCGCAGCCCAACCAACCCGAGATCGTGCGCGGCTTGCTGCCCACCGCCAGCGGCGAAATCCACGTCCTGGAATTGGCCCGCGGGAAACGCATCGGCCGGTTCCGCACCGGCTTTCCGATGACCGTGGGGGGGACCTACGATCCGGAGACCCGTCTCGTCTTCTTTCCCGCCGAGCGGCAACGGGTGTTTGCCATCGACCCGGCGATCATCGAACAACAGCTCCAGCGGGCGGCGTCGGGGAACAGGTCCCTCGGCACTGCGGGAACGTTCGCCAGTGACGCCGCAGAGGCGGCTGGGAACGGCAGCGGCTCAGGGCCCGCTGCCGCCACTTCCCCGGCTTCCGCTGCCGCCGCGGTGCCGGTGCCTGCCCGTTCCGTCCTGTTCACGGGACATCCCAGCGGTGCGTTGCGTTCTGAGCCCCTGATCGTCGGCCAATACCTGATTCTGACCGAAGCGTCGGATTTGGAACATACAAAGGTCCGCGCCTTTCAGCTTCAATCTCCCTATGGCTTCCTCAATCCACGTTCCGGGCCGTTGGCCGAGTTGACGCTTCGCGGTTGGTCGTGGTTCACGCCTCCGGCCACGCCGGACCGCATTACGGTCGTGACCGACGAAGGCGATCTGGGCGTGTGCGGCGTCAACTTGGACAACCGCCATGAGGCCTTGTACCTTTTGATCCAGTCCCAATCTGGCCAGTGCCCCAGTCTATCCATTCGCGAGCCGTCCCGAGCGTTGGGGATTCACTCCAACGAACATCTGTTGTGGCTGATGGCTGGCGGCACGCTCCAGCACTGGGCGTTGGACGTCTTGCACCAAAAGGTCGTTAAAATCTGGCCGTCGGACGCCGAAGGGGCGGCGGTCGGCGGCATTCCCCTGCACGAGGCCAGCCTGGACCGGTCCGGCACGCGGATCTACCTGGCGACCCAATCCTCGCAGGGTCGCGAAATCGCCTTTTCCGCCGTGGATGCGGACACAGGCGAGCGGCTTTGGCAGCGGCAGTTGGGCGTCAGTCCCGCCGGCGATCTGATCCGACTGGAGCACGCGGCCGTGCTGGTCGATCAGACGGGGCGTCTGTTGCACCTGAGCGTCAGCGCTTCGGGCGAAGGTGACCGGCTGCAGATTGCCCAGGATCGGACGACGCCGGCCGGTGTCGCGGGCGAACTGCTGAGGCTGCAGGACGCCTCCGGAGGCACGTTCCTCGTGACCCCGCTGGAGCAAGGAGCGAAACTGGCCGTGCGGAGTTTTTCCGCTCCTTCCGGTTCGTCCAGTTGGCGGGAAATCCGTTTGCCGGGCGTCCGTCTGCAAGGCCGGCCGGCGGTGGCCGGGGACTATTTGATTCTACCTGCTTCGGACGGCCGGCTTCATCGCCTGCGCTGGGACGGGGCGGAGCCCACCGCGGTCAACGAGTTGCCGTTCCCGTGGAAGTCGTTCGTGACGCTGGCCCCGACGGACACGGCCGACGTGTATCCGCTGGCCGACGACCAGATTCTGTTAATGGACGGGCACCGCGCCCGGTGCTTGAAGTTTGTCGAGCAGGACGGCGTCAAGCAATGGGAGCAGGAAGGCGGCGAGTTTCTCGCGCCCATGCCGCTGGCGGGCAAGCCGGTCGTGTTGCGCGATTATCTGTTCCTGACCGACGTTCACGGCACGTTCTATCGTGTGTCCCGCAGTCGGCCGGAGGCCGAATCGCCGCCTTGGCCGTTGCCGGGCAAGCTGACCGCCGAGTTGCTGGTCCACGAGGGAAAACTGGTGGCCGTTCAGGATCACCGGCAAGTGGTCTGTTTGTCGATCACGGGAACTCCGCCCGAGCTGCGCAAGGATTGGACGTCGGACAAGTTGGGCGGCCGGATCTGCGGCCAGCCAGTTCCATTGCCTGGATATTATATGGTCACCGACGAAAGCGGCGAGGTGACGGTCCTGAACGCTGCCGACGGTCAGCGGAAATACGGGCTGAAGTTGACGCCAGGCGCGGTCCCCGCGGCGGCTGCCGTGCTGCTTTGCGGCCGGATCCTCGTGCCGCTGGCCGACGGCACGCTGCTGTGGCAACCGGTGACGCAAACGGCGCCCCAACACGTTGCGGAGGCCGAGCCATGAGGGCAAGCTGGCAGAAAGACGGAGGCAGGAACACGAGCAGGCAGGGCCCCTTTTTTTCCGCCCGCCTTTGCCTGCTTGCTCTGCTCATCGCGTGCATGATGGGCTGGGCCTGGACAACCCTCGCTCCCGCGGTTTGCGCCTCCGAGGAAGTGATTTGGGCCGTGCCCGAGCCGGTGCTGAAAGTGGACTTTGCCGCGGTTGGAGCGCAGACGCCGCCGCGGTTCCTGGACGAAGGCGCCGCCTGGGAACTGACTCTCCCGTTCACGCTCGTGGGGCGGGAGCAGGTGACCATCGAGGCCCATCTCCCGGAGCCTGGCAAGTTCGAGGTGATCCAAGCCAACGCGGCGGCAAAAGTCGAGATTCGTCGGCAACCGGCCGCGGGCGCGACCGAACGGATCGACATCGTCCGCGCTTGGAAATTCAAACCGTGGCAGGCCTTTTGCCGCGACGCGGAGGCCGTGGCGCTGGAGGCCTTGGGCGAACAGCGCCGACAGGCCCGGCAAGAGTTGACCGGGATGGACGCCAAGGCGCTCCGGGCCTACTTGCGCCAGAACAACAAGACGAAGGCGGCGCTCCCCGAGGAAGACGAAAACCAACTCCGCGACCTGTATGAGAAATGGCGAGCCGTCGAGTTGGGCCCGGAAGTGCTGCGAAGCAGGCTGGAGGAGCTGTGCCGGAGCCGGGGAGCGTGGGTCACGGGCGACGAACGAAAGGCGTGGGGCAAGGCTTCGGGCTTCGCCTTGATGCGCGACTACGGCCGACTGCTGACGCTGGATTTGGCCGACAAGTACCTCACCGGCCACGGCCTGAAACGGGAGACCGAACAGAACTACGCCTCGGTGATTGCCCTCAAGGTGGAAGGCCTCGAGGCCTTTGCGTCGGGCCGGTCGCTGGACCCCGAGAAAGTGCAAGCCCGTCAGGCCGTGAGGGCGATGACGCCCCAGGATCTGGCCAAGGTCCGCGAGGCGCTGACGGTCCTTGCCAAATGCCGCTACCACCTGCCCGCCGACGCGGCAGATCCAAATTCGCAGTGGTATCATGCCCAGCGGGTCGTCTGCGCGGCGCGGAACCTGTCTTCGGTAAGCGTCGAAGGCACGTTGAACCCCGGCAGCCACGACCGGGCCGATTGGTGGACTCTGGTCGACTACGATCCCGACTGGGTGCGACTGGAGTTCCCCCGCGTGCAAGGCGTCAGCCATCAGATCTATCTCAGCGAAGACCGGATCTACCGGCTGAGGGTAGCCGGTGAGGGCGCCGGTGCCCTGCGGTATCGCTGTACGATGTACGCCCGCACGGCGCCGCCCGGCGGCAAGGCCGTCGTGGTTTACGAGTCGTCGGCGAAAGCCAACGCCAAGTTCCCTTTTTAGAAGGTGTTCGGCCGCCATGAGAATTCCGTCCCTGAATTGGCGAGCGGCCGCAACCAAGTTCTGGAGTGCGGTGCCTTGTCGCCGCTTTGGACAGCGGTCGGCAGCGTTGCCGATGAGGAGGTACACGAACGAGGCGGGCGGGGAAACACAGGGTGGCGGTCGTTGCGTCGCCGTCGATCCAAAGCGGCAACAAGGCGACGCACACCAACACGCCCGCGGGAAAACAAGAAAGCCGGCAATCCCGGCACGACGATCCGCCGCGGTCTGTCTGGCGATGTCGCTGCTGGCCGCCGCGACCCCGCTGGCCGGGGCCCAAACGCTGCTGGAGGGCGAGTTTGGCGAGATTGACTTGGGGCGGGAACTGATCGGAATGACGCACTTTCCGACCGTCACGGAACTCCGTGAGGCCGTCCGCGAACCACAGTTCCGCTGTGTGATGATGCTTAAACTGTACGGCGACGGAGAGCATAACCATCATCTTCCCATCTGGTCCGCGGACGGCAAACGCCTCGCGCTGCAGCGCAGCAAGCTGGGCACCAATGTAAGCAAACTGCTGGTGTACCCAATGCTGTCCCAGGCGGAACCGAATGCGCTCAGTCCGGAAACGGACGTGTACGAGTACATGTTCCGCTGGGGTCGGAACAGCGAGACCGCGTTCGTTTTCGCTCGCACCCAATCCGGCGGCAACGCGACGCAGATTTGCTACTGCGGCGACGGGGCGACGATCGAAGTGCGGACCCCGGTCAGCGGCCAGTACTTTTATCCGTCGCTGTACGAACGGACCGACGGCGTCCGCTGGCTGGCCTTCGAACACCAAGGCCAGGTCCTGCACCAGGCCTGGGACGGCGGCACGCAAGAAGAACACGTCGTGGCTGACGGCTCGGAGCCGCGTTGGAGTGCGGACGGCAAGCGGTTGCTCATGTCCCGCCGGCGAGGCGACGGTCCGTCGGCGGCGTACGACGTCGCGGTGAGGAGCCTCAAGGACCAAACCGACGCGATCGCACCCGTCGCCGAGGGTGTCGTCCGCAGTCCGGTTTGGTCGCCGGACGAACAAGCGGTCGCCTTCTACGTCCGCGGCGTGCGCGAGGGCGATCCGTGGCAGATCCGGGTCAGCCGACTGGATCGGGAGCCGGCGCCCACCACCGTCATCGCCGACGTCGTAGTCAACCCGGATTACAAATCGGAAGGCCCCTGCTGGGAACCGAGCAGCAGCCGGCTGTGGTGCTTCTCCCACCAGCATCGGCGACAAGAATACTACCCGTTCGTCGTCGCCGAAATCAGTTCCGGTCGTGCGGTCCTGGTGGACTATCCCCAACGCTGTACGAACCCCAACGATCTGGCGCTCAATCCCCGTACGGAGGTACCGGAGATCGCCTTTGTCGGCCGCGACGGCGCAACGCAAGACGTGTTTATCGTGTTGTTGAACCACTACTGAACGCCATCATGGTTGAAATCCAGTGTCAATGCGGAACGAAACTCCGCCTGGGCGATGAATGGGCGGGGAAGCAAGGCCGATGTCCTCGGTGCCAAGCCGTCCTGGACATCCCGGCCGCCAGTCCGCCAGCGGCAACTGGGGCGACGCCGTCGCAAGCGGCCGCGCCGCTTCCCGCGCCGACTGCACGGCCGGCAGCATCAGGGCCACGAGGATGCCGATGACGGCGATGACGACCAGCAACTCGACCAAAGTGAAGCGAACCGCCTTGCTGGTCCTGATCAGCGCCACGAACCCCGCGACGAGGCCGGCCGCCACGAGGCCGCCGAACTTCCAGGGCAGCGACGAGGTGCTCTGACGGGCAATCGCTTCCGCCAGGCGAGTCACCAGCGTCGGCCGCGTGGGCGGCGTTTCTGGGGTGAAGTCGCCGCCGGTGGATACCCAATCCGTCCCGTCAGGCAGGTGGACGGACCACGTGGTGCTCAGCGTCGGCATGGCGATTTCGGGAGCCGTCTGGCGGATCGTTTGTGGCCGCATTCGCCCCCAGAAGTCTCGGCTGGCCAAGTCCGGGCTGTCCGTTTCGTAAAGCAGCGTCAGGTCGCGTACCTCGCCGGCCGAATCCGCTGGTCTGGCTGGCAAGGGGACCAGGTAGGCGCCTTGCTGTCGGCGCACTTCCACGGGTTGGCCGTCAAGCAGGACGGACCACAAGTCAGCACGGCCGGGCAAGGTAACCGGTACGTGCGGCAGGTTGAGGCTCCGCAGCGAGAAACGAGCCTGGTGACGCATCCGGCCCTGTTGCCCGGCGACGCTGACGATCCCGGCCGATTCGCAGATCGCCGCGAGGACGGACTCGGACGCGTGCCGCGTGGCCGAGATCGTCAGCCGGTACGGTAGCCGTGGATACTGGTAGGCGGCCACGATCCGCTGCGTGGGAACGTAGGCCCGCGGTCTGACCACGTCCGCCGGGTCCAGGTCGCGCAGGTTCTCCGGCCGGCAATCGATCTGCTGATCGCCGGCCGCTTCGACGGCCACCATGCCGCTTTGCCGTGAAACGTTCTGCAAAGCCAGAACGGGAACCGCGACGGGGGCGTCGAGCTTGGCCGGGACGGATTCCCCAGCCGTATCGTCGTTGTTCGCTCCGCGAACGACGCGTTGGTTCGCGGAGCGAACCCCGACATTCGCCTGCGCGGAAAACGTCTGCCCGAAATCCAGGGCCAGCGTCAGGTCGCCGGCAACAGGCCGGTCCAGGACGATCTGCCACAAGGTCAATTCGCCGCCTGCGTCACCGGCGTTAGTTAACGGGCTGCGCCGCTGTTCGATAACTCGCGCCGCCGAGTCGACCGGAACGATCTGGATCTTCTCGCCGACCGCCGCGGGCAGCGTGAATTGGATCTGCCGCAGCGTTCCCTGCCGGATGTGCAGATCCAGTTGATAGTGTACGTCCAGCTTGCCGCGGTCCAACCGCGCGAAGGCCAGCGTTTCCGCCGACACCTTGGCCGGTTTCGTGCGGATCTGCAGCCGGCCGCGGACGCGCGCGTTGTCCTGGTAACGGTACTGCAGAGCGGTGCCCGGCGTTTCAGCGGACGCACCGGGCGACGGGCCGGCGGCCACGGGCTGCAAATCGTCCGACAAGTCCGACACCAGCGCCTCGATGTCCGGCGGCGTCTGGACCAGCAACGTTCCCTCCACCTCGTCGGCACCAGCCAATCGCAACTCCGGCAGCGGCAGTTCGCTGAATTGCTCGTCTTGCTTCAACCAGTCATCAGGATGCCGCTGGGCTGTGAGCGCAACCCTCAGCGACTGGCCGGGGCTCAACGGCTTTTCGAGATCGAATCGTACGGTCTGCCAATGCGCATCCGCCGCGGGATCGGAAGCGGACCCCGGCGCCGAGTCCCACTCGACAGGTTTGTCCGCAGAGAACACGGAGGCGACTTCCCAGTCGCGTGGCAACTGCAATTGGACGCCAAACAACGGAACCTGCCGCGGTTCGGCCGTCACGCTGCTCCGCAACACCAAGCCTCCCCGATGGACCTCCACCAACGTCGCCACGGACGCTTGCACGGTCCCGCGCCGCGCCGTCACACGCACGGGCAATTGGAAGTTCTCGTCCCAGAACGCAAACGAAAGCGGTCGACGTAGGTTGGGACTCTGTCCCGATCCGGTCGGGACGGAGTCCCAACCTACATCGGGCCTGATGCCAGCCAGCGTGCCCAACTCGACTCGCAACGACGGCGAGGAAGACAACGACACTTGCCCGAAGTGCGACGCCGCCTCAAGGACTTTGACCGTGGGCACATTCCATTCAATGTCCAAGGGCACCGGGGCCAAGCCGAGCAACCGGACAGCACGTCGTCCGAGAACTGGTTTGCGGAACGCCAGCGTGACTGCCGTCGTACCGCCGTCTTGTGCCCGAATCGTCCATTGAGTCAGTTCCGGCGCTTCGACCTCGGCAACATCCACTGCATCGGGCAACTGAAGCTGAAAGGTGTCCGTGCCGCGAGCGTACACATCCAGTTCGAGGCCGACTTCCCAGCGAAGCCCGGCCGGTTCCAGGTGGGCGAGCCAGCGGCTGTGGACAAAGACAAGGGGCGTGCGTTTGCCGCCCGCAAGGCGATCGGACACGACCAACGGCACCAGGCCCGTACGGTCGATGGCGATGCGGAACGTCTGCCGGCCGTTTTCCTTGCTCTCCGCTTGCAGCGCCGTCTCGCCCAACTGCAGTTGCTTGCCCTCGTCAAGCCGAATCAGCATCTCCGATGCCGGCACCGGGGGCAGTTTGAGTGTGGTTGCCAGATCTCCACCCTGGCTGGCCAGCGGGGCTGACATCTCCAGCTGCAATTCGAACCGGCCTTTCCCCTCCAGCACCAGAAACAGGGTGCCGTCGTCCTTGAGGCCAAACCGGGCCGGCCGTCCGCCCACTTGCGCCGACTCGATGGCCAGTCCGCCGAAGGGCAGATCGACCGCCTGCCAGTCCGCCCGCAGTTTTGCGACCTGAATGCGGCCGGTCACGCGCAGTTCGTGGTCCTCGAGTTGCGCTTCGTACGTGGCCTGCGCCAACACCGCATCGGCGGGTGGAACGGCTTGTGATGCGGCGTGCCGCTGAGCCTCCTGCCACAGCGCCAGGATCTTGTCGCGCGGCATCAACACGCCTTTGGACGAACTGTCAAACAGCAGTTTCAACTGGTCCGCCGGAATGTACACGTTGCGAATTCGCGGCGGCCCGTGGGTGACTTGAGCCGCGGCAGGAGAAGCAAGCAGGCACAATACGGCCAGTGCCAAACCGAGACAGGTGAGCACAAGTGGCGTAAGCTTCCAGCTTGCGATGCCCCTCGCACTCGGCGCGGATCTCGCGTTCGCCGCGGGTCTCGGGTTCGGCGCGGGGCTCTGACCCCGTCGTAACGCCCGACCGAAGGTCTCCAAGGACTCAGGAGACCTCCGGTCAGCCGTGTGGCCCGGTCGCGGGACCGGCCACAGCGCCGCACGCAGTACGTTAGGGCTGCCTTGGCAGCCGAGCTTGTTAGCACGGTTCGCGGAATAACCGTTCGGATTCTCCGTGGCGTAAGCTTCCACTTTGCGGTGAATCATGGCCTCGCAAGCTGGAAGCTTACGCCACTGACTTCTCGAACGGTGCTTACTGCTCATCGCTGCCCCTTTCCGTTCTGCCTGCCACTTCCCCAGACTGCTCAACGGCGGGAGCATCGACTGAGACCACCGTCCTGCCGGCTGAACCCGTTGCGGCCGGACGCGCACCCGGTACTCCCGGCATGGCCGCAACGGGGCTGGCCGACGACGGCAGGGACCAGCCCCTTCGGCGCACGTACAACAACCAGGCCACCAGCCAGACAGCCACGACGCACGCGATCCCCAGCCGCGCTGCCAGGAGCCAACTATTGACCAGCGACGGCCGGAACAGACCAACAAACAAGACTGCCAGCGCCAGAGCGAGGATCGTGAATACTTTGGTCTCCAGCGAGAACCCCAGCAGCACGAGACCGATCACCAAGGCGATCAGACTGGCGATGATCGTCATCGTCGGGATGTGCCAGTAGCCGATGGTCAGTTCCGTCGGCCCCGTCAGGCTGCTGAACAAGTAGGTCGTGCCGTCGACCTGGAAGTCGAACGACGAAGTGTCTTTGGGAAACCAGCCGTCCGGATTGTCGGCGGCCTGAGTGATGGCCCGCGAGTCCCACAGTCCCACGCCGATGTGGCTCGTGAATCCGTCGGGCGTGCCCACCAGCCGGTAGTCCTTCGGCACCCAGAGACGCACGTACGTTTTCTGGAACTTGACGCCGTCCTCGAACCGCGGCAGCGGCAGACGCAGCAGGTCGGTGACTTTCAACTCCTTGTCAGGCCGTGGTGTCTCGAAAACGGCGACGATTTGGAACGGCTCGTCCGAGTCGGCGGCACGGGCCACATTGATGAAGTACGTCCTGTCCTCAGGATTGCCGCCGGGAGCGTCGGGCGCCTTCTCCGGCGCCACGGTCTGGCCCGCCACGGTGATGCCCAAGATGCGCGGATGGTGCAGCGTCACCGCCAGCCGCTGGCGCTCGCTGGACTTCACCTCGTACCTGGCGCGCACGGTCATGGGGCCGTCTTCCGTAATCACGGCCTCGACGTAAGCGCGGCCGACGACGGTTTTGACCACGTCTTGAAGTTCGTGTTTGGTAACGTTCAGCGTCAGCCGCGCCGGATGCTGATAATAGCGGTACGTCAGGTGGGGCTGGGTCGCCCCCAGCGGCTGCGACAGTTCGCGAGGATCGATCTCCTCCAAGCCCGTAGGCGTCGCATCGACGGACAGGGCCCGGTCCTTGTGGACGGCGATCTCGCCCGTTTCGCGGTCGGCATCCAGCACCCGGATCGGCTGGAGTTCAAACTCCGTGCCCTGATCGGGAATGGCGATCCTCTGATCGTACGTCGCGGTGAAGGTGCGTTCGCCGATCGCTTCGGAATGCAGCACAATCGTCCACTCGACCGTGCCGTCCTCGGCCGCTTGCTCCGACTTGCGTCGTTCTTTGATCCCGTCACCCTCGATTTGCAGCCGCTCGGACACGGCGGCGGGCACGGCGATCCGGAACGTATCGGCGCCGGCAAACTGGATCTGATAGCGGAAGGTGGTGGTGACCTGGACCACGTCTTCTTTGACATTGGCAACCGTGCCGACCGCGGCCGTCGTGCGTCGCGGCCGTTGGGCAATCGTCTGGACGATGTTGACGGGCCGGGTGACGAACGAAAACGCGGCGGAGAGAGTCGAACCGACGGGGACCTGCGGCTGGAATCCCTTCGCGGTCAGCTCCGCGGGCGTCGCGGCGCGGGCAGATTGGAGCTGTGCCGCGTCGGTCTTCACCTCCAGCGATTCCGGGGCAATCACCGCCACGAGGCCCTCTTCCCGCGTCACATTCAGCGGTTCCAGCAGCGGCAGCACCAGTTCGCCAGCGGGCTCCTCACGCGTTTGGCTGGCCGTGACGATGACCGTCACGTCGCCGAGCAACTTCTTCGCAAGGTACGCCGTCAGCGTCTGCGCGTTGTCGGCCGGGGCAACTTCGAACCGTTCCATCGCTTCCGCGCTCACGTCGTCGACTCGAAACCCGACCGGCAGACGGAAGGTCAGCGTAAAGATCCCCGACCGCGAGACCTGGTACTTGAACTCGCCGCGGGTGGTCAGCCGGGCTTTGTCGAGCAGTACGGAAAGACGGCTATCGACGACCAGGCGGGGTTTCAGTTGGGAGGCGACGACCGCGAGCCGGTGGTCCGGCGTGAAGAACTTGTAGAACGTGCTGCCCGGTTTCCGCAACGACTCCGGAGCGTCGGCCGCGTCAATCCGCGTGATCGACTCGCGGACGGTGTATTCCAGGCCCACGTCTTCCGCGCTGCGGACGGCCAGGATCCCGCTCTCCCGCGCGACGCCGACCGCACGCACGTGCCCCACCTGGAACGCTTGTTCGGAGATGGGCGCCTCCGTGTGCAACTCCAGGCGGACCGTCTCCGTAGCCGGGGCGTGCAACCGTGCCTTCACACGCTGGTGGTCGCCGGCCGTCTCCGTCTGCCAATCGCGCAAACCGGGCACCTGGACATCCAGCAGACGCTGGTCGGCCGGCACTTCGACCGTCAGTTCGCCCAGCGACCCGCGGAGGATCTGATAGTCGAAAACGGCGTGCGTGTGAACCACGCCGTCGCCGATATCGACGGCAATCGTGTCGGTCACGTTGGCCAGACCGGCCGCCTGATCGGTGCCGCCCGACTTGGGTTGCCAACTGACCGTGAACTGGTTGGTGGATCCCAGCACGGCGCGGACGCGAGTCGCCCCCTGCGGCTCGGACTGCAACTCAGAAGTCCGTTGCGGAGTCACTTGAACGGCCAGATCTTTCTCCGGTATCTCCAGCTCCAGATTGCTGACTCCCACGGCCGGGCACTGCACCATGAAGCTCCGGCCTTCGGTCGCCGATTTCACTCCGGTCACCAGACTCAGCTTGATTTGGTGTTTGCCTTGTCCCCGTACCAGCAACTCGTACCGCCCCTCGCCCACCCCGCGCAGCAGCACGGCGCCGTCCTCCGACCGCGCCGATCCAATCGCCGCATCGCCGAACTGCACCTGCAACTGGGCCCAGTCGGCACTCAGTACTTCGACATCCAGCGTCGCATCCAATTGGACCAGTTCTCCCTTGACCGCTCCCACATAGTCGGCGCGTGTGACGACCCCGTTGACCGGCGGTTCGACGGGCGGCTGATCGGGCCGGACCAGCCGATTCCACATCTCCAGGAACTGCGCGTACGGCAGCACGATCGAGGAATCCTCCTTCTCGAACACATCGCGCAGGTTCTTGAACGGCACGTAGATGACGTGTTCCTGGCCCAAAGCCGGTTCGGCAGCGGGTTTTCCCGCGGCAGGTTCTTTTTCCTTCGCACTGGCCGGTTTCGCGTCCGCCCCTTTCGCGCTGGCCGGTTTCGCGTCCGCCGGTTTCGCAACGGGCCCCTGTGCGGCGCGGGACGCCGCCTCGGCCGATACCGGCCCTGGGGCGGACGGCACATCCTGTCCTATTGCAGAACTGCCGAGCGCCAGCACGACAGCCAGAGGGAATACGTACACCCGTGACATGATGTTGCCTCCCAACGCGGCCCGGCCGGGCGAGAATCTCACTTGGCCAAGGCAGATAAGCCGCTCTGATCGCGAAGTGACAGGAAAGACCGCCTCTTGCCGCCCAATGCAACCGCCACAAGTCATTCTAATTCCCAGCCACCCCGACATGCAACATTGCCGCGGCCCTTCTTCAGTCCCCGTTGAGGATGCCGCCGTGAGATGGTACGATACTACGGGTGTCAGGGGGGCCTGGCGTTCCTTCGAGGACTTCGCGCAAGATGAGAGGTCAGCCATGCGAGGTCGAGTAGCACGCACTTTCGCGCACACCAGTCTGATGCTGAGCGTGGCCGCAGCGGCTGCTGCTGAACCGGTAGCCCAACAAAGGGCACCCGTACCCGATGTCAAGGCTATGGAAGCGGCCCGGGCGATGGCGCGTCAAATCTATGCTATCCGCTTTCAGCAGGCAACGAGCGCCGCGGACAAGACGACGTTGGCCCGGGAGATGATCGGCCGCTCGTTGAAGTTCGACGATGGTTCTGCGGACCAGTACGTCATGCTCAAGATCGCGGGGGATGTAGCAGCTGGCGCAGGCGATGCCGTGACGGCCACTGACGCGACGGAACAGATGGTTAAGCGGTTTGACGTGCCGGCGGCGAAGCTGAAAGCGGACTCGCTGCTGGTCGCCGCGAGCCGTGCCACAGAGTCCACCCAACACAAGGCGGTTGCGGAACTGGCCGTCAGCGTCGCAGTTGCCTTGGCGGACGAGGGGGAGTACGACACCGCGATCAAGTTGTGTGTGGCGGCTCGGTCGTCCGCCCAAAAGGCCAAGCAGCCTGCTCTGGTCAACGACTTAACGACCAAAGCGGATGGATTCAGGGAGCAGCAGAAGGCAGCCGGAGTGTACCGGGAGGCGGTAGCGATCCTGGACAACAACCCGACCGAGCCGGGAGCAAACCTGACAGCGGGCTGTTACCTGTGCTTTGTGCAGGAGAACTGGGAAAAGGGCCTCCCGAAGTTGGCGCTTGGCAGCGACGCGGGACTGAAAGCAACCGCTGTGATGGACCTGCGCGGTGGAGCTTCGCCAGAGGAGCAGGTGGCCTTGGGAGACGCATGGTGGTCCGTAGCGGAAAACAAGCAAGGGCAAGAGCGGAACGCCCTGCAATTGCGCGCAGGATTCTGGTATCGGCAGGCACAAGGGAACTTGCCTGGTGGACTGGTGAAAATGAAGGTCGACCACCGTATACAGCTGGTCCCGAAGATCCGAAGCGACGAAATGCCCGCGGCGTTGAGCCTGCCTGCAAGCGATGCGTTCGCGTGCCGGAAAGCGCCGCTCAAGACGGAACTGCTTAAAAAACTCGGAGGCAGCGACGCGAGCGAGGCGGCAGTGGCTGCGGCACTGCAGTGGATTGCCGATCATCAGTTGCCGGACGGCGGTTGGTGTTTCGATCATCGCCCCGGCCCGATTGTCAACGGCCGGCCGCGCATCTCCGATCATCCCGGCACCTATGCGCAGGCCCGCAACGGTGCCACGGCGATGGCTGTCTTGCCCTTCCTAGGCGCCGGACACACGCACAAGGAAGGCAAATACGGGGACGTCGTCAAGGGGGCGATTGACTATCTCGTTGGTCACATGAAACCCGATGGGAGCATGCTCGAGTCCCAGGGCACCATGTATGCGCACGGCCTGGCCTCGATTGCCCTGTGTGAAGCGTTCGCGATGACAGGCGACACTCAGCTAAAGGCAGCCGCTCAGGATTCGCTGAAATTCGTCGCCAAGGCGCAAGACCCCGTTGGAGGCGGCTGGAGGTATTCCCCTCGACAGCCCGGTGACACTTCCGTCTTCGGCTGGCAGATGATGGCGATCAAGACGGGAGACGCGGCGCAGGTGCGCGCTAACCCCGTCACGATGCGGCTCGCGGATAAATTTCTGGACACCGTCCAAGCGAACAGGGGTTCCTTCTACGGATACACCAGTCCCGGACAGGGACCGTCCACCACAGCAATCGGACTGCTGTGCCGCATGTACATGGGCTGGAAAAAGGACAATGAAGCCCTCCGGCGCGGCGTCCAATGGCTCAGCAACCAAGGCCCGTCGGTGGGCAACGGCGCCAACATGTACTACAACTACTATGGCAGCCAGGTTTGCCGGCAATACGGAGACAAGGTCTGGGACAAGTGGAATTCTAAGATGCGCGACTTCTTGGTTGCGAGCCAGTCCAAGCAAGGCCCGTCCCAAGGCAGTTGGTTCTTTGCCGGGGGCCACGGCGCCGAGGCCGGTGGCCGCCTCTACAACACGTCGTTGGCCACCATGATTCTGGAAGTCTACTACCGGCACATGCCGATCTATTAGTTTGACACATCTGCGGAACGGGATGCCGATAACGACGTCGCACCAAAATGAGGCCGTCGATCCGCCCAGTGAATTGCCGGCTCCCCCGGGACCGGAAAAGACGACATCCGACAGCGTGTGGAACCGGACCGTGCTCGAGCGTCATGAAGCTACGCGGCTTCCCAGATGCACTTGTCCCCTGTCCTTTGTCAAGGGCCGAGCGAATGGGGGCGGGTCGTGCGTTCCCAGGGGGACGCTTTCTCGGCAGCGAAGTATCCGCGATACGGTCATTCGGAGGCCCTTGAGCAACCCGAATTCCCGCACTACCTGGATGGAATACTCCGAACACGTCGGAACGTATCGGCAACGTACGTGGTTGGTCAGGTGTGGACTGCACGTGGTTTGGTAAAGCCGCACGAGCCGCACATAGGACTTGCCCCCAATCTGATTCGAGGGCACTCGGCGGGCATCCACGGCCGCGCCGACGACCAACGCAAACAGGATGACACACCAAAAACTGGATTTCTTCAGGGATTGCCGCAATGGGGGCATCGGGCGCTCGCTTGAAGCCGTTTGTTGCCGCAAGTTGGACATGGCAGCACATTTCCCTGGGGACGCGAGAAAATGTAAATGAGCAAGCCTAGCAGGCCCGTGAACATGACCAGCAACATCCACACTACGGCGCTGTCCATACCTCGCGCCTTGGCGTCACGTGCCACCCAGACCAGAAGGGCGATGTTGAGTACAACGATCGCGATTAAGCCGGCAACGAATACGGCCATTACAGTCCCACACGCCGCGCAGCCGGCCTCCGGGGAACCCGTGCCGGTCGGTTCGAATTCCGCGATGCCCGCCTCTGGTGCGTTTTCGTCGCCCGGGCCCGGTCTCGTGACCGCCCAGGTTGCGAAGGCGACGACGAACAGCAGTCCCACGACCCCACCCGCCACGGCGGCCCAAATCCTGGTCTTGCGCCGTTGATCTTCCCGACTCCATCCCGAACTCTGCGACGCCACCACGGGAAACGCGGACTCTTGCCGTTGCCCGCCGGCGGGAGTTGTGGACGCTGACGGCACCGTGATCGGCCGCTGGCAAACAGGACAAGGCACCGTCCTGCCCAGAGCCTGTTCCGTTGCCTTGAGGAGGTTCCCGCAGTAGGGACAGCAGATGTTCAGCTCGGTTCTGGCAAGCAAGCCCGGCACGCTCGCGGCCTCGCTCCACTGCGGCATGCCTTCCGACCAGACGGGCGTGTTGTGCTGCAGTGCGCCCTGTGCTGCCAACTGCTTGAGTTGGGCGAACGACACCGGACCGACTTGCCGGCCGGCGCTGGCATAGTACCAGGGAACTCGATCCTGCCGATCCGCCTCTCCCGCCGGTTCATTCCGGCCGCTGCCGGCCACTGCGGGCTCGTCCGTCGCTTCCAATTCGTAGCTGCCGTCCTCCGCTTCAGAAGGGACCGGTCGCTTGCGAATTTTGACGGCGATGGCCTCGGGCAGCAATTCAGGATGACTTGCCGCCGGCTCCCAATTCACGCCGTCGATCGACACGTGATGCACGCGGCTGAACTGGCCGCGTCTGGCCAGTTCTTTCAGTTTCTCGGGCGCAAACGGCCCACGGACCGTACCGCGGATGCGGATGTAGTATTGTTTGCTCAACTTCGCGGTCTCCCCTGGCTTGTATGTTGTGTCGCCTAAAGCGGGGGACGATTTCCCGGCACTGTCCTGCCCAGTTGGCCGACTTCCGGGCCTGCCAACACGCACTCACTTGGCAAGGATGACAAACACGGGCCGTCCCTCGACCTGGCCTCCGGCCAGCGTCAACGTCGCACGACCGCCTGTCAGGCGGCCGATCTTCGCCAGCGTCGGCGCGGCACCGGCGGCCCCTTGAAAGACTGCCAACTCTCCGGTCGTGTCCGCACTGATCGTATTGACGGGACAGCTCCACTTCTGGGCGTCATCCCGAAGCAGGCAGCCGGCCCAACGATACCGCTCCCAGGTCCGGCTTGACGTCATCTCTTTCCAGGCCTGGCCGGCGCGTAAGCTGGCGATCTCAATCGGTCCCATGCTGTCGAGCAATCGCTGCGCTGCCGCACGAGCTCGATTCGCGTTATCGTTCTCGGGGTCAACCCAGTTCGCCGCCAAGTCCAGTCTGCCGTCCTGCCGCGCGCCGGCAATCAGTTCCCTCCAGGGACCGAATCCCTTCTGGACCGCGTAGCTTCCCTCACAGGCCGTCGCGAGCAAACGATCGAGCAACTCGATCTTCAAGATGGGCTCCATTTCGAAGGTCGGCGCCCGGTTTGGCTCCACGTACAGCTCCCGGATGATAGTGAAGAAGGTGCTCTCCCAATTAGCGTCGTTCAGCTTTGGGATCTGTTCCACCAGGAAGTCGTAGAACTTCTGCTGAGGCGAGGCCCAATCGAAGGCCTCCCCCTGCTGCGCGTTCTTGAGTTCGTCGCGAGGCATGTCCAGCTGCCGCACTTCCCCGAGGTTGTTGACCAGTTGTTCCACCTTGACCGTTCGGAGAACCCGAGGGGCCTCGCCTTTGAAATAGTAGCGTCTCGCCCGTCCGTCCGACTGTCTGCGCCAGACGATTCGAAAATCCCTCACCGGGGGAACGCTCAAATCCGGGATCAAGCTGGCTTCTAGCCGCGTGCCGCTTTCCTTGAGACGCGCACGGATCGGTCGCAGGAATTCGACAATCTGCTGGATCGAAGACGCCGCAGGAAAGCCTGGGTGCTCCTGCAGCAACTTTTCGGCTTCGGCGATCAATGGCCCCGCCTGAGCTGCGCTGATGCCGTTCAGCTTGAGCGTCGTCCAGCGTGCGACCAACTGGTCCCAGGCCTCGATTCCATCCCAGAGACTTGATTCCTTCTCCAGCACCTGCTTGAAGTCCGCAGCCCGCGGAGTATTGGGAAACCTGTCGACATAGGCCTGCAGACTGCGCGCATACTTGAAGCGATCGCCAACGGCTTCGGCGACCCGCTGCAGCAGGTCGGATTCCGTTCGATTTGCCATCCCTGTCTCGTATTCCTTCTTCAAGCTTTCCAATTGGGTCTGAATCTGCGCGCGGACCTGGGGATCGACATTCGGTCGTCTTGCCAATGTCTGGCCATCGGGCAGGAGACGCTGGATTTCATCGGGATTGCTGCGGTCCCGCCGCTCGTACAGTTGACTCCAGGCACGGTACTCAGTAAGCCAAGCCTCGTTGATGTCCGACTGCTGTTTCCTGCGTTTGCCTCCCACTTCCGCACGGGCCTCGTCAAGTTCCTTCGCCTCGGCCTGTTGGAGATGCTGGGGGGCCGTTGTGAGCAGCTTCTCGGCATCGTCGAGTCTTGCCTCGGCCTGGCCCTGACCATCCCACGTCTGTGCCAGGTTGCGTGCATCGTGCAACAGTTGGGTGAACCGGTCTCGCCGCGACTTCTCCGTCAGTTCGGCCGTCTCCAACTCCTTGATTCGGTTCTGGACGGTGGGCGTGTCGTACAAGGCGGGAGAGCCTTGCCGTAAATCGTCCGCATAGGAGCGTGCCGACTCCAGTCGCCTCGCGTCGATCAATTCCCTTAAATTCCTTTCATGGCTGGCGAGCAGCTTGCTTCGGCCGGAGGCGTAAATCGCCCAGGCGATCAACCCGGCGACCAGCAAAACGGACATGACGATTGTGGTCAAGACGATCGCCGTCTTTCGCCGCTTGCCTCTTTCAAGATCGGCGAACCGCACTTTCAGACGTTGTTCCAGCGTCTCGGGCAGTCCCTCTTCGAATTTCAACACGGCGTGTGTCAAGCGTTCCAGCGACGGCTGCGAGGCCCCCGCGTCCAAGGCAGACTCCAATGCGCCCAGAGCCGCCTGGTACTCCCGCTGCTCGTGCTCCCGTTGGTCCTGCTCCGAAAGCCACTCCAAGGCGGGCGTTGCCAGTTCCAACAACGGATCGTCATCCCGTGTGATGCCGACGGCAGCACAGGCTTTCCATTTCTCGCGACACTTCCTCGCCCGCTGGACGTCGCAGTCTGTGTAGGCTGCGGTTAACTCTTTCTCCACCGATTCCAGTTCGCGGCGGGCCTGCTTGATGCACATCTGCTGGTGCGCATCAGCGATCCGCTTGGCCAAGGCTTCGGGCGGAGACATGAGCCAATCCCGCGAGCGGACCTCTTGCGTCAACTGGGCGATCATGGACGAGTCGTCGCCGGCCACCGCCTCGTCCAATTCATGCGGCATCTGGCGGTGACGGACGTGTTCCCAGCTGCGCACGTCTTCCAGCCAGACGGGGTTGGCCGCGTCCTGCCGGGCGATCTGCCGCAGGACTTTCAGACGCGGGCCCAAGGGGGCCCGCGCAAGGGCCAGCAGCCGGTGCTGACGCAGAAGGTTCCCTAACTGCGAATCGGTCGTGTACGCGTCGTTCAAGTCCATCGCGATGTCCGAGCGGAGCATGGGCGGACCGAGAAGTCCAAACTGGCGGACATATTCGGCCCACTGCTCGGCCTCGGGGAAATCCAGAACTGCCAGGGCATCCAACAAGTTCGGTTCCCGCTCGCACTCCTGAATCGCCTCGGCGCGGTGCCCCTTGTGCAACAGCTTGTCACAAGCCACCAGCCGCTCGTTCAGTTCGACGACGGCATCGGTATAGCGCGTGTCCGCATCGCGTAAGGCGGCTTCCGAGGGATCCACATCGGCCGTCAGAATGGTCAGAATATCGTCGACAATCTGCTCGTACTCGTGCATCTTCGATACTCCTTCCATCTCAGACAACTCACTTCGGCTTACGTTTGCCCGAAGAGGCCTCACCGAATTCCTTCGTCACCACCAACTCAATCTCCTGATCTTCGACCTTCAGGTATAGCCTGTAATCCAAACTGGCTTTCTCAACAAAATTGTTTTTCAGCTCCTGCATCGCATCACACCAGTCGACGAAGTCTGCAAGAAGATTGTACTCCTCCGCGAGCCGCACGCTTTCTATCAAGCGGCGCCAGTCCTGCGGCATTGTTGGGGCTTGGTTTTCTAACGGTCCCTCTTTTGTCTCCTGCTTCGGAGGCACGGTGCCTGTTTTGTTCGATCCACCGTCGGTAGCTACCTGCGGCCCAAAAAAAGGCTGATTCTGCGTCTGCTTCCTCCACGATTCGACAGAGGCGATTCGTTCCACGCGAGACTTGTTGCTCCATTCTCTGAGCCACGCTTGATCCTTGTGGACGATCATGAAGCTCTTGCGATTGCTTTCAGACGCTTCCCGGTGTTCCCCAATCATCTTGTCAGTTAGTTCCGTCGCCGGAAACTTCTCTTTCTTCCAGTTCGGTTGGGCTGGCCCCAGTTCCACTCGCTTCTTCTCCGGTGGTTTTGCCCGCGTGGGTCGACTGCCTTCCACGACCAACCTGCTCTTGATCGACATTTCCCCGGCTCGGCCCAGATCATCCAGATCCAACATGAAGTAGATCTTCGTATCTGAAGCATTGGGACACGAAGGATCAACTGGAATCCAGAGCATCGTACTCCGGCTCCCGCTCCGCAGTTTTAGCTGGTGCGGGTCAGGGAATATGACCTTGTCAATACCCCCGACTTCCAGATCCACTACCACGTCGTCGTCAGGTCGTAGTGGAAACTGCCCCCCATTGACCAGCGTGATCCGGGACCCAGGTTCGCTTAGCCGAAGCGACGGAATCTGTCTCGGTTCGAATTCGTCGGTTTCGAACTCGCAGGTCTCGATCTTATCGTAGGCAGTGATTTCGAGCGAACAAAGGGCGAATCGGACTAAGGGCGGCTCAGGCTCCTGCAGCGGACGCTTCGGATGCCAGTTGAATCGTAGCTCCTGATTGTCTAACGCGAATGTTGCGATCGGCGTGATCTGTTCATTGAGAGCCGTCTTTCGTTCCGCCAAGACTTCCCAGTACCGCACGCCATTCTCGTCACGGACGACGATGCGGCTTTCCTGGCCGTCCCGGGGGTCGAATTCTCGGCCTAACAATCGCAGCTCACAGTCGCACGCGTTGGGCACGTACAACTTGGCAAGTACATGTTGCTCTGTATTCGGCTTATTGTCGAGCGCTTGCCCGTTCTTCGTGATAAATGGGGGCAGTCGTAGTTTGTTACTGAGCCTGTGGATAGCCTGGAACGGGCTGGGCCTTCGTTTGCTGAGCCTCTTCCCGCTAACAAAGACCTTGGGTTCATCGGCGGGACGTTCCGCACTGAGCCTCGACTCTGGCGTCTGCTCCGTTGTTTTATTGGGGGGCGTCTGCTCCGGCGGTGCCGGTGCGTCTGGGGGCTTGGAAGGTTCAGGCTTCGGGGGCGGCGTTGGCTGGGGACTCGCGACCTGGACGGGCGGGACATCGCGCGGGCGGGACAGCACAACGCCGAGCACGGCCCCCAAGACGATCAGCAGCAGGCCGGCAACAATCGTGGGCAGGAGCCACCGCCGGCTCCGGCGGGGCGCCGCCGAGGGAAGCCAGGCAGGCGGTGGGATGCTGCGTCGCGCGGGTGAGGGCGGCGTGGGAGGAGCCAGGGACAACTCGCCCGATTCCTCAGCGCGCGGCTGAGCCGTGGTTGCCACGGGGCGCGGCACGTCGGGCATTGAACGCTGCAATGGAGCCTCGCTGCGGGACGGACCGCGCTTCGAAACCGGGCGTGCTCGGGCAGCCTGCACCAAGTCGCCGCCCTGAGCTTGTCCCAGAGGCTTGCACAGATCAATGACGGCCGCTCGCACGTCGCGCCGTAGCGCCGTAGCCTCGGGCGTGCCGTCCAGCAGGAATCGCCACTGGCAGTCGACCCCGGCCGGCGCTTTGGTGAAGTAGGTGCTGAACGTCACCTCCCATCGTTTTTCCGGCGGCAGCAGGCCGAGCGACTCCAGCACCAAGTCCAACACCGGAGTCCCGGCGGGAAAAATCACGGACATCACTCCGCCCTTGCGAAGCGCGGATTCGGCCAGCACGCCGCCCCAGCCGGCGTCCCCGGTCAGCCCTTTCCAGGACTGGCAGAGTTGCGCCGGCCGATCGCTCCCCGTTGGCCGACGGCCAGCCGGCAAGGTCCGCACCTGGCCATCCCACTGTTTCACAAAGAACCCCTCGGCGGCCATCACCCAAGCCGGGCCGCCGGGCGCGTTTCCCACTTCGTCCGGCTCCAGCGCCACGTGATGGGCCAGCTTGTTGCTGCGCTGCGTGTAATCCAACCCGGCGTCCGCGATGCGGGACAGCACATGGTACTTGCGGCCGCCCACGGTGGTGTGGTAATGCGCATAGTTGACGGGGTTCTGATCCGCCTGGGCTTCGTGCGCCATGAAAGCATGCCGATATCCGCTGAAGGATTCCAAGCGTTCGGCCAGATTCTTGGCGATGCCGGCCGTACTGACGACGGTGCAAAAGCCGCGACTGCCCGGCTTCAATCCCTGCGGTGCGGATGTGTACAGGATTTCGTGGCTCACGTGCCTGTCCCTCTCGTCATGCGCAGCACGGCCGGCCCGTCGCCGTCATCAGCCGCCTCTGCGTCTTTTCCGGCGTCTGGACGACCGGCATCACGGGCACCGTCCGCGGGCGAGTCGCTGGCGCGTGACGTTCCGACCCGCACCAATCCTTGGGTGCATCGGTGGAGCGCGAACAGAACCGGAACCTCCGACCAGATGGGTTGGATGTTCCGGGGACGAATGCCCAACATGCCGCTGCCCTCGATGATCTCCGGAGAGCAGCCCAAAGCGCTTACTGGAATGTAGAACACCTCCTTGGAAAAGCTCTCGGCGGCCGTCACCATTTCCCGGGCGTGCTGGTTCAGCACTTCGCGGACGGCATCCGAGATGCCGCGGAGCACCCGACCGTCCAGCGCCGACATGGCGCCTCCCGCCCGCCGGACGAGCCGATTCAAATCGAGGTCGAGATTGGGGATCAGCGTCCGCCAGGCATCGCACTTGGTGACGACGACGACCAATGGCTGTTCCAGTTTGTCGCTTTGCGAAGCACCGCTGTGCGCCCGAATGCGGTTGCCCGCCTCGAGCAAGACCTGATCCTGGCGATGGCTCCAGCCGTGTTTTCCCATCTGGGGATCGTTGCTCAGGTCCTTGCAGCGAGCGCGAAACTTGGGGTGCTGCGTCGGATCGAACAGGAAGAACAGGAGTTCCGACAAGGCCAGGTGCTTGGATGGGGTGTTCGATGTCTCCCCGCCCGGCAAGAAATGCTCGCCCGCGTTGTCATACAGGCAGAGCGTGCGGGCCAGCAGTCGGCGTTTTCTGTAATCGATGTGGCCTTCGAGCGGCTGCAGGGAGAACACAAAAGGCCGCGGATACCACACCCGCCGCTCGCCGTAGGCCACCGACTGGTACAACTGGCCCTCCAACTCGGTCTTCGGCAGGTAGACGAGTTGGTCCTCCTGCGGATTCAGGAACAGCCGCTCTTCGTACTCGCTGAGCACCTGATTGTGGAGCGGATCGGCGTCCGTAAAGCTAACGGCGAAACGGTCTCGCAACGTCTGCCGCAGTTGCCAAGTCATGGACGCCAAAAAGTACGATTTGCCGGAGCCGGGAGCGCCCAGGATCGACAGGAACAGCGGCTTCATCTCCAGCAACGCCCACGCGATGGGGAGATGGCAATGGGGGCAAGCCAGGCCCGTACAGACCTCGCCCCGCACGTCGATCGCCTTGCCGTCAGCCGAGAACCGCGAGGGAAGAAACCGTTGGGGCTCGTCCTGACCCAGCAGAGGATCGCCCCGCAAATCCGAATGAGCGGCGACCCAAAGCAGGTCGTGCGGCGGGAACTCGATCCAGCAGTGCGGGCAAGTGATGCGGGAACGCAACGGAATCCCCATCTTCTGACCACGGCCTGCCATCTCGCTGCTCCTTTCCCCAAGGTTCCTACAATCGCTTCCAGAGTAGCAAAACCAGGGTCGTCAAGATACCCAGCACCATCGCTGCTGCCGCAGATCCGACAAACCACCACACCCACTCGCCACGCGCCTCCGCTGCCGACTGGGCGGGCGGCGCGGCGGACGTTGAACGCAGCGACGGTCCTTCTGCGAACGGCGAGAGGTCCTGATCCGCCCGCACCGGCGACGCGCCGCCGGAGACGCCCGATGGAGGCGCTGGACCAAGCGTCGAACTCGAAGCGGCACGTCGCCCCCGGCTCGCGGTTGCCTTCACCGCCGGCTTCGACCCAGAACTTGACTGCCGGGGACGCACAGGAACCGGTCGGTCGTCGCCGGCACGGGTTCGCGGAAACGCGGTGCTCCGAAAGCTGCGAGGCCGCGCTGGCACGGCTGCAGCTTGATTCGACTCGCATCGCGACACGACCTCGTCAAGGCGTGGCACGTCGCGGAGTTCGTGGCGTGACAACTCGAAAAGATGATGCGTCAGATCCCGGACCAGTTCGTCTGGCGAGTTTAGAAGGTCCTGATGCAGCGACGATGATTTCGGTGAGCGGAAGTCCTCCTCGCGAAAAAGGATCCGATCGTAACCAGGCTGATCGACATAAGTCTTCCATAACCCCGGCGCGGCGGCCAAGGCCCGCAACGCCACGTAGATCACCAGCGCTGAAAAATTGTCGAGACCGGAGAACAACACGGTGTCTCCGTTTCGCCCGGGATGCTGGTAGGGAGCCAAGCCGGTCTCCAAGTTTCGGCGGCCGAGCAGCGACGGCACGCCCATGCAGTCGTAGTCCACCAGCTTGAACTGCGAGTCGGGCGAAACCATCACGTTGCCGTGCTGAAGGTCCCCATGCACCACGCCATGTTCCGACAATTCCCCAACGAGATGACGCCACCTGTCCGCCGCCATCAGCAAGGGTTCGCAATGCCCGTCTCTGCAATGATCCTCGATCCATTCGAAAATCGTACTTCCCGGCACCCACTCCATGGTCAACAACGGGTACAGTTTGCCATCCGCTGAGGACCGGATTCCCTGGTCGTCATATTCGAAACGGACAATGCTCGAGATCGCGTGGCTCTCCAGGTACTGACTGATCGCGCGATAATGCAGCAATCGTTCGTCCTGCCGTCGGTTGAACACGCGGATCGCAAATTCGCAACCATTCGGCCGGAACCCGCGGTAGACAGTCGCGAAGTTGCCGCTACGCGCCTTGGGCTGCCCCAACTGATTCATCTCCACCGTACACCGCTTCAACTCGGGATCTCGAAATCCCAGCTGGGGATTCTTCAGCATGCTCGTAAAATCTGAAAGCAAGGGCCAGGACATGAGCATGAAAAAACTGTGGAGACAGCGATGGAAAACAACTACCCTGTGGGCCGACAGACCCACGCGGTTTTCGCGCGGTTCCTCCGCGCTGGGCTCAGAAACCGATTCGTGGCAGGCCGTACTCTGATCGTCCGTTCAGATGCGCGCCAATCACAAATGCCGGGCGAGCCCCTCCACTATCAGGGGGCAATCGCTCATCCGCCGCTTCAATCCGCCCCCCGACGAGTGCCCACCGGCAGCAAATAGCCTAGCCCCGCCAACGGGGTGACGCAAGCCCGGACTCGCGGAATGCGCACGGGGTACGGGCCTGGATCGGCGTGGGGTTACAGGCGCCAGACCGCAATTCGACCGGAGAAAGGGCGCGAGCTGGGGCGATGGGCTTCGAACCCTCTCAAAACTCGCTGAACGTCCCCGATCGCTCCGCGTCGACTCCACCCGATGGCGGCTGTTCGCAGATGTTGCTAGACTAGTGCAGGGAGGCGCGGGAGCCGGCTTCGCATCCAACGAGGGCGACCATCATGAGCCAGGAATTCGACCCGTACTACGAATGGCTTGGTATTCCGCCGAAAGATCGGCCGCCGAATCACTACCGGTTGCTCGGCATCGAGTTGTTCGAGGCCAATTTGGATGTGATTGCCAATGCGGCTGAGCAACGGATTTTGCTCGTCCGCACGTTTCAATTGGGCAGACACTCGAACGAGTCCCAACGCATCCTAAACGAAATCGCGGTCGCACGCATCCACCTGCTGAACGCCGACAAGAAGGCAGCCTATGACGATGAACTGCGGACGAGACTTACCACGCCACCTACGCTGCTCAGGCCGGCTCTCGCTGACGTTGTAGCATGTCCGCATTGTGGTCGCTATGTGAAACCGTCCGTTGAATTGGCCGGGCAGTTGGTGTCTTGTCCCTTTTGCTCCGGCCAATTTCAAGTCCCGTGGGGCTCCGAAGCGGATTGGGTGGCGCCAGCTGTCTCCGCTGAGCGGATGCCGGGGCAGCGACCGACGCACGGACGTGCGACGCGCAGACGGACCACCAAGTCGCCAGTCGTCGAGCTTGTGAAGATCGTCCTTGGGGGCATCGGCGGGCTCGCGGCTGCGTACTTCCTGTTGTTGTTCGTCTTCCACATCGACATGCTCGGACCGTCCAACCCAAAGCCATCGCGATCACGGGAGACGGCAAGGGGATCGGCTGTCCAGAACACGGGACAAGCTGAATCTGAAACGAATAGCAAGCCAACTCCTGGCGAGCCCGTCAAGTCGCCGACGGCTGCTCCAGACGCGGCCGAGGCCGACAACATTCGAGATGCGGCACCTGTCGCTGTCAAGCAAGAAAAGCCCGATGCGAAATGGCCCCCGGTGCAATTTTACGGCCCGCACGCCGCGCCCCTCGTGCCGGAACCGAACCAGCCTGCATCGCCCGCCGCTGTCCCCGCCGATCCAGCGGCCGGGGACCACCGCCCTGAACCGCGCGAACCGCCCGCGCCGCGATTGCCCCCGCCGGCGCGCGGCCTGCAAGACGCGATCGCGGCCCGCGTCACCGAGCAATTTCATCCGGAAGAAGCAGCGAGTCCTGTCGCCAAGACACGGTTGGCGAAACAACTGCTCGATCTGGCCGATCAATCGTCGGACAAGCAGGACGAACGTTTCGTCTTGCTGCGGACCGCCGCGGAATTATCCTGTGACGGCTGCGACGTGGAACTGATGCTGCAGGCGGTCGACGGTCTCGCGAAGGAGTATGACGTGCCCGAGCCGGAGGTCCAGGGCCACATGCTCAAACGCTTCCTGGCCGACGGCGAGAAGCCGGAACGGGTAATGGCTTTCTTGCGGAATTGCGATGCCGTGATCAGCCGGGCCACGGCGGCGGACAAACTGGATTTGGCCGTCGAACTGGCGGATCTGGCGGGCGGACTCTGCGACCGTCCGGTGGGCAGCTCCCAATTCCGCGAGGAGATTCTGCAACGCCAAACCCGCGTGCGGAGAATCGGCGAGCGGTTCAAGCAGCACCAGGCGGCGCTGGCCCGGCTGGCTGCGGCTCCGGACGACGCCGACGCGCACGCGACGGCCGGCCGGTGGCTGTGCCTGGTCAAGGGCAACTGGGACGAGGGCCTGCCGCACTTAAGTCAAGGCTCGGAGCCGCGTCTCAAGAAGCTCGCCCAACAGGAGTTGTCGGCGGCAAATGCCGCTCCCGACGTGCTGGTGGCGCTGGGCGACGGGTGGTACGAAATGGTGCAGAGCGCCGAGGCGGAGGAACAGCTGCCGATGCTGCGCCGCGCGGACGACTGCTATCGTCGTGCGGCAGAGTCTTCGTCGGGGCTGGCCAAGGCCGAGATCGACGGCCGCCGCAAAGAGATCGGCCAGCGTTTGGCTTGCTTGGCTCCCGAGGAAGTTCAGCCGGCCAGCCCGCTTGATGCCGCCAAGCCCAGTTCGGCCTCGGCGGAGGACAGCGAGTCTCAGGATTTGCAGGTTCTGTTTGAACGGGCTTTGGCCGCCGGGATGAGCGGCAACGACTTCACACGGGCCGAGCGGTTGCTGAGCCGCTGTAATCAGCTCGACCCGCAACACGTCCCCACGCTCAACAATTTGGCGCTCATGAGCCTGCGAAACCGCAATTATCGCCGCGCCGTACACTTGTGGGAGACCGCTGCGGAACTGGCTCCGGAAGATGCCGCGGTCCAGCACAATCTTCAGTGCCTGCTCCGGCTCGCGCACGCCAACCGCCTGTCGCTGGACCGCTCCGCGATCAGTTCGATGGAGCGTTTGTGCGGCCCAGCCGGCCGCAACGACGCACCGCGCGGGCGCTCGTACGACGGTTGGCAGTTTCTGCCCTACGGGCCAGGCGGGAGCAGCGACAATTACGCGGATTACCGCTGTCTGCATTGCGGGGGTACGGGGTCGGTCCCCTGCACCGCCTCCGGGTGCAACGGCGGTACCGTCGGCGTCCAGCGCAGCGACGTGGTCGGTCGAGCCCGTAACGGGATGCCGATCATCAAGAAATACACCGTCCGCCAGCGCTGCAGCCGCTGTTACGGACGGGGAGTAATCACCTGTCCGACGTGCGGCGGCAGCGGCCGGTCGTCGTTCTGAACACCGTTCTCGAACACGACATGGCGGCAATCTCTTGAGCCGGCCTTCCCACCGCCCCGCGCCATCGGCGCGTTGGGAGCCAGCTCATTCGGGCATCGGCGGCAGGCCGGGAGGCAAGGGATTGCCGGGCGGGGCGGGCAGTCCTTCGGGGAGCGTCGCAGCGTTCGGCAGGACCGGCGTCGGGGCCGGCTGGTCGGCCGGCGTCGGGCCGGCGTCCATTCCGGGCACATAGCCCGCGCAGCGCATCGTCCAGCCGCCGCCCATGGCTTTGTAAACGGCCACGAGGTTGATCGCCACCTGGCCACGGCTTTGGGCCAGGGCGTCTTGCTGGGTGACGGCCACGCGCAAGGCGTCGAGCACTCGCTGGTAATCGATGACCCCTTGTTCGTACAGACGCAGCCCGATCTGGAACGCGCGGATGATCTCGTCGGTGGCCCGCTGCAGCGACTTGACGCGCTGCTGTTCTCGCAAGAAGGCGACGATGGCGTCTTCCGCCTCCTTGTTGGCCGCCAGGACCGTGTTCTGGTAGGCCAGCGCGGCTTGCTGGAACCGCGCGTCTTCGACCCGCACGCTGTTCTGAATCCGGCCGTAGTTCAGGATGTTCCATTGCAGTCCGGGACCGATCTTGCCGCCGATGCTGCGCCACTCAAACAGATCCCCGAACTGCTCGGCCTCAAACGCGATGTTCCCCGTGATCGCCACGTGCGGATAGAATTCCGCCTCGGCCATGCCGATGCGCGCGGATTGGGCCGCGGCTTGACGCTCCGCACGCCGCACGTCCGGACGCCGGCGAAGGAGGTCGGCGGGAATCCCCACGACGACTTCGGCGGGCGCTTGAGGGATCGGCCGCGGCTCGGCCAATTCCGCCTGCAGGCTGCCGGGCGGCAAGCCCAGCAGCAGGCAGAGCCCGTTTTGAACTCGACGGTGGGCCTCGTCCAGCTTGGGGATCAGCGACTCCGTGATCGCCAACTGCGCGCCGCCCTGCCGGACGTCCAGTTCGCCCACGACGCCCTGCTCGAAACGCTTCTGGATCAGGGCCAGCGACGACTGCTGAATCTCGGCGTTCTTCCGCGCGTACGTCAACTGCTCCTCCAGGGCGCGCATTTGAATGTAGGCAGCGGCCACCTCCGCCTGGATCATCACCAGCACGTCATCGTAGCTCTCGACCTGCGCGTCCAGGTTCGCGTCGGCAGCCTCGATCCCGCGGCGGATCTTGCCCCAGAGGTCCAGTTCCCAGGCCATGTCGAATCCGGCAACCCAATCGCTGAACTCCCGATTGCCCGGAAACATGCCGAACGGATACATGTTGTCGCTGAACTTGCTTCGCGCATAAGCCGCGACGGCATCCTGTTTCTGCGGCAGCAGGTTGCCAGCGGCAATCCCGCGCTGGGCGCGGGCCTCCAGAATCCGCAGTCCGGCGATTTTCAGCGGCAAGTTCTGCTCGTACGCGGCTTGGACCAGTCTGTTCAGCAGCGGATCGTTGAAGACGGTCCACCAGTGGCTGTAATCCGTCGGAACGCTCTTGACAGTCGGATGGTCGGCGTCGATCCAGTGATCCGCCACGGGAACTGCGGCACGACAGTATTCCGGACCGACTTTGCCTCCGTTCTGCCACCATTGACTGACACTGGAACATCCGGCGAGCAGACAAGCCGCCATCGCAACGCAGGCTATCAACGGATCTTGCTGACGCAAACGGAGGCGGCGATTGCTCCCCGCCCGAAATCCCTGAACTGCCGGGAAAAGGCACGACGCCAGCTGTCGAGAAAACGGCAACATTAAATTAGGCCCTCCTGATCCGCAAAGCCCTTATTCTCGCGCGGACCCTCACAATCCGTGTTATCGGCGGCACCGATCGGACCGCATGACGAGAAATTCTGTGGATTGAACCGTCGGGTCTTGACGAAATACTGAGGGATCAACCAAAATGACTTTGCGGTCATTCTAGTGACCAAGCTTGGTTTGGGAGAAATGCTTCATCGAACTCGGGAGTAGAGCCATGGCAGCGCTGGCGGAGCGACGGAAAGAGCTTCTGGATTCGATGATGAAACAAGCCGTCTACGAGGGCGCTGTGCAGGTCCTGACGCAGCACGGGCTGAGGGGCACGACGATGGACCGTGTAGCTGCGGCTGCGGGAATGGCCAAGGGCAGCTTGTACAACTACTTCCGCAGCAAGCAGGACCTGCTGGAGTTCGTTCATGACAGGGCGATTGCCCCGATCCAGGAGGCGGTCAGCGAGGTTCTGGAAATGCAGATTTCGGCGGCGGACAAGCTGTCGTCGATCTTCCGGCGGTGGCGCGAGTATTTGGTGAGTCAACACGCCGTACTTGAATTCCTGATCTTGGACCAGTCAGCCAAGCGGGCTGTCGATTTAATTTATACTTATTTATGGTAATTGTAGTTACATCAAAATACGTATTTGGTATACTGCTCGCAACGGCCGGTAAGAAGAGATCAGGAGGTCCGCGGGCATGAGTCACTTCGC